>PR_CR_10_Liq_1_inCRDRAFT_1000279_pt1 | contig 32547 bp, 23 predicted proteins | sample PRCRCaboRojoPR_3_FD_10241 | JGI IMG/M metagenome (IMG submission 10241)
GGGATTGTAAGTATGAGAGTAAGCTTGTCTTACGATCTACTGAGATTCATCCTCCTTCCTTCGATTTGTCCCCTCCCTTCCACCTCTGCTGGGGTTTCCTGCTTCTCTTTATTCTTTGTATTTTTTGAACAAGTACTTTTAAGAGATACCATAAAACTAATAATAAGTTTATAATCAATAAGAAATAGTACTTACCTGGAATTAAACAGTCTGGTAAAGAGATTTAAATGTTATTAAGCTAAAATAAAAGTGTCTCCAAAGAATAGCCGGTTTCAGATGAAGAGAGATCAGAGTCATTCTTAAGAGGTGTTTTCAATGGCATGAATTGGCAGCTTGAAATAGCAACCGATAATACTGGATTGGTATGGCCTTCCAGCTCTTGAATTTGCTGGCCTGTAGAAAGTTCCCAAACTCTGACTGAAAAGTCTCCATCTTCATCACCAGATACTAAGTATTTATCTTCGCTCGATAGATTGACTGAACTTGCATTTGTTTCTAGTGTTTGAGTAATTTCTCCCGAAGTCACACTCCAAATTCTAATGGTTTGGTCTCTACCTGCTGAAACTACGAAACTGCCATTGCTTGAAATAGCTACTGACTCAACCCTATAATAATGCCCTTCGAGAACTCTAACTTGGTCTCCAGATGCTAGATTCCATACCCTAACAGTGTTGTCATTACTTCCGGAGACAATGTATAGGTCATTCTTCGAAATGGCTACTGAGTTGACATTGCCACAATGGCCTTCCAGGATTCTGATGAGTTCCCCAGTATTTAGGCTTGAAACTACGATTGTTTTATCCATATTGCCCGAGACAACATATTCGTCTTTAGCAGAGATGGCCACTGATGTGACGTAACTACTATGGGCTTGAATAGACATAGTTTTCTTTCCGGCAGCTAGACTCCAAACTTTGATTAAATTGTTTCTATGACCAGATACCACCAATTGGCCTTTGCTACAAATAGCTACAGACTCTACAAGATCGAACAACTCCCCCTCGAGTTCTTGAATTAACTCTTTAGTATCTAGGTCCCAAACTCGAATCCTGCCATCAAAACCACCGGCTATAATTAATCCATTATTTTCAGATAAGCATACTGAAGTAATCTCTTCAGTATTGGTACCTCTTAGAAACCTAAGCTGGCCATCATCCCAAACCATAATGTCAATATTATCGGCAGCAGAAACAACCACAGGCTTTATAAATTCTTCAGCCAGTGCACCGAGTTGATCTTCGAGTTTGGATAAAAGATCATTGATTGGCCCAAGAGCCTCTACCCGGTTTTTAACTTGATCGATAGTGAAGGGTTCTTTAGTGACATAAACACTTTCATCTACCTCTTCCTCTAGTTGCTGGAGTTCAATGATTTTCTGGGCGGCTATCTCATCGAATTTATGCATTATAGCTTGATTGCATTCAATAACCCTATCTTCTTTGTCGAACATTGGATTGAAACTCACATGGTAGGGGAGAGGCCAGATGATATGGCCTTTGTCAAGGTGCTCGATGACTTTATGAGCACATAGCATGGTTCTGCAGATGTAGCATTGGCCTTTGAGTTCACATTCTGTGCGGCAGAGTTCTTCTGGGTCTCGCATTTATAAACGGTAAACATGGGGCAGGAAATTAGTTTTAGTGAATCAAAAATATCAGTCAAGCAAAAGTTTTAGAGTTTTGGCTGAAGGTAAGAATAACAGAAAAGCCCAGCTATCTTGAAAGAACTGTCCAAAAAACTTTTTGGCGATCTTTCAAAAGTTATTTAACTAACACGAACTATAATCCAGTATAATTTATTATTTACAAAATCCACTAGAAGACTTATCTGTGTCTTCCAAGGAAATATCGAAATAGAACTCAAACTTCAGCGATGACTCATCAAATGGCATTTCGTCAAACTAGGCAGACTCTGCAGAATTTTCCCAACTGTTCAGAAAGAATTTTAATTTAATAAAAATACTTACAATTGCTAAGGTAACGTTTACGTTTCTTTGGCAAATATAGCATCCCAAATCCTCAGCACAGTGTGGAACGACAAAGAGTAGGAAAAGAGAGTCCAGCACCACTGAATAACTACACAGTCTGAATTCCAAACAAACTCTGCAGATAAGATCTTCTCATAACTTGATTTTGCAAAGAAACCCTCGTGAGTTGTTTGAGCAAGAGATTACTTGGTAATAAAATAAGTATTTCCCATTCAAGTCCTCTATGATTTAATGTGAACTACTGAATTAGAATATGGCCTAGAGTAATTCATTTACTTAAAGCACTAGTAATTAACCCATGACAATGCATACTGCCGCAGAGTAGTCTTCTTCATGTGCTAAAGAAACAAGGTGGGACTGGATTCCTAACTCCTGGACCTTTTGTGAAGTTTCGCCTGAAATGACTAGATATGGCTCTCCCCAGGGGTTTTTAGCAACATGAACATCTGTGAATCTGACTCTCCGTCTTGCAACAGCTTTTATCAAAGCTTCTTTAACAGCCCACCTGCTTGCGACGAACTCAGTAGTGATTTTGTATTGGTACTCGTCGGGGTGGAGTACCTTAGCAAGGAACCTGTCTTTGATTTTTTGGTTGTCTAGAATTTTTTGAATGCGTGAGTGTTTGCAAATGTCTATGCCTAGTCCCAAAACTTTCATTGCAACTAATAAATGCAGGACTTAGAAGAACTAAGGTCTTCCCGCAAAAACTTTAAACCTGAGGTTTTTTCTAAGGAATCGAAGGCAATTTCTTCAGCAATGAAAGCCCTCCAAGAGAGAATAAAGACTTTAGAAAGCAAGAATGCATTGCTGCTCCAAGAACTAGAATCCAAGAAAACCCAGGAAATCAACCTAGAGTCCTTGAAAACCAAAGAGGAACAACTAGAATACTACGAAAGCAGCGCCAAGCACTACTACTGGAGAAGCAAAGAACTCCAGGAAAGCAACCAACAACTAGTTACTAAGGTCCAGGAATTGCAGAACCAAATCAATAAACTACAGAGGACTAACGAGTCTTCACTGAAAGAAAAAGAAAACTTGCAGAAGGACATCGAACAACAACAACAACACTACAAGTCCCAACTTGCAGAGTTGAAGGACAATGTCCAAAAAGCCCAGAGCAGTGAAGCCAAAGCCAGTCAAGAACTTAAAACGATCCGAGAACAAGTTTCTGCTACCAACGATAAGCTACTTGAAGCCAACACCCACATTGAGTACCTAGGCTCCCAAATCAATGAAACTGAAGAGTACTATGAGAACCAAATAAGCGAATACCAGAGAAAACTAGAGTCCTGCCAAAGCCGAATTCAGGACTCTAGTAGAAAAACAGAACAGAAACTGCTGGACTTGCAGAACCAAAGTACTGACCACAAAAAACTAGTTTATGAAAAAGACCAAAAACTAAGCCAACTAGAAAAAGAAGTGAACACCCTCAGAAACGCCAACAAGATACTGGAGGAAGCTAATCTTACTCTTAAGCGCCAGTACGAACAATCCCAAGCCTTTGCAAAGGACGTTGTTAGTGTCAACGAACAACTGGTAAAGACTTTCAAAAAGGAAGAGAAACTCCAAACTTCGCAAGTAAAAAAAAAACCCAAAACTACCAGAGCCAGTCGCACCAAAACCTTCAAATTCGGACAAGACCCTGAAGCTGAAGACTACACTTCAATCGAAAACCTAGAAAAAGAAATAGTGGACTTGAACAACCATTACAAAGAACTTCTGAATTCTGGGCCTGAGAAGTTCAGCAGTATTTCAGCACTGAGGAACCAACTAAACTTGATTGCAAGTGAAATGGAAACTAAGAGTGCAGAGCTCCACAGCCTGAAAAGACAAAGGCAAAACAGGTTAAGAAGCAAAATTATGAGTTTTAGTTACACTGATTTTGAGTTTGGGCAAAGAAGAAGAAACTGTCATTTTCTTGGGAACCGACCTTTTGAATCTGGGGTTGTAGACCCAATCTTTTTGAGGCGAGATGAAAGAGTTTGTGTTCCTTTTGGTTTTTCTGTGAGGAGTTTGCACCATAGAGAACCTGGACTTATTGGACTGGAAGTTACTTTTGTGACCTAGTTCTTGGAGAGTTTTGGGGTCCATCAGTTGTTTCAAGTCGTAGGGAATCATTGGTCTGAGCACCGCAAAGGCTTCACTTGATATTAGTCGGGACTTCTGGGGGCCAAACAACTCCTGGACTCCTGTCTCTTGTTTGAGGTGTTTGTAGTGGGAGTCCATAAAAGAAGACACCTTTTTTGAGAACTCTGACTTCTTTCTGCACTTCCGGAAGCGACTTAAGTTTTCTAGAAGTTCTTGTTTGTTTTCTGGGTTCATGAGAGGAACTCTTTTGAACATTAGTTCTTTTTCGCTGTGTTCAAAAGTGATTTTCCTCACAGAAATTCTAGAAGCGTAAGTGAACCAGATTTTGGAGTTGTCGTCTTGCATGAACTCAGCCCGCATTCTCAGTACTTCTTTTTGAGAAAAAGTGGCCAAGTTGTAAACGATGCGTCTACACATAAGTAAACAGTACTGGTGGGGGTCTTGAGAAGCCAAGGCCTCTTCTTCTTCGGACTGGACTTGTCCGGCGTGTTGGAGGGCGTGGAGTGATTCTTGGTCGTTGACTTCGTGAGAGTAGTAAGTAACTGTGAAGGTTTCTCCGATTCCGCCCTGGCACTTAACGCAGGTTTGAAAGTAGGTGAAGCTCTTCCACACAAAACTGCTGGGTCTTTCGTACATCAAGTTGACGAAGTCATAGTCGAACATTACCCTTAAGGCCCCTTCTTCTTCGTGAGGCAGAACTTTGGAGGAGTTGTTGTCTTTTTCTTTGGCCATGTAGCGGAGCAGCACTGTTTCTTTTCCGTATTTAGCATCCTCAGACTTTTCGTTGTTGCCTTCCTTTTTCCTTATTTTGACAATGCTTATTATGCTTTTTCTGAGCTCAGAGTTTTTGAGTTTCTGAGGGGAGTTAACGCATTTCAGGAAGTTGTCTTTGTTTTGGCAAACCATGAAGCTGGGTTTTCCTTTTCTGTAGACTACAGTTTCTGGGACGTTGAGTTTTATAGAGTTTTGCAAACTGGCTTCACCTAACTGTTTCAAAACCCAAGTGAAGCTTTTTTGTTTTCCGTGGTAATTGGCAAAGTCCTCTTTTTTTTGTTCAAGAGAAACTTTAGGGACTTTGTTTTTCGATTGCATGTTGCAAAGTGAACAGCTGCACGAAAAAAACGGAGAAACTGGCTGTATAATGGGTCTGTTGGTGAGTGGGTTTTCAAACTTCTTTAGGGTGTTTAATTCTTCCATTTACGGACTTGTATTTTATTTAGTTAACTTTTCTTGGAAAACACTACTGTAAGTAACCCTGCCTTCACTAGAGTCAATCCACTTAAAAACTTCAGACTCAATCCAGTCTTGGCTTACTCCGTAGTGCTTCTGCATAGATTCACTACTAATGGGTTTGTACTTGCTGCTTATTCTGCACTCTAAACACAGTAATCTCAGACTCACTGGACACCTATGCATGGTTTGCTTTGGTTGTTTGCACTCTAAACAGTGCTCTAAGTAAAGTTTAAAGTAACTTCTGCAAAGTGTTGGTTCACTTGGAACAAACAATGGGTAGTCTCTTTGAAGCAACTCACCCCAGACTTCTTGGTGGAATACAGTTTCGTAAAACCTAGTGCAAACGCTCCCTAACTTTACTATTTCTTTTGGTCCAAGGAACTTAAACACTTCTATCAAAGGTCTGAGGTTGAACTTTTTTGAAAAGTTGTGTAGCTTTTCGGGTGACTTAGGAAGTGGGTAGCTGAAGTTCCACTTGACCAGCCAGTTGTCAATTAGCTTGGAGTCTGCAGTTGGGGAAACCAAAACATCGTTCCTGTCTATGTAAGTGTTGTTCCAAAACTCAAAGCATTCAGGGTAATGGACACATTCAATACTGCAATTTTTAACATAACTCACGTAGTGACCCGAATTAATTTTATCCAAACACTTAGCACAAACTCTAGGGTTTCCATCGAAGTTTTGGAAGGCAAAAACATTACTTCTGAACGTTCTGAAAGGGTCCATTCTGTATAATATGCAGGAGTACTTGCAAAACCAAACACAGTCTAGTGCCTTGGAGCTGCTGGACACTTTCACCGTGTCTGAAGTTCTTTCAGTGTGCAGAACCGAAAGCTTTGGAGTCGAGTTGTTTGAGTGGGTTCTGAGGTACCAGGACTGTTATGCCAGAGTGATTAGCCAAATTGGAACTCCAGGAGTAGTTGAGCTTCTAAACTCCCAAAAGTTAAAAGTGCCCACTCTAAGCATTTTAAAAACTCACCAAGTTTCAGGTCTGGACCGCTCTGAATTGGTTTCTGCCCTAATCAACCTTTTGAGTTCTGCCGACTCAACTCCAGGGAACTTAGCTAAAGACCTTCTTGTTAGTAGTTTCCAAGAAGATGTGCCAAGTTACTCTTTGCAGTTAAAGGACCTTTTTGAAAGAAGCGACAGCATAGTTCAGCTAAGAATTGTTGACTTGGTGGTAGCTATGAGTAGCAACCCCCAGCACTTCCAAGTCTTTGAACAAGTGAGTTTGATTGAAAGGGCAATAGACTTGTTTACGAGCGAAGACATCCTTACTAGACTAACTGCAATTGAAGTAGTTGCTGAACTAGGAAACACTCCCCACGGAGCCTCAAAACTTACACAGCAAAGAGTGAAGCAGTTAATTAGTTCTTGTCTAGACAGCAACATAGAAGATGTGCACTCCAAGTCAAGACTTTTCTTGTTAGCTTCTAAGATCTTCCACTTTACAGGCAACAGTCACTTCATAGACGAACAGTTCTGGCAGACTCTGCACCAGTTTTTGGAGTCTCAAGAACCCTCTTTGGTTAACAGTGGAGTAACAGCTGTTTGTTTTATTGGTTCAAAAACTCCAGGTCCAGACTTAGTAGCTGAAAAGCAAGGGATTGTGAAATCCTTAGCTAAACTCCAAGTCAGCGCAAACGACGAGTACAAAATAGGTTTTTACAAGAGTCTTGAAGTAGTGTGCCACCATGCTTCAGAAAACACGGTTAGGGGACTGGTGAATTCTTTTAGATGGTTTGACCCTATTTTGAAGCAGATCAAAGCTCCTTTTTCAGAGTTGATGGAGGCAATACTAAGGTTTGTTCTGGGCTTGATGAAGTTTGAGTGGAGTGCAGGAGTGATGTTTAACGAACCTAGTTTTGCTGAGTTCATGCTGAAAAGAACCAAAACGCAAACCCAAGAAATTTCTTATTTGAAGCATCAAATCAACAGAAAAGCTCTAGACTACAACTTTGACCAAGTGCTTCTAGGTAAACTGAGAGAGTACGTCCAGACAGGACCCTTTGCACCTAGTGAAGGCTTTGTAGAAGAAGCGGTTACTCAAACTTAACTAAGTGTCCTTGTCTTGGAAGTTGACTTCTTTTGCAAGAGGGAAGGGCGGCTCGAGGGACTCGAATTGTTTCTTAGCTGTAAGGTTGTGGTAGTAAAACTCGTCTTTAAGATGGTCTTGCCTCTGGAGTACGTTGTGCAGGAACTCCGACTCAGTGGGGTAGTACTTGAGGAGTAAACTGATCACTAACAGCAAAAGGTGTTCTATGATTATGAACCAGACCCACTTTTGTTCCTTAGAGACGTGCAGAATGTTTTCTGTGAAGACCATCAACCCAATGTTGGTGACCACAGCAAAGAGTGCCAGGAAGTTCATAACTTCTTTCCAAACTCCAATGTTGGAAGCTTCCATTGGGTAGGGCCTCTTAAACAGAGTCAAGAACTTGTAAGAGTCAGCCCTTACTTCTAGGATGTTGAAGGCCCAGTAAATGATGGGTCCTAAAGGAAATGCCACTGCAAAGAATATGATGTACCCAAAGTTCATGACCAGTTCCAAGTACTCGTCAGGCAGAACTAGTTTCTCCATTTTGCCTTGTTTTTCTGCGTAGCTCATTTCAGTCCGGACAGCTTTGCCTTCCTGTTTGAGTTTAACTACCTTTTTTTCTTCAGCTTGGAACTTGAGTTTCTCGGTCAAGAAAGGAATGCCTAGTTCCACAACGTTGAAAACCATGTTGAGAATAAACATTACCCAGAGGTTGAAGTTGAGTTCTCCCATACAGTCAGCTCCGTTGCACCCTTCTACGTACTCTTTGAAAAAGGCTATGTAGAACAAAGAGATGTAGTAGTTCACAAACTGGAACCCTACCTTTTTAACTACTAGTGCGTTTTCGTAGTTGCTTTCAGTTTTGTGGTTCTCCCAGTTGTTGAGTTTAACAGCAACTATATTGTAAACAAAGTTCATCAAGTAAATCTGCAAGGTGTTTAGAACTGCAACTAAGGTAGGTCCCCAGGAGTTTTTGTCTCCCTGCAAAAGAATTCCTCTGTAAATGAACAAACTCGAAGTTAAGACTATAATGAGTCCCACAATGAAGAAACTCGAAAGGTAAGATAGAACCATTCTGAACACCTTTTGCTTCTTGGAAAAGGTCCTTTCTAGTTTTTGAGTGATTGGGTTCTTCACCAACTCCCCGTTGAAGTCCGACCTGTAAAAGTTGGGCTCTGTTTGGTCTTTAGACCCGAACTCAACTGCATACTTGCTTGCCCTTCTTTCCCAGAATATGGTGAACACCGCTGCCCAGATGCAGATGAAACTTGCAAACACCAACTCTGCAATTTCGTAAAAGGACATGCGGTCTTCAAACTCGTTCTTTCCGTAAACTTTGCCAATTCCCCACACGCCTAACCCCACTACTCCTACAAAGAACAACCTGTTGGTGTAGTACTGAAGCCAAATAAAGTAGTAAGCTACTTTTTCGCCTAGGTAGTTCTTGATTTTATGGACAGGAACTGAAATCTTCAACTGGGACATCTTCAAAAGGTCTTCTTTGAGCTCAGCTACTTCTCCAGCCTCATGGAGTGGGTAGGTGTCTATGAGGACTTTGTGCTTGATGAGCATCTCAATGTTGACTTTCTCCCTGATGAGTTCTTCTATGAGTCTGATTCTGTCAATGTTCTGAAGTAAGTCTTTGCCTTGCTTAGCATAGAGTTGGGGGTCTGAGTTGTACAGGGAGGACTTGAAAGGCACTTTGGGCATAAAGTTCTTCATAACAGGCACTTCTTCGAGTTCAGGGTTCATCTTGAGTCTGTAGCCTGAGATGTTGGCTTTCTCTAGCAAAATGTGGTCCTGAGAAAAGACTTTGCAGAACACTTCATCGTCGTCTCTGCTTTGGAAACAATAAGTTCCTAGTTTGCAGCTTTTGTTCAGAACTTCCAACAGAGCATTTCTGATTAATTCTAAGAAGTCATACCTGGTGATGCTTTCCTTCGAGTAAAGTTCCCTGAGGGACTCCGAGGAAAGTTCTTCAGCTGAACTTTTGTCGAAAATCTCCACTAGAGTCAGGGTTAAGTCACTCAGCTTGACTGCTTTGTCCTTTTCTTCTGGCTTAAAGAAATGAAGGGCAATCATTTATACTTTAAGAATTAACTGGAGAACGGTACATCATTTTATGGTAGGTCTGGGCAGTTGGGAACACAAAGCTGTCTTGGATGTAAGCTGGACAAATCTTTAGAAGTCTAGGCATTGCGTTTTCAATCTTTTTCCAAAGAGGTAAGTTTTCGTTGGCTACAGGAGGACCTTCTTCTTCTTCTGAAATGATTTCAGCAGGCAAGTTGGCGTAGTCACAGGCCCTAGAAATGGCTTCGACGAACTCCACAAAACTCATTTCAATATGCTTTTTGCTGTAGAGTTCGTCAACTCGAGTCATCATTGACAAGTGGAAGCTCAGGTCAACTTCTCTGGAAGTGAACTGGTCGTTAATGATTTTAGCGTCGTTGCAGAGACTCTTGAACTCGTCTAAACTCATAAAGGGTTTTTGGCCGGGCATAGCTTTTTTCCCAGAGTACTTTTTGTAAACTGAGTCCAGAATTTGTTTGTGACACTTAAGCACTAAGTCAACGTTTTCACAAAGGTACTTTTCCATCCTCCACTTGTTGGAGTTGTAGTTCTGCATAAAAGGAATTAAGTGTTCCTGGAGCATTATTTGGAGTCCTTCAGCCACTGTACTATAGAGTTTGTTTCTCACATACCTGTCACTGCAAATCCTTACGAGGATTTCCATAAACTCGTACCTGCACAAAGCACTTCCTGAGTTGTAAACTTGCCCTTTTTCTTTGGGAACTATGCACGAGTTCCAGTTCACACCTAAGTCACTAATTGCATAGTAGGAGTCAAACAAGTTGCAGTTGGCCAAAAAGTCCTTCAAGTCGTTTCCACCAATAGCAATGTACTCAAGTCCACTTAAAGCTGCAATGTTTCTGTAAGTTTCTCTGAAGTACTTGTAGTGACTCCTAAGGAGTTCTTTGACGTTGTTTTGGTCTTCTTCGTTCTTTATAAGGTTAGTTAGTCGTGAGTAGTTCCAGTCGAACTCAAAACAGTTGTTGAGGTGCTTGTCATCGTCAAACTTGTAGTCTTTGAACAAAGAAACAGGTATGCTCCAGGGAATCCTTTCAAGTTCTAACTCAGGAGGGTTGTACACCAAACTAGGAGTTCTAGGCTTTGTAGAAAAAGGACTTTCCATGTCACACCTGATTCCTGTACTCTTGGCTACATTTACAGACTTCATTTTGACTTCTGCCCGACAACCTTCCCAGTAGTGGACTTGTCTTGACAAAGGAACCGTGAGTTTTTGGACTTTGAATTCTTTGGACTTCATAGGACTAGTTTCTTGACTGAAAAAGAACTTAATTCTCCCAGGAGGCACAGCTCGGGTCAACTCAAAGGTGCCTTCTGGAGTTTCCTGCATCAACTCTGGTTCCCAGTTGTCACATTCTAGATGCAAAAAGATAGGGTGTGACTTGGCATCCCCTGATGTTCCTGGTGTCCATTTGAAATTCATCTCCACCCAGTTTTCACACACCCAGCAATTTACAATTTCTGACTTGCATTTGTAGTTAGGTTTTTCAATGATGCGTCTGAAAAAGTGGCCTTGCTCCACTCTTGGGGCACCGCAAACTTCAATTACAAACCCTTTGGAGTCCACAGTGCATTCATTGCCCAGCATGTGGATTCCTAGGAGTGTTTTATTTTCCTTGAGTCCTTCAGCTACTGCAAGGCACTCGCTTTTAACTAAGTAGTTGAAGGACATGTCTAGGTGTTGTAGGTTTTTGTGACTTTTAAGGGCTTTACTTATGGTTTGGGCTACTTCTAAGTCGTTGTTCTTTCCAATGGCATTCCAAGAAATGTCGAGTTCTTGCAAGTTGTCGTTTTCATAGAGTCCTTCAAAGAAGTTAATGGCCCCCCAGCCTCTTATTGTGTTCCAATGCAAGTCTAGTTTCCTCAAAGTAGAGTTGAATTTGAGCAACTCCTTTAAAGACCTAGAGCACTTGTCACTTAGGTTGTTCCTAGCTAAGTTGAGTTTTTTGAGAGTAGTGTTTTCGGAAAGCACGTCAATTAACTTAATTACAGAGTTGTCGCCTATTCCCGTGTTTTCTAAATTGAGGTACTTTAAGCTGCTTTTGGGGTTTTCAAGCATGGAAATAACATACTCGGTGGACTTAGTGCCTATTTTGTTTTCAGCCAAAATGATGCTTTTGATGCTTTGGCCTTCTAAGTTTTGGAGTATGGTTTTGCTTCCTCTTTCAGTTAAGCGGTTGGACTTGAGGTTTATGGACTTAAGGTCTCTACAGTGTTTGAGGCCGTAAGAAAAGGCACTTGCGTAGGAGTCCCCAATACTGTAAAGGTGGAGGTCAATGCTTTCTTCAGGACCGTTTCTTTTGATGATTCCGAAGGGCTTTGGTTGGAGTTTTTGTTTTTTGATTTCTTCCAAGTAGGCAACGTTAGGCGAGTCTTCTAGTTTTTCGTAGCGGTTCCTTTGACTCAGTTTGTTTAGTTGTTTGTAGGAGTCAAAAAACTCAGACCGGGCAGAAGTCCCTACTGGACCGGAGTAAGTGTCCATACTTCCTATGGGGTGTTTTTCACGAGTTTTGAGCAGCATGCGTTTAATTCCTTCCCTGGAAACGGGGTCTTTGTTTGTCTCCTCTTCTTTTTCTTGGGTTTTGGAGTACCTGCTTTTAGTTTTGGGTAACTGCTTCCTAGGCAGCAGGGGGATCATTTTCTGACTATTACTTATTTTCATTTATTATTTCTGCCTCCAGAAGCTGCCCGAGTAAATATGACAAGGCGTGATTAGTGGCGACTCGTAACGAAAATTCTGACTAACTGAGCTAATTATAAAATGGCAGAGGAAATACTTAATGCTTTTAAGATAGGACCTAGGTACTTGCCTGAAAAGATCATAGGCTATGGAGCCTACGGCACAGTGGTCCAGGCCCTGGACACTAAAACTGACAGCCAGGTAGCAGTAAAGAAGCTGAACAAAATAGAAGACGTAGTAGACGCCAAAAGGAACTTAAGGGAAATCAAAACCATGAAGTACCTGAAGCACGACAGCATCCTTAACCTCGTTGACCTGATCCACATCCAAGAAGACCCTTCTGAACTCGGAGAAATTTACATAATTACTCCTCTCATGGAAACAGACCTCCATCGGATCCTCAAGTCAGACCAGGAGCTAACTGAAGACCACGCCCAGTACTTTTTGTACTACATTTTGCGAGCCCTTAAGTACATCCACAGTGCTGATATTGTGCACAGGGACATTAAGCCCAGCAACATCCTTGTGAATGCTGACTGTTCCATCAAGATCTGTGATTTTGGACTGAGTCGCCAAATAAACTCAGGACTTGAAGACCTAACTGAGTACGTAGTGACTCGGTTTTATCGAGCTCCAGAAATAATGCTTTCTTCACACATTTACACAAAAGCTGTGGACATTTGGAGTGTCGGTTGCACTTTTGGGGAGATTTTAGCTAGACGAGTTCTGTTTCCGGGCCAAAACTACATAAAGCAAATAGACTTGATAATAAAAGCATTGGGAACTCCTTGTGAAAACGACATGGAGTTCATAGCGAACCCCCACGCAAAGCAGTTTATGAAGTCGTTGGAGTTCCACTCCCAAAAGGACTTTAGGAGTTTCGTAAGCGCAAGTGCCTCTGACGAAGCACTTGACTTGCTGGGGAAGATGCTGGAGTTCAACCCCAACAAAAGAATTACCGTTGAAGAAGCCCTAAGACACCCTTACTTCGAGGACATGCACGACTCCGAAGAAGAACCTGTGAGTGAAGAAACTGTTGACTTTTCTTTTGAAGAACAAGACCTTGATTTCCCAGAAGTCAAAAAGTTGCTTTTGCAAGAAATCCAAAAAGACATTGTTAATTAAACCAAAGGCACCTCGTAAACCACACCTGCCATAATTCTGATAGAAACCACGTTTGCTATGTAAGGGAAAACTTTTATTGCAAGTGCCCACTTCATGTTTTTCTGGTTGGCTCCGAAGAAGTCGCCTCCTTCTTCTAAGAAAACAGTAGTGATTCTGTCAGGTTCTGGGTAGTTAAAGTGTCCTGGAAGTCCTGAGAACCTGTAGTTAGTGGGCATGAACTGTTTGATTTGGAGCGACCAGTTCCTTTTGGTAGTTTCAACAGTGGTACTATCGAAGTCTTGTCTTGCAGAGCGTTCCAAAAAAAGAAGTTGCTCTTCCATAAGTTCCACCAAGTAGTCTTTGTTGTTTTTCCAGGAAGTGGCTAGGTTCTTGCCTGACCTCAAGGCGTTGATTCCTAACTTCACTTCTTTGAGTATTTTGTTTTGGAGTTTGAGTGCCTGTGCTGGCTTCAAGGCAGGTCGGAAGTTAGGTGGTGAGTAAAAAGGAGTGAAGGCTGTGTGGTTGTCTTGTTTGAAGGAGTACCACCTTGAGGTGTCTTGGATGTCGTAAAGGATGCGTGCAGGGTCGAAGTGCTGCAGGTTCATGAAAACGTTCCGGTTGCTGAAAATGATGTCTATAGTTCTGTAGGGAAGTTTCACTTCGCGTATCTCTTTAAAGGAAATAGGTTCTTGGATTATGCTTTTGAAGTTGCTGGGGTCTTTTTTCTCAGCTTCTCTTTTGAGTTCAATGTAACTTTTGGGTTTAGCTGCAGATTCAGTTGTGCCTGGTTTAGTCCCTACTACTTTGTGTTTGAACCTTTGGTGGAACTGGTCGAGGTCGTGCTCTTCTATCCTGACGTCTCCGTTTTCTGGTTTCTCAAACAAATCTTCACTGTTTGAACTGGAGTTTGAGCTTTGACTGCTTTGTTCAAGAATTTCTTCAAAGTCTTCTCTTTTGGTGTTGATTTCTTCAGTAAGTGGGAACTGCTCTTCGCTTTCTAAAAACTTGATGGTTTCTTGTTGAACTTTTTGTTTTTTGAGGAACTTGTTGAGGTTTTCTGGATTCGAAACGCGTCCAGGCAAACTAAAGGACCTCGCAGTGGTACTTTCCCAGAACTTAACCCCTTTGCAGTCCTGGTCAATAGTCATTAGCCACACATGAAGGGTTTTTCTGTGTTTGAGGGTGCCTACACACACAAAAACCCTTCTTTCAAGGGAGTCTTTCGAAGTGGTTTCTTCGAACTCTTTAGTAGCCCCCATGAACAAGTTGGCCATAAGGATAGAGTGGTCTTCTACTTCGCCTTTGCCCATCTGGACTAAGAAGTCTGGAGAAGACCATATGTCGTTTTCAGTACCTGAAAAAGGTATTAGGGAAACGTAGTAAGCTAACTGGGGAAAAGTTTCTACTTTCAAGTAGTCGATGGCAGCATGTTCTTGGGGCTGTTTGCCTTCAGGAGGAAGTGGGTAAGTCATTTTGCAGAGGAACAGAGGTAGGAAGTGCTGTCTGTCGTACTCGTCTCTTTGCTCAATGCTGAAGAACCTTTGGGACTCATCTGGAAAGGACTCCCGCATTTCGCGGGCCTTAAGTACCCAGTGCTCTTTGAGTTCTTGGTAGTCAGGGGGGAGTTTGTCCTTTTTGTCCTTTGGAAGGTCTTCGTAGTACAGCTTTTTTTCGTCTTCAAAAAGCACTCCTAACTCGTANTAGACGTTAGAGTCGACTTGGTCTTCAAGAAAAGGAGACTGGAGTCTTTTCTTCTCAGAAGCTACTCTGATCTTGAACATTTGGTTTTTGTTAGTTTTTTCGTCGAAGAACTCGAACTCCCTGACCTTGGCGCTTTGCAGTTCGTTAACAAAGATGTTACAAGACCCCAAACTGTCGTTGGAGAGTTGTTCATCAATGGCCCAAAAATTCAAACTCACGCATGGGCTTTGGTGGAGTTCTTCTTGAATAGACTTGATTCTTTCTGAGGTAGTTAACCCTGAAGAAACCGTTATGGGGAAGTAAAAAGTGTCGTCAAATATCGGCTTGTAGGTTTTAAAGGCTGTTTTGGTTCTTTTGTTGTAGCCTCCCCAGTTAATCCCCACAAAGGTATTTACAATGCCTTTGTCGTTCGGAAGAACCACGTTGTCAACTCTCAAGATCTTCAAGTAAAGGTACTGCTCATCTGACCTCAACTGAATTAGTTCTCCACACTGACTGTACTTAGGAAGTTTGGGAATGAATATTTTGCCCTTCACAGAGCAAGCATGGGCTCCCTTTCGTTTGTACTTTTCCACAACTTCAGCATTTACACTTCCAAAAGTGGTCACACCCGTAAGTTCAACGTTTTTAATGCCTATCTTTTTCTTCATGAGCTTTCCTCCGTTGTAAAGCACTATGCACAGCTGCTGGTGTTCTAGGTCGTTGATAGTTCCTCGGAAGTAAATGCTGCCTTTGAGAGTAGGCCACTGAGGGTTGCGTTCGTCTTCGATCACTTCAGAAGTAACTTTGGTTTTAAAGACTCCTTGTGAAGGCAGAAAAACTTCTAAAGAAGGACTTACAGTTTGGCCTTCGCCCATGATGTCGTTTACTCCCCAGTCTCTGAAGTTCAGACAAAAGTCAAAAATCTCCTGGAAAGTAACATTGAAAGTTAGTTTGCAGAGCTTAGTTTTCCTGTTTTCTCCGAACAAGAAAAACTCAAGCTCTTGGTACACGTCACCTTGAGCTAGGTCCAGCAAAGGAATTTCTTTCCTGCCCATGAATCTGTTGAGTCCCCACTTTTCCCAGTCCCAGATGTCTATCCGCAGGTACTCTTCTTGGATGTTGAAGTATGACCCTCTGTACTCGTGTTTAACCCTTGCTGCAAACTTCCGGGTTTCTTTGTGTTCTAAGTCCAAGAGTACTTCTGACTTTTGTGTGTAGCCTAAAGAACCTGCGAAAACATTTTGTTCAGAGCCTTCTTTGGTCTTTTTAGGAATTATTCTGAAGTCCCCTCCCACAACTATTTCCAAAAAGGGGTCGAAGGGGTCTTTGTACAAGCTAGTAACTGAAATGTTGGAAATAACTAAGTCCCAGCGTCGGATTCTGGCCATTTCCATCCAGAGTTTCCTGGTCATCACTGGCCGTTTTTTGATGGGAGCAGTGATGAGGGGAGGGATGTTTTTTGCTTCTTTTTGAGGGGCTTCTGGTCGGTCTTCTTGCTTTTGGTCTTCAGGGTCTTGTTTTTTGTCTTCTTCTTCTTCTTCTGAGTGTTCTTGAATGTCTTTTTTCTCTTCTTCTTTTCTTTTCCAGCCTTGCTTGAAGTAATTCATTATTTAACTTCACATTAGTTTTAGGTAACTTGTTAAGCTATCGCTAGAGTATTGGAAGTCTTCGTTAGCTATGCTTGAAGTGTCTTCTTTCAGTAACAGTCCAAGGTCAGGCAGGGACTCACTGTACTCTCCACATCCTTCGCCGACTACTCCGCCGCTTTCTGATGAAACCGAACCTACCATTTCGAAACTGTGTTTTTTGGCTTTGCTCATGATGCTTTTCCACCTGTTCTTCACACTGTTTTCAGTTCTTCCTGGAAGTTCGCGTGCTATAAGACTCCACTTGTTTCCAAAGCGCTGTTGGTACTTAATTATGAAAAGGTCTTCTTCAGGAGTCCACTCTCCTTTTCTAAGACAAGGGTTCAAGTGATTATACCACCTTTCTCTGCACTGTTTGCCGTGCCTGAGTGGTTTTCCTGCGTGAACTATTTCGTTCAGTTCCTTTGCTATGGCAGTCCACTTTTTGGAGCCTTTTTTATTTATAATGCGCATAAGGGCTTGGTCTTCTGTTTCTTCCCAAACAACTTTTGACTCATTTAATTTGGGTTTGGTGATAGGTACAAACTTTTCTTTCAAAGTGTTTATTTGGCAGGGCACCATGTAAATGTTGTCTTCCAGTTGGTACGGAGCATACTTTTGGCTGGATTCTTCCATTGTATACTTTTAAGTACTTTAATATTATAAAGCACTATGAGTTCATACGAAATGAACAGGGCCAAGTACAAACAAGAAAGATTTGAAGAGCAGTTGTCCGAACTAAGTGAGTGGGAAGGAGTTCCTGAAGCTGTTAAGTTCACTTTCAGAATAGTAGCTGACTTAGTTAAGGCTCAAAACGAAGCTATACTCCAGTTGGAACGCAAACCCCAGTCGAACTTGCAGGAACTAGAAACCCAAGTTTCAGAAAAAGCCTACAACTACGCCCTTCAAAAACTAGCAACTCAACTTAATTTCCAAGAAGAACCAGATGACATTGAAGCACTTAAGTCAAGTATCTTGCAAATCAGTGGCAGTTTAAACCACATCAAACAAACCAACTCTGTTTTAGGAAACATGAAACAAGAACTCCAGGAAATCCAAAACAAACTAGAAACAAAGGTTGACTACCAACAAGTCTCTACCATGATAACTAAAAGCCACAACGAACTGCACAAAACTTTCAAGGACTCACACCATGAACTCCAAGAGCAGAGAAGCAACGACCTGTACTTTTTTGAGGACGAAAAAAGAAAAACCCAGGAAGAAACCAACCAAAGAGCGTGCAAGATGGAGCACTTGATCAGAGTGCTAGAAGACGAACTAAGTCACTTCCAAGACCAACTAAAGCAAGTCCAGATCAGTTCTAGTCAACTCCAAAAAGAACTTCAAGAAACTCAAGAAACTTCAATAATTGGGTTTAAAGAAAAGGTTAAGCGACTCGAAACTGAACTTGAAAAGGTGTTTACTGAGTTAGACTATCTAAAAGACACCAAAACTTCTAGTGAAGAGTTCGAAAAACTCATAGAACGCAAAGTAGAAGTAAGGGAGTTGCAAGACAGTTTAGACCAGTTGTATGAAGAAGTCATTCGAGAGATTAGAAACAACAGCGAAGCCTCCAAAGACTTCATTAAAACTACAGAAAAAGACTTGCTTGTCCACATAGACAAAAAACCAGGACTTTACGAAATCAAAACTTTGATAAACGACTCTGTTGAAAGTTTCAGGGAACTCACTTACTCGGCTGAAGAAAAAAGGGTTGACGAAACATCAGCTTTTTGGAAAAACATCAACATGATCCAAAACACTCTAGACAACCTCCACAAAGAACTTTCGGCCAAAGCCAACATTACTGAAGTTTTCAACATACTAGACGAAAAAGTTACTTATGGAGAATTTAACTCAGCTGTGGAAAAACTCAACCAAGACCTAGACTTTAAGTGCGACGTGAAGGAATTTGAGTCCTCTTCAAGAAGACAGTCAATCATAAACGAAGCCCTTTGTGCTGAAAACTGCATAGCAAGGTGGATTTGGAAGTCAGGCAAAGTCCGGAGCCACTATGTTCCTTGGGAAGTCCAAACAGCCAACACCTGCCCTGAAAACTTCCTTTGGGAAAAAGGCAAGTTCACAGTAGTGGCAGTGGCAGCTGGACTCTACGAAGTGAGTTACGGGTTCTTTTGCTGGAAGAAACCCGAAGTCCAGTTGCTTGTGAACGGAGACGTAATTCTTCAGGGCGGAAAAACTAAGTTGAAGTCTTGGGGCAGAAACCCTGCTGGGAATGTATCAGGCTTAACCAACATTGAGTACCTGGCTTTGCCTCGGAATGCCCGAATTTCCATGACTTACCACGGAGAACTAGGATCTGAAGCTTTTTTGTCGCTGAGGAAGATTTAATAATTATGGGAAACTGCAGTTCAGTTAAAAATTGTCCTGACTCGCCAGTTTTTTACCTCCAAGCAGGCCAAACTGAAAAGGTAAAGCGCTTTTTGAGCAAAAACACTGAGTACGTCAAGTTTTCTAAGCCTGTGAATGACTTTGGAGACACTTTGCTGCACTACGCAGCTTCAATAGGGAATTTAGAAATTGTTCGGTGGTTAATTGAAGAGGGAATAGACCTGCACGCTACTAATGAAGAGAACTGGACCGCCCTGGACTCTGCAATGTTTGCTCAGAACGCGGAAGTCGTTGAGATACTTAAGAACTTAAGAGTAGAGTCTAACTTTTTTAAGTAATATAATAGATGGAAGGCACTTTGAAAAAGGCTGCAGTGGCAGCAGGAGTAGCTGCAGTGGTTGGTGGAATATACTACTTACTCCAACCAGCTGAGGAAGCCCCTAAGAAGGCCAATTCTAGAAAACCGCCCTCGCCTCCGCCAATGCCCAAAGCTGTTCGGTACTCTAAGTCAGAGATTCTGTCGATGCTTGAACAAATCAAAACTGCCTACAAAAACAGGATTCTGGAGCTGAATGAGTGGTACGTAACCAGCAGAAGACAAGTCAGGGGGGACTTAGAAAAGTACTCTTCAATAGTAAAGGAGTACCTTGAAAAGCTTAACCGTGTGAACAAAGAATCTGTGGACGAGGTGTTTCTAGGAAAAAACATTGACAGAAAACGCTACGAAGAGTCACTGGACGAACTCAAAAACGACCCAGACGTTAACTCGGCTATGGACTCCATAAAGGCGGAAGTCTCTTCTGGAGAGCCCCTTGAAGACTTAGACGCTGACAAGATTGTGGAAGTTCTGAACTTCAAACTAGAAGAACTCAAAAAACTCGAACCAAGCCCAGACGAAGTCTCCAAAACGCAACAAATTGCAGAACTCGAAGACAAAATACACGAAAAGTTTGGATACGAAATGAAAAGGATCCAAGCGACTTTCAACAAATTCAAGTCAAAGGTAAGGCCCTTTGTGAGATCGCTTAACGCAGAGTACCAAAGACTCGGACTAACTAACTAATAAAGATGTCCGTAAGGAAAAGGGGGCTGAGGCCAATTGAAACTCTCAGCAAAAAAGAAAGAGAAACGCTTTACGCGTCCACAAAAGCCGAAGTGAATAACCACCACTACACAAGCCAAACCACTCGACTGCTCAAAAAAGAAAAAAAAGAAAGGGAAATTGAAGAACAACTCCAAAACAAACGAAAAGAAATCGAAGACAAAGCTGCTGTGATTGACGAACAACACAGAGTCTTCGAAGACCGCCAAAAAGAAATGCGCGAAAAAATCGACCGCAAAGAACCCACCATCATGATGTACGACAAAAAAATCAAACAAGAAACTGAAAAACTCAAACGCGAAGAAGAACTAATCAAACTCAAAACTGAAGAACTCAAAAGAACTCAAGAAGAAGAAAAGAAAGTAGACTCCAAACTAGAAGCAATTAACTCCAAAATCAAGAAGTACAAAGCCTACAAAAATTTCTTGGAAGAAGTAGTAACTCAAAGTGAAGACTACGAAGACATCCAGCAGTTAATGAGTAGGTACTGGACACTCAAACAAAACGCCCACAACTTAGAAACTTACTCCCGAACTGTCGAAGAAGCCATGCAACTCGAAAAAGAAACCTTTGCAAAGTCCATCAAACAAAAAAAGGACGAAATTGCAATGAACACTGGAATCGTCAACAAACTAGAGAACTCCATTGAACTCACCAACGCCGAAATCAACCAACTAGAAGCCCAACAAGAAGTTAAGTTCAAAAAAGTCATTAAGAAAAAAGGAGCCACTGGGAAAGTCCTGCTTTCCATCAAAAACATATACGACAAAGTAGTTAAAAGCAAACAAATCGGCTCAGACAAAGCTGAACCTGCTAGGGAAACCAGCAACTACGTTTCAATGCTCCAAAAAATCAGTTCAAGACTTGAAGACCTTAAGGAAATCACTTATGGAATTTAATGTAATCAATATGAGAGTCAAAGTTAAGTTCCAGAAAGACTTAGTTGCAAGTCGTTTCAGGAAGAGCTGGATAACCATTCCTTCTAGCTGCAAAACAATCGAGGACTTAGCTAGACAAATTCAAGAGTTGTTTATGGTAGGAGACTTGCAACTCTTCATTGGTGACTTTCTGCTGCCTAAAGGTGCTTTTTGGAGGTCCCTTGTAAGGGACTACGACATTCTTGAAGTGCATTCTTCAACCAGCATAACTGCAGAAACCCTTAAACAGAACAAAGTAGTTTTCACAAACGGAGACTTACAACTAGTTTCCAAGCCCAAACTTCCCTATATAAAAACTCCAGCAGAAGAGTTCCTTGAAAAAAAGTCACAGTGGAAAATAAAGCCTATTCCTCCTAGAGAACCTTTTTGATTCTTAATTTGAATATAATAAAATGTTATCAGTTGTAGGCCACGCCTCTATAAACCTGTGCTTGAACTTGGTGTTTTTGGCCTCTATAGTGGTGTCTTTGTTTTCCAACTACTTCAACTTCTTAAACTTCAAGATTGGACTGCATACAATAACTCACACTCTCAAGTATGAAGACGTGGTGGGGGAAGTGTACACTTCCTTTTCGAACTTTGACTCCTTTGCTTGTTTGCAAAGCAGAGACGCTGCCATACAAGTAGTTTGTGACAACTTGCAGAACTTCAGAGTGGCAGGTTGGGTTTACACTGCAACTTGTGTGTACTTGATTGTTTCGATTTCTGTTTGTTTGCTTAACTTGCTGATGCTTTTGCTGCTCAAAGGGAATGTACTTACTAGAATTAAAGTCCCTCACTACACAAACGCACCAGTATTTGTAGTAGGGGCTGCAAGTTACTTTTTGCTGAGTAACATGGACAACTTAACTAAGTCGAACCAAGAAGAGTTTTCAGTGAGTTTAGACAACGGAACAATTACTATGTTTTTATGTGCAGTAGTGTCTATTTTTACTTTGCTGCACTACTTGTTTGTAAAAAGCTACTCTGGACTCGACTCAAGGGTTCAAATGTGTTATACGGTGTTTTCCAACATGACTACTTCTCAAAGAGCCCCAACTTCACCCCAAGACTTGTCTAACCTTATGCAAGAAAAGTCCAAACTAGAAGCCCAACTCCAGTTCCAGCAAGAAAAACTCTCTTTCAAGAAACAAAAGATTCAGGCCCTCAAACAAGCCACTAAAGGAGAAGAGGTGGTTTTTGAACCCCAAGAGTCCATTCTTCACAAAAAAAAACCAAAAAAGATCAGGGGAGGCAAAAAACCTGAAGAAGAAGACTTAGAAAAAGAACTCCAGGAACTCTGGCAAAAGTACCAGTCCGAAAAGAAACTCTGGGAACAAGAAAAACAAGAACTCCTCAAACCTTCTTTGGAACTAAGTGACTACGAAAGGGAACGCAACAACTTCTACGAAACCATCAACCAACTGTGTTCAGTTGTTGAGTCGTTGCAAAGTGCTGAGTCCATGCAAGGAAAAGAACAACTCTCTAAACTCAGTGAAATCAGTGGACAAGTAAAAGCTTTAAGCGAAGTCCAACCTATCCAGGAAGAACGCAACACTTTGAGGGACATTGTAAATTCACTCACTGAAGAACTCGAAACCTCCAGAAAAGTGTCCAGTCAACTCAAGTCAGAAAACTCAGAACTCCAAAAAAGAACTGAAGACTTAAGTCAAGAACTCAAACTCAAAAAACAACTACTTGAAAACACCAAACAAGCTCTCTACGAGAAAGAAGTGAGTTCTGCAGAACTCCAAAACAAAGTACAGTCCCAAGAAATTACTTTAGTAAGTCTTTACCACCAAAACGACGAATTAAGGGAACTAGTCCAGGAAAAAGAAAAAACGGCCTCTGAGAATCTCAAGGAAAAACAAGAACTAGAACAAAAGTACCAAAGTTTGCAAAAAAGGTCTCTTCCAGAGCTCAACGAGTTTGAGATCCTCAAAAGTGAAAAAGAGTCACTAGCCAGCAAACTCAAAGAAACCAAAGAAACTCTTCAAAAGCAAAAGGAACAAACCTCAACTTTCGAGTACCAAAACGAAGAACTCAAAGTAAACCACGAAGAACTAGAAACTAAGTTCAACCAACTAAGTCAAACCTACGAAAACTTAAAAAGCAAAAGTCTAGACCTTGAAAGAAAAGCCAAACAACTCCAAGACAAAGAAGAGGAAAACGCCCTCCTCCAAAGCAGTCTGCAAGACCTAGAAACTGCTTTAAACAAACAAAAGTCACAAGTCACTCAACAAAGAGAAAAACTCAAGGACTTCCAAACCTTGGAAGAAGAAAAAGACTACTACCAACAACAATTAAACTCCACTCTCCAAGTTCTTGACAGGACCAAAAAGTCCTTTGCCCAACTAAGAATTGACTACCAAGAAGTACAAAACCAGTTAGAAAAGTCCCAAACTCTAGAGTTCCAAGTAAACAAACTCCAGGAGTCCCTTGAAAAGTCCAACAAACACATTCAAGACCTCAAACAAAAGTACTCTGAACTCGAAAAAACTAGTGAACTCGAAAAACAAGAACTCACTTACAACAACTCTCAACTCAACAAACAACTAGAAAACCTACAAATCAGACTCAAAAACCAAGAAGACTACACTGACAACGAAATCCAGTCACTGCAAAACCAACTCGAACAGTCTTCTGACCAACTTAAACGCTTAACCAACGAAGTTTCTTATGCCACTCAAGAAAAACAAAAACTAGAAGCTATTAATCAGTCCCTGCAGAGGTCAGGAGAGTCCCCTCAAAGAGAAAGGGAAACCAAAACCCTCCACCAACAAATCAACCAAATGTCAGAGTCCCTCAAAGAGTCCCAAAACAAACTTTCAGAGTTAATCGAAGAAAAAGAAGAACTCAGAAACGAACTCTCAGTTAAGCAACAGGAACTGCAACAAGTCTCTGAAGAGTGCCAGAACCTCCACTCACAACTTTACCGAGTGTCCCATAGAGCTAGTTTGGAGGAACAGAAACTCCCCAGCGAAAGCAGTGTGTCTTCTGTCCAAGAAAACATCATAATGGAAGGAGTCTCTCCAGGCATGCCAGAACACCACCCTCTTTTAGAAGGAGTCTCTAAACTCAGGAAGGAACCCCCCATGACTTACTCTAACGTTTGGAAACTCTTTGAAGCTATGATGCAAGACAAGTGCAAGTTAGACAGACTCGACATGCAAATGGGCAGACAACCCAGAACCATGACCGAGTACATGCTGGACTTTGTTTACTTGCACTACGGACTTAAGACCTTAGCTTTGAAGCAACTAAAAGCCCTTATTGCTTCTTTAGAGAAGCTCTACAAAATAGGCCATCCTTATGGAGTGCTTTTTTGCAGGTTTCTGGGTTTGTTCCACCCCAGGCCTCTTCCACACCACCTTTCGATCTTTTTGCTGATGGTGCAGGAGCACTTTGCTGCTTTGGTCAACAAAGTCAAAGAAAAGCCCACAAGTTCCTTTTCACAGAACTACGAAATTCTTCAGTTCGGAGGCCAAGCTTCTGTGATCGACGTAATTGAACTAGTTAGTAAGATCTGTGGGAACGACAGGGAAGCTGGGGAAAGAATACTGTCTCAGATGAGTAGAGACAGAACTGACCGAGTTGAGTTAACCATTTTGAAGATCTGCGGGACACTTGCTCGTATGGGCAAAACCTCAGACTACATTTTTGACGTGCTAGAAGCTAACTATGGAAGTTCAGTGGAGTACTCGGAGTTCAGCGACTGCATTAGACTGATGCTTAACATATGGGTTTCTCAAGAAGAAGTAGAAGAACTTTGTGGGTTCTTGGACGACCAGGACACTTCTCTTGTGTCCTTTGAAGACTGGAACGAAAAAATCAAGTTCACTAACTTTGCCGAAAAAGCCTACAGCAAGCTTGCAATGGTGACTAAAGCTGACTTTCTGAACTCTTTGGTGGACGAGTATGAGTATGAAGTTGTGCAGGAGTACTACCAACTAAGACAAATGGTTAGGCCGACTGTGCTTGACTTCGAAACTTGCTGTTCGCTTTTGGGCCAAATAGACCCTACTTTGGAGTCGAGTTACTTTGAGTTGGTGTTTGAAGAAGCTAAAGAACACGAGCAAGCAGAAATTAACTCGGTGAGTCCAGAAGCCTTCTGCATAGTTATTCTTAAAAACAGAATAGGAGGCTACGGGGTTGGGTTGTTTGACGTGTACGCCTTGGACCAGTCTTTGCCCAAGCCCAGCACTAAAGGGCCTAACAGCGAATTAGTTGTTGAAAGGAACAGACAAGGGCGCTTGGAAGTGGAGATAAAGAAGAAGTCTAAATAACCATTTTAAACTCTAAACAATGTGTGCTTCAGAAAAATTCAAGCCCAACTAGTGTGGCGACCATTTATAATTATGTCTCGTCACAGATCACGTTCGCCGCAGGGAGTTAAACTTCATGTGTCTAATCTCCCTGTAGGCTTTCCTCAAGCTCAACTCATCAATTTATTTGAGCGTTTCGGGAAAGTAGGTAAGGTACGAATAATACGGAATGGCCCAAAGGGGTACCCATTGCGAAAGTCCTGCTACGCCTTCGTCCAGATGCCCGACGCTGCTCAGGCAAATCTAGCAATGCGCGAACTCTCCAGCCAGGGCTGGAGCGTCTCCTATTCTAACCACACCCGCCAGAAAAAGACTTGGTCGGGATTTGTGCTGCGGGGTGGGCAGCGAGTAGCGGTCACGGCTGAGGTACTTCGCGGAGACACTCCTTCTGTCCGAGATCTCGACTTGTCAAAGCTAGTTGACTTTTCTAACCTGCCTGGGGAAAGTCCGCGCGCTGTACTTGCTTTAGAGGGTTTCGGTGATGTGGGGAAAGGTATGCTTGAGACTCCTAATGAGCAAATCTATGTACTTCGCGGAGGAGGGCGTGGACTCCCTGTTGTCAAAGATGATCAGTTAGTCGTAGGAATATGGGAGAGTGAAAAGCCTCAAGGCCTAAACCAGCTTAAAAAGCTACTTGAGACTAAAGACCTCTTTAAGCCAGTCAGCACTTTTCTGCAATAATATAATCATGATGTTTTTATCTAATGTATGTTTACGTTATTTAGCTAAAAAGCAGAGAAAGAAAAGCTCCCAGCACGAAAGAAGCCATTTTGGTTGCGCTCTTCTTAATTCGCTTCTTTCTGGTTTCGTACTCTCTAAGCCCCATTTGGAAGATGTAGTTTTCTGACAAGTCACCAACAAGTCTTGACTGAATCTCGCTTAGGTCCACTTTAAGGTACCCGTAGTGCTTAAGTAACTGGAAGAACCCGTAAGCACCTCCCAAAGCATAAGCTATAGGAGCTCCTACTTTTTTGGCAACTGCACCTACAATGAGTCCTCCTCCTAGTGAGTACAGCAAAGTGTAGTTGATTTCTTTGTCTGGCAAGTCTTCTTCCTGGCAGTGGACTGCCAAGTACTTTTTGTCCCAGCCCTTAAACATACTGAGTACCTCTGGAGATAAGGACTTGTTTTGCATTTATAACACTTATGGAGTTATCAAGACTAGACTACACCCAAGTCAATGGAACTAACAAAGGAATTCTAACTTTTTTGCCCCACTCAGAAAGGGAGCCTCTAGTTGTAGGCGACTCAAACGGAATTTTATCTGCTTTTCAGCTCCAAGAAAACTCTGTTTCAACTCTATGGTCACATGCACTCAGACCAATTACTAAACTTGAGCTCTATGCAAACAGTTCTAGCACTGAAAAGGTACCTGCTTTATACGTGTCTACAGGGAGCTACATTCAGGGTTTTTCCCGAACTGGAAGGCAAACTTCTAACTTTGACACAAACATTGCAGAAACTATTAGTTGTTTTAAAGTCGAAGAAAACCACCTCTGGACTGCAGGTAAGTACATTTATAACCACTTTGTGAGTGAAAAGGACACAGACTTTATGGTGCTAGAGGACATCATCCACGACATAGAGATTCTCAAAGTAGTAGGTGACCTTAAACCCAACGCTGTACTGGCTTGCCAAGACAAAACAATTAGAGTTCTTGAAAATGCTGACGTTTACTATTCCCAGTGCTTGCACTCAGCCCCAGTGTGCTTTTCAAAATACGCCCAAAAGGCAAATGACTTCCAAAACAACAGGTATTTGCTTTACGGATGCTCAGAAGGAACGTTAGGGCTGCTCCACATGGAAAGAGAAGCACCCAGAGCTCTTTGGGCACTTGAAGGTTCTGGTGAAGTTACGGGTTTGTGTGTATACGACATAACAGGGAACGGAGTTAACGACATAATAACTGCTAGGAAGTCTGGAGCTTTAGAAATCAAAAGCTTAGACGGAGACTCTGGAGAACTAACAGATAGCTTCAGTATACAGCTTTCAGAAGGAATTACCTCTGTTGCAGCAGGCAAACCTAGAGGCAAGTCTGAAGTGGTGGTTTCAACTTTCTCTGGAAAAGTCATTGGCTTGGGTGACTCTTCAGTGCCTAAAGTGCACGAAACCCAAGTGCTTGAAGGAGAGATCCACTCTTTAAAAGACAAACTAGAGCAAGTCAAACAAGAAAAACCCCTTTCTAAAGTTCCAGGTCCTGAAGTTTCCCACTACTTAAGCCTAGTACCCCAAGAAGCTGCTTACAGTTTACTTATCGAAAGTCAGTTTCCCATTGAAGTAATGTCAGTGGTTTCTGAAGTCCCAATTGAGGTAGTAGAAACTCAAGACCACCCTGCTAAAGTCAACGTAGTTAAAAAAGACACTCAAGTGCTCGCAACTTACTGCATGCCAGACAAGTCCTACACTAGGGCAGAAATCAAGTTTACTACTACTGAAGGACAAAGCGGCAACCTGCAAGTTTACGTGTTATCTGCACTTGAACCTAAAAGAGCACAGCAAGTCACAGTAGAAATAAGTTCTTTGTCGCTCCACGAAAAGGTTTCGGAGATTCCAGAGAGTTCTTATCCTCTAAACACTCTGACGGTCACAGGCAAGTTTTCCAAAAACGAGATGCACGGCTGGATCAGCAGAACTCTGCCCAACGTTCCTCCTCATGCAAACGAGTCCTCTGTAAGGATGTACTACACTTCCTGTGTAATAGGCTCAGTGCTGATAATTTCCTACTCAAACAACCATGCAGAGTTTAAGTCAGACTCGGTTTCAACAATAACTATTTTGAAAGAAAGCATTTCACAAAAGGCCAGCTACAGAAAAGTCCAACTAGATATGAGGTTCCAAGAAGATCCCTCTTCACACCAACACATTCTAGAACTCGTGGACCAGCAGATCTCTGAACTGAACAACTTGGAAAGCCAGTACTACATTTTAGACGCCTTAAAAGAAATAGAAATCCAGGGCGACCTAGAAAAAGTAGACAAAAGCATGAAAGGTATCCTTGAAAACTCAGAAAAAATCAGAAGTGACTACACGACAAGTTCCAAAAAACTTGAATTCTTGCAAGGGTACATCACTGACTTGTACGTGGACAAAGCTCGATGCCAAGGAATTCAAAACGTAGCAGACAAGATTCCAACTCTGCAGCACATCTTGGCAAACTACGACTTTAACTCTCTTTTAAGCTTTTTTTACGCTTAGTAATTCAAAAAGTCCTGGATCTCTTCTTTTTCACTCAGTAAGTCTTCAACTCCAATTTTAATCTTTTCTTGAGAAAACATTCCTAGCTTAAGGTTCTTCACCAAGTTAAAGTCCCCATTTTCACAAGTCACAGGATAGGAAAACACCAGTCCTGGAGGGACTCCGTACTCGCCGTTGTACAAGTCACTGCTGACAGCCATGCTGGTCCACTCTCCCTGAGTTCCTTGGATCCACTGTTTCATATGCTGAACTGCAGCATGGGCTCCAGAGGCAACTGAAGAATGCCCCATTGCCAGCATGATGTCAGTTCCTCTTGTTTCAATCGTAGGTATGAAGTCTGTAACTACCCACTGCTTGTCCAAGAAATCCCTTAACTTCTGGCCTTTCAGAGTTGCGTGATTGATGTCTGGGTACATTGTAGGGGAATGATTACCCCAAACACAGAACTTAGAAATGTCTGGAGTTTTAACTTTTAAGTGCTTGGCTATTTGGGCAACTGCTCTGTTGTGGTCAAGCATCATCAAAGCTGAAAAGTTTTCGCGTGGAATGGACTTAGCGTGTTCAAGGGCTATCAAGCAGTTGGTGTTGCAGGGGTTGGCTATAGTGAGGATTTTAGAGTCTTTTTTGGCGTGTTTGTTGAGTATTTTTCCAGTATTTACAAAGATTTCTCCGTTTCTGCGGAGAAGGTCGCGTCTTTCCATTCCAGCAGTCCGAGGAATTCCTCCTACAAGGAAGATGCAGTCGGCTTCAGGAATGGCTGAGCTCATTACGTCAGTTGCAATCACTTCTTCCACCAAAGGGAAAGCACAGTCTTCTAGTTCCATTGCTAACCCTCTGAGTACTTTATCTCTTTTGGGAATGTCGTACAATTGAAGGACCACAGACTGATCTTCTCCAAACAGCGCCCCATTAGCTATCCTGAATATAAGATTGTAAGCTACTTGCCCGGTTGCACCCGTTATTGCCACTCTTTTAGGTTGTGAAAAGCATCTAAATATAGAGCGCTTCATTAATAAAAATGATTTGCCTAACTAAAATTTCAACTTGTTAATACTTATTTGAAAAATGTTGAAAAAGCATCGCCAAGCTGCGTCTCTTTTCGGAAACTACGAAGACGAACAAAGCGTTTTTAACTTTAAACAACGTAGCAACCAGCAGAGCAACCCTAACCTACCAGAAGCCAGAAAACGTTCTCTGCACAAAAGATTTAATTCGCTGCGCAACTACCAATTTTCAGGCATTGAAGAGAGTTTTAGTCACAGAAGGAAAGTGTCAACTGCTTTTGAGGTAAACAGCTTCAGCACTCCTCAGGCCCACCAGCACAGAGAACCCAGTCCACTAAAAGATCCCAATAGTCCCAAAACGCCCCAAAACTCTGAAGAAACTCATTCGCTCGAAGAACTGCAAGCAGAAATGAACTGCTTGTTGAAAACTCAAGCAAAAAAGCAAGACGAAGAACAAGAGAAACGCTTAGCACTCAAACGCCAGTTGCTAGAAATAGTCACTAACGAAGAAGAGTCCCACTCAAGTACTAAGTTGTCTGAAATACTTAAGAATTCCTCAAGCATATCTAAAAGCCTAAACTCTTTTTGGATCACTGAAGAAATCCAAGAAGAAAGCTTAGTTGAGTTAGAGTCTTCAGACGACACTGAAGAGTCCAACCAACAAAAAGTCAAAATCATGCTGAAAGAGTTCCTACTCTCAGAACCCACTGCAGAAGCCGAACGCACCAGAATGATAAGTGCAATGGACAAATGCAAGTGGACTAAGTGGTTCACTGTAGCAGACAAAGAAGGACTAGCACTGTACGGGAAGTACGAAGAAATCTGGAGGAAGCTCGTAGGGGACTCTTCTTTCCCCAACGTGTTGTACTCAAACGACGTCCAGAGTTTCTTTTTCTACGACTTGCACTGTAACCAATTTTCAGAATCCTCCAGTGTATTTAATGCTGATGCTATAATCCTAAAGTAGTTAGTCCGCCATAAATGTATGAAACTATCAAGTGCAAAGAACACCAGAACAACGCTGACTTCTACTGCAGGTCCAAACCAGACTGCATGGTGGCTTACAGTGTACTGTGCTGTGGAATAAACCATGTAGGCCACGACTTTGCCAATATCAAAGACCCTTCTCTCCCTGACAAGATTGCGCAAGACCTAGAAGACCTAGTTCGCATGCACGAAGAGTCACAAAAAACCACTTCAGACAACTACCAAGCGCTTAGGAAAGAACTTCTGGACATCCAAGAAAACTCCAAAGCAACTGTTAAGCAAGTAGAAAACTTCTTCAGTGAAATTCGTGAACTGCTCAAAGAAAAAGAAAAGTCTTTAGTCAACCAAGTCCAAGAAGAAGCCTGCAAGCTCTATCAAGTACTTAACCAAGAGCTCAGTCTTTGCGAGTCTTGTTTGCAAAACCAAAAAAAAACACTTAAGCAACTGCTTGACTTCAAAGCCTACTTTGACCAACTCGAAAGTGAACAAAAAATAACAGCGTCTTACAGCCTGTACCAAAAGTACCCTTTGGAGTCCAAGTACTCCAAAAACAAACACTACTTCCTTAAGTCCAGGTTTACTTACGACGAGTCTTTTCCTAGCTCAGTGGACAAGTGCTGCAAATTAAAACTCCAAAAAGCCCAAGATCAAAAAGTAACCCAGTCTAGTTTGTACTTCTTCAAAGAGTTTTCTAAGTACATATACAAGTACAACATTGTCCAAGACAACTGGACTTCAGTGCCAATGCTCCAGATACCTAGGTTCCACAACCTAAACGTTGTTTTTGTGCCAGAAACTAACCTTTACATTCTAATAGGCTGCACTGGGCAAAAAGACAAGTTAATCCACTTCTACCCAGACAAACCAGAAATCACCGAAAAAGACTTGGACTTTGTGTACCCCCAATGGGGCTGCGCAATATACTACTGGGGCGAAATGCACTTAATTGGAGGCGAAGTAGAAGACTCTAGTTCTGCCGAGTGCCGAGTTTACAATATCCAAGAAGGCACTTGGAGGAACGCACCTAGTCTGTTGATTCCTACAGACTCCGCCTCAGCCATAGGCTTCGAAGACTCAATCTACGTTTTTGGTGGCTACACAAACAACTACTCCTTAAAGGCAATAGAAAGACTACAAAAACACAGTGAGTCTTGGGAACTGCTTAAAGCGCAGTTGCCGCTTCCTTTAGCTTTCATAGGAACTGTTGCTACTGATTCGTGTATAGTATTGTTTGGAGGAGAGTACGACGAAAGCAACTCTGACCAAGTATTTAGGTGGGACGGAACAAGTCAGTTCGAAAAACTAACCAAACTCAAGGAACCCTTTACAGCAGGGTCTTCTGACACAGTCGCTTACGCAAACTCTTTAGTGTACATCATCAAAGCTGAGGACTCCGACTTTCCTTCAATAGAACCCTACGAAGTGACTTCTTACTTTGAAGTTTAATTAATGATTACAGTCAACACAACTTTTTCTTAAGCACAATCGAAGAACTTCTAGCTAGGTTTCTACGACTGTTTATGCTTTGGGCTAAAAACCGAGTTGAAGTTAGTTGGCAAGGGTCGATGCTTCCGTTAGAGAGTCTTTTTTGAGCAGGGTTTCTTATTGAGCGGGTTGAAGTTTTGGTAGTTTCACAAATAGAAGCAGAGTACTTTTTGGGCGAAAAGCACTCAGAGCTAGCTTCTAGTTTAGGGAGTTTGTGGCACTCTTTGCTTTGGGTTCTTGTTTTTTCAATGTCGTTGATGAGTTGGTTTAAGTCTTGGTACTCGTTTGTTTGAGTAATTGGAGTAAAACTGTTTGTTCTTTGTCTGCGGAAAGTTTTGGCAATAACTTCTATGAAGTTAGGGTTGTTTTTGGGTATTAGGTTTGAAAAGTCGATTTTAAACTGACTTTTGTCGTTATTTCTTTTTTTGTTTTGAAGGTTTAGTATTGACCACCTAGTTAGTTCTGAAAGTAGTTTTTTAGGTTTTTGGGACTCGTTTTCTTGAGTGAACTTGACTCTAGTTTTGAGACTTCTGAGTTTCCGGTTTGACTTTTTAGTAGTGTTTATGTGTTCAATGTTAACTAGGTAGGTGTTTCCGTAAGAATCAATTACTATCTCGAACGAAGTTTTTGTTATGAATTCTTCGTCAAGTTTGTAAA
>PR_CR_10_Liq_1_inCRDRAFT_1000280_pt1 | contig 32541 bp, 19 predicted proteins | sample PRCRCaboRojoPR_3_FD_10241 | JGI IMG/M metagenome (IMG submission 10241)
CAAAGCACAGTTCGCACCAACAAGCACACAGACCCAGTGTGGCAGGTGAAGTGGCTGGAAGAAGATGTTACTAAAAACCTTAGTTTCTTTTCTATAAGTAGTGACGGCAGAGTTACTAACTGGGTACTTATGAAAAACAAGTTGGAACCAGAAGAAGTGATTAAGCTCAAGTTAGTGTCTGGACAACGAGAAGGTGAAGAAGACGACACTGCTTTAAGCGGACTAGCTGGAGGAACTTGCTTTGACTTCAACCCTTTTTACGAGCACTTGTTTATTGTGGGCACTGAAGAAGGCAAGATCCACAAATGCAACAAGATGTACAGCGGACAGTACTTAGAAACTTACGAAGGGCATTTTATGGCAGTTTACAGTTTGAAGTGGAACAAGTTCCACCCTAACATATTCTTATCAAGCAGTGCAGACTGGACAGTTAAGATGTGGGAGCACACTAGCAAAACTGCTTTGCTGACTTTTGACCTAGGAATAGCAGTGGGGGATATAGCCTGGGCTCCCTACTCCTCTACAGTGTTTTCAGCTATCACAGCTGACTCTAAGTGTCACGTGTACGACGTTGCTGAAGACAAGTTGTCTGAAAAGTGCGAAAAGAAAGTGCTTAACAGCAAACTAAACCACATTGCTTTTAACCCAACAGACCCTGTGATCATTATTGGGAACGACAAAGGCCAAGTGAAGAGCTTCAAGCTCAGTCCTAACCTCCGGAAACAAGAAGAACCCACTGAAGAAGAAGCTGAACAGGGTAAAACCACTTTTGACAAAGAGCGTCAAAAGATCGAAGATGTGCTCAATTCTATAGACCGAACTGTTTATTAAGGGCTTAATCTAACTCAATTAGCTACTTCCTTAAAAATTGTCCATTAGAGTTGCTCTAAAACTAAGTTACTCAAGCCATAAACTCCCTAAGTCTTCGAAGTTTCAAAAAAATTTTTAATTTAACAAATTTAATTTTAAACTAAAGTTAAGACTTGTAACCCAAAACCCTTTCTGTGTTCAGTTGCACAACAGGCTGTTCAGGGGTCAGTTCTAGAATAATCTTTTCAGCATACTAATGCCTTCCTGAAATAATAGGCGCTAAAATAAGAAGATGAAGCTAGACAAAGGTAAGTTAAACCCCATCGGGCAAAGCGGCAAGTAAAAACTTAAACCACTGGGTCTTCCAGCTTAATTTTTTCTTTTCTGCTTATCCCGATCAGAACCCCTTTTTTCCGAACAGTTCCTAACTATGTAGGTTTGAGCAAAAGCCGACATGTTATTCGGCCGCGAAGCGTTGATCACAACCGCAAACTCATTCTCACAACAGAACGCGAAGAATCTGAAACCAACTTGCAAGTACCTCGAGTTCCCAACATTGCAGTGCCAGTAGTGGTCCAAATGGACGACTACTTGATGCCAACTAAGCCCTACCACCGTCCAGGGTATTTCCACAGGTATCTCCCCCCATCAGAAGCCCACTTAGAAATAACTTTAGAGTATGAAGCTACAGACGAAGACCTAGAGTTTGTTCAGAAGCTCAAAGAAGACCTAGAACTGCCAGAACAGTTCTTGAATCCCCAGCAATTTGAGAGGTGCTTTGACTTGCTGGAGAAGGACTGCGCCAACAGCCAAATGATTCCTCTAGACAGAGCAGTTAACGTGATCAAAGAAAAAAGAATCAACGACTTGTGGGAAGACCTGCAGCACTCCAAAACAGCCAACAGACTAATTGAAGAAGTTTACAAATACTGGCGCAGCCGAAGAGAAGAAGAAAAAAAGCCCCTTTTAAGAAGGTTCTGGAAAAACGAAGGCATAGCAGACCCCAACCTCAAAATAGTCTTCCAGCCACGCTCAGGTCCCAGGGAAAAGATGCGTCTCAGAAACTCCAGAAAGAACGACACAGAGTCCTTTGAAAAGATGAAACTCATAGGCAGGCATCTCAGCCAAGTCCACAACATCTTCCAAGCAACTCACATGCGAGAACAGCTCAAAAAGCACACCTTAAAAGCTAGAATAGCGTCTTTTTTCCAAGAAAGAGCTGAAAAACTCGGCAAGTCCGAGTCCCACTTAGCAGAAACAGATACCAAACTGGTAGAGTCTTCTAAAGAACTAAGAGCACGCATCAAACCTCCTGAAATCCAAGTAATGCCTACTCCACGCCCCATGCCTACACCAGCTCCCGAACCAGCTCCTAAGCGTCCCCGTCCAGAACCTGCTCGCAAAAACTACTTAAGTTTCGAACTAGCCCGCATCTGCTCGTTAGTGATTCAAGAAGGCGAAAAACTCAAAGCTTGGCCTGTGGTTCTGCCCAAACCACAAGTAGCCCAAGAAACCGAAAAGGAACAAGAAAAAACCACCACTAAAATCAAAGTAAGAGGAAGAATCGATCGCAACGGAATGTTAGTAGTTGACAGGTACGTGAGCGAGTTTGCCTGGGGAAGGTACCGTGACACCCAAGGCGTTTGGAGAGGAGCAGAAAAGGACTCCCTTGAAGAAGTTTACGACGACAACGACAACGAAGACCTATCTAGGCTCCACAAAATCCTTCCTGCGAACTTCAAAAACTTTTTAAAGCAAAAAAAAGTACAGAGTAGCGTTTCTTAACTAATGTTTAAATTTATAGTTCGTAACAAAACTTACTGCAAACTCCTTGTTCTATGAACCACAAGTAAACAGCTGACTTAATAATAGTTCTTAAAGGCTCTGCAATTATGAGTTCGAGTCCTAAAAGCACTGACCAAGTAGCTATGAGTAAGTTGTCTTCTACTTCGAAAAAGAAACTGCAATAGAAGCACAGCCCTATAATGAACAAACTAAAGAGGTACCCAAACAACCTGATGAGGATGGTCAGTCTAGAATCCTAAGTATTCCTTACAGATCGTCTCAAAAGAGGAGTGATTATTCCTGATACTGGCAAACTGGCCAAACAAACCAAACCTGGAATGACCGCAGCTTTGGCATAGCCCTCTATGTCGATGTCAGAGTCCAGTAAAAACAGCATAAAGATGCTTTCCACAGAAAAAACCACGTTCCAAACAGTAGACCTGGCGTACCCCGAGTAACTCTTCTTCTCAAAGCCCAGCCCAATAGGAAAGCACTGTTCTTTGAAGTAACTTTCTAAAAAGTTACCTGCAGGATCTATTCTAACTGTTTTCTTGACGTCTGGTGAGTCTGGGATTGTTATAGTCAAGTCAAATCTCTTGTAATTGGGTTTTTGCTTTTTGAAGCTTGTGTTGGCAGGTTGCTCTTGGGAGTTGTCGTTGAGTGTAGGCATTTTGGTTTGGGCTTTTCTTTCTTCCTTTTCCTGGGCTTTCCTTTCCTTTTCTTGGGCTTTTCTTTCTCGGGCTTGTTCTCTTAGTTGTTTGCGCACAGTGTCACTTGGAGGGTCGCGTAACGAGTGTACTATGACAAATGAAATCAAATATTCAAATAGAATTAGGATAAATATGTATCCTGCCAACATTTATTATTAGTTTCTCGAAATTATAATCATGCCAAAGAGTTCTCCAAAAATATTATTTGGTCCAGCAAAGACCAATACCCTATGTTTTGCTCCCCTAAAACTTCTATTAACGAACTCCGGATGTAAGTGCTGTCTTGCCCAGACAAGTTCTTCAGCCTGTCGTAAGCTTGCTCAAACAACTGGTGTCCAATTCCAGCTTCGCATCTGTGAGTGAGTAGTTTTATTCGGTCTTTAAGTTTGTAGTGCCAAGTAGGTAGGTCTTCTTGGACTTCTTCGTCGTCTTCACAAGGTTCCTCTTCTACAGAGCGAAGTCCGTCTTCAAGTACGCTTTCTCTAAGTTTTTCGATTTGGTTGTTAGTTCGAGTGAGTTCAGCTTTGATGTTTTGTTCCCTCACTTTGAAGTAGGAGTAGTCTTCTTCTTCGCTGTCACTCTCAATGAAGTCTTCTTCTTCCTCATAGGGTTCTTCGAATATAGGCTCTTCAGGTATAGGTTCTTCAAAAGACCTTTCTTCTTTGGACTCGCTTTGTAAGACTGAAGAACTTCTTAACTGGGACTCTTTTTTTTCTTTTGCAAACTGGCGATTGTACTCGTTTTCTTTGTAGAGCTGTTTGAGTTGGGCTTGGATGCGTTGTTGTTCCTGGCGTTTTCTTCTTTCTTTTTCTTCGAGTACTCTGTCCCGGGCTGTTTTGGGTTCTTTGGGTTTTTTAGTTTCTTCTTCAGTGTCTTCAGTTTGTTTTTTGCTTAAAATAGAGGCTTTTCTTCTTTTTTCTTGGATGATCTGTTCTCTTCTTTTTTCGGCATCTTCTTGTTTTTTCTGGTGTTTTCGTTCGAGCTCGTTAGCTCTTTCGCTTTCGGAGTTTTTGATTTTTCTTTTTTTTTCTTTGATTTCGTTAAGTTCGTTTTCGAGTTTTTGTTTTTTTTCGAGAAGTTGGGCTTCTATTTCTTCTTTGTTGTCAGAAGGAACTTGTTGGACTTTTGACTCGCCTTTTACGTACTGCATCAGTCCGTACTTTTCGGCTTGCTCTCTGAGTGAGTCGATGTTTACCTCGTCTAAGTCAGTTCGGTCTTCTGTGTTGGTCAAACTATCTCTGAGGTAAATCACTAGATGCTTCTTGATCAGGGGGTGGTTCACTAAGTCTATTGGTGAAGGTCTTTGACTGGGGTTAGTTGAAAGCATTTGTGTGATAAGGTCCCTAAGTCCTTTAGAGTAACTTGGAGATATAGGTGGGTAACTAGCTTTAAGTATCTTCATTGCAAGTCCATTAAAGCTTTGGGCGTCAAATGCATGTCGTAAGTTACACATTTCGTAAACCACGCAGCCCAAAGCCCAAATGTCGCTTTTGTAAGAGTAAGGCTTGTTCTTAAAGAGTTCAGGCGACATGTAGTAAGGAGTCCCAATGCACGTGTTAGCACAGTCCCGGGTTCCATCAAGCATCTTAGCAATTCCAAAGTCCCCCAAGCGCAGTCTGTTGTTTTTCAAAAAGATGTTTTGGGTCTTAAGGTCCCTATGGAGGATTTTCCGTTCATGCAAGTAAAGCAGAGCCAACAACACTTGGGCAATCCACTCTAGAATTTGGGCTTCGGAAAACTTCTTTCCTTTGGCACTTTTGATTTTCGAGTACATGTCTCCCCCTTCGCAGTACATCATCACAATGCACAGGAACTGCTGCCTGTCATTGTAGGAGTCTTTGTAAGCCACTACATTGGCGTGTCTGAGTTTCTGGAGTAGTCTTACTTCTTGTTCTGCATTTTCACGTTCTTTTTCGCCCATGTCTCCTGTGGCTATTTTTTTGAGCACGTAGTGCTTTCCTTCGTACTTGTGCCGTACAAGGTACACCTGTCCGAAGTTCCCGCTTCCAATACTCTTCACTACTTCGTAAATGTCCATTTTAAGAGTCTTACATTTTAAGTTGTTTTTCTAGGACAGAAATAATGTTTCCGTTTTGGTTGAGTTTGGCAAGTTCTAGAGGCGACTCCTTATGGAAGTCTTGTTGGGTAGGATCTGCTCCTTTGCTGAGTAAGTACTTCACTGCTGACTCTTTGTTAAGGAGAACGGCGTAGTGCAGTAAGCTCCAGCCACACTAAGTGTACTTTACAGGGTGGATTTGGGTGTTAACTATTTCGCTAGGGATTTCTTGTGTAGGTTCAGCTCCACTAAACAAGTCTTTTAAAAAGTCAGCAATTATCTTTTGGGTTCTAGCTGAGTTCTTGGATAAAATGTGTCCCATTTTAGGTTTACAAATCTACACTAGTTAATAAGTTTAGCAAGTTCTTTCACGTTGCTTTTAGTGCCCAAGAACCTTGAAGGAGTTAAGTTGTACCTCATTTCTTCTTTCTTGAGTCTGTGATGCTTGTTCCGCATTTTTTCTATCTTGGCTTCATAGGAGTGCAGTTGGTTCAGGTGCATTTCTCTTTTGGAACCTGAGGAAAAGTGAGCCATCATCAAAGCGTTTAATGGCCTTTCTGTGTCGAAAAACTGCTTGTAAGTGTAAGAGTTGCGACTTGGAAATATACACTCGAACTTTTCAGATCTGGATATTTCTCGCATGGCCTCTTGTATAACTCTAACTTCGTTTTTGGTGAGTTCTTGGTTCAGTGGCTGGAAAGAGTTGGACCAGGCAGGTCTACTGCCAGGTACTTCTTTCCGCTTCTTTTGGTACTTCATGCAAGGAACTCCTATAATCGTGAGTAGTTCAGACAACATAGGGCACTTTACCTTAAAGTCTATTGAAGTGTCTATGTTCAAAGAAGGTGACAAGTTAACTTCTATCAGCCAAGCCCTCAAACTGTCGTCTAGCAAGATGTCGAAACCCAACAGCTCAAAACAGTTGTTTCTGTAAGGAACAAACATGTTCACCCCTGCTGTCATAGTGGACTCTATTGATATCATAGTTTTGATAACTATGTCTTTAATGGAGTTCCAAATCTTGTCCCAGTCTACCTTGTACTTGAGCAAAAACTCTTTTAGAGCAGAAATTGTCCACTTGTAACCTTTTCCGTCTTCTTGTAAGTCTTGAAAGTTAGGAGCAAACTTGTTTAAGGAGTAGTTAGTTAAGTGTCCAAACCTGTTTTCAGGGTTATTCAGGTCGTAAGAAGAAGTAGCGAACCTAACTAAGCCTTCTTCGTAAATATAAATTCTAAGAGGGTCTACAGAAGTAACTGCTACATAAATCCTCATGTCGAACTTAAGTTGGTTAATCAGCAAAGGATTCATGATGTACCTAGAGGCTACCATAGGCTGGCCTGGAGGGATTTCTTGGACTTTGTTAGTTAAAAAGATTCCTTTGCCCTGGGAACTTCCTGAAGGCTTAACTATCCACAGCTGACTAGGGTCCTTTTCTATAATCTCAGCTAGTTCATTCAAGTCACCGGGCAACACATAAGTTTCAGGCACAAAGTCGTAGTGCTTCTTTCCGTGCAAGCTTTGCATTCTTGAAAAGTTCTTAAAAAGCGAGTCCTTTTTAGTAATCTCGTGTGAGCGCGGGAAATGGTTTACTTTTTGCCACCTAGTTAAGGACTGGTACACATTGCTTCTCAAAGCTGAATTGGCCCAACCAATCATCCAGTCTTTTTTGCCTTCTCTGAAGCCGTTGTCTTCAAATGTCCACTTGATGAGTTTCACTTCATTGTTCAGAAACTTAAAAAAGTACCCTTTGTTGGGCGGAGGAGGAGGACGTTTTGAAGCCAGAAGTGGTCTGAAATTTAAGAACTTAGAATCCATTTCTGGGTTAACAGCTGGTGGTTTCTCGGTTCCAGTGAGTGCACTTTGGTTATGTTCCTTTGTCATCATGTCGCTTTTCAAAAAAGAAAACCTAGAAGCCTGAAAAGACTTTTCAGAAGGAGTTTTGAAGTTTCTGATTTGAGGCAACTTAGGCTTCCGAGTAAGAGACCTGTACTTTTTGGGCTTTTCCATTTTCACACACCGTAATAATAAATGTTTTTCTTAAACAGCAAGTCAGAGAAAAGACAACAGTCACAAGCATCAAGTAAGAAGTTCTTGACTCTACTAGGCATAGGCACAGTCATTGTTGGAGTCCTCAGAGCCATCCCTGTCCTTATTAAAAGAGACGCTTAAGTAATTACCTATTCTAAGTTAAGTGTATTTCGTGCCTGCACACAGGACACTCTTGCTTCAAAGCAACCCAGGACTTTATACAGTCGAAGTGGAAAAAGTGGACGCAAGTGGGTAGAGCTACTATGGTTGACTCTTTCTAAGTAAAAGTTACTCTGAATTCCTCGTAACAAATTACACAGGGCTCTTCCATTGAGGAACTGTACTCAAGTTTCCAGCCCTTCAAAGTTTCAAGTTGACTAGAATTGAGGCTTTGGTTAGGTTCTTCAGAAGTAATTAGTCTTTTAAGCATCATGTTTAGCACAAAACAAGTCATTATACTGATGAAAAAAGCTGCTGCAAATCCGTGACTTTTTACCTGCGTAAACATTACACAATTATTGTTCATAAACACATTGATGTAGAAGTATATCCCCACGATTGCCCAGGCTTTAGTGAAGAACGAATAGAAAAGTGTCAGGACCTTAACTCCCTTTGGACTGAGTTTCTTAGAAATGAAAAAAGCTACTCGGCCAAGCAATACTAACAAAATGAATACTATAAACCAAACCTGAACAGGATACTTGCACTCGAAAGTGTCCCAGTAAAGTCCTATTACTGCACAACTCCCAACACCTCCTGCTGTTATGAACCCATCTAGTCTGTTTAGGTTTTACATGTAGTTTTGGCAGCCCATTATAATATTGTAAAATGGAAAAGTTTCGACTAGTTGATTACTTCTGTGTGTTGGGGGATCTTCCCAGCAGTACTTGTTTGCAGCAACCCTTTATTGCAGACTTGGAGTTTCGCCTTACAAGCAACATTCCTAGTTCTGAGTGCGCTTTTACTAAGTACTTAGAAGTTTTAGCACTGGAAGACTCCAAACTCTGGCTTAAAGTTAAGTACAAGTCTTCAGAAACCCAAGACTCCCTTAGGAAAATAGACTTGTTCTACTTAAAAGTAGCCTCTGAAGGAATCAGAGTTCCCAAGTCTACTGGAATGATCCCTGTTCCCATAGTAGACTCTTCAGACTACGAAACACTAGGAAGTGACTCCAAGTACACTTACTACAAAGGAAACTTTGACTTAGGTTCTTTGTTTGGGTTCCAAGAAAAAGCAGGCTACGTCCTAGCACTCACAGCAAACTACACCTCCGAAGATCCCCCTATTGTGGACTTGACTGTGGTTACTGCTCAGAAAACCTCGACTGATAAAAAAGTTATGAATCTTCCTAAAGACTACCAGTACATTACCAAAGGTTTAGGCCCCCAACAAAACACCTTTTTGTGCTACAAAAGACAAGTGCCTTCTCTGAGCGTTTCCTCTGAAATAGTTAACAGGTACCCCCGAGAAGACTATCCAGACGCTCCCTTGAACTCTGCTTTGAAACTGTTTGTAATGAACGAAGTTCAGTTATCTAAAGCCTGGCAAAGTCCCAAAGCCTTTTCTACAGTACTTACTTCTGTAGACGAAGCTTCAGGGAAAACTTCCCAGACTTACGTAAGCGCTTTGGTGTTTCAAGAGGTTGTTTCAGAGGAACTTAAACTTAAACTAGACCTTAAAGGAGACTGGTACTGCTCCAAAGCTATTTGCTTAACTTCTCAGTGGCCCTTTTTAGACGAGTTCCGAGAAATCCTAAAAAAGATCTACCACATTTCAGTGTCAACTTACTACTTGCCCATAGAAAGAGTTATCTGCAACGCAGTTACTGAAATCCCTTTCCCTGACCAAGGTCGAACTGCAGTGCAGTACCAAATAGCAGATAAGTGCATTTACTTTTCAAGGCCTCCTCCTAAAAGCCCCAGGGTCGTGTCTCACGTTAGCCTGGAGTACTTGTTTAGGTGCCTTCCAGCTAAGCAAGTAGTTCTTCTTTGGTCAGCTGCAATGCTTGAAAAGAAGCTTTTACTGGTGTCTACCCGGAAGTCCTTGCTGGCCCATGCTGCCATGGCACTAGAAGGGCTGTTATTTCCTTTTAAGTGGCAGCAAGTGCTGATTCCTGTTCTTCCGAAAGCTTTGAAGTCCTACGTTGAAACTATTTTTCCTTACATAATTGGAGTGCATCCTGGAATGCTGGACCACTACACCGAAGTTCCCTATGACACTGCTAAAGTTGACTTGGACTCTGGGACCTTAGAGTTACCAGACTTCAGCCCTTTGCCTGAAAAGATCTACAAAAGGTTACTTAGTAGACTTCAAGTGTTTGGAGAAATCTACCAGAGTGAAGACCACTTACGAGACAACGCGGATGAAGCTTTTAACCCGACCCAAGAACCGAGCAAGTTCAACCCTATTCTTGTAAGGGACGCTTTTTTAGAAGCCCAAACCCAACTGCTAAAAGGTTACAAAAAGTACTTTAAACTTCCAGAAGAAAGCACTAGAGCTAGAGCTATTCACTTTTTCAACGCTTGGGGGTTCTTGTCCAAGCACAAAGCACTGAAACCTAACCACTTTTTGCATAAACTCACAGAAACTTCTATGTTTGCTAACTTCATTGAAAGAAGGTTTGTTGAACCTAGCTCGAGCCACGACTTAGTGTTTTTTGATGAAGCTTTTAGCTTCAAAAGAAACAAACTTGACGCCCACTACATAGAACCACACTACCCTCAAGAAGTAGTTCCTGCATGGCAACCTAACGACTCTGGAATTAACCAAGAATTCAAATACTCTAAGTTTCCTTTACTCAACGAAAACTACTTTTACGAACCTAGACATACTAGGATTTCTGACTCGCAGAAACCCGAACTCAAGAACTTGTTCAACATGAGCGAACTTGAATGGGCCAAGTTTTTGCTAAGCAGTGTGTACAAACTTTGGTTTAGTGTGTTAAGTTTAACCATCACTAAGTACAAAGACCAAGCTAAAGAACTTATGAAAGTTGCTTTCAAAGTACTAGAAGCAATGAAACGCGAAGGAAGTTACCCTGACGAAGAAGTATACAGAAAACTAATAGAGTCTTGCAGCAAGTGCGGACTGAAAGACTCTGCCCTTTTGCTGTTCGAAAAAATGAAACAGGAAGGAATAGAGCCTAACGCCCTGACACACCAAGCTTACATGGCATCTTCAGAAGACACCCAAACTGGAAGCATTGCTCTCCAAGAAGTTATATTCTCTTTAGAGGACAACTGTTCGGAGTGTGGCAGTACCCTTACCCAGACTCAAATCATGGCAGGCTGGGAAAGGTCCTACTCCTCCTATACAACTACTTGTAGTTTTTGCAAAGCTAAGTTTGTTCCTAAGTTCACTCTGTGCACTGAGTCCGAGTGCTTTACTGTTGAATTCTTAAGCCCTGCTATTCTCGCCAAAGAGTTCCAAAACTTACTGCACAAAGAAGAAGTCAAGCAAAACATCTCTGTACTCAAAAGCCACCAAATCGTTTTCTGGAACCTTTTAGTGTACTTTGATCTACTGAAGCTGCCCTGTCTTTTAGTAGACAAAGAAGCAATGAGCTTAATAAGTTCACCTACAAAGCACAAAAGAGGCTCTAAGTCGATAAGTGTCACGAACGGAGTTACTGCCCAAGCAAACCAAGAAACCAGCTTAAGCGACGACGAGACTTTAGGAACTAAGTGGAAAAAGATCTTCACTCGAAACGACAAAAAAAGGAATAGCATCGAAAAAGTGTTTGGGGACCTAGCTGAAGACTTCAAAACAGAGAACTTAATGAGGTCTGTGAGTCTGGAACAAGAAAGCACAGAAGATACACTCAGCAGAAGAATGGAAGTCATGGGGTTCGGGTCTCCCATCAATGTAAATACTAAAAGAGTAAACCCTTAAACAATAACTCTAAACTGTAGTATTAAAATGCACTAGACAAGCTTTGTAAGACTCTATTACCGAGAATTTGGGACTTTTCTCAATTCTTAAATGGCCTTGAGTCAATAACAAACCTGCTGTTTTCTCATGCGGGCTTTCCCTGTGTGGTGTTCTTGGTAGGCACATCTAGTCTTGAAATGGAATAAGTAGAGTGCGGAATTTAGAAGGTTTAGTTTAGAATTAAATTAAGACTGGTAGAAAGTTAAGATTTAGCTATTTTTAGTGCCTTCGCTCCTTCATAACCTATTCTATTGTTGCCCAAATGCGGTGTAGTGAATTGGAAACAGGCAGAGCACTTACTAACACCCTAAACTCTACCTCTCCACATACCCTTAAAGAAATAACTGACTTAGGGTACCTGAAAAACTATTGTAGTTCTTCAGACACTACAGGTTTTTCCATCTCTCTACTCAAGAATCCCATTTCTCTCTGGATTCTTATGTAGAACCCTAACTTATCCACTTTAGGGTCCAGAACTTTTCTGAGCTTTTCTTCATGGTTTGTGAGGTCTATGTACTTTTCCAAAGCTCCAAGTCTTTTATCAGGCGATCCAAATTCTTGCTTGATTTGATTGCACTTCTGAATAACTTCTTCTAACTCAGAGTTATAATGGTTCAAAGTCCCTAAGATCTTATCAATGCACTTGTAAGCCCTAAAAGTAAATTCCTTTTTCTTGCACAAACACTCATCTTGGACTCTAGAGATGCAGTCATCGAATAACCCAAAGTCCATTATACTGACTGCATGGCCATTATGGTGCTTTCTAGCCTCTTTGCAGTCACAAAGGTAAACTAAAGGATGGCTAGAATTAATGCAGTAGTTTTCGATGCCTTTGCAGTTCTGGTTCTTACACGTGTGATTCATATTTAATGTAAGTTAAGTTAGGCGAAACCTGTATTCTAGGTTAGTAGATTAATCTGAAAATGGAAGAGTCCTGCCAGGGCTGTTGTGCTAGTGAAGCAACTTATATTTGTGTCTGTCTTGAGAAGCACCTTTGTGACGAGTGCTTGCTTGCCCACGTGTCTGAGTCTACCGGGTTCCAGCACAGGCCTGTGTCTATGAACCACCCCTTGCTAACTCTTCTTTTGGAAGGCGAACACGAAACTAAGTCTGACGTCCACTCCCAAGTAGAAGCTCTCGAAGCTTTCAGAGACAAAACCATCAACTTGGTTAACTCGCGAATTGAAAAACTAGTTTCGAGTCTCCAAGACACCACTGAAACCCTTTGTGGGAAAATAACTAACACTTACCAGAACGCAAGTAGAAAACTAGAAAATAACCTGCACAGCATAGAGGGCACTTTGAGGCCCAACACTCCTATAGACTACCACTCTGGAAGGAGGTCTACTGTGGAGACTGAAAAGAAAAGCAGTTCTTTGGTAGACAGCAAAGGTCCTCTGCGCAGAAGCGAACTAGAAGTGCCCAAAATTACATTTGACAGAATAAACCGAGCAATGGAGCCTTTAAAGTCACTGCACAAAGCAAGCACTTCTGAGAAGTACTACAAAATAGCTTTGATGGGTGACTCAGGAGCGGGCAAAACAGTTATGCTTTCTAGCTTTATGGCAGACCACGGAGGGTTCACTAACCGCCAAGGAATATCTTACGCTTCAAGACTAGTAAACATTAAGTCGGACTTAATCAGAGCTGACGTTTGGAACGTTTCCAGTGCGTCTAAGTTCAAAGCCCTTTCTAAGTCATGCTTGTTCGGAGCCCATGCTTGCGTTGTTCTGTTTGACTTAACAAACGAACTGAGCTTCTTTGGGTGTGACCACTACATAAAGGAATTCAAGCAGCACTGCGACCCTTTAAGCACCATCATCTTAGTAGGCAACAAACTCGACTTAACTTCTAAAAACGAGAGTCTGAGGTTCTTGTCCTTTGAGCAGCTCCAAAGCTTTGCAAGTGAACATGCAATGCTGTACGATGAAGTGTCTTGCTTGAATAAAGACCACGTGTCTGAGTTGTTTGAAAGACTAGTTAAAGAAGTTAACAAGAAAAAGTTCAATAAGTAAAAATGGCAAGTGTGGGGTTCGAACCCACGCGGACTCTCGTCCAGCAGATCTTAAGTCTGCCCCCTTAACCACTCGGGCAACTTGCCAACTTAACTCAAGGGCACTAAGTTATTTCAAATATAGATTTAAACATGTTTAAAAAGTTAGTTTACAAAACCCAAGACCAGTTACTATCTAAACAGGTACTCAAAGCCGAAATAGACCAACTCAAACACCAAGTTGAGTTGCCAAAACCCCAACTTTCAGTCCACGTTTTGGAGTCAAGAAACTTACCCGCCAGTGAAAAGCAAAAGGTCAAAAGGTATGTTAGGATTTCAGTTGGCTCCCAAAAAGTCTGCACTCAAGCTTTTGTAACCAAAGGCAACGAAACCAATGCTAAGTGGATGGAAAGTTTTTTGTTTGAAGTGGATTTGGACAACAAGATCAAGTTAGCTGTTTGTGATGAAGAACAAGTAATAGGAGGAGTTATTTTGCTAGTTAGGGGGTTTGCTGACCAACTTAGACATGACGGCTGGTACCATATAGGATGTGGGAAGGTTAGGTTGAGCATCAGACTGATAGTGGATGCTGAGTCTTTTTTGAACCAACTCATGCTTAGCTTGAATAAGTCTATTCTGTCTTCTGAAAACTTGCTTGAAAAGTCCGAGTCCAAGCCTCTTAAAAAGCACTTTTGCGAGTCTGACTTTGAAGACCTACAAATAGAAAGCAAAGCAAACGTAAAACTCAAGTCCTACAACTTCTTAAACTACCTTTTAAGGCAAGCAAGCTTGTTCCTGCTTAAAAAGTCCAAAAGAAGACACAAAGCTGCTTCAATCATACAAAAAGCTTTTAAAACTTACAAAGAAAGACTTGTCAAGTCCACTCTGCAAAGTGCACTTAAACAGTCTTACAGCTACTTTGAGACTCTAGTGTACATAGAAGTGAGGACTTTGTTTATGCACAGACTCAACGAACACATTAAAACTCTTGAAAAGTCAGAAAGACAAAAAGAACTTGAGAAGTCCCAAACTGCCCGCAGAAGAGACACTATCCAGAAACTCAGGAGAAGCAAAGAAAACGTTAACCAAAAACCCTCTGAAGTCCAGTCTGTAAGTGCTTACATAAAAGCACCCTACTACAGAAGACGCAGAACCTGCAAGTAACTTTAGTGTTTTAAAACGGATAAATGGATTCGTCTTTTTGGGCAGTGATATTAGCCCTTTGTGGAGATCTACTTATATTTTGTGTGGAATTTTACTTGTTTTCAGTATACAGAACAGTCCGCAGCAAACCAATTGACTTGAATCTTGAAGACAGGGAAATTAAAACTCCAGTGTTTTCAGAGTCAGACACGCCGCTTTCAGGCTTGGTAAAACTAGTGTGGGAGATTCCTTACTCAGAAATGGGGCATTACTGTGGAGTGGAGGGGCAACTTTACTTAGCATTGCACAAAGTAGTTGGACTAGGACTAGGACTTATGGCAGTAGTAGGATGCAGCATTCTCTTGCCGATCTACGCGTTAGGGGAAAACGAAGTTGACGAAGACATGAACCAACTCAGTATGGCACATATCATCTACCAAGACGACATGATGGCAACTTCTCTTATATTTTTGTTCCTGTTTAGTGCAGCAGTGTTGGGAATGGTTGCTTTTTACATCAAAGAAGTCAGTGTAGCTATGGCAATTCCTACAGAACTCAGTGTTACTATTGACAGATACACTGTGGAAATCAAGAACTTGCCTACTGACCAAGAACCTTCAGGGCTTTCTAAGGACGTGTTAGAACTACTGAAAACTGAGTACGAAGGAGACTTGCTGGGTGTGTATGTTGTTCCGGACTACTCTGAAGCTTACTCTGTGTTTGTGGAAAAAAAAGACTGTGAAGTCAGACTTGAACACTACAAGAACTTTGAGTACAACAAAGGCTACAAAAAGAAACTCAAAAAGTATATTTGGTTCGGAGAAGAATACGACGCCATTCAGTATTACCAAAGCAAAATAACAAGTCTCAGTCAAAAGTTCGAAAAAATCAAACAAGAAAACAAGTCCAGATGTTCAGGTTACGGCTACTTAGTATGCAAAACTCCTTCAGTAGCTCACAGAATCATTACTGACTTTAAAGGTTCAAAAGACTTTTTAAACAGTAACAAGTGGGAAATGCGCACAGCACCTCCTCCTGGAGAAATTAACTGGGAGAACTTATGCACACACAAGCGTTACTTTATCTTGATAAGGGCTAGTTTATACTTGTTTTTCTTCTTGTTTTTCTTTTTGCTGCTGACTCCTACTACTTTACTGCAGATATTTATTTCGTTTTTTGACGTAATAGAGGCAAAGCCTCTTTACCAAGGAGCTTTAAGTCAGCTCCTGCCTTCTCTGATACTGTTGATGTACCTTTCTTTGATAGTCAGACACACTGTGCTGAACATCGTCAAAAACGAAAAACTTCCTAATAAAAGCGACGAAACTTCAAGTGCCCTGGTGAAGTTTTTGATAGTTACAGTGACTTACACCTTTATTGTTCCTTTAGTAGGACTCCAAGTTTACGCTATTTTAGAAAACACTTTTGAAGCTGACTACAAAGAGTGGGAAGACGCCATAGCCAACAAAGCTGCCTTTGCAGGGCAGTTCTTCACAATCTATATCACTCATTTGACCTTTTTGAAGAACGGAGCTGACCTTTTGCAGATCCCCAAACTCATCAGAGTTAAAATCAGACAGTGGAAGTCAGTTACTGAAACTGAGAAGCTTTTGGCCTACGAAGCTTATGAGTTCAGGTGGGCTTACGAGTACGGAGTTTCGATTTCAGCACTGTTTATAATACTTTCGTTTTCAATAGCTTACCCTTTGATTTTGGTGATAGGGTTTATGTTTTTCACAGCAAGGTACTTCACAGCTAAGTACAACCTGCTTTGTTTTTACCATCCAGTGAAGCACACTACTGGTAACCGGATTTCTAACTACGTGACTAACTCTATGCTGTTAGCTTTGATGATAGCTTCTTTGTTTACTTGCTTGCTGATATTCTTAAACAACACACTTGTGTACTTAATACTAGCAGGGATCCTCATCGTGCTTTCAGTAGTTGCTTTTTCAGTGCTGATCTGGAGAAGACCCCAAATTGAAAGGGAAATCAAAAAAGAATTTGGAAAGCAACAGTTCGAAGAAGAAGGAATGGTGTTTCCTGAAGACATTCACAAGTACTTCCACCCACTGTGTTCGTCAGAAGAAGCCTTTGCAGCTAAAGCTTAATAAATATGTCTCAGTTCGAACGCGGTTTAGAGTTCTTCAAGCAAACCCAAAAACAACTCAAAAAAGTAGACGAAGAACCCATTGAAGAGTCTTTAGAAGAAAACAAACAAGAAACCCTCGAAAGCATCAAACAAGAAGCCCGCCAAAAAGCTAGCGAAGCTGCTTCTAAAACTGAAGAGGACCTTCTTCACAAGTTCAAAACCTTCATTCAAGGAACTCGCAAAAAACTTCTGATAGAACAGTGCGAAAAACAAGACCCCAGCAAACTTGGCTTCATAAGCTTCATGGGCTTTTTGAGGAGTTTGAAACACATGGGTTTCCGGCTTCTGTTTGACCAGTACAAAACCCTAGTGAAGGTTTTAGGAGTCTTTGACGAAGAAAGAGACCGAGTCTTCTACTACAAACTCATCTCAAACGCCCTTAGGAAGCTTTACAGACGCGAAGCTCCAGTTCCTAAAACTATCTCCCAAACTGACGCTGCCTTAACTATAGTAAGAGTATTCAGAATGCTCCGCAAGAAAAAACACCCAGAAACTCCCAAAGTAGACCTGCAGCAAGTAATTCAAGCAATTGTCCAAAAAGTCCAAGAGTCCCCTAAAAGCTTACTGGAAACCTTCAAAGAAATAGACAAGGACCAAAACGGGTTTTTAGAGCAACAAGAAGTAACTGAGCTAGTCCACAACTTAGGAACAAACCTTAAACCTGAAGAAGCTAAGCAAGTCTTTCAAGCTATAGACTCCAATAGCTCCGGGAAAATAAGTTTTGAAGAGCTAGCAGAACTCATGAGGAAACACCAAGTTCCTGAACAAAGCATAGTAGGCTCTTTAACTAAGCAAGACAAGTCAAGTGCAGCTAAGAGCCTTCTCTCAGAGATACAAAAAGCTATTTCTGACTCAGAACTTCCTATCGAAGAAGTCTTTAAGATCTTTGGCGAGGAACCCAAGCCTAAGTTCAACCTAGACGAGTTTTTCCAAGTAGTTCAAAAAGTTGGTTTACAGTTCAGCAGGTTTGACGTGAATCAAGTTTTTAGTTACATAGACACTTCTAACAGTGGGTTTCTTTCACTTGAAGAGTTCAAAAAACTGTTTTTCAAAAAGAAACAAACTCCAACTGACGCTCTTAAACTCAAAGAAAAACAACAGTTTCTAGAAGAGACCAAAACTCTAGAACCTCAAGACACGCCTAAAAAGCCTTCTTTGAAACAGCAAGTTAAGTTTAACATACAAAAAACTCAGAAAGAAACTCAGCAAACTCAGAAAGAAACTCAGCAAACCCAGCAAACTCAGAAAGAAACCCAGCAAAAATTAATTGAACAAAAACCTAAAGAACTCAATAAACCTAAACCTGTCTCCAGAACCTTAGCACCTAAAAAGCTTCCTAGTCCAAAGCCCCCTCAAAAACCAGCTCAACCTCCTAAAAACGCCAAAACCTCGAAAAAGCCGCAGAAGCCCTCTGAGGAATCCCTTTTCATCAAAAACGAAGTCATCCCTTTAATCATCGACTCTGTTATTCAAAAAGGAGAATCCAACATCCAAGCAAAACGTCTACAAAAAAAATACGAACAAAGAGAAGTCAAAAAACAAATATTCGTCCACACTAAAGACTGGGAACAACAAACTTCTTCGTCAGCAGGTATCTGGAGCTGCCAAGCCTTAGGACGCTTAGGGTACTTAGAGTCCCAAGCACACCTGAAACAACTTGACTTGCTAACTGGAGAACCCTTTCAGTCAGCTTTTGTAGGAACTCGTCCTCCTTTACTAGACATACCCATTATAACCTCTGTTTGCGACCAAGAAAACTGCAGATTCTTCACTCTGAACGAACAGTGGATACTAGAAGCCTGGGACCTTTCTAAAGACCTAAAGACTCCTTACTCAAGAGTAGAGGTCACCCAAGGACCACTAGAAAACTGCTCCAAGCTTTTAAGAGTTTCTAAAGAAGGAAAAGTGCTAGTCAACTCCACGTGTGCTGATGGACATATCCACTGCTTAGACCCCAACTCACTAAGCACCTTGTGGAAAACCAAGTTCACTACTCTAGAACTAGAGTTGCCCCAGGCAGTTCTAGAAGGACTGGATCAGTTCATTTTAATGCTCGAAGAATGCGCTAGAGTAGGAATATCTGAAATGCAGGCTTTCGAACTACTTGATTTCAACGGAGACGGGGTACTTTCTTACGAAGAGCTCGAAAAAGGGATTCGAGACATGAACTTGAAACTCACTAAGGACCAAATCAAAGGAGTCTTCCACGCCATTGACAAAGACAACTCTGGCAGGGTATCTTTAGACGAGTTTTGGAATGCCCTTTATATGAGGAAGCACTTAGTCCTTGCAAAAGAAGCCCAAGAAAAAACCCTTCTGAAGCTCCCAGACTGGGCTTCTGAGATTGGCGGCCAGACTAAGAACTCGCTTTACAAGCTGTTTAAAGCTTTAGAACACAAAGGGTACACTGCTTCTCAGTTGTTTTCAGTATTTGACAGCGACAACTCAGGCTTCATTACAGCAACTGAGTTCCAAAAAGTAGTTTTCCAACTGCTAGACCCTTTTGTAAGCCAAACAGACGTAGAAAGTATACTCAGCATTGCAGATAAAGACCGAAACGGGTACATAAACTACAAAGAGTTCGAAAGTTTAATAGCAATTAAAAGAAGCAGCTTAATGGAAGACTCAGTCACCCTCAACAGCTCAAACTACCCCAAGCACTCACTGTCTTACGTAGTCCACAAAGTCCTTGAGTTAGGAATCGACTTACTCAAGCTCTGCAAACAACTTGACGAAGTAAACTTAGGCTCTCTGTCTAAAGACGACTTAGGCTCAATGCTGCTTTCTTTGCCTATAGGTTTGAGAGTCCAGGACCTAGAACCCATTTTCCAAGCTGAAGTGTCCTACGACAACTTAGGCTTCGTCAACTACTTAGAGATCTTCGAAAACGAGACTTACAAAGAACTCGTACGCCAAGCTCAAAAACCAGGGTTTAGTTTCTTGACTCCAGAACTCAAACAGGACAGTGCGGTAGTGGAGGACTTTGTTTTGCTCGAAGAACTCAACTTAATAGCTTACACCACTAAGAACCCCACAACTTCAGTTATATTCATTAAGACTCTGCAAGGTAAGTTGCTTGCTAAGTTGCCCGGACACTGGAACCTGCACCCTCCTATTTTGCACTACGTCTCTAGTGCTAACGTGTTGTTGAGTGGCGAGAAAAGGATAGACAACTCCCAGCCTAAAGACATTCCTACTTGTTCTGAACCGCCTTGTGAAGTCTTAGTGTGGAACCTACAAAAAGACCTTGTTGACAAGTTCAATGCTATGCCTCCTTGGACAGTAAGGCCTTTTAAAAAGGTGTATGCTCACTTTGGGTCTATTTTGGACATAACTTACCTTCCCCTGTGCCAAGTCGTGGTGACTACGGGTTCTGACTCCAAAGTCAAGCTTTGGAACCCCACAGGGACTCCTTACGCCCTTGTAAAGTCATCTCGATCCCAAACCACGCAAACTAACCAGTTCTTTTCTGAAGTAGCTACTTTAGACTTGGAGTGTTCTGAGTTAACTGTTGTTACTTACCAAAAAACTGAGTGGTTGGTATGCTTGTCAGAGAGTAAAGTTTCAGTTTTTGGAGTCCAAAGGTTCAACCTGCACTTGCCTGCAGAGCAACACGACTGGCCACTGCCCCCTGAAGTTCTAGAAGAAGCTTCTGAGCTCCTAAACAAGTACAGACAAAAAGCACTTGAAGAGTACAAAAACAATATACCTGGGTTCTCAAAAACTCTAAACTACAAAAAAGACACTTACCAAAACTCAGTGCTAGACATAGGAGAGGTTATGAAGAAGTGCGCTATTTTAGATTCTGACTCCTCAAAAGTATCCCAAGCGCTTAAAAACTTAGCTCAGTTAGGAGGCGAAGAAGAAGTTACTGCTGAAAGCTTTTACGGAACTTTAGTAGAATACGGAATGCTAAAAGGGTGTTCTTACCCACAGTTCGTGAAGATCTTAGAGAACCTAGAAGTTAAGTTCAGGTACAATCCTGTCACTTACCCCCACCAACTGGCCAGCAAGCTTGTTTCGCAAATCCAAGAAAAAAGCATTAACATAGAAACAGAACTTAAAAAACTAGAACTAGAAGGCACTGGGTTAGTCCACAAAACTCAACTCAAGAACCTTTTAGAAAAACTTTGTTCTGAAGAGGAGCTCAAAGAGACTCTGGAGCAGTTAGACCCGTTTTGCACCGGGAAAGTAGAAATCACCAAAGTAACAGAAATGCTAAGTCAAGACACTCTTGCTAAAAAACTTAAAAGCTTAGCCCAACCGAGTGAACTAGTTAACGCTCTTAGGTGTGCTATTTTGCCTGGAAACGCCTCCAAACTCCACTACACCTTTATAGAACTAGACGGAAATTCCACTAACAAACTAACTCAACAGCAGTTCAAAGAAGGCTTTGCCAAGTGCAATATCCAACTAGACCCAGAAGTTCTGGACTTGGCTTACGAGTTTTTAAAAGACCAAGAAGGACTGGTCAGCATTCCTTTTTTCGTAAAAGAAATCTTTTCAGGACCTGTTTCAAAAGAAATCGACGAAATCGAAAAGTCTTTAACAGAACTAAAAGCCAGACTGACTTACCTAAGACACCCACTGGACTTGTTTTTCTGTGAAAACTCAGTTACACTTGAAGCCATTCCTTCAGCTAAGTTTATCCAAAAAGCCCAGAACACAGGAGTTGAGTCCAACTTAGAAAAAACAGCAGCTTTTCTGTCGATGCCTTCTGCTAAGAGCCCTGTAGTTTACCGAGTTCACTTTTTGAAGCACCTAAACAGACTGCCTACTTCTTTTAAGTACTCTCCAGTGCACAAGCCTTCCAAAGACTACCTTAGAAAGTTCATCAAGTCTAAGTTGCTTGGAGCAAAAGACCACTTCAAAGAAGTTTTACAAGAGTTTACAAGTGAAGACGGAACTATCTCGCCTCCTTATTTCAGACTGCTTTTAGAAAAATACTACAACATTCCAGGACAGTCTGCAATCGTTGACTCTCTGCTAAAAGAAGCTATGGACTCCCAAACACTCCACACTTCTCAGTTAGTAAACAACTTAACAGAACTTGCTCAGAAACCCCACAAAGAAAAATCCAAGATTCCTCAGAAAGTCAGAAAAACCCTAGAAAACTACTGCCTACAGAACTCTTTAGACCCCAACCAACTTGCATCAAGCATCTTTGAAACTTGGAACTCCCAAAGTAAACTTAGCGAAAGGGTTATTGACATCCACGACTTTGTGAACTCTTTAAGGATTCACCTGCCTGTTTTAGAGCCCAAGTTGCTTTCTAACTTGGTGTTGGAAGGCCCTACTATTGACTTCAAAGAGTTCACTGCTGAGGCATTTACTGGGTTCACTGGAATCAAAGACCAAACCATCGTTAAGGAGTCCCAAGAAAACTTAAAAGAAGTAGTTGAGTCGACTCTCAAAAGGATAGCAGTTGCTTTAAGGAACTCCAGTGTTTCTTTAGACAGAGCTTTTCAGTTGTTTGACACTGACAAAGACGGGTATATTTCTGCATATGAGTTCAAAAAGGTTTTTGGGTTGCTGGACTTGTCTGTGGATGATAACCAAGTACAAGCACTTCTTCAAAGATTTGATAAGAACCAAAATGGACTGGTTTCTTACGAAGAATTTGTAGACACTGTGTTTTCTTACTCCTCATTAACCAAAGGTCAGACTTTGGCCCACTGGGAGGAAGCCTTAAGCTCCAGTGCAAGTGAGTTACTTAAAAGGTTCAAACCTTTAGTTCCTATGTTCAGAAGGAAGTGCTTGTCTCTGCAAACCAAAAACGAACAGATTAGTTTAACTCAGTTCACAGATATCATGTACTCTATAAGTGACTTCAGCCAACAAGAAATCCAGACTTTATGCGAGTTCTCAGTTGAAGGCTCTAAAAAAGAGCAAGTAGAGCACTTACTGCCTTCCCAGTTAGGAGCTCAGTCTGCCAGTGTTAGTTACTCCAACCAAAGAATCAACTTTTTAGGTCTGTGCAATGCGGTTATAGAGTTTTCTAAAGCTCCAAGCGACTCTAAAGGCCCAAATACTTCTAAGTCAGAGTTTAAAAACACTCCTTCGCAACTGGCTACTTTTGCTTTCCTGCAAAGAGAAAAAGCAGCTTTTGAGTTCCAACCTAAAATCAAAACTTACGAAAAAGAAGTAGAAAAAGAACTCTTTGAGTACCTTTCTTTTAAAATGAACCAGAAAAGCATATCCCTTTCCAAGCTGTTTCAAGAAATAGATACTGATGGAAGCGGAATGATCAGTCGTGAAGAAATGGGAACCTTTTTAGAGAAGATAGGTTACTCGCTGTCTAGTTCCGAGTTAAGTACTATAATGAAAGCCCTAGACAAGAACTCTGACCAAGAAGTTTCTTACAAAGAACTCAAAGAAAAACTCATCGGCTACGGGTACCAAGAGCCCTGGAAACTCGAAACTTATGTGCACGAGTGGAATGACCAAGCTTTGTGTGAGTTTTTTAAAAACTTTAACAGTGAGTCTTTTGAAGAACTACTTGTTTTGCTTGACGCAAACAAAGACGGAACTTTAACTATGCAAGAACTCAGAACTGCTTTGCTTAGTGTGTCTAAATTCCAAGCAGACAGAGTGCTTAACTTGCTGTTTGCAACTAGCAAAAGAGACTTAAGTGTTTCCTTTGTCTTAAAATCACTACAAGACTTGCAGAAAGAACTTCCGAAAAGCCTCTCTAAAAGCACTCTTAGCAAGTTAGGAAGCAATCAGGGCGAAGTAGTTAAACTCTACAACCCTTTGTCCCAATTAACACAAGTAGTTCAGAACCTTGCTCAGCTTTCACTGGTGCTAAGCAACACTGCTCACACTGCTAAGAAGAAAAGAGGACTGGAACTGTTCACTGCTCAAAACAGAGCTATTGAAGCTTTGGGCATTATGCGCACTGGCGTCGTTAGGTTCAGAACTTTACTGGACTACTTAAAAGTTTTTGCTTTAGAAGAAATACTTAGGGAAGCCAAAGTTTCTATGATCCTTCCTAACTACGACTTAATTCCTGAGTTCCTAGACGTTTCTGAAGACACTTTGCCTCCCCAAGTCCAAGGAGACTCCTTCAAAGTTATGTGGAGTTCGTCTAGACAAGTTAACTCTATTTACAAAGAGTGCCTGGGCTTAACTTTGCCTGAGCAAAAAGAAGTCAAAGTAGTAATGTACAGCTCGAGTGCTTTAAAAGAAACCTCTGCAGATGGCAACAGTATTGATAACCACCTAAAGGTAGAGCTGGTGTACCAGCAGTTTTTGCAAGACAGACTTCCAGAAATAAGTAACTGTTTGGGAATTCACTACAAAAAAGTAGGCTACGAAGAAAATGACTACGAAGTTTATGTACTGTACGACGAGATTCCTGGAGTCACTTTTAGGGAACTCTTGCGAATGAATGGAGGGCTTTTGAAGATCCCTGTTATCTATAACACACGTGCAGCTCTTTACTTAGCTAAGTTTTGGGGCAGACAAGTTCTAGAGATCCTTTATAAACTCCACTCGCACTCAAGAGTACTTAGGGTGTTTGACGCAGAGTCATTGGTGATAGCTCCTGATGGAGGCAGTTTGAAGCTTTCTAGTTTAAGAGGCTCAGGTCAAATCTCCTCTAGCGGGCAGATAGTCTCTGCACCCGACTTAAAGTTTTTGTTTTCAGAAAACGTTAAAAGCAACGCTTACTTGGCTCCAGAGTACTTTTTGGAAAAGCACCAAACAGCTGCAGTCGACGTTTGGAGCTTTGGAGCTCTTCTGTACAATTTGCTGTTCGGAGTGCCTCCTCCTACAGTTTTCGAACAAAGCTCTAAAGAGAACTTAGATCCTTTTCCGTACTACATCTACGAAGGCTTTAAAGTCGAAAACGGACAAGCAGTTAGTGACTCCAACTCAGACATTAGCTTGATAGAGTGCACAAACTTGTGCTCCTTTTCAGGGCTAGTTAAAGACCAACTTGAGTCTAGAGAAAAGTTTGAAACAGACCACTTGCACGACGTTTACGAAAGAATTCTAAGTACTCAGCACTTATCAAACAAACCTAAGAATGACTTAGGACTGCTTCTCGACTTAATAGCACTTTGTTTACAAGTCAACCCTGACAAACGACCTACTGTAAAGGGATTGCTTAACTGTTCCTTGTTCCAACTTGACAAGTACGAAACCACACAGGCCAAAAGGTTTGCTGGGTTGGTGTTTAACTACAGGTCGCCCGAAATAGCAGTTTCTAAACCAATCACTCAGCCCCTAGTAAGTATTTGTCAAAACCTGCACTTAGACAACTCAGACTACACTTTGGACATAGTTGAGTACTTAAATTCTGTGATAGTTCAAACCTCAACAGTGCCTGACACCCTTAAACCCACTACTAAACTACTTACTGGAACCTTCACTGAAAGCCAAAAAGACGCCTTGTTAAAAGAAGCCCTGAACTCGCCTATTTCTGACTTACTAAAACAAGTAATCCAAGACGAAGTACTTGACATGCTGGTTTTTCTAAGCCTGAATTACTTCGAAAAGGGAGACAAAAGACTACTCCAAGCTTTTTTGGAGTTCCTTTCGAACTGCATGTATGAGATGTACTCTTACTCTTCGCCTTTAGCACCTCAAGTGTCTTACTTCATAGAAACCCTGCTTAAGCTGTTTGTGGGTGAAGAAAAACAACTAGCTTCTTCACAATTCAGTCCTAAAGAGCCAAAACCCTATATTCTGAGAAAAAGCTTTTGGAACCCAGAACTGTTTGAGATGGTAAGTGGACTGTACAAAGACACCATTGCTGAAACTGGACTGGGCCAGCATTACTACCCAGTTATTAAAGAGTTCGTTGGAACAACCAGACACCCTGACTACTTTTCTGAGCTACTTGGACTTGCTGAGAACTTAGTTGTACTCCGCAAGCAAGAAGGAACCACTGCTAAAAAGAATTCTTTGGTCCACTTAAGAACTATGCTTCAAACACGCAACCAGCACAAAATCCAGGCTGCTTTGGACTTTAGATTGCCCCAGCACTTACTGCCTTGCTTGAGTCACAGTGACCCTAAAGTAAGGTCTGAAGCTTTAGCTATAATGTGGGAGATTTCTAAGGGGTGCTGTGAACAAAAACTGCCTCCTATCAACGATGTTTACGAACAGCACAGAGCTAACTCTATACTGAACTTCTTTTCTGTAGCTAAACACGAAACCCACGAAACCACCAAAGACTTCAAGAAGTACGCCAACTCTGCTAACACTCCCCAAGTAAAAGCTTTGAACGAACTAGCTACTTGCTTTGAGAACCCCCTTTTCATAGTGCCTGTGGTGAGACTGCTTAAGTTCAAAACTGAACCTTTTGAAAACAAAGAAACTGCAGCTAGGATCTTGGTAAGTGTTTTACAAGGAAGTGAGCAGTCCCAGTTAGCTGCACTGTCCCCTGCTACAGACACTGTGTCTACTTTGTGCAAGTGTTTAGTGACTGCAACTAGAACCACCGACAAAAAAAGCTCTAACACCCTTAGTTCTAGACTTAAACCTTTAGTTGAAGAATTGCTAGTCCAAGCACCTCCAAGGATCCTAAAAGCTTTTAAAGTGACTCCTGGCACAAAGGCTTTACTCAAAGAACAGAGTTTAGAAATACCCGACCCACCCACACTTCCTGGAATCCTAGCTAGGCTTCCTTCTACCTACGACATAAACACTGACATCAAGCCTTTGGCTGACTGCTTGCAAAGTTGGCTCAAGCACGTTTACAGACAGTCAGGAGTCAGGCACTCCGTAGCCAGTGCAGGGGTGTGCAAGATCCTTGCTGAGTTCAAAGTAGTTACCAACATTATGTGGGGTGCAGCTGAGGAAACCCAAGGAGTTTACTCCAGAGTCCAAAAAGAGCACGCTAGAGGGCAGATTTCTTGTGTGCTAGAACTGTTGGAGTGGATGATTTACAGCGAGTTGGACTTTTTGTGGTTGCGTGTAGAAGAAAACGTAGAGTGGGTAGTTGGGATAGCTAGTAGGGCTTTGGAAGCTTCCAGGGCTGACTATGAGTTCTTTCCTCTGAGTTTTGAAGGTTTGCAAGCACAAAGAGTGGTTTGCAGACTGCTTGGCAAAAAAGGAGGCATTAAAGTGCTTAAAAAGCTCAACTGGGGAAAGGTACTAGCTCACCAGATGATGCTTCAGTTCTACAGACTGAGAGAAGTTATATCTAAAAACACTGAACCCCTCCACGTACTACAGATTTACTCAGCCCAGAGTGAAGTCAGAATAGCTAGTTTTGCTGGACTTCTAAAGTCCAAGAAGCTTCAGAAACAGTTTTTGGAAACAGAGTTCCTAGAAAACTTAGTTGGGGATTTTTTAACAGACATGAAAGTGCTGGACGCTAAACACAATAAGTTGTCCCTAGACTTTTTGGCCTTTAGAGAGTGCTGTCCTCTTAGAGGAGAAGCTATTGCCTTAATAGAGTCTGTTTTAAGGAGCAAAAACCACTGCAAAGACCTTTACGACGACTTGCTGCTTCAGTTCCACAAGCACAGAACAGTAGAAGCCGAGGTCATCAACGCAGGAAGCAAAAAAGTAGTAATCCAAGCAACTGCACTAGAACTCTTAAGTTTGTTTATCGAAAGCAACGAAACCCAACTCAACTACTTGCTGCTACAATTCAGTTCAGCAGAAAAGCTCAAAGAAACCCTAGAAGCTGAGCCTTTACTTGGACTTAGGTTTCCAGTTGTTCAAAAATACATTTACCGATCTAGTTAAACACTGAGTCTAAGTAAAACTCTTCTTTGAATATTGAAATGTGTTGGGGTTCGAAGTGAGGAGCAACCAACACAGTGCCTTTTTTGAATATTTCAGGTTCATCGTTGTAGTTGATTCCAAACCTACCAAACAGCATTTCGTTCTTTTCTGCACTTACTGTTCCTTTAAGGACTTCATGAGCTTCGTGTTGAGAAAGTCCGTCTTTCACCAAAGCCCAAAAAACTGTGTTGTAGAGGTTGTTAACGTGGCAGTCTGTTTGTCTCCATCTCATGTAGTCCATAAGCACTTGGTCGTTGGGGTAACACACTATTCTTCCGTCAAAACTAGGAGCTGACTGCAGTGGTGTGTCGAAAAATTTGCTCCAGTTAAACACATACTCGCTTGTGAACTTCGACACAACAGTGCTCAGGATCTTTTCGGTGCGTCTGTTGAAGAGTTTAGTTTTTTTGGCAAATACAAAAGTGTACTCGTCGCTTTGTCCGTAAGCCATAACTACTTCTTTGAAACTCAAGCACAAGTTCTGTGCAGTTTGGTTCATTAAACTCAGGGCCCTTATGTCATTGGGCTTTTCGAAGTTGTGTTGTGCGGTGAACTTAGTGAATCCTCTGCCGTCCAGTCTAACTACTACCCAAGTTTGGGGCAGAACTGTTGAGTGTATCTCAAAGTGCCTGACATACTCGTACCTGGACTTTGACATATTTCACAATTAATTCAAAGCGGTATTTGAATGAGTCAGGCATTTTTGCATAGATATGACTGTTCTTTCGACAGAATCCAAAGCAACTTAAGTGCCTTGAAGCAAAACTACTCCCTCTGCACTGCTAAGGAAACCCTAAACACTTACAAAGAAGCTTTGGAAGAGTACCAGTTCCAAGAGTTAACTTTTACTCAGTTCGGCAAGGTTTTCAGTCAACTTAAAGAATTTGGAGAACACCTGTGTTTCGAAGACCCCAAAACTTTTATAGAGCTTGAAAAANCCTTGTTGAGTTGGCTAGCTCACCCTTCAAAGATAGTGTCTAACTTAGCTGTGGTGTGTCTTACTTACTTCTGGGGAAAACTAACTCTTGACAGAAAAGAAGCAGTAGCTGAACAGCTAACTCAAGAACTCCTGGCAACTACTCAGCTTTGTGGAGTGTCTAAGTTGTACCTAAGGCTTGTTGCAGTAGTGATGCCCCAAAAGCTTTTAGTTTTCATCCAAGAAAACAAGCTCCAGTTTGCAGTGAGTTTGGCTCGGTTCATTGGAGAACACTCAGAACTAGCTGAAGAAGTAAGAACGCAGTTAAACGAAAAGTCCTCAGCTGCCCTGCACTCAGTCTACTGCAGTTTGGTAGGAAAAGGGTGTTCTTCTTCAGTTAGCATGTTCAAAGCCTACGCTTCTTTGGTGTGGAACCAACACAAACTTAACCAAACCAACGTTTCCAACTACACTGCTTTGCTGAACTACTCATGCTTAGAAGCTGTGCTGAGTAGCATGCAGGACCAAGACACTCTCAAAGCTTTTTTCGCAACTGTAACAATGAATTCTTCTTTTGTTGGAAAGTGCAATGAAGTTACTTACTTGGAGTCTTTACTAAAGGCCGTGGAGTCTTACTGCTCCACCAGTATTCCAAGCCAGTACGAACACAAGTTCCGCTTTGAAGTCACTAAGATTCTGAATGCTTTGATTTCAAAGCCCAACTCACAAATAAAAGGAAAAACCGAGTTACTCATCAGCAAACTAAAAACTTCCACAGAAAACTTAGTTAATGGCTTCTTCACAAACGAAGAAAACTATACAAGCACAGACTCCAAAAAACTAGCAAGTACCCTTATAAAACAAAAACCTACTCTCCAAGCTATAGTGTCTCCAGTTAAAAAACTACAAAGCACTCTAAAACTACCTGAGTTGCAAGGCACTCCTAGCAAAGAAGTCCTTGCAGAAACTTTAAGAAGCATTGCAGACCAACTGCACTCTTTTAATTCCTAACACTCTAAATTCAAATTAAAAATGTCTCAGGCAAATATTAGCAGAAGTGACCTTAACTGGCAGCTTCCTGAAATTCCTTACCAAGAAAACCTTTGCTCGAACTACTTAGACGACTTGTAAAATTTACTTAGTGAACCAAAGTACTTCACACAGCCGCCTCTCAAAAGGTTCGAAATAGACGCTAGTAATTCCTCACCTTCAGAGACTAGCTCTGTGAGTGGTTTTTCAATCAGAACTAAGTCTTCCAGAAAAGCAAGGCACAGTTACTCTGGTTCTTCCAGACACTACAACTTGAAAACTCCTGAAAGGTTTTCACTAAGCAGCTCCAAACACCTAGAACACTCAGTTAACGAGATCCCGCAAAACATACTAGAAACCCCAGTCAACCCCAAAAGCGAGCGAAGAGCCAGTTTTAGTTCAGCAGTCACTAATCTGACTCTAGACTGCACTGATGACGAGCTTGCTAAAGAAACCCACCTCAACACTTTCAAAAACTCCGTTGCTTTCGCCTCCCCGCCTGAATTAGACACTAGTTTGAAAAGGAAACACCAAAGCGAGGCCCATGAGCAAGTTGTGGAGTTCCAAGACTTAGAACTTCCTCAAGAAGAAACCAAAACCCAAAAAAAACCACCTAAAAGAAGAAAACCTAACCCCAAAAAGACTAAACAGTGCACTTTCCCTGTGAAAATAGGTCCTTATGAAATGAAGAGCGAAGTTCTGTTTCCTAAGTCGAGTTGGGTGAACGTGAACCAAAACGAGTACTCTGAAGTTAGCATTATAGACACCAATCAGTTCGCTATAGTGGTAATTAGTTTAAAACCCAGCCAAAACTACACCTCCGACGCAGACAATTTTCAAGTGATAGGCACGGTGCTGATGTCAGCTAGGGAACGCTGTCAAGTCAGCATACACGAAAACACACTGTATTTAAGTCAATGGGACAGCTTCATTGTGCCTCCTGGAAACCATTTTAACATCCTGAACACTGGAAGATCTCATGTTAAGATACACTTGCATATAAATAAAACTGGCTGTAACTAAAGAGATCCTTAGATTAAATTACTGGTACTTCTCCATAGAAATAGCCTTTTTAGCGTCTGAGATTCCAAGAGCAATGGACTGCTGAAGGTCGTCGGAGTTAAAGTCGTAAGGGAACGCAGGGTCAGGAAGGTCTTGGGTGGGGAAGATCAAACTCCTGAACTCCACTTCGGGGAAGTCGTGTTTGGCGTTGTTGTAGACTTGCATAGTTCCGTCGTAGGAAGTGATTGCTAAGTACCTCAGGGCTGAGTCAATAGTTAAGTAGTCTGAAGCGTCTACTTTCTTGAGTTTCTTGTTGCTGAGCATAACTACGTCTACTGAGATGTCTGCGAAGTTGTAGCCTTTTTCGTAACACCCGTTGACTGCGTGGAGAATGTCAACGCTGAACTTAATAGCTCCAGTTAAGAGTTGGTATTTCTTGTAAGAAACGTAAGGGAAGAACCCTGACATGGCAGCACTGGCCATGATTCCGGTTTCAAGAGTTTCTTTGGTCTGAGTAGTTGAATTGAAGAACACATACACTCCTGAAATTAAGTCAGTGGCTCCCACTCCCAAGAATCTTTTGGGGTCGTTTTTAAACAAAGAATCAATGGTGTCCTTCATGGGGCTTGAGTCGTAAAGTCCTGACTTCTCAGTTAGCCCTGTGAAGTACCATCCGAACCAGTCCTTGTAGAACATTTTTTTGTTGAAGTTAGTCCAGAAGTCATTTAAGGCAGAGTGCACCTGAGACTCTTCGTTCTTGGCATACTGAGAGACTATAAGGGCGTTGATGGCACCTGCGCCGTTTCCTGTAACAACGTCCCATTGAGCCTCCCCGTGAGGAAGGGATTCGATCAGCCCCATGACTGCTCCTGCTTGGAAGGCTCCGTTATCGTCACCCCCAGCTAAAGCCAAAGCCCTGCATTTGTCTCCGCGGGCGTAAGCACCCACAAGAAGTCCTAATGTTAAGATCAACAACTTCATATTATTTCACCAGTTTGAAAGCCAACTTCTTTTAGTGCAGAATTGATTCACCAGAAATATGGAGATTTCAGTCATGCTTACAGAGAGTCCTTTGTCAATAGAAGAGCACGTGCACATAGTGTCTTCTAAGAGTTGCGGAGCTGTATCGTCTTTTATGGGCACTACTCGAGACAACTACAAAGGAGAAAAGGTTTTGAGTCTTTTTTACGAAGCTTACGTTCCTATGGCAGAAAAAGAAATCCGCAAAATAGTTGAACGCGCTGGAGCACAGTGGGAGCTCCATTCAGTTTCAGTAGCCCACAGACTAGGAACTGTGGAAGCAGGAGAACCCGGAGTAGTCATATGTGCTTCTTCGTCCCACAGACAAGACTCCCTAAACGCTGTTTCTTTTATAATTGACCAAATCAAAAACAAAGTCCCTATTTGGAAAAAAGAAGTTCGAGAAAACTCGCAAGAGTGGAAACCGGGCGTTAAGGTATAAAGGTCACATATTTAGTAATGGTAGCACTTAAGTATAACTGTCAGGCTCAACCAAATACTAATGGCGATGGTTCGTCAATTCTAATAACGAATATAATATGCAAGTCTTAAGGCAAAAGTGGCAGAACTTCAGAACATACCGCCGTTTGCAAGAACTCTGGCAAGACTACAAGTCCATAGCACAGTATGACTTACTTAGATCCAAACAAAAGGACTTAACTCAGCTCACCAAATTCCTCGACACTTTCAAGCAAGCAGTTTTTGACCTGTACTCTTCCTCAGACCACCAAAACCAGATCGAAAAGATCTTTGGGGACTGCGGGGAACTTTTAGACTCTTTGCTGGAGCACTTGAAGCTCTATATGCAGGACAGCAGTATTCAGACCTCAGAGCAGAACCTCAGCACTTTTCTGAACAAAATCTTGGAAGTGCTTGAACTTTTAGTGCGGAGTCCCAAATACAGGGAATACGTCGAAGAGTCTCCTGACCTCGTAAACAGTCTTCTTCTGTTGTTCGAAAAAGTTGATAATCAAGAAGCGCGGGTTTTGGCATTGAGACTCCTAACTAACTTAGGCATCCAGGGCAAAAAAGAAGTTCTCCGCCGAGGAGGGGTCCAGAAAATACTCCAGTTGCTCCTTGATAAAAACCAAAACTTAAGCAAAGAAGTCATCGCTGCTTTGAGGCATTTCTTGAACGCCAAACCTGAAGCAGTTATTGAGGAGTCAGGTGGCCTGAGCTTCCGAATAAAAAAAGTAATTGGAGGAGTCACTAAACTTGCTTCAA
>PR_CR_10_Liq_1_inCRDRAFT_1000281_pt1 | contig 32540 bp, 24 predicted proteins | sample PRCRCaboRojoPR_3_FD_10241 | JGI IMG/M metagenome (IMG submission 10241)
CAGAACTAGAGTTGGCTATAGACACTATAGAAAGGGCCAGACTTTATGGACTTTACGAAGTACCTGAAGGACTCCAAGACATGTACAAGGAAATGAACCAGGAGTGGCACCTNAAAGAAGAGCCTAAGTTCCACAAACTTTACNGCTTCCTACTTAANCTCACTAGTTANGGAGCCCACAAGTTAGCAGACTGGCTCAGAAACTCAATTACTGGAATCATTTCAGTTAACTTTGCTCAAAGCAAATCTATGATACTGTCTAGTGCAGTATACGCTTACTTCAGTGGAGTATTTCCTTGGCCACTTTTAGCTTTGCTAGGAACTCAGATGTCTTGGGTGTTAGGTGCTTGGTTGGTACAAAGAGTAGGGTCGTCCATGGTGCATAAACTAGACTCAGCTGAACTTGCTTACCACATAAACGACTTAAAGCACAACTTTGAAACTTTACTGAGTGACTTGATGCTTCGCAATGAAGAAAGCAAGCAACTAATAAAAAACTGCTTCATTGCCCAAAGCAAACCAGAAAAAGAAAATGCCATGCTGGAACTTGCCGAACACTTAAACGGGGTTTTGCTCCACAAAGAAGAAAATGTACTCTTCCAGGAAGACTTTGACTATCAGGGGTACTTGACAGAAAACACTTTAATGGTCGACGACGACGACTGGGTAGTTATTGACCCGCCTGAAATCAAAGTTCAAAGCCTTGAAGACTCTTGGACACTTATTGAAATGTAATTATAAATGGAACACATAGACGCTTATTTTTCTGACAAAATAGTTGAAAGCGACTTAAACCAACACAAGGCCCCTTTCCTAAACGAAACTTTTGCTAAGTGGCGCAAACACACTTTTAAGAAGTTCCCTGTTCCACTTGACCAATTTGTGAATCTTGTAGACAATTACTACCTTTTTAAGTTCATTCCCAAAATCAGCGTATACTACCAACTAACCAACCTAGAAAACATAACACACTACCTGCAACTCAGGGAAATCAACATGCCTGAAGTCCGAAAAAGTGTCAACAAACTCTGTGAAGTCATTGCTAAGTGGAGCACAGAAGTTGAGTTGTCTGTCGACATAATGCAGAGATGCAAACTTTACGGAATTTACTCTGTCCCTGAAGACTTAAGTGACTTGTATAGCCAAATGAAAGTAAACTGGAAAGACTTTGAAGAACCCAGTCTGCACAAGCTTTACAGACTCCTAATGCGGCTGGCATCCTTTGGACCCATAGTAATAGGAGACATGATCAGGGCTCTTTTGTCAGGCGTAACTTCTGCCAAGCTGTACCAGCACAAAAACCAGTTAATCAACGCAGGCATGCAGTTGATAGGACTTGTTCCTGTAGCTTTGGCTTCGGCTTTAGGAACTCAGCTGGTTTGGTTTGTAGTGTCTTGGATTCTAATTGACACTGCAAACCAGCTTTCACACGACATAGACCTAGAGCAGATTACTTACCACATTGAAGAAATCAAAAAGCACTTTGAGTACCAACTAAGCGAACTCATGTTCCAAAACGAAAGAAGCAAGTCACTAATTGACTCTTACGTTAACTCAGAAGAAAAAGACAAGTTCCAAAGACTCTTGAAAGAACACTTAAACAGTGTTTTGTTCCATAAAGTAAAAAGCACTGAGAGCCAAACTAAGTTCGACACAACTAAGTTCATCGCAGAAAACTCGAGTTTCGAAGAAGACGGAGACTGGGTAGTGATAAGTCCTCCAAGTGTAAATACCAAACAGTGCGATAACTCTTGGGTAATGATTAAATAACTTTAGTACGTAATTATTATGAAAGACCATGAAGAAGAGTCCAAAGAGGTTTTGACACCCTGGGGATATGCTACCTTGCTACAAAAGTCGCCTCACAGAGCCAAAGTAGAATTCAGTTGGGGAGGAATTGGCTACTTAAACCCAAGCATTCTAGCCTTTTCTATATCAATCCAAGTGAAGACATTCACCAAAGACAGAAGGACTTTGAGTTTTGACTGGAAACTTGACAAGAACTTTAACAGTTTGTTTTCTGAAGTATCCAGTCAACTAGACCTGCCCAGTTACGCTTACTTGCAGCTGTACTACCCCATGGGAACTATGAAAGAAGTGACTCCATCTGACTCACCTTTTTCTCTGAAGCTTTCTGGTAAGTCCAAACTGATTGGCGTTGTCAGACAAAACTTTTTTTGGGATGAAAACAAGAAAGGGACCAATATCGAAATCTCTAACTCAGGGCTCACTGCTTTCAAGAAGTCAGAAGAAGAGTTCGAAACTGTGCTAGGCAACGTTTGTCTCACCAGTGGGTCCTACTACTGGGAAGTGAAAATCGAAATGTTCGTTGACGACGAGGACGTTTATATCGGAGTAGCTCAAGAAAACATAGCACTGTACACAAGGCCTCCAGACAGTGGAGCTTTTTGGGGTTACATGTGCACCGGCGGGAAGAAGTTCGCGCCACAGTCTTCAATAGAAGATTATGCAGAACCTGCTAGGACTGGAGACGTTATTGGAGTCAAGTTGGAGTTCAGCGGTCCTACAGGAGTCTTGACTTTTTCCAAGAACGGAAGGAGTTACGGTCCTGCTTTTGATAACGTCCCTCCAAATGTCTATCCTGCTATTTGTTTGTTTTATTATAGGGCTCAAGTGACTCTAGACTATAAGCTTTAATCTGCTTTTATAGATTAAGCCTTTATATACTTGCTGGCCCTTTTCAGTCCCGAATCAGCTATTTTATTCACCCGGTCCATTGCATTGAGTTGTTCCTTTTTAGCAGCTAAGTCTAATTGCTGACTGCGTTGCAAGGTAGCTTCTGACAAGTTGCGTTTCATATTGCTTGAGTAGTTCAGCTGGCCTAAACTCTTGGGAGGAAGTATTGGCTGTTTTTTAGGAAGTGGGGGGGTTTTTTCGGACTTAAGGGGCCCTTTTTCCACTTTGGGTTGCGAAGAAGACTTTTCTAGAGGGTACTGACTAAGTAAGTAGTCGTCTTCGCTTTCGTCTCCTTCAGCTATCAGGTTGTTGATGTCGAATTCTTCTGAAAGCTGTTTGGGATTCATATCCCCTAAGCCCTTCCAAGTAAGTCCCCCGGATTGTTTTGAGTAACTACTTAACTGAGTTGGGTTCTTGTCTACTGAAACTGCGTCAGCAGGTGTGTGCTGCGCAGGTTTGGGTGCTTTAGCTAGTTTATCAGGTTTAGCTGATTTTTCAGGGGTTTTTTGGGGTTTTTCAGACAACTTGTTGACAAACTTGGGTTGGAAGTGTTTACGAACTGCTTTGGGTTTGAATTTGTAAGAAAGGTCGTTTTCAGGGATCCTTTGGGTGTTTCCTCTGGAAGCAAAAGCAGGTATGAAGCCTTTCATCTTTTTGTTGTAGACGCTTGGTTCGTAGCATTCAAGGTGTTCGCAAAGCTTGAGGAATTTTTCTTTTGGAGGGAGTTTTGCAGTGTTTGCTGAGTTAATTTTGTCGTATTCTTCGTCGAAGAACAATTGAGCTATGTACTCAAGGGCTTTTTTAAAGTGCTCTTCGTGCATCTCTTTCTGTGCAAAAGAGTTCTTTTTAAAGGCTTTTTCAGCAGAGTTTCTACTTAGGAGTTTTTTGTGGGGAGTTTTGTGGGTCTCTGTTAAACTGAAGTCTTTGCAGAACTTCATGAACTTAGCTAAGTTCCAAGACTTCAGGTTCTTTTCTATCGTTTCGAAGGTGGGGGTCTTGCCCAGCAAACTTTGCTGCTTTGCGTAGAACAAAAAGATCTCGTGGAGGCCCATTTCGCACTTTTCTTGGAAGGGCCTTTCTTTTTTGGGTTTGGTTTTTGTATGTTGTGACTGCTTTCTTGACTGCTTTTCAAGGGCTTTGAGTAGCTCTTGAATAGGTCTAGGGTCTTCTCCTGCTTGGATCTTTTCGTTTAGCAAAATTTGGTACTCTTGGATGGTTTGTTGTAGCTTTTCTTTGAGGTCGTAGTGCTTTTTGATGGGTTTTTGGGAGTCATACCATTCGTAAACTAAGTCTAGGAAGTTGTCTAGTGGGAGTTTGTCTCCAAGTGTGGACTTTAGGTGTATGACTCTGTTGTGGAAGTCCTGGGTCATTTCTTGGGAAACTTCTAGGGAGCACTGCTTTATGATTTCTTGGAAAGCGTAGACCTCTCCTTCTTGGAGTTTTTCTTGGATGGAGTTTAGTGTGGCCTGTACACTAGCTTTGAAGTTGATCAAGTCAGAAGAGGGCTGGGCGTTGGGTTCCGGAGTGCTGGACTTTTCAGAAATGCTAGGCTTTTTTGGGACGTTGGGTTCTTCAGGTTTTTCAGCAATGTTGGTTTCTTGGGGTTCTTCGGGGGTTTCGGTCTCTTGGGGTTCTTCGGGAATTCTGGGCTCTTCAATGGTAGGTTCTTTCAAGTCATCAGGTTGCTCGAGAGTGTTTGGTTCTTCGGGCTCTTCGAAAGTATTTGGTTCCTCTATTTGAACACTGGGCAGAGTGTTGAGTTCCTCAGGAACTAAGGCTGAAGCAGGTTCTTGAGGTTTGCTTTTAAGGACACCTTCGCAGTGCTTTTTGAGCAAAGAAGTAATGTCTTCCTGAGAGAAATGCACGTTTTCCTCTAGACTTGCTCCTAAGCTTTCTAGGTCAACTCCATACTCAACACTGAGGTCATTGAGTAAGTTCTTTAAAGCTTCAGACTTTACTTCGCCCACAGAGTCGTACTGGTCCTTGTAGCCTTGGTTTAAAGTTGAACAGTTATTTTGCTCTAACTCGTTTAAAAGATTTGAGTAGCTGTTTATAGTTTACCTTTGCAGTTCATCCATATTATTGTAACAGTTTGACTCAGAAGATTTATACACTATTAGTAACTCTTAAGCTCAAGCTCATAATTGATCGATAGGAAATAATTGAATATGAAAAAAGCATCAACTAGTTCTTTTGATATCGAAATAGTACAGTCACCTAAAAGCTCTCTGATCAATAAAAGTCTTTCTACTCCCTGGCAAGAAAGTATACTTTTGCGTCCTAAAGGAAGTAGTAACCCTAACTTCAGCATCACTGACTTGTGGAGTCGTCAGATGAAAGAAAAAGTGCGTTCCAAATTGAAAAGAACCACAGAACCAAAGAGTAAGATCCGTAAAGTATTTAGAGAACACGAACTGATAGAGAAGACGGAAGCTATCAGGAAGAAGTTTTCTAGGTTTGGGCCGAAAACTCAAGTTCACAAAAAGGGTTCTGGAAAACTAGAAAGCCTCAGAGGTTATTCTAGAAAGACAACTAAGAGTTCATTTAACTAAATTAACAACCTTTCGTAGTATAAACTTTATAAATGTCAACACCTAACTCTAGAGTTTCTTCTTTTGTCCAAAGAGCAAAAAAACTATCCTCGTATAGCAATAAGTCGCCTTCAATCACTAACTCTTCAGAAACTCCACCTAAACTAAAACTCTTCGACCAAAAAGACTCGTCCCAAGACTCCGAAAAACTCAAAAGTGTAGTTCACAAGTCAATAGAAAGAGGAAGTCCAGTCGAGCAAGTAAAAACCACAAAAGAACCCAAGAACCCTACAATTGAACACATGCAGCGTGTTTTTGAGAACTTTTTGAAGTCCAGAAAAAAGGCAAAGGAAGAACAAAAAACCATCCGCGAAACAGAAGAAAAAGTCATTGAAAGAATCAAAAACTCCATTCGCTCTGAAAAAGAACGCTACAAAAGCTACTCCAAAACTGAAGAGTTAGAGTCTGCCTACAAAAATAAAAGCGAAAAAGTCATGAACATCGTCCAAGAACAAGCCTTGAAAATGGACAAAAAACTATCTGAACTCCAAGAAGAAAATGCACGACTCAAACAACAACTAGCTGCTAAAACCCTAACTTCAGTAGACGGAAAAATCAAGTCCCAGGAATCAGGCTCTTCCTACCTAGAAACTTACTCTCAAAAAGCCACTGAAGCACTCAGAGAAGTCCCAGACACAAGCCAACTACTGCAAAACTACAAGGACAACTTAGATAAGTTGTGCTCCGAACTCTGTAAAGGCATCCTTGAAGAACAACAACAAAGGCTTAAAACTGAAGAAAACACCAATCAAGTGTTGTCTGCAGAAGAAAAAAAGATTGCTGAACTAGAAGCTAAAATCAAGGACTTACAACTGCGCAACCACAGCAAGAGTGTGGACAAGTTAATGGAAAGCAACAACTCACCTAGGAACCTCTATGAAGACGAAACTGTTGCCCTGGACTCTTTGTCTAATTCTGTGTTGCAGAATGTGTACTCCAAAGCTATTGAAGACTTAACTAAAAGCTCTATTTAACTCTTATAATGGAAACCAAGTCACTTTCATGGGGAGTCTTAGGAATTTTGCTGGCAGCAGTAGTGTTTCCAGGTGAGTTTTTTACATTTGTTGTGTTTACGCTGGGTGTAGTTTGCACTTTGGCAGTTGAAGCTGTGTTTCTGTACTTGTAAGCTCCAAGTAGTTACTTAGCAAAGGAAGCTCCAATTGCCTTGGAAAACTCAGGTCCTTGCAGTTTTAGTTCTCTTGAGTCCAACCCTAGTCCAGTTAAGGAAGCCCCTACTGAGGAACTTCCCGAAAGGTTCCAAATCCTGCGCAAAATCAGTGCAGTTCCTTGTCTGTGCAACACTAAAGAATTCGAAGTGATAATTACAGGTTCAGACTCAGTTTTTGAACAGCTGCAGCAGTGCATGAAAGAACTTGTGCAGGTTGAAAAGCATTATGGAAGCACACTAACCAGCATAGGCGAAGTTTCCCTTTTCGAAAAAATCAAACGCAAAAAGCAATCTAACTCTTGGAAAGACTTAATCCACATACTCAAAATAGTAGGCAAAGAACACGTAGAAGCAGCCGAATTCTTAAGTGTAGGACTACTAGCTAACCTGAACTCTGTAGATAAAGAAATGAAAACCAAGCACAAAGAAATAAGCTCTAAGTTCAAAACCATAAGCAGCTCCTTCGTAAACTCAGTCAACAAACTAGAAACCATCCAAAACAACCTTGTAGTGGCTGAACAAAACCAACAAAAAGCCAGCAGTGTCTTTGAGCACGCCAAAAAGAAACTAGACGACTACCAAAAAATCGCTAAAAAAGAAATGAAGCTTAAAATAATTAGCAACGAAATCCTCAAACTGAAAAACGAGTTAGAGTCTGCAAAGGACGCTCTGCAAGAAGAGTCAGAGAAGTACCTGCCACTAGCAGAAGAAATAGTTGAAGACTACAGAGAACTCCAACAACAAAAAGCTGAACAAGTGCGTTCTATGCTCCAAAGCTGGATAGCTAGCATGGAAGGAACTGCAAGCAACAACTACTTGCTGTGGCAAAGAGTAATTGACTCTACCCAAGATACTGAACCTGAAGACTCAGTTCTTCAACAAGGTTTGAACCAGATCCAAAAACCCTTCTTAAAAATGAGTGAAGACCTGTCTGACAACTTCAGCTTCAAAAAACTCTGGAACAAAACATTCAAAAAAGAAGTTACTGAAAACCAAGAAAAAGCTGAAAACGCCAAAAACAAACTCCGCAAAATCAGTTCTAGCCTGAATAAACTTAACGAAGTCCTGGAAACTATGATTAAGGCTGAAAAAAACTACTACCAAGGGTTCATGAAGATACTTGAAAACATTCCTGGAGTCCAAGAACTCAACTTAGACCAAAAATGGACAGCAGTTGCAGAAGGCTTGGCTCAAATGAAAGAAAGCGTAGAAACCTATGTCAACTCTTTAGAACTCGAAAAGTCCAAACTTAAGCAGTACCAAGTAGAAATCTCAGAACTCCTCCAAACCTTCCACAAAGGTTTAAACGCAGTTGCTCCTTTAGAAAACAGACTCAAGCAACTCGAGTACGAAACTGAGTCTTTGTTCGAAGACAGCAAACACCTGGTTCTCAAAGCCCTAGGAACCAAACTCAGTGAAACCCAAAAGGGCATTGGCTCAGTTGTGCATTGCATGGACGAAGCTGAAGAAGTACTTATAGACGGCAACTTTAGTTCGCGTGCACTAGTTCACAGGTACGAGTGTCCTTTTTACATCTACGAAGTCCACTCTAGAAAGAGCCAAGTAGACTTGCCTGCAGAGCACGTTAAGGTAGGAAACCCTGAGTCAGCTTTGTGGCTAAATGACTTGTTAGGAGTGTTTATTAAGGAGTGGTCAGAGTCTTCAAGGTTCCAAACCTACATCTGCAGACGACTTAAAAAGGTTTACAACAAAAACAGACCGAGTTACTTAGGCGAAATAGAAGTGACGGGAGTTGAAATAGGTGGCCAGGCCCCTGAAGTTAAGAACTTCGTTCCTTTGTCCAAAGAGAACCCAGAAGACTTTTACTACGAGTTCGACTTGTTGTTTAAAGGAGAGATTAGAATCAACTTGGAGTTTGAAATTAAGTGGAGCATTGCCAAAGTGCTAGTGAGTGTTAGGGTAGTTGCAAAGGCCCTTTACGGAAGAATGCAGGTGTACTACATGATTTCTGACAAGGGGAAAAGTTGGTACACTTTTATTTCTGAGCCTGCCTTCCAAATAACAATTGAACCTGTCCTAGGCAAAATGAACAAACTAGCCCTTAGTAAGTTCCCCCAACTGAATTCCTTCCTTGTAAATATAATGTCCAAAAAGGTCAGAAAGTACGTTTGGCCCAACAAAAGGTCCGTCAAGATTCCTAAAGGAAAAAAACCAAGTGACTTATTAAGTTAATCCCTAATAAATGGCAGCAAAGGTTGAAGAGTGGTGGTCTAACTACCACCAGTACAGCATCAAGGACTATGCATCAATGCCTGTGTTTAAGAAGTTCTTGGAGTCCCATGCTCCCCATTCCAGACAAGAAGACACCTACCAAGAAGCCTCTTGGACAGTTGACAACTGCTGGATCTTTGAGTGGTTCGACACTTTTAGTCAGAACGGGGAAAAGTTCGGCCACGACAAAAACTCAAACACTTACTTTTACGAAAAGTGGGACATAGAAGAAGGAGTCCACAAGGTGTTTAAGACTTGGCTTAGTTCTCAAAGGGAGTGGGGTGAAGTCATTAAGTTTTACTCCGAAAACCAAGATTGGGTGTTTTGGTCGATTGAGGGTTCTGCAAGGTCTTACGAAGAGTTCTCGAGAAAGGAGTCTGAAGTCAAAGGAATCAAAAACAAAACAGTGAATGGAGTAGAAGACTTTACGGAAATGTTTTGGGAACAAGCAGGAAGTAAAGGCCTAGAAAAAATCTGGAACAAAGGAGAGTCCCAAAGAGGAGAGTCCAGGTACGAAGAACAAGACCATCTCTGGGGAAAGGACTGGGCCAAAGAACCCCACTTCACTGACCAAAAAGAATGGCACTTGCAAGGAAGCAAAAAGTGGGGAACTTACCAAGGAGAGTCAGGTCCAGTTGCTTGGAACGAGGCTTGGAACCGTGACTCTGACTACGACTTTGAAGACAAAAACTGGACCCAAGGAGACAACAAGTGGGGATTCACCACAGAAAAGTCGATTTCTTGGAACTGGAAGTTGGAGTGGCAGGGCTACAAGCCTTTAGTATCTTCAAAGGCACTGACCAAAGAGCTTGCAAACCTCTACTTCAAGCAAAAAGAACTTATAGAGTCCAATAACCTGAGCTTGACCCAACTACTTGAACTGGCTCCTGAGTTCCGAGAAGAAGTAGACAACCTAAAGAATTTAGTGAGTCAAGAAGACCCTTCTTTAGAAAACCCTTTCTTAGTTCTCGAGAAGCTTCACAAGTACCAGTCTCTAGCAAGTGCCCAAGAAAACGTAAAAAAGAAACTCATTTTCAGTGCTAGAAACTGTTCAGTTAATTCAAGTGACATCCATAGCCTTATAGATTACTTTGAAACTATTATTTCAAACCTAAGTTCGCCAACCGACGCTAACCACTCTATACTTAACCACAAGTTCATGGACTTAAAAAGAACTAAGACTTCTCTAAACACTTTAGAAGAGAGTCTTGGCCTAGTAAAAGAATTTGCAAAGTTGTGTACTTCTTATTCACAATTAAGCAGCCACTATGAGTTTGACTCTGAAAACCCAGAAATAACTTCAGGTCCTTCTAGTCAACTTAGTAACTACTACTCTACACTAGCTCTCTCGAAAACCACTCTTGAAAAGACAATGAACTTTTTAGCAGACTCTAGTGAATACTTTCCAGTTGTAAAAGGACTTGACTCTAGACTCCAGGAAATAAAACTCAGACTAGACTCTAACGAAAACTCCAAGTCACTCATGAACAGCATCCAAGGTTTACTGGAAGATTTTGAACACCTAAAAACTGAACTGCTTTCAAAAGGAACTGCCCCCAAGCAAACTGCTATTTCTAAAAAACACAAGTCCAAAGTAAAGTCTTCAACAACTAAAGATTCTACCCAATTAGCTTTTTCTGTGCTGGATTCTTCTTATAAAACATTGTCTAGTTTAGTCAAGAACTCAAACGAACTAACCTCACTCAGCAGTTTAAAACACAAAGTCAAAGAAAAAGTCCAAACCCAAGCACTCAGTGGATGCTCGGACCTCCTAGAATTCTTAGGAACACTTGAAACCCAGAAGCAAGCAATACTAAGTGAGTCTAAGTATTCTATGGCAGTGCTTAAAAAACTACTTAAGTTAACTAGTAACCTTTGCAGTGTACTCCAAAAAGAAGTTCCAGCAGAAGTTACTAAAATCATGTCTGAGAAACCTAGTGACCTGCACAGCACTCACCAAGCTACTTCCCAAACTTTAAAAGCCCTTACAAGTATAGTTTCTAGCCATCAAAGCACTCAAGAGTCCCTTAAAACCTACTTTGGGTGCGACCAAGAAAAGCTCACTGAAACCATTACTGGAACACTAGAGAAACTCAAAACTTTAGAAAGAGAAAAGTCACTGGACTTAAACGAACTCATTTCAAAAAAAGAAGCCAAACTCGGCGAAACTAACCAGCTCTCAGAAATGAAGAAAGTTGCAGAAACTAGTCCCGCAGACAGCAGCATTCCTCAGCTAGTAGCAGCAATCCACAAAAAACTCTACATAGAAAAAACCACTAAAAGACTAAAGAAAGACGACAGCTTTCTAAAACAAGTACAAGAAGAAGTCTATGAAGCTCTTAAAGTCTCTTTTAAAGGACTTTTAAAGTTAGCAAGTGATTTAAGTCCTAATGATTTTTTTGATTCACTGAAGTCAAACATCGAAGCTGGTGGACCTTTGTTAGGCTTAACTCAGCAATTAGAAAACGAAAAAACCCAACTCTTACAAAAACCCTTTGAGTCACTCAAACTCATCCACCAAACCATTACTGAAGAAGCTGAAGTGGACAACAAAGAAACTGACTCTGTTTTTTCAGCGCTCATGAGACTGCTTGGGTCCTCTGAAGACAAGCAGGAACTCAAAGCTCTTAAAAAGCAAAGGTCAATCAGAACTTCAGAACCAGATTCCTTTTGGAGGTACTTACAGGTCATTGAGTCCAACTTACAGAACTTTTTGGGTTCCAGGTCCAAAGAAACTTTACTCCAAAAGAAACTTCTGAATCAGTCCGAGTTATTGGCAGAGAAAGTGGAAGAAATTGACCAGCAAGCCCAAGAACTGTTCAGCAAGTTACTTAGACAGGTTTCCAACTTCACTAGTTCGGAAAAACTCAACGACTTAAAACCTTACTTTGAAGAAGAAGGTCGCTTGAACACCCTAGAAGTCCTCAACAGAGTGTTAGACAGACTCACTAAGTTATACAAGTTAGCAAATATACAGCAAAAAGTTTTCGAAGACTCACTTAAACAAGTTTGTGACTTGAAAATAGACATCCAAGAAAAAGAAGATGAAATCCAAACTAACTGCTCCAATTTTGACTCCCAAAAAGCCAACTTGGAAGCCCAGATAGAGAATTTAGAAATCACTGCGCACAAGAACTCAGTAATGCTGCAGAACTTAACTCAAGAGTCCAAGAAAAAAGAACAAGAACTCTTTAAAACTAAAAAGAACCTGCACGACCTCAGAAACCAAAACGAGACTCTGAAAAGCAACTGCTCAGATCTAACTGGACAAGTAGAAGAACTCAACCGCAACATCAGAGCTCTCAAAAAAAGCAACAAAGAGAAAAACGCAAAAATCAGAGAAATGGAAACTTCCATTGAAGACTTTGAAAGGGAAGTTTCCAAAAACTTCGAAGGGAACCAAGAAAGCACTCAAGTCTTGGAAGAACTCAGGAAACAAACTAAGGACCTAAAAAACAAACTTGCTTACAAAGAAAGCTTAGTTGACGAACTTGAAAGCAAACTCCACAAAGCAGAAGCTGAGTTCCAAGACAAAGCCAGCGAAGCGTCTAAACTCTCAATCAAAGTTAACAAACTCAAGATCGAAAAGAAAAGCCTCGAAGAAAACATTCTCAGACTTGAACAAGTAAATGAAGAACTAGAAGAAGAACTCAAAGCCAAAGACTCAGAAAAAACCAACCAAGATGACCACGAGCAACTCAAAACAGTGTTGGAAGACAAAGAACTGGCCATTGAAGAACTCCAAGAACAGCTCCAGTCTATGAGTCGTTTCCAAAACCTTTACTACAGCCTCAGAGAAGAAAAACACTATGACCAGTCCAGCATACAGACCCTCAAGTATGAAACTAGTGAACTCCAGACCAAAAACAACTACTTGTCAGACCAGCTCGACAAACAAAAAGCACAACTACTTCAAAAGTACCAAACAAAACTCTATAAACTTAAACAAGAAAACCTTGAACTAAGCAACCAAGTCAAGCACTTGAAAGAACTTTCACAGTCTGCTTCAGTTATACAGGAAATGGGTCAGAAGCTCACTGCCTGCGAACTCAAAATCAAAGACTTAGAAAAAACTATAGACTGCCTTACTCAAGAACAATCAAAACTTGAAACCAGACACAGAGTTTCTATGCACAGAAACTTTTTAATTCGTTTTTGCAATGCACTCAAAAACCAAACCCGAAGCAGCTTTACCAAGTGGAAACAAGCCAAAAGCCTTGAAGAAAGCGAACCAGTTACTGATTTTGAGCCATTTACTGCTGAAGCTATTTCTTACTCAGAAGCCGCCCAAAAGCCCTTTCACCAAGCTGCTGATAAGATCCTAGCAGAAGAGTCACTGAAAACACTCAAAAACAACCCACTTGTGCTCAAGCTTAAAAGCAAACTACTCAAAGAAAAACCCATGAGTTTCACCAACTTGTTTAACTTCTTAGAAGGCTTTTTAGACAGCAAGTTCGAAAGTGACTCTAAACCAGTAGTAACTTACCTTATGCAGTATGCTACTAAGGTCTTCGGTCTTGAGTCTATAGCTACTCGCAACCTAGCTAAAGTTCTTGGAGGACTTAAAAAGCTCTACCAAAGCGGACACGAGTATTCTAAGTTCTTTTGCAGACTTTTCCAGGTCTTTGACCCCTGCCCAGCACCAGACCAACTAGGACTCTTTTTGGTGGAAGCAAGTGTTCAGTTCAAGAACCTAGTCCAGAAGTCCAACCGCAATAAAGAAATTGACTTTGGCACAGGAGGAGTGGTCTCTTTAGCCGAAGTTATAGAACTCATTGTTTCGAGTTTAGACAAAGAGTCTGCAAGCCTTTGTCTAGACTTGGTAAAGCCCGAAACTATGAGTCCAGAAGACTACCTAGCTTACAGGATTTGCTGGACCATAACTAACAAAGGACTAACTCCAAACTACCTGTTCAGCATCTTAGACAAAGACCAAAACGAAGCAGTTACTGTCCAAGCAATCCAAAGTGGATTGAAAGAAGACCTGGACTTATGGGTATCTGAAACAAGTCTTACAGAGTTCCTTAAAGGCATAGCTGACTCTCAAGAAACTATCAGCAAAACTGACCTTTTGTCCAGAATAAACCTTGAGAGCTTTATAAAGGAGTCCCAAGACTTGGTTGTACCGAAGTCCAAGTACTTACTAAGTCTTTCAGAGGTTTTCATCTCTAAACGCAGAAACCATGTAGCTAGTCTGTATGAAAAGTTCTCACAACTAAGTTACGATGCAGTTAACTTGCAGAAGTTCACTAAACTAGTTTTACAAGTCGAGAGTTCCACCCCCTTCTGGCGGATTGAAGAACTCTACAAAGAAAGCGCTGGAAGCAAAGGAATGTCTGCAGATGCTTTTTGCAAACTTGCACTTAAGCACGGGTTAGGAGGCTCCAACTTCATCAAAACTCAGTCTCCCAAAAAGGCCAGTCAGGGACTTTCACTAGACCTAAGCTTGATCCAAGCAAGGTCTCCTCAGGACTCCTTTTCTGCCAGAGAGTCTTTAGGCCTTGGAGAACCTAGAACCACCAAAGTAGTCAGAAGACATATTGCTAGACGAACAAGTAAGAAGTTTTAACTTAATTTACAGGGAATTTATCTAGTAGCAAGTTCAGACTGACTGGTCTTTTGTTGACAAAAGTAGTAGGCAGTGGCTTAGTTCTCCTAGTAGTTTTGGGTTGAATCAAAGCATTTGGCTCAATGTCGTGTCTGGCCTTTATCACTCGAGGAGTCTTCAGCCTTCGATGAGTGAAGTCGTAGGTAGAAACATTCCTAGCTCTGCTAGAGTGAATGCAAGACCCTGAAGAAGAAAGTGATCGACTTACACTGGTATCTAAGTTGAGTTTGGGAATTCTTAAGGAGTTTTGCTCCCGGTAAGAAGTCAGTTGTGTTTCAAGTAGTCCGCTGTCGTCCAGCTTAGGCAAGTCTCTGAGTCTTATTTTCAAAGTTTCGTTCATTTTGATTTATTTCTGTTACCATTAAGAATTAAGCTGTTAAAGGTTAAGAAAATCTTCAAGATCTTTTGGATCTCCACAAGTAAACTCTACCTCTTCGAGTTTCTTCTTAGGAACTTCTCGGGCTGCTTTGGTTTTGATTTCTTTTTTCAAAAAGGTTTCTTCTGCTTGCTGGTTCCTTACACTCCTTTCGAGTTCTTCGGCGCTTTGTCTAAGTAGCTGTTACTCTAGGCGTTCTTGGGTGGCTTTGAGTTTTTGTCTTTTGGCTTCTTTCCACCGAGAGACCTTTAGTTGTTCTTTATCCAAGAGTTTCTGAGTTACTACTGAGTCAAGCTCCTCAAGTTGGCTTGCAATTGCTGATATAGACTCTGAAAGACTGCAAACTCCAACAAACATATCTGGCAACTCTTTTAAGGACTTTTCCAGGTAAGTGTGTGTGTGGGCTTTCGATGCAACATTTGAACTTGCTTCTGCAATAAGTCTTTCTAAGTTCTGCAATTTAGAAAGTATTGAGTTTTGTTTCTCTGTTGAGTTGTTTTTGGCACTGATTAGTACTTACACTTTTAGTTTGTGTACAATGTCCATATTAACTACTTAGTGAACTGCAGAAAGTCATGCTGTCTCTGGACCTCGTTCCAACCAGCTTGGGTCGCAATGTTTGCTAGGTTGTTGACTGCAGTTTCCTTTTGGTCAGGCTTGAGAATTACAAGGTTGTTGAGAGTCTCCACAGCAATGGTGCTTCCAGGCTTACACATTCTACTCAGTGAGTCTGCAAACTGACCACTGGAAGCTGAGCCCAAAACTGCAATGTCAAACAACTCTGCAAACTTCCTTTTCGAAGACAAAGCTGGAATGGGTTCTAACAAAGGAATAACTTTCACGTTGAACTTAGCAAAGGCTGCCAAGATGGAAGAAGCTCTTATACTGCCAAAGTCGGTTTCTTCAGGAACCTCCTCAGCTTTGATTTCTTCTCCTTTCCAGTACTTTCTGTAAAGATTCATTCTGTCTTTCTCAGGCGGGAAGTGGTAGTCTTGCAGAGTTTCTAGTCGAGTAATCATTCTTTCTAAGTTGTACTCTGAAACGTCTTGTGCATGGTGCACTCTTTCTCCGTTGGCTTCTTTGTTGAGTATCTTGTTGCACTCAGCACAGCAGTCAACTTCTAGTCCAAAGGCCCAGTAAGGACTCATCACTATATCTCCCCAGTAACCCCTTACAAGGCAACTTTCTCTGGTCTGCTTTTTTTCTCCAGGTATGTACCCCGAGAGCGTTCTGTTGGGAATGTTGTAAGTAGCAAGTCTAAACTCGTAGGCAACTCCAGTCATGCGCCAGTCTTTGTACTGTCTGAACCTAACTTGAGGTGCGTTTTCTTTGAAACTCCACTGGTAGTCCCAGTCAGCCAAGTTCACTCTGTAGTCATACCTTTCTTTGTAGTGGTAGCGCAGCCTTTGGTCCCTAAGTCCCTCCAAGTCAAAGGGCACTTTTGAGTCCCAGGACTTAAATATTTCTTCTAGTTGGTCTCTTTCTTTGAACTTGAGTCCCGAAAGGTCAAACAACTCCTTAACAGGTGGAGCAAGTCTGTGCTCTGTCACTATATGAACTAGTTGCTTGGCTCTCATACTAATATACTCAGAAGTCCTTTCTCGGTTAAGGGCGTTTCCATAAACATCCAGAAAGAACTCAACTCTTTCCCTTACAGGCAACTCTGTGTCGTTCACAACCAACAACAAAAGCAAGTGTCTGGCCAAAGACTCAGCTGAAGTTTCATGCAAGTACACGTTCAAAGAAACTTCCCTTTCTTGAGTAGAAATGTCTGACAGTGACTTTAGCAAGTGACGCACATCCCCAGTTCCAGAAATGAGCAGGTTGACTGAGGACTTGTCTTCTGTTTGGTCCAGAAAGTTCCTGGCAGGTGTGAACCCCCAAAAATGAATAAACCCTATAGCTTCTGCAACTTCCATTTAATTAAGCATAGTAGGGATTTTAGTTAAGTTTCAGCTAAGAAACCTAAAGCACTTTCGTAAAGTCCCCTGTTGACTCTTAATTCGTGGTTCGTGAATTCTAAATCTTTGAAGAGCAGTTCTTCTTTTTCTTTGACTTGGGTGTCAAGGACCTCCCTCAAGCCTTGTTTGAGTTTTTGTTGTTGCACAAGTTTCTGAGTGTCCTCTTGTTTGGCTTGTTCGTCTTGTTGTTTCCAAATAGCTCCTTGTTCTTCTATTAAGTCTTTGAACTCCTTTTCGCGCAGAGACTTTTCTTGCATTTGTTGTCTAAGAGTTTGGGTGTAGTCCTTTTTCTTTTGGATACTTTTTAGGTGCTCTTGAGTGAGAGTTGCTTGGTAGTTCTCTAGGTCTTTTTTAAGGTCACTTGCTTCTTTTTCTTCTGCTTCTCTCAGTTCCTCTTTCAGGGTTTTTTGGGGCGGAACTAGTTGTTGGAGTTTTTCTTCGTTAGGTAGTTTTTTGACTTTTTCTTTCATGAAGCTAGAAAAGCTTTTTTCTCTTTCTTCGAGGTTTTTAATTTCCGTGTGGAGTCTTTCTTGGTCTTCTTGGGTTTCTTTGAGTTTCAGAGTTTTGTGCTTGTCAGTTTTTTCCTGGGCTTGTTGTTTGAGTTCTTTGGCGTTTTTGACCTTGCGCAAGTAAGAGTCTTCTAGTTCCTTTTTTTGGTGAACTAAGTCTTCTTGGCACTTTTGCAAGAAGTGCTGGTTTTCAATGACTTTTTCCCTGTTTTTTTTGGCTTGGAAGCTTTGGCGCTGCTTCACAGTTTGGTCCAAAAAATGCTTGTAGTTCAGAGCTTTTTGCTTTCTAAGTTCCTTCTGTCTTTCTAAATCAGAGTTGTACTCTTGGGTTTTTTTGTCTATCTTTTGTTTGTCTTTGAGTACTTCTTGTTTGGTTTGCAGTTGTTTGTTAGTCCAAACATTCACTTGGGACTTCAGTTCTTCCAGGTACTTTTTTTTTTCTTGCTTTTCTAGAACTCGAAGAGCTTTAAGTTCCTAAGTAGAGTTTACTTCGTTGTAAATTTGTTGGTCTGCCTTGTAAATCTTGCCCCAAGGGTCCTTTATGGACAGCATTTGAGTCTTCAAAGCTTTTTTGGGCGAGATGTGTTCAGTTCCTAGTTCTTTTGCTCTGGGGTTGTTGGTTGGTTTGTTCAAGGAACACAGTGGAGAGTAAGCTGTGGGAAAAATCACATGATCTTTAATCCTTGGTTTTTTAGGAGGCGACTTAGAGTAGAAGTAGGGCAGTTTCTCCGGGGATTGGCTCTTTTCAATACTGTTTCTGCGGTACTTTCTAGTAGCTGTTTGGGGAGTTTTGAACCCTACTTTAGTTGCACTGAGGCCTTTGTTTAGGTTTGTTTCGGACACCGTGATTGAAACGCCTTTTTGGTTTGGTTTTTCAGCAATTCTACTTTTGATCTTGCTTTCAAGCAGTTCAATGTCTCCAACTGTAATTTTGGGTTTTTGGCTAAACACAGTCTTAAGTTCTTCCTTGATGATTTTTTTGGAGTTTTCTGAAAACCCGAACTTAGCTTTCATTCCTGCGTACAACTCCTTCAGTGCTGCTTTTTTTCCCTTCATTTTTAACTGACAAAGGCCTTTTAATTCTTACTCAACAAAGCCACAAAAATTACATTAATAATGGCCGAAGAAATTGTATTGGACGGTGAATCTTTGACACCAGAAACTCTATTCAAACTCAGTCAAGGCAAATGCAAACTCAGCATTACCGAACAAGCCCAACTAAGGGTAAACAAATCTCGAGAAGTTGTTGACCGCATTGTGGAAAGCGGCAAAGTAGTTTACGGAATCAACACTGGATTCGGGTACTTCGCCAATGTCAGAATCCCTCCAGGAGACTTGTCTAAGCTCCAAGCAAACCTGATTCGTTCGCACTGTGTGGGTGTTGGAACCCCCCTTTCGCCAGAAAGAACTAGGATGCTTCTGGCACTCCGCATCAATGTTCTTTCCAAAGGCTTCAGTGGCATTGGCCCCGAACTCCTCAATAAGATGCTAGAAGCCTACAATAAGGACTGCCTTCCTTTCATACCTGAACAGGGAACTGTAGGGGCCAGTGGAGATTTGGCGCCATTAGCACACCTTAGTCTTGGGTTGATGGGCGAGGGTCTGATGTGGGACCAGGAGTCTTCTTCTTACCTTGCTTCAAATGAAGTTGCAGCCAAAAAAGGGTTCCAGTACGTTTCTGAACTCAAACCTAAAGAAGGACTTGCTATGATCAACGGGACTCAAATGATCTGTGCCCTTTTAACTGAAGCTTACGTAAGGTGCTTCAGACTGGCTTTAACTGCTGATGTTTTAGCTGCTTTGAGTTCTGAAGTCCTTAGAGGGACTGCAAGGGCTTATATGAGTAGTGCCCACCAAGCCAGGCCGCACCCTGGACAAATCACTGTAGCAAAGCGCCTTAGACAGTTAATCTCCACGGAAAACATATCCAGTCAAATTTCCGACTCCCACAAAGACTGTGGAAAAGTCCAAGATGCTTACTCCTTAAGGTGTGTTCCACAAGTGCACGGGGCTGTTTGGGATGCAATTGAGTACGTACGCAAAGGCCTAACAATTGAACTTAACTCTGCAACAGACAACCCCATGATTTTTCCAGACAACCCACCTGAAGACCAGGTAGTTTCTGCAGGCAACTTTCACGGAGAGTATCCTGCTAAGTTGTGCGACACCCTTGCTATTTACGTCCATGAATTGTCTTCTATCAGCGAAACAAGGATCCAGCGCTTGATGGACTCCAATAAAAGCGAACTGCCCCATTTTCTGACGGAGGAACCTGGACTCAACTCAGGGTTGATGATGGCCCACTGTACAGCTGCTGCTTTAGTCAGCGAAAACAAGTCTCTGGTGCACCCTGCTTCTACAGACACCATTACTACTTCAGCTGGCCAGGAAGACCACGTTTCGATGGGAGGGTGGGCTGCACGCAAGTTGCTGAAGGTTGTTGAGAACGTAGAAAACGTTTTAGCCATTGAACTTCTGAGTTTAAACCAGGGAATTGAGTTCCTTCGTCCTTTAAGAACTAGCGAACCCCTTGAAAGAGTTATTCAAGTAGTTAGACAAAAAGTGCCCTACATGCCCCAAGACTCAGTTTTGTATGATAAGATTTCCAAACTTAGGGAAATGATCGTCAATGAAGAGATCATAAGCGAAGTAAAAGATTACCTTAACTAACCTACTAAGTCAATGAACTTCTGAACTTCTTCACTGCTCCCTACACACATGCCTGTTTTCTGTTCGTAACTTTCAACAATAATGTCTAGCACACTACCGCCTTCTGAATAGGTTTTTCCGCCAGCAACCTCTACGAGTCTAGCAACAGGGGCACTTTCGTAAAGGACCCTCAGCTTAGCTGGGGCCTGGCGGGAAGTAGGGTTGGAAAAAACTCCATGTCCTTTAATAAAGATTTGGTAGATGTCAGGAACCATTCCCCCGGTGTACCTCAGTGTGTAACCTGCTCCTTGCCACTGGGCTACGAGTTCTTTATAGCCAGGGTGTCCTACTGTGGCTCGCAGGTTTGCAGGTGCAAACATCTTGGTGGCAGAGGCAATCTGCAGGTTTTGTTTGGTCCGGACCCAGGAACCCTTGATCAGTGTGTATTCGCTCACGCTGCTTTCTGCGAGTTCTTTGGAAAGGGGGCTTTGCTTCTCCTCGGTGAGCAAAGTAGTTCTGGACCCGTAAACCACTAAACCTGAGAAAACCAAGTCCCTTCCACTTGCCCCGATGATTTCTTCTGTGTCCCAAATCCCAAAAATAGTTCCTACGCTGAAGTTGGTGTCAATTATGGAGGACCCGTCTAAGGGATCGAAAGTAACAGTAAAGTGCTCACCTCCCATATTCTGAGGCTGAGGAGTTTCCTCACTGATAGCCACTTTGCACTTGCCCCTCAAAGCTTCTAGAATAGTTTCGTCGCTGAAAACATCTGCTTTCAATTGGTCTTCGCCAAAAGCATTTGAAGAACCCACTCCCATGCACACGTTTCCATTGTCTCTGAGTTCCTCTGAAATCTTTTTAAAAGCTTCTTTGAGTCTTTCAAGCACTTCGAAAAGGGCCCTTTGCTTGTCTGAGTCCATGTTAAATAAAAATGGAACTGATTGAAACCACTCAAAAAGCCAAGCTCCTAGAGGTGCCTGGACCTCTTGATTACAAATACTTAGTTGCAGAGGCTGTTTCAGTTTTGTCCAAAACAGGAGTGGGGCTTTTTTGTTTGGTGTGTTTGGGAAATGATGAACTTACTCTAGAAACTTCATTTTTGTTGACTTGTTCGGTTTTCTTGTTGTGGACACAAGTGACTTTGGACTTGGGGCCACAAGTGCTTTACAACTTCTCTTTGCCGAGACTGTCTGTGTTTTGCAAGAAACTTAAGTTTGCAGGGTTGCTGGTTGACCTCACTTGGGGAGTCTACAGCTTCACAATGCTAATTACTCAGAGCCAAGAAACCACAGTTAAAGTTGCAATACTTCTAGTAGTACTGCTGTTTTCATTGAGGAACTTAGTGTTTTTACTCAAAATTTCTTGTTTGGCACTCAACTGTTTTTGGAAACTCAACAGTAACTAATGTAATTATAAATGTCAGATGAGAGTTTAGCAAGTATAGAGGAGAGTGACTCCAAAATAAACAAACCAAATAACTACGTAATGGGAATGCAAGGCTCCAGGGGGATCTTTTTCCAGGAGTCCAGAAACCAAAGCTCCTTCAAAACTCAACAGTCCCAAGTGTTCAATAGACTTGTAAGAGACGTGAACAGAAGAGCCAACTCCAAGCAACAAATCCAGAACCTGGGTTTACAAAGCAACAACTCCAAACAAACCCCAAAATCCAGCAACAAACTTACTTTCCAAAGATTGTTTTTAGATGCAAAAGAAAGGCAAAAAAGGAAATTCTTGACCCAAGAAACCAAAAGTCTCCGAAGTTCAGTTTCCCCCAAAGCCAGTGCTAGTGTCCAAAAAGAGCTAATCAAAAGACTGCTTGACTTCGAAAACTCCAGACTCGCCAAAATTAAACAGAAACAACAAGAAAAAACCCTTAAAGAACTGGAACAAATCCAACTTGTAAGGAAAAAATACCAAAGAAAACCCAACTCCTCTGACTTCTTCGAACGCTTAAGTTCTCCCAAAAAGCTCCAAACTCAACAAAAACAAGAACAAGTGTACCTTTCCAAAAGGGACACCCAATACTTAATAACTAGGCTTTCTTCCCCTAAAAAGGAACCCTTAATTCCCCAAACTAGGGGCCGTAAACTATCTAAAGAACAACAAAGAAACCTTAACCAACGAATGCACAAAGTTCCCTGGAGAAGCACTTCCCCTCCAAAGCCTGAACCCAAACTTTTAGACATTTCTAAACTCAAGTCCTTAAATCCATGTGAAAAACCCCAAACTAGGGCAGGCAGTCTGCACCAGCTTGCAAGAATGACACTTTTAGAGTAACTAATAATATGGAGTCTGTGTTGTGCGGGCTTGCAAAGAATTCCAGTGGACAGGTAGATCTTAAACAACTGGTAGAGTCGTGTGAACTAAATTCTTTGGTTGCTGGAGTTTTGCTTTCGCAGTCTTTGGAGAATTATGACATCTCCTTGATGCTTGAAGTCCTTGCTAAGGCTTACATGAGTGAAAATCTAAGCCCCTTTGATAAATCCCTAGTGCTTATAAAACTCTTCAACTTAGGCAGCCTGGGGATTGACAACTTCTTCGACAGAAAAGACAAGGAACAGTTTTCGAGTGACTTAGGAAGTGCTTTGGACAGAATCAAACAAGGGATTTTGAGTACTTATGAAAGTGCAGACCCAGAAACCCAAGGCACCATGAAACAAGAATTCCAAGCCCTGGTGGACAAACTTATGCGGACTTACTCTGCTTTCAAAGAAGTTTATGTTTTTTCCCTTCTGGCAAAACACACCCAATCCCTTTTGGACAAGCACTACGAAATCTGTGAGTTGGAAGAAAGTGAGTTACTGACTCTCAAAACAGCCTCTGAAAACTCAGAAACAATAGCTCTTCTGAGAGTCCTTAAAAAGGCCTTTGATATTGTAAAAACCAGAAAGCTAGAAAGCAGAAACCCCCTGTCTACTGTGTGCTTTAATGTGTTGTGTTTGGTACTGGACGAAAAGATGCGGGAAAAGGCCAACTTGATGGACAGACTCGAAAGGGAACTCATGAACGTCAAGGACTGCTTCTCTGAGAAACAAAAAGTCAGAATCCTCCAAAAGTACCAAAAACTGTGCTCAGAAGTCAACAAGCAACCCAACACTGACTTAATAAATGCCTACAAAGGAGTTGCTGATGAACCCATTGGAAGCACAATTAGCAAGATTGGAAACAAAGCCTCAAGAGACATTGCTGCTGGGAGAATAGTTGACTTTAGCAGAATAGCTTTCAAGATCAAGCAGCTCCTTCAAAAAGACCAAAGAGATAACGTTTACAAAGCAATCTACTCAGAAATTGCTCAGAAAGAAACTACCAAAGAAAACCTTATTTTGCTAGGGGTTTTCACTAAGGCTTGCAGACAAACAAAAGCATTCACTCAAGACCAACTCGAAAACTTCGACCAAACTTTCCGTGGAAAAAACGACCAACTCAAAAGCAACGCCCAGAAGAAACACAGACCTAAGAAAACTCAACATGAAGAAGTTAAGCAAAAAGCAGAGCAACCCCAGCCCCAACCTCAACTGAGTCGCCAGCAAAAAGAAAAACTAAACCAAGAAACTCAGACTTTAGTTCAAAGCATTTCGGTAGACCAAGAGTCTGAGTCACTTGTCCATGAAGTGACCCAGCGCCTTAAGAAAACACTCAAAGACACTTCTAGTTTGGAACTGTTTGGGTCCTTTTCAATAGGCACTTGGGTTAAAAACACAAACATAGATATCAGCATACTAGACTCAACTGCACAAGACCAAAGTTCCACAAAAGCACTTTTAGAAAGCGTGAGGTCTGCTTTGGAGGACTCTGGAGAAACTAAGTTGATTCAAAGCAAAACCCTAAACTTGCTGATTTTTAATCCTTGTTCAACACAGTTTGGGTTCAACATTACAGTTAACAACACCCTAGGAAAAGAAACCTCTGAACTGCTCAACCGGCTCCTAGAAACAAACCCCATAGCCAAAGAACTAGTTGTACTAGTTAAGTCCTGGAGTAAAGAAAAGGGAGTTGCAAACGCCAAAAAGGGGTACCCTTCAGGGTTCATTTGGAGCTTGTTGGTCATCCACTTTTTGCAAATTCAAGAACCTCCAATGCTTCCCAAACTCCAGTCCACACCCAACACCAGTTTTGAAAGTTTCACTCCAGAAAACTCTAGAGGCTTAGGAGAACTCTTAGTAAAATGCATGGAGTACTTTGAAGGAGTTCTTTTACAGAAAAGCCATGTAGTGGCTGACTTAAGCAGTGGCTTGAAAGAAGAACCTCAAATAAAGGCTTATATGCAAGTTACCCATCCTTTGACAGCAAAAGTTCTTGGAGGAGTCCACTTGGTTCCTGGGGACAAAGTCTCAGCTGATGTGCGGCAAAAGATAAAGGAATTCTTAGTGCTTAAAGCTAACTAACTCTGTTGTACCATTTAGATCTTAAAGTTACTTGTATTTTGCATAAGAGACTCTTCTGCTGAAAACAGGGTTTTTCTGGGTGTCTTGCAAAGAGGAAAAATTAGAACGAGTGTCGTAGTAGTAACCTGCAAAGAGTCCTTGGACTGAAGAGTGAAGCAAGTTAGGGTCTAGTTCATCATTCCACTCCGAGTTTACTCTCGAGTCAAAGTTGTCGGTCAAGGGAGGAATGTAGGGCGACTCCAAAGTTCTGCTGGAGAGTTTTTCCCAGTTGAAGTTTCTGAGCCAGGGGTGGTTTTTGACTTCAGTCGGAGTCCCCAGTCTTCTAGAAACTTTTCTTTGTATTAAAGAATTTATGAAATCTACAGCTTCCATGGACCAACCTTCAGGGACTTCTTCTAGTCTTACCTGGACTTGTTTGGACAAAATCGCATCGCGGATCTCTTTTCTATTGCGGCCTATGTAGGGTCTTCTTCCTAGCATGCACTCATAAGCAATTACACCTAGAGCAAAGTAGTCCACAGCAATTCCGTGGTTTTGTCTGCACATAACTTCAGGAGCCATGTAGCCAGGGGTTCCAGAAGTGTCCTTGGCGTTTTCAGGCGTCCACTGCCTTGCAACTCCGAAGTCCGTGATTTTTATGTACCCCTCAGAGTCAATCACTAAGTTCTCTGGCTTTATGTCTCGGTGGATCACTGCGTTGAGGTGGATGTACTCCAGTCCCTGAACTATGCATGCAACGAAAAATTGGGTTTGGGACTCGGTGAACCGCTTAGCTTTGCCTAGGTGGTACCTCAAGTCGCCTCCACTCAGTAGGTCCATAACTAAGTATAGATTTTCTCGATCTTGGAAGGCGTAGTGCATGTTAACTAAGAAGGGATGTTTAAGGAACGAAAGAAGTTTTCGCTCATTCATAACTGAATGAATGCTGCGTTTGCTGAGGATTCTGAGTTTCTGCATCTCTTTCATAGCAAACTGTTCTTTAGTCCGCTTTAACTCAACTTTCCACACTCTTCCAAAGCCTCCTTTACCCACGGGATGAATAAAATTGAAGTGGTACTTGTTCAAGGCTGAAAGAGAAACTTCTGACTTTTGTGTGGAAGGCCTTGTTTCTAAAACTTGCTGGTGTTTTGGAGTTCGTTGGGGTTTTTTGGCTTGGGAGGACTTAAGTCGTGATTGGTAGGCAAGTTTCAACCGGTAGTAGTTGTTCTCTCGGTACATATATTATGTCGTTAATATTTTAACATAAATTACTTACAGAACTTAGACTTGGGGAGTGAACTCCAGCGCTATAAATGTCGTTGTTGAACAATAAAGAAGTAATTCTCAAGGTCTTTTGTGTGATATCAGGAGTCCTGGTTTTCTTGACAGGAGTTAGTGATATATTTGCTGTAGCCACCTACACTTCAACCTTAGTTTGTTTCTACTTGATGTAATGCTTACTTAGGCTTTTCTCAGCAGTAATAGTTGCTTCTGAAATCTCCCCTTACGTGCTAGAAAACTACATTTTGCAGGTGTTTCCTTTCATGAGCCAAATGATAGGAAGAGGTGTGTTCTACGTGATAGTGGCTACTTTTTGCTTTGGAAAGGAAATGGGTGGACTAGGCATCTTCGGTGGAGTCATGATGTTGGTTTCTGGAGTGCTGACTATCATCCTCTATACATACAAGTCCCCTCCACAACAGTCTTTTGTTCAGAACCTCCAAACTATGGAGTCCCAAGGCTACACTCCTCCCCAGGCTTAGTTAGTTAAGTTTACAATTAAGTTCTGGTTCTCTTCCTAGAGTCACTTTTGACTTCCCAGCGTTTCGGAGGTGGTTTGTTGATGTCAATGTGCCTGTACATGTCTTTGTGGCTTTTGAGTTCTTCAATGCACTTCCTGATTGTAGCAAAGCCTTTGTGTTGTTTGCCTTCCAAGTGTGAAATCTGGCGGCGGTCAGTGTCAGTTGAACTCTGCATAGCTCCGCAGATTTCGCAAATCATGGCTTCTTGGTCTTCGTTGCGTTCTTTGAGTTGTTCGATTTCTTTAATGAGTGCTTCGCTTTCATTCACTCTGCCAGCTTCAGCTAGTTGTTCGGCTTCCTTCATTCTTCTGTCTATAAGTGCATTAAGGGCGTTTTTCTTGTCTTGGTTCTCCATAGTGTCGTCTGTTTCGCGCAGAGGCACTTCTAGTCTAGCAAGACTCCGCCTAATACGGGCGTCTACACTAGAGACGAGTTGTTCCAGCAAAGTAAGTAGTTCTTGTTCGTACTTTTTTTGGTAGTATAGTTTGTTGGGGTCGCTGAGGTACTGTTGCTTGAAAAAGGAGTCGTGGCGCTTTTTGCAGCGTCCAATATCGTTGCGTGTGTTGATAAAGAGTTCGTGAGGACAAAAAGCTACTAAAAAGTACTTGCAAACTTCTTCATCGTCAAAGTGGTCTTTTTTCTGCATCCTTTCGCTTTTGGCAAGGTTTCTGTCTTTGCCCAGTAACTCGTCGAGTTCTTTCCGGAAGTCTTCCATTATTATGTAATTACTCTCAGCAGCTCGAAATCATATTTATTGTTTGATGAACAAACGCCTCACAAGACTCTTTTTGACCTACCCCTTCCACTCCACTAAAAAGGAAGCTGCCCAGAAACTCCTTGACTTCCCCCTCCAGTTCTACTCCGAAGACCCTAACTTGCTTGGAGAGTCCTTAAAAACACCACTTCTTCCAGAGTACACTGAAGAAATAGCAAAAGGCTACCGAACCCTGTTGAAGAGTTTTGCCCATGACAACTTCAACTACCTATTGGACTCAACTGAGTCTACTTTTGTGAAGAAGATGTCTGAAAACTGGGCTAACTACAGAGAACAAGGCTACAGGGCAGAGATAGTTGGGACTCAAGAAGACTTTGAAATCTACCTTATGGACGACGATGTGTTCCATGGAGCAGTTCTTCCTTACAGAAACCTCAACCTTCCCTACAAAGAGTACTTTCGCTTCAGGCCCCCGACTTCGATAAATGCTAATTTGTTTGTTTACTCAGGACCTAGAAAGCGTTTGCCTTTCAGAGAGCTCCAGGAACTAGACCTGAAAAAAATCAGCTACACAGAAGATATGGAAAACTACAGTGAGAAAATCAGGGCACTCTTAGTTTACTTGAACCGCTTCAACATATCTATAAGAGCTATAGACTTCGGAATCTACACAAGTCTCAAACTAAACATTTTAGATTCAACAGGAAAATTAGTTGAAGGCAACCCTGATCCCTTTGCCAAGGAATTCCATTGTTTGAGGGCAGAAATGCTTTTTCCTCCGCCTTACTGGGTCGATCTTTTAAGTTTCTGGAGGTTCGGCAAGTTCATAAAGAAGCAGTTTCCCGAAATTTTTGAAAAGTTCAGCATTGTTGACATAGACGGGTACATGGACAAAAATCTCCCTATTAAATTCCCTGAGTCAAGCAAATAGCTACTAATTCCTAGCTAATCTTAAAATCATGGCACTCACTGTAGTTGGAGGAAGCAACTTCCTTGGAAGGTTCCTGATTAAGAACCTCTGCAAAAACTACCAAGAAGTCAGACTCGCAGATATGTACCCTTTCCGGGAAGCAGTGTACCAACTCCAAGAAGAAGTACCTATCGCCAAGCACCCACTTCTTTATCCAACTAACCTCAAACAAGCACTTGACGGCGCCAAAGATGTTATCGTAGTGACTCACGACTTCTTTAAACTTTCCCACTCCAAACTCTTTTACTTAGAACGCACAGCAGAATTCGCTAAGAAACTCGGAGTAAATAAACTTTACTGGGTAGCTCCTCTAGAACTCGACCAACTCAACGGCCTTGACGGAGACCCCCATGAACTTATTAAGCATTCCGAACAACTAGTTGAAAGGACTTTTCCCGACATTTCAATTCTTAAAACTAACTTGATTTTTGGAGAAGCTTGCACTTCACTGATACTCCAACACGCCTTGTACTGCATTGCCAACAACAAACCAGTAGTTACCAACAACAAAGGCCTGTCTAAGTTCTGTCCTGTTTGGGACCAAGAAGTCCTTGAAACTCTAAACGAACTCCAGCCTGGACAAAAGATAAAACTCGGAGGCCCCCAAGTTCTGAACTGGGAACAAATTTGCAATGTCTTGGCAGAGCACTCCAACTCCCCTGCACCTAGTCATGGTTCTTCTCTGGCCCAGAAAGTAGCTACAAACGATTACTTAGGAGACTTGTTTTACCCTAGCCACATTCAGCAGATGTACAGACTGCTGAGCTACGACCACCTCCCCAACGCCAAAAAGTGGGGGGAAAAGAAACTCCAGGAAGTCTTTACTCCTGGAAGCTTCAAAGGTGTCAAAGAACTTAACTGGCACCGTGTCGTTATAGACTAACATTTAAATAATGGAAAAAAGTTTGGCGAGTTTGTTGATTACAGTTCTGGTGAATGCAAGTGTGTTTGTGGTTGCAGTTGTTCTTTTTGCCGTTTACAGAAAACTCAGAGCCAACACCCTGGCTTCTGCCCCTTTGCTAGGAGGTCCTCCTTTTTCTGAAGCCCAAGTTTCTCACTTCCAAGCTTTGAAGACACTTTACACAACTTCCGAAGGAGATATTTCAAACCTCTGCAAAGTAGACGGCTACTTGTACCTTAGTTTGCTCAAAAACATAGGCTACTTCCTTGCACTGGCTTCTTCGTTAGGGTTAAGTGTCTTGGTGCCCATTTACAACTCGAGTTCAGGCAACGAAGCTTTGAAACAAGGCAAGTTCATGAGTTTTTCTATTTCCAACTTAGCCCAAAACGACAATAAAACAGTCCTTGCAGCACTTTTGTGTCTGTTCTTTGCAGTTTTGGTGCTCTTTTTGGGCTACAACTACTACAAACAAGCCTACACTGGGTTTCTGCAGCACTTGCCACCTAACTCTGCACAGCACATGAGGATCTCTGCACAGCTCTGCACAGTCATTGTGAGGGACTTGCCCAAAAAGATACCTGCACACATATTTTCAAGCATTTTCAAACAACAGTTCGAAGACAGGTTCCCCAACTCAATTCACTCAGCAGTGGTTGTTCCGGACCTCACTGGGTTGCTTCAACTATGCAAAAAACAAAGAGAAGTTTGCAAGCAACTAGAAAAGTACAAGTTGTTGTTTCGTGAAAACTTCAAAAGGCCCAAAGTTAGACTTAGTTGGTTCAAGCCTAAAGTCGACGCCATTCTGCACTACGAAATAAAACTCCAAGAACTAGAAGACCACATTTCTTTTGAAACAGAAAAAATTCCACAGAAGAACTTAGGAGTTGGGTTTGTAGTGTGCAAAAGTCCTGGTTTGTGCGAAAGTCTCAAAAACTCCTTTAAACCCACAGAAGACTTAGACATCAAACTTTTAAGGTGGAAAGTTTCCTCAGCTCCTTACTGCTCCGACATTGTTTGGGAAAACTTAGGTGTCAAGAAACTTTACTCTTCTCTTAAAGTGTGGGCTATCAACATTTTGTTTAGTTTGGTTTTTCTGCTGGTCCTGACTCCCCTCACTACAGCAGGGCTCTTGTCTGAGTTTCTCGAGGAAATAAAACTCATTTCAAGCATCAGGTCAGCTATCACTTTTTCACTCCCCTCAATAGTGCTCAGTTTGTTTGGAACAACCTTAGTCCCTGTTGCAATATCAGTATTAGTTAGACAAGAACCTCACAGCAGTTACTCTTCTCTCCAAGCCAGCATCATTACCAAGTTCCTTATCTTCTTGATAGGAGTCCTGATTATTTTCCCCTTGTTGGGAGCCTTTACACTCAGCATGGTAGTAAGCATTCTTTCTAAAGTAGAAATACTGGAGTGGAACATTTACTTATCAAAAAACATAGTAAGTGTTGGTGAGTTCTACATTAGTTTCGTCATTTCTATGGCTTTCATTGCTAACTTGCTCGACTTGCTAGACATAGGCAGTTACCTAACCCAAGTTTTCGAACACTGGAGAGCTGTTACTCCACAAGAAGAAGAAGCTGCCCTTGAAGCACGTCCCTTCAACTTTGCATTTGAGTACTCCAAAGTACTTATTTTGTTCTGCATAATTCTTATGTTTTCTGTGTCTACTCCTTTAATTCTGCCGTTTGGAACTATTTACATAGGAATCAAGTACTGGGTGGACAAGTACAACTTGCTGTTTGTGTGCAAAGTTGAAGCAACTACTTTTGGCAAGTTGCAACAGACAGTTTTGGTTTTCATAGTGCTGGAAGCTGGACTTTTTATGCTTGTGAACTCTGGAGTGTTTATGCTGAGTGGAGCTGCTTTTTGGACAGGCTTAAGTATCTTAGTGCTGGGTGTTTGGACTTTACTAGCTGGGTTTTTCATCAACAGCAAAGGCTGGGACTTCTTGGAGAATTCAGTTTACAGTTCAATCCAAAAAGACTGGGAGTCTGACTCAGAGTTCATTGAACAAGCCTGGAAGTTGTACCAACACCCCTGCCAGCACATGTTATCATTTTTAAAATGTTAAATGGAAACAGCGCGTTGCTAGACACTCAAGAACTCAAACAAAAAGTTTGTCGTTTACAGTTTTTGAGCCAAAAAGCCGGAGTTGAGTTTCCCCAAGAAATTCTAGACCTGACTCAGTGTGCTTTTCCAGACGAAGAAACTTCAAGTTTGGGCTGTGAAGAAACTCCTTCCCAGGCCCTAACTCCTGTAAGTGGCTGCATGAAGGACTCCCAAAAGATCCACTTGCAAACTTCAAAGTTAAAAGAAGCCCTGGAACAAAGAATCCTAGACTTCAAAAACGCCAGACAGGCCGAAGGTCAACTTGTTCAAAAAAGAGAAAAAGAAGTAGCAGAGGTCAAAAGTTCCATTTCAGAAATCCTAGAACAGGTCCAAATAGCTAAATCCGAAATCCAAGACATAGTCACCAGTTACTCCCAAATGTACACACAAACCCAGTTCGAAAACCTAGAAAGGGGCGTTAACATGCACGAAGGACTTAGTTGTCAGTGTGCTCTACTTTAAGGTAATTTTATAATATGGCCACAGGCGATCGCAGACTTCCCCATCTCCAGAGGCCTGTGTACTCTGCAGCTGAACCAGTCAGCACAGAAGGACCTTCTGCCCCACGGCCTTCAGAGGCCCCCAGAGAACCCAAAATTCAATCTGAGAGTCTCCCAAGGCCCAAGAACCGATACGACACTTTTTTAGGCCAATTCACAGCAATGGGGCAGGCTGCACCTCCCCCCAATGCCTTTTTTACAGTCAAAGAACAAGGCGTTAGTAACCCTAGGTTTTTGCGAATGTCTTGTCCCCAAATAGCTCTGGAAGATTCTGCCCAGAAAAACATAGGACTTCCTGTAGGTGCAGTTTGGCAACCATTAGCTGACCAAGAACCTGGAGATGACCCTGTCCCTATGATTAGCAGACCGCCTTTTAGGTGCACTAGGTGCTTTGCTTACGTCAACCCTCACTTTAGATTTGTCGAAGGAGGCAGAAAAGTTGTTTGCAATATTTGTGGTTTGGTTCAAGAGTCTCCTGAAGACTACTTTGCCGACAGAACTGGCAAGTCAGAGTTGTATTCAGGAACATACGAGTTCCCTGCTCCGCCTGAATACTCAGTGAAACCCCCTATGGAGCCTATGTTTTTCTTCTGTTTAGACGTTACAGAGTACTCACTCCACTTAGGACTGCCCCAGCAAGTCATATCTTCAGTAAAAGGGATACTGGACTATATTCCTGCCCAAGAAAGAACTAGGGTAGGCTTAATGACCTACGACACCAAAATGCACTTTTACAGAATCAGTGAAATTGGAGAACTAACTGAAATTGTAGTCACTGACATAAACGACCCCTTTGTTCCCGACCCCATTGAGTCCCTAACTTTCAATGTAAGTGAAGACAGAGAAAAGCTAGACAATGTTCTAGACAAACTTGCAGACTGGACTTACGCTCAACCAAGTAAGCAAATCATTTCAGCAGGAGCTGTGGTGGAGGCTTTCAAAAACTACTTCATGAAGGGCAGAGGAGGCCGTCTTATAGTATTTTCAACCCAACTCGGGACTGTAGGGAAGCACCAACTACCTATGAGGAATGACCCCAAAGCTTACAACACTGACAAAGAAAAACTCATGTACCAGCCTCGTCCAGAGTACACAACTTTAGGCCAAGAGTGCGTCAACGAAGACTTGTGTGTAGATGTTTTTGTTTGTGCTAGTTCTTACGTAGACGTTGCTTCTTTAGGAAGTATGTGCTCCCAAACTGGAGGGGACTTGTACTTGTACCCAGGGTTCACTCTAGGTGCTGATGCTGAAAGACTTCACTATCAGTTAGTGAGGATACTGACTAGAGTCCAGGGGTTCCAAGTAGTGATGCGGGCTAGAGTCAGCAACGGACTTGCAGTCGAAACTTACTTAGGCAAGTACCGCCGAAGAGGCCCTATTGAAATG
>PR_CR_10_Liq_1_inCRDRAFT_1000282_pt1 | contig 32430 bp, 24 predicted proteins | sample PRCRCaboRojoPR_3_FD_10241 | JGI IMG/M metagenome (IMG submission 10241)
TTGCTAATCCCAAGTCCACTAGCTTTAAAAGCAGATTCTTGGCTAGCCCTGGGTTCAAGCCCCGGATGGAGAGTGAAAGTGAGTTACTTGAGATCTCCAACCAAGAAATCCAGTTTGGAAAACTTACTAAGTCTAACTTGAAGCTAGTGCTAACTAAAAGCAAACATGAAGGGTCTAAAACCTACTACAAACTCAAAGACGAGTTCAGACAACAAAGAAAAGACTTCTGGGCAAAAGCTAGGCACTGGGGAAGTAAGTACGAAGACTTGTGTTTGGAACTAAAAAACAACCTGCACAGGATGATCACCACCCAAAACAAGGAACTAGAAAAAGCGTTAAAAGAAACTGGAAACTGTGTTTTGGAAAACTATGGTCTGGACGAAAAAATCTTCGAAATGAGCATACTAGAGCACGCCTCTGACCCCTTAATTCTAGAAATGATTGAGAACCTTAACTCGTTTCCTCCTAAAGTTCCTCCCATTGTTTATATTGACCAACTCCTAGAAATCTGTAGCTTCAGAGTCAACAGACTTGAAGAACTGTCTAGGAGTGTGAGGAACCAACCAAACAAACAAGTTATTGTAAAAGTTCTTTTGGCAGACGAAACCTTCGGACTTTATAACCTTGAAGAAGAAGAAATTGAGTGGGCTTTTAAAACCCTAAAAGTTTCAGACGATGACCCTATTTTAGAGGAGTTCAGGCAACTCCAGGAAAGGTTTTCCAAGGCTTTAATGTAAATGGATAGACTAGTAAGGCACTGGACAAGAGTATTCAGAAAAGCCAAAGTTCCTGAGAGTTACTTTTCTGCGAAGTTTCTGATTTCAAAGAAGGTTTCACCTAGAATGTTGCACAGTAAATACTAAGAAGAAAGACTCCACAGAAGGCTCAAACACGAACCCATTCAGTATATTCTTGGAGACACTTACTTTGGGAGCATGCGGATGTTTGTGGAAAAGCCTGTGCTTATTCCAAGAGTAGAAACTGAAGGCTTGTGCGAGTTAGCTTTGCAAGCTATGAAAAGCAAGGAGTCGTTTAGTTTCTTAGATCTTGGATGCGGAAGTGGGTGCATCAGTTTGTACTTACTAAAGAACACTCAGTGTTCAGGGCTAGCTATTGACTACTGCGATGTTGCTGTAGAACTCACTAAGCGCAATGCAAGGAAGCTGCTAGGGCCTAAGTGGTTTAAAAGACTCACTGTGGTCAAAGCAAACGTTTTAGAGTTCCAGCCTAAAGGCAAGTTCGACCTTGTAGTAAGCAACCCTCCTTACATACCTAGTGAGTCAATTAAGTCTCTTGAAAAGCAAGTTAAAAACTTCGAAAGCAAAAAAGCCCTGGACGGAGGAGAAAACGGAACTAGCTTAATAAGGTTCATCATGGAGAAAGATTGGGTAGCAGAGGGGGGTTGTTTGTGCATGGAAATTGATTCGAGCCATACTTTTTTGCAAGGTGAACTGCTTAAAGATCAGTTTGGAAGAACTAGATACTTAAAGTTAACTAAGTAGCCACAAAAATAATCCTCCTTAGCGAAACAGAACCGCATTGCAATAAATTAATTAAAATGATAGAAGACCAGATATTCTTGAATAAGTACAGAATTCAAAAAGAATTAGGATCTGGAGGGTTCGGAAAGGTGTACGAAGCACAAAATATCAAAACCAATAAACGCGTTGCGATTAAAGTTGACACAAAAAGTAAAGGAGCAGTAGTTAGTGAGGCCAAGGTACTGGAGTGCTTACAAGGAGAAGGTATTCCTAAACTAATCGACTCCGGAAAAAGCGAGCACACCCACTACATGATTATTCAACTCTTAGGCAGGAACTTGTCTTCGATCCAAAAAGAATGTTCGGGGAAGTTTTCCTTAGCCACTACATTGACAGTAGGATTGCAAGTTCTTTCCAGGCTAGAACTAATTCACAGCAGGGGGTTTATTCACAGGGACTTAAAGCCTCAACAAGTGCTAGAGTCAACTAGCAAAAAGAAATTGTACCTGGTTGACTTTGGATTAGCTAAGCGCTACATACTGCACACCCAGCACATACCTCTGCAAAACAACTGTCAAAGAGCAGGTAACTCTAGCTTTACTTCACTCAACAACCACATGGGAATTAGACAAAGCAGAAGAGACGACATTGAGTCGTGGGCTTATATGCTTGTTTACATGATCAAAGGAAAGTTACCCTGGCAGATTTATGGTAAAAAGAACACGTTAAGTAAGTGGCAAAAAGTTTTCGTTGCAAAGACTTCAATTCGGGTAGAAGAACTTTGTGAAAACTGTCCAAGGGAGTTTATACATATAATAAACTATTGCAGAACCATCAGGTACGAAGAAAAGCCTGACTACGATTATCTAAAAAGCATACTCAGTAGTATTAGACTGAGGAACAACTTACAAGAAGGGTACTTGGAGTGGTGCATGAGTGAAGACAAAATGTTCATGCCTAAAAGAACTATTAAGAGAGCCAGCACCGAAAAAAAACTAAGGACTGAAAGCCATTCCAAAATCAGAACCAAAAAGTCCACTTGTATAGAATCTAACACCCAAGAAAGACTTCCTAACCCACAGCCTCAGCATTTGCGTGTAAAGGTCCAGAAGTCGGCTACTTTGTTAAGCACAAACAATTCTTTTTGTTTAAGCACAGGAATTAACACTATGGACTGCAGTGACGCTGGGAACCACTACAAAAGCTTCCAAGTCAAAAAAGACCTTGTGATTAAAGACTGCAGTTACTCAGGCGACTCAGACCAACTGGAAGAAACCCCTCCAGCAAAAATGCCCGAAATAAAAGACAGGTCAATTCTGAGGCATTTAAAACCGGAAAGGGAACCTACACCTACTCCGCAGTCAACTGAAGAAACTAAATGCCTCTTATTTTAAACTTTAACCTGTTTTAAACTAATTAAAGCAGTTATAATCCCAAAATGTCTAAATCAGGATGCAGTTCTTTTTTTCCTTGCTTCCAAAGCAAGCAGAAACCCAAAGCTAAGCTAAAACAACAGAAGTACAAAGACTCACTACTTACAAACAGCCTCGGGACCCAAACTTCTTCAAACAACCAAGTGCGCTCTGTACCTAACTTCAGGTCGTACTCTTTTAATTCGCACAAATCCACCATTGCAGTCAAGGTAGGCTCTTCTTTCCAGCCACAACCCTTGCTAAGAATCAGCCGGAACAGTACCTCCAGCATTAACTTTTCAGGAGAAGAAACTATTCTTCACCAACCAGACCCCTTGTTAGGGTCTAAAAGTTTTCGAGAACTATTTAGTTCCCAAAAGGACAAAGGAGTTTCATGGAACACCAACTTCTTAGGAAACGCTCCTAAACCCAAAGTAAAAAACCCCTTTGTACTAGAAAGCCAAAGAAAAATGCCTAAAATCAAACCTATCACTCCACATAATAACATCTTTTCAAAAGGCACTCGGAAGAACCCTGAAAGCTTTTCGAGGTACTTTATGAACAACTGTGGAAAGAAAAGTTTGTTTGAGGTTAGTTTAGAAGACTACAACTCGAGGTTCCACGAAAGCTCTGACAGTCTAGTCAAGCTTTAATAATAAATACAATGTCAAAAGTGTAAGTGCTAGTCAGAGACTTTATTCTTAAGATCCTAACAATAGGAGACTCAGGCGTTGGGAAAACCAGCATTGTTCTGCGTTACACTGTATTCTATAAGCAGGATAACCACTTTTCGCATAACTTTTTAAGCACAATTGGAGTAGAGTGCAAAAGCAAAATAATACTAGCTGGAGAGAAAAGAGTGCGTGTGCAACTCTGGGACACAGCTGGCCAAGAAAGGTTCCGAACCATTACAAGTAACTTTTACAGGGGAGCACACGGAGTCATGATAGTGTTTGATGTCACAGACCGGAACTCTTTTGAAATGGTGTCTGGATGGATAAACGAGATCTCTAACAACTGTTCAGAACAGACTTTCAACGTGATTGTAGCTAACAAGTCAGACATGAAGAACCACAGAGTAGTTTCTGAGCAAGAAGGAAGGAAACTTGCTGAAGAACACCAGCTGTACTACTTCGAAACTTCAGCTAAAACCGGAGAAGGAGTTAACGATATGCTTGACTTCGTCACTGCCAAGATCCTGGCTAATATTGAAATCACTCCTACTTACTTAGATAAAAGCAAGGAAAGCTTTTTAGTTGCCCGCAACCACGAAGAAAAAAGGCAAAAGAAAAAGTGTTGTTAATTAAGTCTAGATTCAAATCTAGTGGCTGTAAATATGAGAATTAAGCACTTGGCTTACGTTTCAGGAGGCGGCAAGGGGCTGTTTGGACTAACTATTGGAGATGCTTTAAGAGAGTCAGCTAAAAAGTGGCCTAAGTCAGACGCTTTGGTTAGTTGTCACGAAAAAGTAACTTACTCGTACAAAGAACTTTTAGAACGGAGTGAGCAAATTGCAGAGGGACTAGTAGGACTGGGTCTCCCTAAACAAGCTAGGATAGGAATCTTAGCTCCTAACTGCAAAGAGTGGACTGTTACTCAGCTTGCAGCGTCTTTGGCAGACTTGGTGCTAGTTAATATAAACCCCGCTTACCAAACAACTGAGCTGGAGTATGCGTTGAAAAAGGTAGGAGTATCGGCTTTGGTGATGACTCCAGGTTTTAAGTCTTCAAACTACATTGAGTCTATCAATCAAATTGCACCTGAAGTCTTTGAAGCCAAAACAAGCCAACGACTCCCTGAACTAAAACACTTAATTTTAATTGGCAAAGAAAAACACAAAGGAACTATGAAGTTTGACGACTTGTACGGAATTTCTTGTCACGAATACCTTCATAGAGGCCTTGAAGTCAGTTTTGAGGACCCTACTAACATCCAGTTCACCTCTGGAACTACAGGGACTCCTAAAGCTGCAACTTTAACTCACCACAATATACTTAACAACGGGTACTACATAGGGCAAACTCTGAAGTACAGTCACAACGACAGGGTGTGCATTCCAGTGCCTCTTTACCACTGCTTTGGAATGGTGCTAGGGAACCTGGCCTGCATTACTCACGGAGCAGCAATGGTGTACCCAGACTACTCTTTTTCGCCAGTGTCTACAATGGATTCAGTTGAAAAAGAAAAATGTACTGCTTTGTACGGAGTACCTACTATGTTTATTGGGTGTTTGCGTGAAAACGACAAACGAAGACGCCAAGTTATGAGTTTGAGAACTGGAATAGTGGCTGGGTCCGTGTGCACTCCTGAACTCATGAAAAGAATCATTGACGACTTGCACATTTCTGAGATGACCAATGCTTACGGAATGACTGAAACCTCTCCAGTGTCTTTCCAAAGTCACTTAAAAGACAACTTTGACAAAAAAATCTCTACAGTAGGGCAGATCCACCCCCACTGCGAAGCAAAGATCATTAACAAAGAAGGAAGAATAGTGGACAAAGGCGAGCCGGGAGAACTCTGTACAAGAGGGTACATTGTGATGAAGGGGTACTGGGATGACCCCCAGGCTACTAAAAAGGTCATTGATCAAGAAGGCTGGATGCACACGGGGGACCTTGCTTCTATGGACGAAGAAGGCTACGTAAGGATCATTGGAAGGAACAAAGACATGATAATCAGAGGAGGTGAAAACATCTACCCTGCTGAAGTAGAGAACTTCTACATGGGACACCCCGACATCGAAGACATCCAAGTAATTGGAGTGCCTGATAAGGATTTTGGAGAGCAAGTGTGTGCCTGGGTTAAGATGAAGCCTGGAAAAGCACCACTTACCTTAGAAGGCCTGGAGTTTTTTGGAAAAGGCAAAATAGCCCACTACAAAATACCTAAACTCATAAAAGTAGTGGACGAGTTTCCCATGACAGTTACTGGGAAGATTAAGAAGTTTCTAATGAGAGCTGAATACATGGATAATAATAACTAAATGGAAGCCAAAACCTTCAGCAAGTACGGGAAGTACTTAGAGGAAAGGTTTTTGAAAGAAAATCCCAGCAAGAACGGTCTACAAAGCAAAAAGCAGAACCTAAAAAGCTTCTTTAAGTCCAGAAAAAGAAAAAACAAGTCTGTTAAAGAAATAGAAGAATTATTTAATGTAGTTTCTTACACTCCAGCTGCTAGAAACAAACGCCCTAAAAGCACTGCTGCCTTTGCTTCTCAGTCTAGAGAAAGCTACTATAGATCCCAGGGGAAAAAAATAACTACTCCAATAACCGAGTACTATGATTGCAACTTCAGCCAAGTTACTAAAAAAGTCTCGATTGCAAGTCTAGACTACTCAAGTCCTACAAAAAGCTCCCGGGTAACTAGCTACTCTCCTCAAAACAGGGCTGTCCAGTCCTTTATAGGCAGGGAAATCAGACACAGTGTTGACTTCAGCAAACAAATTGACAGGCCTGAAATGCAGCTCAATAATGCTCACGAAGGCAGATTTATCAGCTATGAGATCCCTGAAAGTTATGCTAAGTTCAAAAGAGTCCAAAGTCCTAATCTAAGAAAAAGAAAAGGTAGGAGTACTGAATTGAACTTCCAAACTCCTAATCACAGCTACTGTCCTAATTACAAGCTAGTTTGGAAAAGCACAGGTAACCCTCAGAACTTTGACTGTTACTTAGGCAGGAAACCTGCTAGAGTCAGGAAGTACTGCTTAATTGACAAATATGATGTCAACTACGATATGGTGGACAAAAAAAGCAAGTCCCCAGACTTTAAAAAGTCCTTATCAAGACCTGATAATGAATTGCCCTGCTATATGTCCAAAGTTAACTTTAAAGAAGGCATGCGCTCAGTTAACTATAAAATGCTAGAAATGAACCACTCTGTGGACTTCAGCACTTCTGTGTCCCCCAAAACCAAGTCGGTGTCCTAACCATTTATTAATAAGCAGGATTCTCGTTTTCTTCTTCTGTTTGTATAATGATGTCAACCCCTATTTTGCTTTCTGCCTTTTTGATGTTGTTTTGGAGGTTTTTAATGTCGATTAACTCAGGAATGTTTATTCTGCCTAGCATTTTGAAAAGCGTAGTTCCTCCCATAGGAGCAGGTTCGGTACTGGTTCTGATGCTTTCAATGTTAACTCCTTGTTCACTTAGGTACTCCGAAACTTCATGGATGATTCCTGGGTGGTCTGCTCCCTTTACCTGGATTTGGGCATTGTACCTGGCATGGTGGTGTTCGGGGTGTCCTTGCGTCATGACTTCGTTGCAGTCTAGGTGCATCCCTAATTCATCTCCACTGTCAACGATCTCTTTTTTAAGGAGTTGGAGGTTGTTTACTGGCACGTCTACCAAAAGCATTGTGGCAAAATACCCACCAAGGTTAGACATGCGGGAGTCAACGATGTTTCCATCGTAGTCCATAATGATGCCTGAGATGTCTTTGACTATGCCTAGTCTGTCTTTTCCTGCACCTGTGACTACGACTTGCTTTCTTCCTGTCACAGACATAAACCTGGCCAGACTCCTTAGCATATTTATTATTCCTCTTGAGTACTCAAAACTTCAGGGACCCACTGTCTCAGATGCACTCCAAAAAGAACTTCCAGCCTTTCTACCCAGTCCACTGACTGCACCTTTCTGGTTTTGAGACTTTGGTAGTAGTTGTAGACACTAATGTACTCTTTGTAAGCTTCGGGATTTAAGTGGTGGTCTACTCTGTACTTTTCAAGAGTCCTTCCAAGAGTCATGCTTAGGTAAACAAGCACTATTCTGGGCATGTAAGACTGGCCCAAAATTCCCGAAACTCTTGGAAACGTTTTGGCAAACCTGCCACTCAGGGTCACTACTGACATCACACAAGAAGTCATAATCATCAAGTTCATTATGCCTTGGCTTCCAACTTTGTGTTCAGAGTAAACGTTGTGACGCAGTTCTTCCAGTGTGTTTAAGGTAGCTAGAATGTTTCGGGCGGAGATTTCTTGCTTCTGGAGTTCTTCTAGCTTTTGCTTCTGTTTTTCTTGGAACTCGGTAGTTTTTCTAATGTCCATAAACTATAATGAAGGCTTTGCTTGTTTTGGTAGTGGGTGCACTTGGTCTTTGGGAGTTCTACTCTATAGAAGGAGAAGACACTGTAAGTGCTACTTAGGACTTGTACTACTGTCAGTACTTCAGTGCTGTTTGTGCCCAGCCCCCTAGGTTTCCTTTTCCACGCCACTCGCACTCAGCAATTGTTTACACAACTTGGAGCCAAGAAGACGTTAATAACCTTTGTCCTGGAAACTTGTGTGGGCCTTACTGTTCTTCTAGTTCTTCTGAGTGCTTTGTAGAAGAAGCTATTCTCCAAGATGTCACAAACAAAACTGCAGGGGGCAGGAACTTGCCTGAACCTGAAGGGTCTCCAAATCCTGTAGGAACTGTTTACGATGACTATTGTCCGTACGGCTGCTGTGAGTCCGAAAACTGCAAAAGGTCACATGACGTTTTGGGGGAAATCGTTAACCCTCAAGAGGATTATATGCTAGTTTTTGGGGGAATTGCTTTAAGGAACGTTACAGTTGACGGAGAGTACCTGCATAATAACTGCACTGAAGAAAACAAACTGAAAGCCCAAGATTCAGGAGTGTCTCTGGACTTTGTTTCATCCTGCGGAACTGTTCTTTTAAACGAAATTTGGCGCTTTAACATCCACACAAAGGAATGGTCTTACGTAAAGCCCACCTACAACAAATTCATAGACACTACCTATAACTTCCCTTACCCTAGGTACGGACACGGTGCAGTTTACGCAGAGATAGTAGCAAAGGACTCATACACTAGCCAGTTTGTTTTGAGAAAGTACATGTACGTTTACGGAGGGTTTGCTTTGCAGTGCGCTGATGCTTGCGACGACTTTTGGAGGTTCGAGATTCCTTGGGCAGCGCAAAGGTACTACCCAGAGCCAGAGGGAACTTACTGGAACAGGGGGGCTCACTGGGAGAAACTTAGGAACGAGTATTCTCCTGGAAAAAGGATGAAGCACAACTTAGTTGCCTCTTCTGACTACATTTACTTGTTTGGAGGTTACAGAGAAGGCAGTTACTTAAACGACATTTGGAGGTACAAGATTCAAAACGATGCTTGGGAAGAACTAGTTACCTACGGAATTTCAAGCATCAAAAGACAATTTACTCTTTACAATAACTTAACTGTCCAAAGAGAAGTTGAAATTGAAAACATGAAGCCAAGTGACTCTGTAGAGTACTCAAGCAACGGAACTAAACCTTTGCCAAGGGTCTCAGGTGCAATGACTTACTTCAAAAGCACTGAAGACTACATTATACTGTTTGGAGGAATGGGCTTTAGGAAAAGGCTATACGAAAGCGGAAATGTGTCAGTGACTTTAGAGGACTTCTGGGTTTTCAGCATAAACACCCAAAAGTGGACACAAGTAGTTCCCTTCAACAAAGGGCCTCAGTCAAGGTTTGAAGCCCAAATAACACAATTAGACACTAAAAGAATAGTTCTGTTTGGCGGAAGAAACCAAGACAAGATCTTTGACGATACTTGGGTTTTCAACCTTGAAAGCAACCAGTGGTATGAGTGGACTGAGTATCTAAAGACTTATTCGGAGTACCCCAAAGGACGCCACAAAGCATCCATGGTTAAGTCTCAAAAGGGTCTAGTGCTTTATGGAGGAACTTACACCCAAGAAGCAGACCTCGAACTTTCAGATGCCATTCTTAAAGAGTACCAGTCTTTTGAGTCTAAGTGCTCCCAAGTCTTCGAAGACTACGGAGTCGACATTTCACAAGTAGGAACTGAGTCTTTTGAAGACCGACAACAACAACTCTACGATTTAACTCAAAACGAGTGCTTCAACACAAGCGTAACAGTTCCAGAAAACACCAAAAAGGTAGAGTTTGTGCAAGGAGTCCACTTTTTAAACTTTTCTCATTGTCCAGAAGACTGCAATGGCAATGGAACTTGTGCTTATTCTACTTGTTTTTGCGACACAAACCACTTCGGAACTACTTGCGAACACAAGTTGTGCAAAGGATCCCTTTGTATCTACGACGAAGACTCTTGGGAAGAAAAATGCATTGAGTGCTCTGGAAACGGCAACTGCCAACAAGGAGAGTGTACATGTAATGAAGGCTGGACAAGAGAAGACTGCAGCACTTTGCAGTGCAGAGAGTGCACTAACTGCGTAGAACTAGGAGTCATTGGACAGTGCGACTGTCCTGGGAACAGAGGAGGGGACTCTTGCGAAGTGGTGTTTTGCGAAAAAGGCTGCAGTGGGAATGGAGAGTGCGACTTAACAACTGGCAAGTGCAAGTGCTTCGAAGGTTACCAAGGCACTGACTGCTCTTTGAAGCAAAGCAACTCTGTGGGTATAGAGCTCAGTCTTTTGCTGTGTATTTTTCTTTTGTAATAATAGTGTATCTTATGCTGGAAAGTTTGCAAAGCCTTTCTTTACAGTACTGGACAGAGTACAAAAAGCTCATACCTACTCTGTCGCACTTCAGTCACCAAGTAAGTTCTCAAGAAGTTTTAGAAAGGATTCAGGAAGTTGTTGGCAAAGTGCTTTCTCAAATATTTTCTGGCGAAAAACCAAGTGTAAGCTTAGTAAGTCCAAAAGAAAGTTACCAGTACGACCCAGAAACAGGCATCAACAGACTGTCCAATATTAAGTATAAGTCCATATCTTTTGGGAACTTGAAAAAGACAAGGCACTTTGCTAGGTTTTTGTGTTTACTTGAGTCGATCCACGAAAACGTTTCCCAGGGCGTTAAGTCAACCAAGCGGGAACTTTACTATAAGAACCCACAGCTTTTTAAAAACCAAAAAAACTCAGATAGCATCATAGAAGAGATTGCAGCTCTTCTGCAAGTGCCCAGAAACCGCTTGAATGTACTGAGTGCAGGCAAAGGCTTAGTAGCTGGGAATCTTTCGTTCTGTGAAAACGACACCGAGGTTACTGTGGGAAACCGAGTAACCAAGATCCCCTTTGAAGTAGACAGTCTTTGGAACTTCCAAACTGAAGCTGAGTTTGTACTAGTTCTTGAAAAAGACACTGTTTTGACTAGACTAGTTGAAGAGGGGTACTTTCAAGGCAAGGTTATAGGAGTTACAGGCTGCGGATACCCTGACTTAGCTACCAGGGAGTTTGTTAGAAGAATTGTGGAGGAAAGAAGTTGGTTACCGGTGTTTGTAGTGTGTGACTTTGACCCCCACGGAGTAAATATCCTCTGCACTTACGCTTTTGGTTCAGCAAGCAAGTCAGGTGAGTGCGATTCTTTAGCCCTGCCCTTTGCACACTGGTTAGGAGTGCACTTCACTGATACTGTTTCTAGCCCTCTTCCTTTAACTACTCCTGACGTCAAGCTCCTTAACAAGTTAGTGTCCCTTCCGCAGTTTTCCTACCCTCCAACTAACTACCAAAACCGGCGCTTCGCACAGTGGAAACAGAACTTTGAAAAGATGCTTGAGTTGCATTGTAAATATGAAATTGAAAGTGTTTTGGTAAGTCAAAGACTTTCAGACTTCATCACCGATAAAGTTACTAAAGGTGCTTGGATTTAATTAAATTTTGCTTCAGTGCTTAAAATGATGCCAGGACCCAATACAACTGGGGGTTGATTATCTTTACTAGTTTTTTGCTTAGTTTCTTCAAGTACTTTGGACTGCCTAGACACAGTGTATTCGTATGTAGTCATTCCTTTTGAATAAAGCCACAAGTTAAAGCTTAACAAGTAAGTATTAACCACTGCAACTAAGCCACTTTCTAGTGTCACCATCCATAATAAAACCCCTAATTCTGAGTAGTAATATAAACCCAGTGCTCCAAATCCCATAATACAAAGTAAGTTAACTTCTAAAGAAAAAACTAAACACAGGTACCACTTGAGATTAGTTCCACCAATGCAGTTGTTGAGCCAACTACAGTGATGGTCAAACTGAGCAATGCACTTGTTGCACACAGAACAGTGCTTAGTTCCCGGGTTCACATTGACCATGCACACTGTACAAACAAGTTTTGAAAAATCCAAGCTTATGTTTTCTTCAGGAGTAATGTCTTTGGGGTCCGAGTTTGTCACTAAGAACCCAGAAACTAGCACACTAACTTGGGACGCAAAGAATAGAACTCCCCCAATTGCACTATAAGGAAGTTTGAAGACTGTAAAGAACATAATAGAACAAACTATGATATTGAAAGTAGTTATTACCCATGAAATCATTTGCAAGGGATGCCATGGACAACTAAACCCTGTTTTTCTCATATTATTAGTTAATTAGAAAATGCTGCATCCACCTCCAGAGTTACTTGCCTCAGCAACAGCTATATCGGCTTCACTTTTTACTTTCTGGATTGCAAGTTGGTTTTCCATATCCATAGCTTTTTGATAAGCGTCATGTTGGAGTCCTAACTCGTGAATTGCTTTTTGGTGTTCAATTTCCAATTGCTTCCTTTTTTCTTTGGAAGCATTTCCCATCCTCTTCAATTTTTCTTGGTGAGCTTGTTCAACTTCTTGTTGTTGCTTCTGGTAATTTAGTTGAGTTTGGTGCTTTTTCTCTTCAAATTCTTTTTGTTGTTGGGCAAGTCTTTCTTGTAGAGCTCTTTCTTGAGCTTTGATTCTTTCTTCAGTTTGTATCCTGATTTTTTCTTCGTTGGCTCTGTTAGTCTCAGACATTCTCTGGATAGCAGTCTTGTTTTCTTCTTTGACTTGCTTGAGTTGGTGGTCTAGCTGTACCTTTTCTTTTTCAGCATCTTGCTTCCTTAGTTCCAGTTCTTTGGTGTTGCATTGATCAAATTCTTTAAGCTTGTATTTCAGTTGGGCTTTGTACTGTTCCAGTTGGGTGGTCCTTGCTTTATCTTCGTTTTCATAGCCTTGTTTTAATTCTTCAAGGTACTTTCCATTTTCTTCTTTTTTTAACTGTAGTTCGTAGCTCAAAGTTTCTCTTAACTGAATTTGCATTTTCCTAGTTTCTTCTGTGATCTGGGCAATACTTTTTTGGTGTGCTGATTCCAGTTCTTTATTGTAAACGTCTTTTGGCTTATAATTAAAAACATCTTTTGATGGTTCAATCATTTGATGGTTGCCTTCTTCATCAACATCATACTTTGCGCCGGTACTGCTAATTTCAATAATTCCTTCTCCTTTTTCGCACATTCTTTCGATGGCTTCCCACTTATTCTTACTTTCACTAGCTAGAACAACTTGTTCGTCCATATTTATTATCTATAAAATTATCGCACTTCAAAGGTGTTTGTAGCCAGTAACTCTAACCCTTTGTTGCTTCTTTTTTCCACTAACACACAGCCAAGCATGCTGCAGTAAACTAATAAACCAGCATACCAAGCATAACTTGACTGAAAAAAAAGGTAAAGAACCAAAACCTGCGGAAAAACAGTAACTACAGAGTAAACTACCAAAGCGTCAGAGCAATCAAAAAAAAACCAAGCTACTAACACCTGTGAAAAAACCAAGTAACCAATCCAACCGCCAAAAAAAAGAACTGCGGCAAGTAAAGTGCTTTTAAGCACCAAAGACAAGTTTTCTAGGTTATGCCGCCTAGTAGCTTCTGGTTCTTGAGAAGTGTTTTCTAAGTTACTTACCCAAGCCTTGTCTTTACAGGCTCCTGGGTAGTCTTGAAGCAGTTGCTCGTTCATAGTTAATTACATATTAGTGTGGCCCAGAACGTAGGAGTCCTTTTTGTCCCAGTTCTTAAAGTAACTAAAACTAAACTCAACAGTTTCCGAAACAAACTTGCCTCTGGTATAATCGTAGCACGCAAACTTGGACTGGTAAGAAATGTTTTGTTCCTTGGGTGTAAATATTCTAAAGTTAATGTTGAAGTCGTCTATTGTGGAAAGAATTATTTGGTGGTAAGAGGGACCTAGGGAGAAGGCTAAGTCTGGAGCCACAGACTTGTTCCCAAAAGCGTCGAAGGAGCTCTTCTGAACTATTTGGAAGCCTGAGTCGAGTCTTTGAGACACCAGTTGCTGGATGGCTTCTTCTCTCGAAATATGGAAAGGCACATATGACTGATAGGGCTGATTAATGCCTAAGTCTTCTTCTCTAGGCCAAAAGTCAGTGGTGAGTGGAAGCAAAGTAGGCTCTAGTAAGTTACTCCACATACTTTCGTAGTACTCTAAAGCTTCTTGCTCGTACAGCAAGTTTTCGTCTTCAAAGACTTCTTCTGGAAGGGTTTTTTGGACTCTGAACACTGAACTCCACCTTCTTTTAAGTGCTGAAAACCGCTTTTTGAAGAAGTGAACAACTTCAGAGGAGAGTTGTCTGTCAGAGCACCGGGAGTCATAGAAGCTGTCTCTTCGAATGCTGTCAACGCTGAAGCGACGTGGAGTTTCGCTTCCAGAGTCTGAGTACTTGCGTTTGTTTTTTTCAATGCTAAACAAAAGGGCAACTTTAGAAGGACTTTGTTTGAGACGTCTTGACTTGTGGTGCTCATCCCCACTGTCTCCTGAAAGATTGGCACTAGAACACCCAAAGACTGGGCCTTCTTGGCTTTGCTCAATAGAAAAGTTTATTTTTGGGCAGTGATTAGGTGGGAGTCGGAACAAAGGGTGGAACTTTTTGGGTCTTTCAGCTACAATAGTGTGGACTGCAGACTGCAAGTTGCAAGTTCCTTCTATTTGTGTGGAGGAGTAAATCCAGTGGACTTTGAGCCAAAAGGGGAAACTCATCTTTTTGGAGGAGTCTTCTTCGCTCTGAAAATACATTTCAAAGTCCTTTGAGTTGTCTAATCCGTGGATAACTGCTTGGTCGTAGACAAATACAGGACTTGAGTGCATAGGGTGTCTTCTCAAGCATACCAAGTCCAGCTTGACTCCTTCTGTAAGCAGCCGCATCTTAGTGAGTTTAGCTAGACGGTGCTTAGTGTTGTATATAGCACTGCCGGCTGAAAACAATAAAATGCTGTACCCTGTAACGTTGTTTTTTTTGTAAGTGTGCTTGTTAAGAGCTAAGTTAATGGCTTCTAAGAAGTTAGAGTTGTTTGAAGCTGCAAGTGAGCAAGCCTTAGTTGTGAGCACTGAAGTTTTTGAGTTGTAAAAGTAAGTCAGTGAAGAATGCAACTTTAAGTTACCAATGCAGAAGTCACCAGACTTAAAGAACTCCTTGGACTTTTTGGCAGCATAAGGTAGGTTGATTTCCCAGTTGATGAGCGAAGGGAAAAACAAGATCTCCCGCTTAATGATTTTGATAACGTCTTTCCAGGTATTTTTTAAGTCGTTGGTTTGAAGAACTTCTTTGTAAACGTCGAGGTAAGGAATGCACTTTTCGTCTACTTCAAATCCTTCGTAAGGAACCTCGTCAGCTAACTCGGGGTAGTAAACTCTGCAGTAAAACACTATTGAAATTTCGTGGGTGGTTTTTTTGAGCAACTGTCTTTCAAAGGCAGTTTCCAGAAGAAACAGTAACTTTTCATAGTAAAGAAGGCCTGAAGGAGAGTATTCCCACATTTCTCTGGACAGCTCTAGCAAGTAAGTGAACTTGGAAGACCTCGACCTAAAAGACACTAAAGTGTTTTCTGTAATGACTCCACTCAGCACTGGCTGGGAGTTTATGCTTAAGTCACTTACTTCAGCCCTTACTCCGTTTTTAGAAATCCTTTGTGACTTGTACACAGGAACTCTTTGCAGACTTTGTGAAAAGTGCCACAAGTCACTTCTAGAAAGAGTTTGGTCTTTAATTGTAATTAACACTGACTCCAGTTGGTACTTCGACAAGTCAGGCCTGAACACCTTAACTTCAAGTGACCTAAGGTGGTTTATTCCTAAAACACTTGCTAAGTGGGTGCTGATGCTAATGTTGATGTTAGGCTTGGAACTAAGAGTTGACACCTGGACTACAAACCCTGGAATCTTAGGATCTTCAGGAACTATTTCAAGGCACTTTTGAAGTTCCACTCCTGAAAAGATTTCTTCTCTAAGCAACAAGTCTGCCGAAGAAAACTGGGCTGAATGAAACATTAAAGTGTACACTTCGCCTGCCCAGGCTTCTGAGGCACTTTGTTCCAAGCCCTTTTCGTTCTTCTTCGCAAAGTTTTTCCAGCGGGACTTTGCTGCGCGTTTGCCCTTGATTTCTAGTTTGGAATTGTACATTTAAATAAGAATTAAACACGTATGTTAGTGCACTTAGTCTTTTTGGTAGTGTCTGCTTCAAGTTGCTCTTTACTCAAAAGCACACAAAAAGAAACACTCGAAGAACTCAAAACTAAACAAGTAGACTCTGCAGTGGACTGCATAGAACCTGCTATAGAAAAGGGCTGGTACCAACTAGGAGTTGCACTAGCAGAAATAGCTGTGGACAAAGAAGAACAACTCCCAACTGGACTCAGAGAAAAACTCAGAACCTCTAAAAGGAACCTAGACAAACTAGTCCAGATACTTGACTCCCACGGCAAAGTTAGCTTGGTGTCTCCTGCTTTCCAATGGGCCCAGTCGCCTTCGTTTGTGTTTTTGGACGTGAAGTTTTCCCACAGACTAGACTCCCCTGGGTGTTTGGAACTCAAAGACATGCAAGTGTCTATCAGCGACAAGAAACTAGAGTTTTCAGGCCTCTGCAGTAGGTCCAACCAAAGAATCAAAATTAACCTTAACATGGACCTGTACTCAGACATAGACCCAGAAGAAAGCAACTACTCAGTGACTTCTGTAGGCAGAATAAACTTCAACCTCAAAAAAAAAGAACTAGCAGCCTGGCCCAAACCCATGAAGGGCAAGAAGTTCAGCAACATGCACACTTGGTGGGAAATCAGAGAGAAATACTCAGAAGAAATGAAGGAGTACTCTGACGACTACGAAGAGTACACGCCCCCCGACCCAAGCAGTATTGACGACCTCATCAACAAAATACCTATACAGAACTCCGCTAAAGAACTAGAACTTTAAAACATTCTTATCTGGTAATCTCCGTTTTGAGTAATATAGCGCACCCAAGGCAAGGCCTGGTAGCCTGACTTCTCCAGAATCTTCAAGTACCTAACTTGTATCCCCGAAACCGTAAAGTAAGGAATCTCAAAAGTCACTCTGATAGGTATTTTCTGGAAGCGGTTCCTGTCTTCGGACTCAACTGAAGGCAAACTGAAAGAAGCCCGCAGCATAAACTCCTTTTGGCCTTGGAATTGTCTGATCGTCCACACTATGGAGTCTTGAGTAGGATCGTACCTAACCTGACCTATTGTGCACTTAAAGTTAGGCGAAGCTGCATCGTTAGGCACAGGAATGAGTATGTCCACGCTGTTAGCTATGGAGCGCGTTTTAAACTGACTTTTAGTTTTGACAACCAATTCGAGTCTCGAAGAAGAAAAGTGCTCTATTCTAGCTTCTACCCAAATCAAAGGCTTTATGTGGGCAGTGCTGAGTCTGTAAGACATCAGTTCAAACTCCCCGTCAGGCGGAATGAAACTAATTGTTCTGTCGCTTTCGAAACGGGCAAGTCTTACGCACTGGTGGAACTTTATGTCTTCGAGCTCTACTGACTTGCCTCTAGTTTGCCTGCCCATAGCTTCGAACATAAGTTTGTCATTCAGCCCTAGTTTCAGTTCTGGCATGCCACTTAGTAAACTCCGCATCTTAAGGACTCCTAATATCTCGGACCTCAAAACAGTTCCGTTGGAAGCAACTAAAAGGTTGAGCTTCTCTATAACGTCCACGAAGACCTCGTTCTTTTTGTGCTTGATGCCTTCTGTCCTCCAAGACACAGCGTTACTCACACTCACTGGAACAGAAACTTCTTTTTCTTCAAGTCGGTGGGACTCGCTTTTGATGTACTCCATGAGCACTTTATGCTCGGTAGTTTGTGGGTACCCGTTATCAAGCATTTCGTCCAGCAACTCGTAAGTGATTACAAAGTTATCCTTCATGCTTTCTTCTTCGAGTTCCCCGAAGTACTGCGAAAAGACCTCAGCTAGTTTGTATAAAAACGCAAAAACCATCATAGCGTTGGCGTTGAGTGCCGAAGTGCCAACTATAAATAAGTTGTTGTATTTGATCCACATATAGTTGATCTCGTTGTGCAAAAAGACTGGCCTGATGTTTTCTTCCTCAGCTTCCAGCACTAGTCGTGTGAAGCGCTCACTCACAGTGTTGATTGAAGGCGCGTCTCTGCGGTAAGCCCTGTGGATTATGCCTTTGCCCTTCATGTCTAGAATGTAAACTCCTGAGGGTCCGTACCCCATTTAAATTCTAAGTTCCTTAATTAAATTAAGTGAAGGTTCTTAATTGATGTGTATTCGTGACGAGGCAAAGCTCCTCTAAAGTATTGATAATATGTATGAAGAACTTCTCAGCGCGGGGACTGTCTAACTTGATGTCAGGCAGTTGCTCTTTGACTTCTTCTAAGCTGTCTTCAAGGGTTTCTAGGGGCATTTGCTCACTGAGTTTTTTGACAAGTTCACAAACAGCTGTGAACTCTTCTTCTTTGTTGTGCTCCAGCAAAGTATACTTGAATACCTGCACAAACAAACCAGTTTGAGTTTGGGTGTCTTTTCCCCCGAACACTCCAAGTAGTTCCTTAATAGTAGTTTGGTCGTCACTGTCAGACAAGTAGCCCCTTATAGAAGAGTGAACAATTTCTTTGTCCTGAGGAGTTTTTTCTTCTTCCAGATCCTGGAAAAACACTCCTTTTGGCACAGGCTTCGATTTAGTGGGTGAGTAAGACCCGTTTTCGGGAGTAAACAGCTGGTTTTTGATCTCTATAATGTCCTGGACTAGAAACTGCACTCTTTTGGAAAATTTTTCATTGTTCCGGAAACTTGTCACGAAACTAAAGTATTCTTCTAGTTCCTGAGAGTGCTTCACTGCAAGCAGCTTAGCTGACTCCTGGAACAGGTGACAACAAGTTTCCAGAGTTTCGTCACACAGGGTCTCTGCTTTTAAAAGCACGTCGAAACACTCAAACATGATGCTAGCTTTAAGCATTCCGTACCTGTAAAGCAGACCAATGAACTTGATGTTGCCCAGCAGCCTTCTTCTGCGTTTGTACTCAGCGTCCATGAGTTCGTCGTCGGCCATAGGTTCGTCTTCTCGGTAAAAGCAGTCTTCACACTTAGCCAAAAGCTGAGTTCTGAAGTCTTTGGCTTGTTGTGGGTCCTGTTTTTTGAAGTGGCGAGTCAGAAAACGGCACAGTTTGGCGTAGAGCTCAGGGAAGTTAAAAGCAGTGGCCCTGTCAAAAATAAAGTCAACAAGCTTAACTATCAAAGGACGGTCATACTCGAACTCAGTAGCCAGGGTGCTGGAGAGCTTTTCAAAGTTGCTTTCAGAAAGTTTGTTGAGAGTGGACCTGATTTTCCTAGCTTGTTTTTCTACTTCGTCAGCTTCTTGTTTCATTTTCTTCAAAAAGGAGTTTTCAGTTGGGGTCAGAATGGCCGAGCTTTCGAAAATATTAGCGGCCCTGAATCCCCCTCGCGGAGAGTTGTTTCTGTAGCGGTTGCCTTTGCGTGGGTTTTTTTTCTTTTTGGAAGAAGCACTATACATGTCAGGGACTTTGACATCGGGAGGCAGTGTTTTGCAGTTTTCGCGTAATTGAAGGAGTTCTTTTATTGGGTAAATTTTGTAAGCAGGGGGGTCTTCTTTTGGTGTGATCGGTGTAAACGCAGAAGCTTCTGGGTTGAGTTCTGCAAGTCCCCCAGGTGTGAACTCCATGGCACCGGGGTTGAATTCCATTGCACTGGGGTTGAAGTTAAAGTTCATAGCCATTTATATGTATTGCTTTGATAGTTGAGTTTAGGGTGCTGGAGAGTTATTACTAACGCGAATTGCATTATTATTTGAGAAAATGGAAAACAGTAACTACGAAAAAAACAAGGTAGCCTTTTACAGGTTGGTTTACGAAGCAAAAAGAACTAGGCCAGTGTTTTTAGAAATTCCAAATACTCTTATTGTGGGTTTTGGCTACTCTTTGCCTGTCTCGTTTTACACCTTAAACAGCACTGTGAGTTTCCACAGAGTTCCAAAAGAACAAATAAAATCCCAAGTAAAAAGACTTTTTCCTGAAAACAAAGGCCACCCTAACGCAGTTTTATGGTCTGAAAACTTTCAGTTTTTAACTTTTACTTCAAGTCAAATAATAAATGAACTCAATAAGTTCAAAAACTTAGTAATAGAGGGCTTTGTTCCTCCTAAAAACAACCAAAACCACTTAGTTAAGCTACACTGGGTTCCTAGTAGTTCCCAAATTGAGTATTTGGATTTAGATCTAGAGAAATCCACTCCTGTCCGGCTGACTCAAAATACCTATAAAATAGACAAGTCACTTAAAGCTATCCTTGGCTTTATAAAAAGAACTTCCACCACTCCCAAGCAACTCCAACTAGAATTCAGACTCAGCACTCAAAACAAGTGGGTAGTTTTAAACATTTCTTTTGCCTTTGAGGTCTCCAAAAAGCCTTTAAAAAAACCAAACCTTGGAAAACTCGTAATTGACACTGCGAAAAGAGTTTCCAGCACTAGAATGGGTTCCCCAAGAGAAGTAGTTTCCCCACTTGCTACTGAAAGAACTAAGCCTGGTGATCTAGACTCCCAAGTTAACCTTTTGATAGGCTCTAGAAAGCCTAAGCACTCCTACAAAAAGTGGAAAGAGCGCACTAACTCATGCCAAAACATAAGTAGCTTTGACAAAGTGTTAGCTAAAAGAATAGTTAGCAGAGCGGATGAGTTCTCCCACAAAGAAGACATTAGAAACCTAAAAAGCATGGCTAAAATGCTAGAAACTTTTCAAGGTCTAGAAAAAAAGAAGTCCAAAGTTTACTTCACAAGCTTCATAAACAAGTTTATTAAGAGCCCTCAAAACTTTTAAAAACCTTTAAAAAGCTAACATTCGATAGTTATTTACTTCTTTTTAGTAGTGGATTTAGCTGCTTTTCTGCTAGCTCTTTCTTTGTCAGATTCAACATCAACTTGTTCGTCCGGAAGGATCTTAGAAATAACTCCAGCCCCCACAGTTTTTCCTCCTTCTCTCAAAGCAAACCTGCACCCTTCGTATATTGGCAAAGGCATTTGTAGTTTGAACTTTCCAGTAAAGTGGTCGCCTCCCACAGCCATCTTTTTGTCATTAGGCAGTTCAATCTTGGTCTGAATGTCTGCTGTTCTAACGAAGCACTGGGGACTGAACCCTGTGAAGAAAGGCTTTTTGCGCCCTCCTTCTTCTTCAGTAAGTACGTAAAGTTGTCCTTCGAAGTTAAAGTGAACAGAGTAAGCTCCAGGCTTCACCACAGCTTGACCTCTGGAAATGTCTTCTTTTTTAAGTCCTCTTAGCAAAAGCCCTACGTTGTCTCCCGCTTCGCCTTGGTCCAGAGTCTTTTTAAAGGTTTCCACACTCACCACTGCAGTCTTCACAGGAGACTTTTGGAGCCCAATAATTTCAGCGTCAATTCCTGCTTTGATTACTCCGTTTTCAATAGTGCCTGTCACTACGCAGCCGCGGCCTGCAATGTTAAAAGAACTTTCTACACTCAGCATGAAAGGCTTGTCTTTGGCACGCTCGGGAAGAGGAAGGTTGTCGTCCATTACATCAAGCAGTTGGCCGATTTCTTTAAGTCCGTAGTCGCCTTCAGCCTGTCCAAGTGCACACAAAGCAGACCCTTTGACAAACTTAGCGTTTTCCCCGTCGTAGTCGTACTTGTTGAGGATTTCCCTGACTTCCATCTCCACGATTTCTTGGAGTTCTTCGTCGGGCAGAAGGTCGCATTTGTTAATGAAGCACACAATGTTTTTAACACCTGTTTGTCTACAAAGAAGTACGTGCTCCCTGGTTTGGGGCATTACTCCGTCAGGAGCAGACACTACTAAAACAGCTCCGTCCATACGAGCTGCTCCTGTAATCATGTTTTTGACGTAGTCTGCATGGCCTGGGCAGTCCATGTGCGAGTAATGGCGCTTTTCTGTGGAGTACTCCAAAGTTGCTGTGTTGATTGTGATTCCTCTTTGCTTTTCTTCAGGTGCAGAGTCGATTTGTTCGTAACTGCGACTTTGTGCCATTTGCTTGTCAGAAAGGTAGTGGGTGATAGCTGCAGTCAAAGTAGTTTTTCCGTGATCAATGTGTCCAATAGTTCCAACGTTCATGTGGGGCTTGTCTCTTACAAACTTCGCGAAAGACCTTGCACAAGCTCGCAGCATTTTTTTACCACAGATTAAGTTTAATGGAAATTCAAATTAACTACTCTACTTACTTCTGAGTTGTTCCAGAATAGTTTAGAATAGTTACTTCAAAACGGACAAAAAGTCAACCTTGCCGACGTATTCTTGCTCAAAATCCTCAGAAAGAACTATTTGGAAAGTTCCTCTTTCTTCGGAACTGTGCATAGCAGTATCGCCTTCTATAACAGGGCCTACTGCCCAAAGCAAGTAGTACTCACGGTCCTTGATCAAATCGCAGTCGTACTTTTCGCCTGTCTGGAGTTGTCTCGACCAGGTGTATACGTAATTAGAGTCTTTTTTTGTAACTTTATCTTCCCACGACAAGTTATCTTTTCCAGCCATTACTTGGTCGCGGTGAGCGTACCCGTTGGAAGCGGAGTAGCGGTCCTCTATTTTTAAAGGGTCGAAACTCACAGTGACAAAGTCCCCATTAGCCATATTGCCTCCAGTAGACAGTTCTTTAATTCCCACGCCTGCCCAGCCGTAATCTTCAAAGACTTCTTCAGGAACTTCCAAGTCAAACTCTATAGTAGTTTCAGAAGTAAACCTCCATAATAGTTTCAAATTAAAAGGAAACTCTATTTCTCCACCCAAAGTCAAACTTGCAAAACAAACCACTGCCAGCAACCCTAATCCCATTTCTAATTATTACTTATGCAAGTCGATAAACTCAGTGTGGGACTCCTCCCCAACAAAATCTTCTGAAAGGACAAAAGGCTGCATTCCCCGCCTCCTGTGGTAAGAAATGTCTCCAGACTCGTCTAGGTCACCGTAGGCCCAGAGCACCCAGTATGTTTTGTCTTTTTCAAAAATATTGTCGTACTCGTCTTGGGTGTTCATTTTGCGAGTCCAGCTGTAAACAGTGGAGTCTTCGACTTCAGATTTTTCGTAACTCATCAAATCGTCAGTTCCACCCCAGTCGTCGTCAGTAGGAGGGTACTCGTTAAGGAAAGCATACCTGTCGAGGATCTCATCAGTTTGCAAGTTGATGCTTACCAAGTCAGAGTTGGACATGCTTACTCCATCTTCTTCGTACTTGAACCCCACGCCTACCCAGCCCCACTGGTCTAGCTTCTTAGTAGGTATGTAGTAAGAGAACTTGACCATGTCTTCAGCGGGAAACTCCCAAGTTAAGTACAGGTTTGCAGGAAGTTCCTGCTCGCCTGCCAGTGCCACCGTTCCCAGCATAGTCAGTATCACTTCCCTAATCATCTTTATATCCGTTTTATACCAACTAATACTAAGAGTGTTAGAATTAATCTGTAAAATGCTTGTTGAAGCCCTGCCAAACTTGGAGGTACTCGTTGTCGAGTTTCTCAGTTTCCATAGCCCAAGGAGCAACCTTCAGCATATAAGTGCTTTCAAACATAACCTGGAAAGTATTAGGGGGATTCACAGTCGGCTTCAGTTCTTCATTTGAAGCTTTTTCAAAAACATGGACTTCAGGTCCGTGGCCAGACATGCAGCTGTGCAAACTAGCTGTTCCAGGAGTGAATCCAGCTTCTTTAGCATCATAATCACCTATAATGTTTCCCATAAACTCATTCATGGTGTTGCGATGGAAGTAAGGAGGGCGGAAAGTGTGCTCTGCCACTATCCATCTAGGCGGAAACACTACAAAGTCAAGCACTGCTACTCCTGGTTCCAGGGATTGGCATGTCAGTACAGTGAAAATGGAAGGGTCAGGGTGGTCAAAGGTAACAGTGTTTACTGCGTTGAAGAGTCTTAAGTCGTACTTGTAGGGGTAGTAGTTGCCGTGCCACCCTACAACATCGAACACTGAGTGAGGTAGTGAGTATTCAAACAGTTCACCGCAGTATTTGTTTACAATTGTGTGCTCTTGTTCTTTGTCTTCGAACCAAGCCACAGGCACTAAAAAGTCCCTTGGGTTTGCTAAACCGTTAGCTCCAATTGGTCCTAAGTTCGGAATCTTAAGGTGTCCAGAAAAAGTTTCAGAAGCATACCCTCTTGAGTTGCCGCTGACTTCCACAGAGAACTTGACTCCTCTCGGGATAACTACTATTTCCATGGGCTCAGCTTCAATGATTCCCATTTCTGTTTTGATAGTAAGGGTTCCTACCTGAGGAACGATAATAAAGTCCCCGTCAGAGGAGTAAAAAGCTTTGTTGTTCATGGACTGGTTGCAGGAGTACATATAAACAGCAAGTCCTGATTTCATGGAGGGATCCCCATTCCCGACCATAGTCACCATTCCTTGGATAAAGTCGACTGAGCTTCCTTCTTCGGGGAAAGGCATTTCTTTCCAACGCAGTTGCGTAGGCTCGGCGATAAACTCTGAAAATTTGTTGCTGAAAGTAGGGTGGTCCACCCTTTTATATGGTGTGGTGCTAGCCACACTAGGCCTGATTTTATACAACCAACTGCGCTCGTTTAAGTGGCGAGGTGCGGTGAAAGCAGTTCCGCTAAGCTGTTCAGCGTATAGACCACGAGGGCATTTTTGGGGACTATTCTGTCCCTGAGGAACGCTGTTGGGAAGTGCTTCTGAAACAAAGTGATTGCCAAAGCCAGCCTGATAAGTAATCTTAGCCATTATTAATGTGGGTACGCGATGGAACTTAGAGTCAAAGGACTTAAGCTCGCTAGTTACCTTTTCTGTCTTCCTTTTAAAGGCTGACCATTAAAAGGAATATTTTATTANTATGGAACTATTTGTNAGTAAGCACAGAACTGGGTGACAAAGGCCACCCAGCTAGTTGGGTACTATTAGTGTCTCTCAATTCTAGGATTGAGACATTTTTATTATAATTACTCAGGTCTTTTTTCATTTTGTAAGTCCCACTCCCTAGCACGAGAAAATGCCTCGTAAGTGCTTTGCATAGCTTCAATGCCTTCTTGCAGCAGTCCACGGGGAATCTTGTTGTCAGGACACATTCCTTTTAACTTCAAAACTAAGTCTTGTTCTTCCCTGAGGTTCCTGAACATACTAATCATTTTAGTAACAGCTCGGATTTTGCGTTTAACTGCAGTTTTTTTGCTTTCTTTTACAGCAGACTCCAGTTCATTTAGGTGAGTTGGTAAGTCGGAAGTAGAAGTAGGGGGCTTCTTTTTAAGAATACTGAGCATGACCTGCATAGTTTTTTCAACTACAAAAGGAATACTCCAGGTAAAAATATCTTCAAAGTTGCCTAACACGTAAGGGTGAGGAGTATTGTTGTACTGGTGAATGTTCATGGAGTTGTTTTTAAGCTTTATAATAGCTCCTTTGTTTTGGTAGACGTCGCAGTAGTTAGGAGCTGAAAATATTGTGATCACCATAGGAAACTTTCTTTTTCCTTTCCAGTTGTGCATTTTGTAGCCTTCAGCCTGGACTTCATGAGCTCTTATCACAGATAGTAACTTGTTTTTTTTTAGGAAACTAGAAACTGCGTCTTTTCCGTACCTAAAACTACATCCTCTTTGGTTGTTGTCTAGAAAGTCTTTTTGAGTATTGACTTTTTGGTCCTCGACTGGGTCTGCCCACAGCAAATCGCATATTGCTCCTTTACGGGGAGGTTCTGAAGTTCTGTGGATGGTTTCTAGTTCTTGGAAGTTCGCGAACTCAGGTGAGATACCTCCATGGACAGCAAAGAACTGGTTGTTGACTACACAAGCCAAAGGCAAGAAGTCAAAGGTTTCCATAATAGCGTCGTAAACTTCAATGTCTAGTTTGGAAATGATTTCTTTTCTAAAGTTGAAGTGGGTAGTCATTTGTCTGGACTCGTGGTTCCCTCTTAGAAGTAGGTACTTGGTGGGGTTTTTGATCTTAAGAGCAAACAAAAGCATAACTACTTCTAGAGAAAAGCACCCTCTGTCTACATAGTCCCCTAAAAACAAGTACTTGGAGTCTCCTCCTATATCTAGTAGATTCACTAGGTCGTAAAACTGGCCATGCACATCCCCTACAATATTAACTGGTTCTGAAACTCTGAGAAGGTTCTTTTCGCGTTTGAAGCTTTCTCGGGCTTGGAAAACTATTCTAAGAACGTCTCCTTTCAAAAGCTTCCCTTCTTTTATTAAATGGGACTTAAGCGCTTCTGTATCTGGAACTCCACCTAAGTGCTTTGGGAAAAGGTCTTCGGAATTCAAAGGCCTTAAAGGAGGAGGAGGTACTTCTTTGCAGGCTCTTTCTTCGAGAGGGATGCTGTCTAACTCCATTAGACAAAACTGTCAATAGTGCATTTAAATTACTGATATTACAGTTTAGAGCCAATAGAAAAAGAAGTACTCATAGGCTTGAACTCACTATCGAAGTTAGGAGGGTTAGAAATGTAGAACGAAGATCTTTCAGAAGGCTTCCCAGAAAGAAAACTTTTAGTAAACCCAGTTTCGTAAGCAAGTTTACTCGAAAGAAGTTGCTCTGACTCTGAATTTAGGTAAGTTTGTAGGTTTGCCTGGGCAAAGGTGTAGGTTTCTAGTTCTCTGAGGTAGTTAGAAGCTTTGAACCTCTGAGCAACAGGCACTACTGACCTAGACCTTTGAGGCTTAGGTATGTCATGAATACTTGGAACTTCAGGAATTTCTACTTCAGGCAGAGGTTTGGAGTGCTTTACTTGCTGGTAGGTTTGGAGTCTAGTCTGTAGTTGTTGCTTTTGGATTTCAGCTTGGGTTTTTTGTTTCCTGGCAGAGTTAAGCATGGCGTAGGCCCTTTGTCTTTGTTCTTCAAGTTGGTTTTTTTGGTTTTCTATTTGTGACCTGGCTGCAGTAATGGCTTCGGCCTGTTCATTTAACTCCAAAGACAAAGAGTGCACTTTTTCCGCTTCTTGGTCAAACTGTGCTTTTTCTTTTTCAAGTTGGGTTTTCATTTTGCGCAAAGACTCTTCTTCGTGCACTATTTCTTTTAGCTTTTCCTGAACAGTTTTGTTCCTTTTTTCTAACTCAGCATTCATAGAAGTTAAGTTCCTTTTGAAGTCAGAAAAGTAAGCTAGTTGTTGGAGAACGGTGTTTTTTTCGTAGTTGAGGGAAGCTAAGGTTTCTTGGCGTTTAGTTTCGGAGTCTGAAATTCTTTGTGTAAGGTTGCTTTGTTGTTCCTGTAAGTCTTGGGTGAGTGTTGCTTGGTTTGTTTGGTGTTCTTCGTTTTCCAAAGACAACTTGTGCTCTTGAACTGCTAGGTCGGAAGCCCTTTCCCGTTGGACTTGTTTCAAGAAGTTTTGTAAGTCTTGGAGTTTGATTCTTTCTTTTTCTAGTAAACTGTTTTCTTGGCGCAGCATTTCTCTTCTTTGGGCTTCAACTTGTTCCAGCAAGGCTTTTCTGGAGTCTAATCGTTGTTTGTCTTGCTCTATTAACTGGGCTTCAGTAGTAAGTCGTACTTGGCGTTGCTCCAGTCCTTTTTCTTTGGATAAGAGTTCTTGTTCTTTTAGCTCTTCTGAATACTTCGAGTCCCTTGAAAACTCTTTACTCATTGAGTTTATGGTTTGTGAGTGCTTTGAAAGTGTTTGCATGAGACTGGTAATTTTTTCTTGTTGTCTTCGAGTGCCTTCTAAAGCGTTTCTTTTAGATTCAAACCAGTCTTTGAGTTGTTCTAGGTCTTTTTCGTGGTCTTTTTCTTGCTTTTCAACTTCGAGTTTAATCATGTTGTCAAACCTTTGCCTGACCTCTGTAAAGGCTTTTTCTCTGTAAGTCAAAGCGTTGTTGAGTTGGGTTTCTAGTAGTTTCAGCTTCATTTCTTCTGGACTGAGTTGCGGGGGTTCTTGAATTGTGACGGTTTTATGGTCTTCTTGGGTGTTGGGTCTGAAGCCTTCGCTCATAGGCGTGGCAAGTCTTTGGTCTTGGGGCTTCTTAAGAGCAGGTTTCAGAGAAGGGGCTGTTACTGGCCTGTCGCTCCCTATGGTTCTTTTACGTCTGGAAGAGCGGGTATTTAAGGCCTGTATAGAAGACTCTTCTGGGTACGCTGAAGTAGCTCTTTTGAGTTGGGAGTCATCTGTAAAGNACTCTTCTTTAGGTGTGTTGGACTCGTTAATTGTTCTGCGGCGGGAAATTCGAGTGCTTATTGTTGGAATGGGTTCGTTTGAATCGTACCCCCGCGAAGGAGGCAAGTCAGTGGGTTTTTGAGACACGGTAGTTTTAGGCCTAGGTTCAGGCGTTCCACGTAGTGAAGACTGTGAGTAAGAGTTGTCTTCCCGTGACTGGGGGTAAGAAATAGTGAATTCTTCGTGTTCAAGTTCCTTAGTGAGTTTGTCTATTTCAGCAAGTGCTTTTTTTTCCATTTCGATGTCTTCTTCGTTTTCTACTTTTACTCCTGCAAGGCCATGCAATAGGTTTGCAGGCATCATATCAAAGAAACCCTTACCTTCCATCTTTTAAACTGCGTTAGGGTTTTAAAGTTGTTTAGAAATTACTTAATCTTATAATATTTGTGATTAAGCCTATTTATTTATTTATTTATTTGAGCTAGTTCAAGCCGCCTAGGCCTCTACTGGTGTGATTAAGCCTATTTATTTATTTATTTAGTTATTTATTTGAGCTAGTTCAAGCCGCTAGGCCTCTACTGGGTGACTAAACCTACTAATATGTTATAATTTATTAATGGAAGAAAAGGAACTGGTTAAAAGGCAGACTAAGAAGCACATCATCAATCCTTTAGCAAGTGAGGATGTTAGTTTGGCTAACAACAAAGTGTTTCTTTCCAGTCTAAAGTTCCAAAAGTTCTTGCCCAAAATACTTTACTTGTTTCTCAGAAAATACCCACCCTTACTGGTAGTATCGGCTTTAACAGCCTTAGAAATGTTCAGTGTTGAAGGCCAGAATCCCAACTACCTTCTTCTTCTGACAGTAGGAATTCTAGTTGCGGACTTAAGCAAGCACTTTGTTCTGAGAAATTACATCCAGAACTTCCAAAATTCAAAGGACGAGTCAGAAGTAAAGGTCTGGAACCTCGAAGAGTTTGAAACGAGGAAACACCAAGAGGTAAAGGAGTGGGACATTGTGCTTCTGCGCAAAAACCAAGAAGCCCCTTCAGACCTTTTACTTCTGGCTTGCTGTCCTGAAAGTCAGTACTGTTTCTTTAATAATTTTGAAACCTTTGGAAAACAGGAAACAGACACTAAAAAGCCTATAAAACTCGTTCAAAAAGACTTTGAAGGAGCTGTTTTGGCTAACTTGGACGTGTACGTTTCAAACATTTCAGGAGAAGTAAAACTAGGAGAACCTAGTTCCAACTTTGAAAGCTTTAGAGGGATGTTTAAGTTACCTGCTTCTCCTGTAAGCTATAGGCTAAAGCCGAAGCACTTTGTAACCGAAGGAAGTATTCTAAGGGATACTGAGTGGGTAGTAGGCTTAGCTGTGTACGTTGGCTCCCAAACTAAAATCAACCTGAACTCAACCAGCCCGAAGCTCAAACTTACTACTTTTGAAAGAGAATTTGCTAACTACGGTATTTTTTGCATTGGATTGTGGATACTGATAGTGCTTTTCTGCTACTTGCTTTCATTAACTCAGTACCAAAGTTCTTCACTGCTAGACCTAGGCATGGCATTTGGTAATTTGCTACCTTCATCAGTAGTATTAGTTATCTACTCTGTAAGGTTCCTTTATGCTTACAAAGTGAATAAAAACGAAGAAAACATACAGATCAAAAACAGCCAAGTTCTAGATGACTTAGGGAATGTTGAGTACCTAATGCTTGAAGAAGCCAACTTAGTCAAGCAGTTCACTGTAGAGGAAGTCTTTGTAAGGGACCAAATCCAGTTAGTTCCCAAAGACTATGTAAGCAATGAAGGCTCTTTTATTGAAAATAGCGACTCATACGATGTAGACTTTCTTGAGTGCTTTAACCAAAACAACTTTTTGTTAGCAATGACAATCTGTAACAAGTTTGTTTTTAACCTTAGAGAGTTCCACAACCCCTACCCAGAAGACCAAGCCTTGATCCAAGCTTCGCAAGCACTAGGTGCTTCCATCGAGTTTGTAGACGAAAAAAATTTTAACTTCAGAACCAAAATGGATTATTTTGAGTTCGAAGTTTTGGATTACGAAGACTTCAACAGGATCGATAAGAAAATAAGAGTTGTCATTAGAAACAGAGAAAGCAAGTCAGTGACTCTAATTGTGAGAGGCTCCGAAGAGTCCATGGTCCCAGCTTTCAGTATGGATGAGCATGAAAGACTCGAACTACTAGAAAGAATAAAGGAGTCCAGGTTGCAAGGCTCAAAGCAAGTACTATTTGGCATGAAAATTTTTAAGAACTACGAGTGGGAAAAGTACGATTACCTAATAGAGAATGCCAAAAGAGCCCCAATCAACAAAAAAGGAAGAATTTCAGCTTTGTTCGAAGAAAATGAAAAAGACCTAAACTATTTAGGCTTTGCTAACATATACCAACTCACAGAAGAGATTCTGAACGAAACCTTAGAGTCATTTTCAGACGCCCAGCTTAAGTTTTGGCTTTTTTCAAATCAAAACAACGAAACTGCCAAAAGCCTTTCTACCAAACTAGCACTCTACAATGAATCCCAGGATTTCTTTGAACTTTTAGATATCAGAGACAAAAACGAGTTGAAACAAAAGTTAAGTAGAGTTTCTGAGTACCACGACATCTACGACGAAAGATCTCCTGGAAAGAAAAAAACCGTCTCTGAAAAAAAAAAACCTGAAGCTTCTCAAAACTGTCTAAGTAACAGGTCCATAACCACTGTGATTAAGAACAACACTGCAATTACTCCTCTTGAATACCAAGATTTAGATGTTGAGAAGTTCGGACTTAATGTTGACATCAGGTCGCTAAAAACCGCAAGCCTAAGTGGAAAGTGCACTGCTTTGTTATGTAGGGCTTTAAATTGTGCTAAATACTCAGTCTTTGTAGGGATAGAACCCAACTCTTTTAAGATTATTTCGAATTTTGTTAAAGACAACTTTTCATCGAATCTGATAACGATGAGTGTAGGGAAGAGCTTTATGTGGAAAACTTTAGCTTACAACTCAAGCATCAGTTGCCAAGTTGCCATTGATTCATCATTTGGATCGGACATCATCGTTTCTAATTCTGGAGAACTTAAAAAATTGATTCTCAACTACGGAAAATGGTTCAAGTCCAACATTTGCAAGGTAGTTTGTATGGAAGTTTACAAAAACACTCTGCTTGGTGCACTGATGCTTATTTACCAGTTTTACTCTGGGTACTCAGGAGCTAGCTTATTGGGGAACTGGGAAAGTTTTTATGTATTCCATGTAGTACTATTTAGTTCTATGGTAACTGAAGCAGTTTCTACCCAAAAATCTAGTGAAAAGCATTTGTTAGTCCGTCAGAAAGGCTTTTTTCACAATAGTCTTCCTAGTGCTTCTATTTTGTGCTTCTTTGTTTTGGGACTATTTCACGGCTTGAGTATTTTCTTGCTGAGGTTCTTATTAACTTCATCGATTCTTAGTTCTGAAGGCTTTACTGAAAGTCTAGAAACTCATTCATTTGGAATACTCATTGACATCATACTTGTACTACAAACTACTTCTTTAGTATTAAGCTCAGCAACTAACATTTACACTATTGGTAGTCATCTACTAATTTTGTGTGTATCAGTTGTTTTGATTACAAGTGGAGTATATTCCGAGCAGTTAGAAATACTATTAAGTAGTCCTTGTGAGTTAGTTTTGGTGTTAACTACACCTTGCTTTTGCTTTTTGGTAACTTATCTGTTTAAAGCTTGGCAAGTAACTATTTTAAAGATTTCCCAGAAAGTTACAAGAGTTACTAAAAGGAAAAGCAGAACTAATTCAACTAAAAAGTACAAATCTAGAATCAAAGACTCTATAAGAAGAAAAACTGATAAGAGTCAATCCAAGAAGTTGGAATACAGCAAATGGACTCTTAAATTCAGATTTGCAGACAAAGAAAGGGACTACAGAATGTCTGTTCCGAAACTACAACTCAAGAAGTACAGGCTGATTTTTCTGGGTGCGTTTGGGTTTATGTTGATGATCACTGCTGCGTATGTGTCTCTTTCAGAGCATGATCCTCTTAGGCTATTTGGGTTCTTTTTTGTTAGTTTTATCTGCTTTACTTTTGTAGTAAGCAGTTTGAGGACTAGTTTCAAGAAGAATCACCTTAAAGTTATTTTGATATACAGCTTTATCAACCAACTTATGATTCTTTTGCTTATTATTGTTGATAAGCCTATATTCACTGAAACCTCGATTATATTCCCTATATACTTTATGATTGCTTTTGACCCTGACTGGTGCTGCATCATCGTTAGTAATATCACCCGTGCAATCATTGTTTACATTCATGATTCTATATACTTTTATGAAGTTTACCAGGGAGAAGACTATAAGGACCAAATGTTTTTCTTTTTGACAAGAATTTTTTGTTTAGACGCTACCTGCGCAATGCTGCTTTACTTCATGGAGAGACAAAAACGCAAGGACTTCCAGCTCAGACAAGAAGTCAACCAAGACATGAAGAAGACCAA
>PR_CR_10_Liq_1_inCRDRAFT_1000283_pt1 | contig 32398 bp, 22 predicted proteins | sample PRCRCaboRojoPR_3_FD_10241 | JGI IMG/M metagenome (IMG submission 10241)
TGGTGATTGCCGAAGGTACGCTGATAGTTCAGCTGCCCGTTGGCGACCCACTGCAGGTTGCCCCGGGTGAAGCGCCGTGCTATGCCATTCCGGGTGCGGCCGGAGCCATTTAAGGCAGATTCGTACTGATATTGCAGTTGTAAATAGCCATCCCAGCCCCCCGACACCCGTACTTCCAGCCCCGGCAGGATTTCGTAGTTTAGCTGCAGGTTGTTGTTGATGTTGAAAGCATCGTGGAAGAACTCATTCTGCGCCAGCGCCGCCACGGGGTTGGGGCGGTTAATGAAAAAGCCACTGTTGTTGAAGGTGCCATCCGGATTGACCGGGGAAAGATTGGGCGGATAGGTGAACGCCCCAAAGTCACTAAAGGACTCCTTGCGTACATAGCCGCCGGAAAAGCCGAAGCGGAGGTTGAGTTTGTCGCTCAGTGAGGTGTTGAGGTTAGACCGCAGCGTGGCTCGTTCCAGCCCGTTGCCCCGGGAGATCGCATTTTCTTTGTAGTAGCCCGCTGAGAGGAAATATTTGGTCCGCTCGTTCCCACCGCTCAGGCTTAGATTGGCATTGAGCACGGAGCCCTGCCGCTGGGTAAGGACAGGCCAGTCCGTTTCGATATCGAGGGGGCCGGCATCGGCGGGGTTTTCTCCAGTTGTATTGAATAAGGTTTCCCGGGCCAGACTGACATACTCTTCCGTATTTAGGTATTCCACCTCATTGATCAGGTTGGAGAATCCGGTGCTCACCCCGCCCGAAATTTGTGTTTTGCCCGCTTTGCCCTGCTTGGTGGTGATGAGGACCACACCGTTGGCAGCATTGGCCCCGTAGATGGCGGTGGCGGAGGCGTCCTTCAGCACCGTAATCGACTCGATGTCCTCCGGGCGGACGAACATGAGCGGATTGAGCTGTTGGTCGAGGGAAGTGCTAAAAGGCGTGTTGGCCGTATTGGTTTCTGAGACATCATAGAGCGGTACACCGTCGAGCACAAAAAGCGGTTGCCCGGAAGCCACGACATCGGTACTGCGCACCGGGGGCAGAGAACCATTGCCACGGATGCGGACTTGTACCGGCAGGCCCGGCTCGCCCGTATTCAGCTCCACTTGTACACCGGCCACCTGCCCTTCCAGCATTTTGTCGAAGCTTTCGATGGGTCGCTGTGGCAGTAGTTCGTCGCCCTCCACTTGCTCGTAGCTGCCCACGAGGTCTTTTTGCTTTTGCTCGCCCGCGTAGGCCGTGACCACCACTTCGTCAATCAGCTGCACATCCGGGTTCAGGATGATGTCGAGACGGGAGCGGTTGCCCACGGCTACGGTCTTAGGCTGCATACCCGTGTAAGAAAAGGTCAGCCGGGCTTCCCCCTCCGGAAGGTCGAGCGTGTACTTCCCTTCGTAATCCGTAGCGGTGCCCCGGTCCGTGCCCGCAAGCAGTACGGTAGCCCCGATCAGGATTTCCCCATCCGCGCTGCGCACAGTACCGGAGACGGTGCGCTGTTGCGCTACAGCAGCCGTGGAGAACAGCAGCCCCAGCAAACACAAAAGCCTGTACATGGATGTAGACTTTGTTTAGATAAAGAAGGGTAAAGATAGGAAGGCTTGGGGTTTTGTGGTGGCTGTGCAAGGTGATTAACGGAAGAATACCTAATGTTGGGGATGGGGAGGAGGGCTACATCATATCAGCCCTCCGATTGATCAGGTTTGAATAGAGTCATAGCGCTACAGAAAGTAGCGGTTTCATCGTTTCACTACCTGCTGTACTTGAACACCCGCTTCCCCAAGGGTTTTAAGCCAATACACACCAGCTGGCATAGCGCTCATGTCTATCTGGTTGGTGAAGGGGCTGCTAAAAACTATCTGGCCATTAGCGTTGTAGAGTGTGATTTCCTCTGGTAGGATATTTGCATTCAGCGTTAGAAATAAGGTTTGACTAGTAGGGTTGGGGTGGATTTTTGACCACCATTCTACTGATGTTTGCTGGGTGTTTGTAATAAGGTCTACCGTGAAGGTACCAGAAGTAGTACAACCGTTAGCGTCGGTTACGGTTAAGCTATACTCACCGGCAGTTAGGTTGTCGGCAAACAAGGTGGCACCGGGTTGGACTTCAGGGTCCCAGTTGTAACTATAGGGTGGAGTGCCACCGTCTAAATCCAGGGTAATCGACCCGTTAGCTTGGCCTTCTTCTTCGGGGAAGATTAAATCTTCAGTCAACACCAGTGGGTCCGGACCTATTTCAATCGCTAGCTCCAGGGAAGTGTCGTTGTTGTCCGTTACGGTAACAGTATACTGACCGGGAGGCATGTTCATAAGGATTGGGCATTGAAGGGTGTCTATATTCCATGCGTAGCTGTAGGGTGGAATTCCCCCCTGTATAGTTACGGAGAGTGCCGCTTCTGAGTCATCGTGGCAAGGATTGGATGCTGTTTGAGTCAAGCTTCCGGAAAGTGGGAATGGTTCGGGTTCAAACACGTAGTATTCATATCCAATTTCGCCGTCAGTCGCTGCGAAAAGGAGCCGGTCATCCACGAGGCGCAAATTACGGGGTCTGGAATCAAAACTAAACGCTGGATGAATTTCCTCTATCAGGCTGAAGTTCTCACCACTGGCATCCGACTGATATAACTCATGGCCATCGCCGCCAGACAAGGACGCAGCGACGACGAGCCGGTCGTTGACTGTGATTATATCTGAAGTATAGGTGCCAAATGAAATGTCAGAGAAATCTGCCACATATACAGTGCCCTCGGGCGTTCCGTCCGTTTTCCAAAGCCCATCTGCAGCCCCATCGTCGCCGAAGAAAAATACTTCATCATTGAAGGTTTCAAGTACATAAGGTGGGGTAAATGAGTTGGCGGCAGAAAATAATTCTATCGTGTTGTCCGCCGTCCCGTCGGTGATGTACAGGCTTGTCAAATCAAAACCATCTGGTGAAGCCACAAACAAAATTTGGTTGCCGATTGGGTGTAATTCATAGTCGCTTTCCAAAAGTGCTGAGGCACTTCCCTCAGCGATATCCTTTACCAGTTGGGTGCCTTCTTCGGTGCCATCTGTGCGCCAAAGCTCCGTGCCGATTCCATCACTGTCTGCCCAAAAATATAGCAAATCACCGGCAGCTTGAAAATTACGGGGGGCGCTACTGAAGTTATTGGCTTCATAAATGTTCTTGAGCATAAAGGTAACTTCTTCAGTGCCATCTGAACGCCAAAGCTCCCTGCCGTTTGAACTTGTAATTCCACTATCATCGCCAAGGTAGTATAGTATGCCATTCCAGCCATAAAAACTGTAGTCGTGCCGCTCCCCTAAGCGTCGCAACGAGTAGTAAAGCCACAATAGCACGAATAGGTACAAAGAAAGCGCACCGCAGTGCTGAAGCCCTGCGATGCGCCTCCAGACATAGTCTTACTTCAGAAAAGCATACTTCTCCGCATACTCCAGCATTTGCTCCGTAAAGTCAGCCGGGTACTCCACTTTGATGTCGGTGATGGCTCCATCCTCACCGGTTACCGGCACGAGGCGGGGGTTGATAAAGCCACCGTAGGGCGGGATGTTGAGTTTCTCTGACCGGCGCAGCACTTCCGCATGCAGATCGGCATCCACCTGTACGCCGTAGGTTTCGATCAGGTTTTTGCCGGCTTCATAATCGCCCTGCGACTTGATGCGCTGCACCTCGCGCAGCAGCTCGCCAAACAGCTCCCGTACTTTCGCGTAGTCCTTGATGTCGATGTAGGTCTTGCCGTCGCGCTTGACAATTTCAATAGAGCCATTGGCCGTACCTTGCTCTATCGTCCAGCGGGAGATCATCTGCCGGTCGCGCATGTGGGCCTGCTCGATGGTGTTGCCGGGCTCAATGCGCCGCAGTTGGAGCATATAGCCGTTTTTGAGGTAGCCATCGTACTCTGCCTTAGCTACTTCGTCGGAAGGGATCAGCCCGAGTTCCTGCATTTTGGGGTCCATGATGTAGTAGAGGGCGACCAGGTCGGCGCGGGCTTCTTCCAGAGGAGAGGCGTAATTCTTAAGGGTCTCCTTAGGTGTGGCTACGCCATCTTCAAGCTGTCCGGAAGCATGGCCGACTACCTCGTGGAGGGCAGTGTGCATTTTGCCGCCCAGGGAACCGTACTCCCGGGCGCGGGCCATTTCTTCCTCATCATGGGAGAATTCCTGCAGCAAGCCGGGGCCGTCTGCTTTTTCGTAGGCCTGAATGATGTTGCCCAGGCTCACCGACTTGGAACCATGCTTGGCGCGGATCCAGTTGGCATTGGGCAGGTTGACGCCAATAGGCGTGGCGGGGGAGGCGTCCCCGGATTCACCGGCTACGGCTACCACACGGTAGGTAATGCCAACGACGTCCTTCTTCTTGTGCTCATCCATGATGGGCGAGTTGTCCTCGAAGTACTGCGCGTTTTCGGAAACAACAGCCATACGCTCGGATGCATCAAAGTCTTTGATCTGAACGATGTTCTCGTAAGAGCCTTTGTAGCCCAGCGGGTCGTTGTAAACCTCAATGAAGGAATTGATGTAGTCAATGTCTCCCTCGGTAGCTGTGACCCAGGCGATGTTGTATTTGTCCCAGGTTTCCAGATCGCCGGTTTTGTAATACTCAATGAGGAGCCTAAGGGCATTGGCCTGCGCTTCGTTCTCCGCGACCTCCACGGCTTTCTCCAGCCAGGAGATGATTTGCTGAATGGCGGGGCCGTACATCCCGTCGGCGTGGTAAACGGCTTCCTCCAGCGCTCCGCTTTCATTGCGGATCACCTTGGAATTGAGGCCCATGGAGACGCGCTCGTTTTCCAGGTTGGCTTTCAGGTTCGCGTAGAAGGCTTCGGCCTCCGCCTGCGTGATGTCGGGGTCGTAGAAGTTGATGGCTGAAGCTTTGACCAGGTCATCGGCGCTTTGGTTGATCTTCTTGGCGTCTACTTCCGGGTCGAACATGGCAGTGAGGGCTTCATCTGAGAGGGTAGCGCCCACGGCACTCATCAGCTCCTGAAAGTAGGCCTGTGAGAACTCGGGCTGGAACTTGTCATTAGAGTAGTGGTGGTGGATACCATTGGAAAACCAGACATTCTTCGCATACACGATGAAGTTGTTCCAGTCTTCGCCCGACTTGTCGCCTTCGTAGCCGGCCACGATTTTGTCGATGGCATCGCGGATAGCCAGGTTGTGGCGGTAGTTTTGATCGTACATGATATCGCGCCCGCTCAGCCCGGCTTCCACAAGGTAGTACACCAGCTTTTTCTGATCCAGGCTCAGCTTGTCGAAGCCCGGCACCCGGTAGCGGATCATCTTTTTGTCGGCGAAGGTTTCCGTCAGGTACTGAAAGCTCTCGTCGGAATCCTCGGTGGCGGTTTCAGTGGTGTTTTCGGTGGTTGGTTCTGCATTTTGATTGCAAGATGCGATAAGGGCAACGAGCCCCAGCATCCATAGCCATTGTTTACACATAATAAGGTATGATGGTTAGAAAATGAGTTGGATGAGTCTGCTGAAGATACGTTAAATTATGAAAAATATTAAGCAGGGCCTGGTGATTCCAGCAGCGCCAAAAGGGCGGGCTTCCGGATATCGTCCTCTTCCTTGCCCTTCCCCGGGGCATACTCCGCTTACGAACGAAAATAGAATAAGTACCTAAATTATTTCTAATTTTATCAGGCCTTAGTCTATATGTTAACAACAGATGCCCAACTCTTGAGATGGTGAACGCCCGATCAATATTCTTCCTGTTATATGCCCTTTTGGGGCTTTGCACTGATGGCTTTAGTCAAAATCAACCCGGTAAGGAATTGCACATCAAAAAAGCCACAGGTGCCATAATCCTGGATGGCATAATCAACGAACCTGACTGGCAGGCTGCGGATGTTGCGGATGATTGGTACACCAATTACCCGGTAGACACGCTGAGAGCGCCTTTTCAGACGGAAGGCCGTTTTACCTTTGACGACGAGTTCTTTTATGTCTCTTTTGTCTGTTTTGACGATGAAACGCCGGACATCGTCAACTCCCTGCGGCGCGATTTTGATTATTCGCTAAATGATAATGTAGGGTTTGCAGTTGGGCCTTACAACGATAAGCTGAATGGCTTTTTCTTCGTTATTACCCCTGCCGGTGTTCAGATGGAAGGCACGGTGACCGGTGGTGGGACGGGCGATAATTCCTACAGCACTTTCTGGGATAATAAGTGGTATTCCAAAGTAGTCCGCTACGAGGATAAATGGATCGCCGAGTTGGCTATCCCGTTCAAAAGCTTCCGCTATAAAAGCAACATCCGCGAGTGGAATATTTCCATGGACCGCTGGGAGCTGAAAAGAAACCGAAAGACCAGCTGGATTCGTACGCCTATACATTTTGTTTCGGCCTCCTTCCCGTACGGCGGGCAATTGGTGTGGGATGACCCCATCCCCCCGGCTAAAACCAATATCTCCTTTATTCCCTACATTACAGCTAATACTTCCACTGACAACGAGGTGGAACCGGTGGAACAAAATAGGGGCTTTCAGACAGGATTCGACGCTAAGATTGCCATTACGCCCTCCTTAAATCTGGACCTTACAGTAAATCCTGATTTTTCTCAGGTAGAGGTTGATGATCAGATCATAAACCTGACCCGCTTCGAATTCCAGTTCCCGGAAAGACGGCAGTTTTTTCTGGAGAACAGTGATTTATTCGACCTGGCGGGTTTTCCCGGAGCAAGGCCTTTCTTTTCCCGTCGTATTGGGTTAGCGCCGGACTCCTCCGGTTTGTTCCAGCAGGTCCCCATTGCCTATGGTGCCCGGCTCAGTGGTTCCCTGAGTGAAAAGTGGCGGGTGAATGTCTTGAACATGCAGACGAGAGAAGAAGCCTCCATTGGCTTGCCTGCTCAAAACTATACCGTTGCGGCCCTGCAGCGGAACTTCTGGGCACAATCCAACGTCACCCTTAGTTTTGTGAACAAACAGAGTTTTGGAGTAGAGCCAGAGGATTCCACCAAATTCTTCAGCGACAACGTGTTTCGGGAAGTGCAACTGGGAGACCGGACGGAACTAAGGTCGAATACCTACAACCGGGTCGTTAGCCTCGATGTGGAGATGTCAAGTAAGGATACGAAATGGTACCACAGTTCTTTTATCGCTAAATCGTTTGATGATTTTAATGCAAGGGAGAACCTTTCCGGATTGCTGTTCGGCCGTTATTCCACGCGCACCCTCAGCATTTGGTCCGGGTTTTCGTTCATCAATGAGTTTTTCAATGCGGAAGCCGGTTTTGTGCCGAGTATACGGGTTTATCCGGGGCAGTATTCTTTTTTTGGAAACGCAGCCTATCAGTTTTTTCCGAAAAAGGAATCCATAATCCGAATGGGGCCTTTCCTGAGTTTTGATCATACCTACATACCCGGAGGGACCAGTACCGACCGAAGCTATGGGCTGGGCTATCAATTCGAATTCAATAATGCCTCATCGCTGGAGCTAAGCTACAATTACGTTTACCAGAGGCTTACTAATAGTTTTAACTTGCTGGACCCGGATGAGTTTACGGGGTTTATGGAAGGAGAGGAATATAATTGGAACGCTGCCTCAATTGAATACAGGAGTAACCCACGAAAACGGTTTTTCTACCAAATCAGCGGTAGCTACGGGGGCTTTTATAATGGCGAGAACTTTAATCTGTCAGGAGAGCTTGCCTATCGCTATCAGCCTTATGGGAATGTGGCATTACGCTTCGATTTCAACGATTTGCGGCTTCCGGAAGCCTACGGACAGGAGCAGCTTTTCCTGTTTGGGCCCCGCATCGATTTGACTTTTACGGATGAGATTTTTTTGACGACCTACGTACAGTACAATAACGTTTTGAACAATATCAACCTGAATGCCCGCTTTCAATGGCGATATCAGCCGGCCTCGGATTTGTTTGTCGTCTATACAGAAAACTATCTTCCTGAGAACTTTGGCAGCAAAAACCGGGCGCTTGTGCTAAAGCTGACTTACTGGCTGAACCTCTAAAGCATGGACCGATTTCCGGGAAAGTATAAAGCTGTTTGGGTTAGATTTTGATTAGCCTCCTGGTCATAAAGGTGCTGTTGGATAATCTGATTTTAACAAAATAAATCCCTTTGCTTAATCCGGAGATGTTGATTTCCCGGCTGTTGCCATGATAAACAAGCCTTGAATTTACATCGTAGATTTCGATGGAGGCTAATTCCGGCCCATTAATATGCAGCATACCCCCGGTGGGGTTTGGAAATAGCCTTACAGGACTACCTGTGGGGGCTTCAGTAAGGTTCACAACATCATGGGTGGAAAATGATATGAGCTTTGCCTCCTCCGAGAATGGAGGGATACTGAAGGCCTCAGAGGTCATGAAATACGAATCGGGGGCTATATGGGTAATGGCTTCTATTTGTTCAAGCCCAAGGCTGGTAAGGGGGATTCGCGTATTGGTCCCGGAGAAGACATCGCTGCCCGAAAAGCCTTCACTAATCCACAGGAAGGGCTGTAGCAGCAGGGTGTACCCCACTGAATACAACTTACCAGTGGTCTTATTAAAGGTGGCACCGGTGATTAACCCTTCGCTGTTTAATGCAGTGGGTAAAGGGCTGACAGCATAGTCCCCACTCATCTTTGGAATCGGGTAAGCCTTAGATATTCCTGTAACCCAGTTTTTTGTTAGCAGGATTAGCGTAGTGTCTAAGGTGAATAATGCTTCTGCGTCCCATTCCGTGTTATTAGGGTTGGATGGGAAGTCCAGCTGATCTGCGTAGTTAAAATTTATGATTTCTGCTAAGACATGGGTGGTGTCCAGATAGTCGTTCTTGTTGATCTTATAGATTTTCAAGTCCGTTCTGTTGCCGTTATTATTTCCAATGTCGCCTATGTAAATGGATGTGCTGTCCTGACAGATATCCTCCCAGTCTGCATTTGTGGCATTATCGATTGTAATGGTTCTGGTTATTTCGCCGGTGGCCGGATCTAGTTCATAAAGTATATTTTCATTACCGGAATCATTATGGCTGACGAGCCGGTTGCTGAAGAAGATCACGCCCGAGGATTCACTCAGAACAGCAGGCAGATTGTACTGTTCTTCCACGTCAGTGATCTGGGCAGTGGTACGAAGCGCTCCGAAGAGCAGTAGGGCGGCTAAGGTTAATTTTTGCACAATATGTCTGTCTTTTATTACGCATTTGGAACCGTCATGCCGGTAAATGCCAATATTGTGGTTCCAGAACTGTTGCAATAAGCCGGGTAAGGCTTTTTCAAGAAGGTTATAGTTAAACAACTCAAAGCGGGCAGGCTCGCTACACTCTGGCCCGTAATTGTTGCTGCTATCGGTATCCGCAGTTTCCAAGGGCGGGTCAAAAAAGATTCGCTCCACTACTTTTTACCAAAATAATTCAGCTGAATCCAATCTCCATTCATGGTGTACTGAGTCTCATTTGCCGGATTTTTAAAGACCAAAAAGAGTGTGTCTAAGCCACTCGCTGGGTTGATGGGCACTTCAAAAACTTTAAAGTCTCCTTTGTCTTCATTGAAGTATTCGATGGTTTGCCTGCCCAGAAGCATGCCGTTCTCCCGGCCTTTTCTGACCTCCACTTCACCGTAGTAGGCGTAGTCGGCCCCAAATGCTGCCCCGATGCTGATGCTGCTTAAGTGGTCAAAGCTGATCGGATCGAATTTGAAGTGTTTTCCATCTTTTATGGACCCTACCACTGTCCGGCCGTCTGTTTCCCAGACCCCCAGTTCCTTATCCAGGTCAATGGCGTGCTCCAGCTCCATTTTGGGCGGGATAAATGTAAACTCTTCTACTACGGAAAGAGCAGACCCCTCAATATCTGGATGCCCTTCGTCCAGGTAAGAGGCCATAAGCACATACTTGCCAGCCTCCGCATCTTTTGGATGTTTGTTAAAGGTCAATTCTCCGGACAAGGGCAATAGCTTTTCACTGACTTGCTTTTCCGGGTCCAGGGACAAAATATAATTCACCATGGCATCCACTTCTTCCACGGTCAGCTGAGGGTGGGGTGCCATCATCGTTTCCCCCCAGATACCCTGACTCCCTTTGATGACGCGGTGAATCAGTGTTTGTTTGTCCTTTTTGTCATAGCGTTTGGCAATGTCTATATAGCTCGGGCCCGCTACTTTTTTATCTTTTGCATGACAGGCCTTGCAGTCCGAGGCATCGATCAGGCTAAGCCCTTTGGGCATTACGTTTTGCTGATGGCCCACGCTTGCGAGAATGAGGTCTTCTCCTTCCGGAATGTAGTTGAGGGTCACTATTACTTTTGAGGGATCCAGCGTCCCGTCAGAGGTGCTGCCGTCTTCCAGGTCGCTCACGGCTACTTCGTACCTGACCTTTTTGTTGGTCCAGTAGGTAGTGCCATGATCACTTAGTGCGATTTGCAGAGCTGGAGGTTCGTTGCCGGCCATTATTTTTTTGTTCACGCTGGCTTGTTCGCCCTTCGTATCAGTCACGATCAATTTTACATCATAGATGCCGGGTCTTTCAAAGGTATAGGTGAAAGCTGAAGCGCCCTCCTGCATTACTTCCTCTCCAATAATCCAGGTGTAGGTGAGTGGGTCCTGATCGTAGTCCATAGACTTAGCCGCTGAAAATTGGACCGTAAGGGGTACAGCGCCTGTTTCTTTGTCGGCCTCGAATCGAGCCACAGGAGGGCGGTTCCCTCTGTTGTAAGTAATGACGGATAAGCGGGCATCCAAATTCCGGCTGTTCCATTTTTGGCCATATTCCAGGACATACAGTTTGCCATCTTTGGAAAACAGCATGTCCATCGGGTGGGAGAACGCTGTGCCCGGCATAAAGGGATCGGCCTGAACAAATTGGTGGTTGTCATCAAGATGTACCACGTAGATCCAGTCTCTCATCCATTCATAAACAAACCATTTGCCATCAAAATAGGAAGGAAAGGTATGTTCAGATTCCGGATAATCCGAAGCATGGTAGATAGGGCCTGACATGGGATTGACGCCTCCCGATCCCAGCCACGGAAATTCATCAGAGGCTTCGTAACTGTACCAAATCATGGACTCTTGGATGGGCGGCAGGTTTCGAAGCCCGGTATTATTGGGGGAATCGTTGATGATGTTTTGGGGGTCGAAAACAGGGCCGGATGCTTTTGAACGGAAATCATAGTCTGTATACATTTGATTATTCCCGCGACTGTACGGCCAGCCATAGAAACCCGGTGCTTTGGCCTGGTTGAACTCTCCCATGCCAGCCGGGCCCCGCAGGCTGTCGGGGGCGCCGGCATCCGGGCCGACATCGCCCCAATACAAATCATTGGTCTCGGAATCAATCGAAAACCGGAACGGGTTCCGGCACCCCATCACGAAGATTTCCGGGCGGCAGTTTGCTGTCCCTACCGGAAACAGGTTGCCTGCCGGAATGGAATAGCTGCCATCTTCTTCCGGCTTAATCCGGAGGATTTTACCTCTTAAATCATTGGTGTTTGCTGCTGATATTTGGGCGTCAAAATGTTCGCGCCCGGGCCTTTCGTCAATTGGGGCGTAGCCGGAAGATTCAAACGGGTTGGTGTTGTCTCCCACGCCTATGTACAGCAGGCCATCTTTCCCAAACTCCAAAGAGCCGCCACTATGACAGCATTCCCGAATTAAGGGGATTTTCAAAAGTATCTTCTCGTCGGTCAGTTGGTCATCTGCTAAAGTGAAACGGGAAATATACTGTGTCGCCTCTGATATGTTGGGCGAGTAGAATACATAAACCCAGTGGTTGTCCTGATAATCCGGGTCAACCGCGATGCCCAGTAAGCCATCTTCGTTATCATAGTGCACGTCCAGGGTGTCTAAGGTTTTTACCTGCCCGGTGTGATAGTCATAGAGCTTAATGTCACCTCTTCGCTCGACATAGATGATGCCTCTGTTCCCTAACTCATCGAGCTCCATGGGTTCGTCCAGGTTGAAATCCAGCACCTGCTTACTGAAACGGGTTTCCTCAGGGACGCTGAATGTTGTAGCTTTTGAGTAATCCAGGCTGTTATTGCCGATCGCAAACCTGGTCCCCTCCAAAACCTGCTTTAGAAACAAGGGGTCCTGATACGTTTCTTCTTTATGCCCCAGGGCGGTATAGAAGGCTCTCCCGCCATCGAAGTGATGCTTCCAGGCCATAGGATGGTTGGCGCCGTTGCGGCCACCTTCGTAGGAGGATTCATCAATTTCCATTAATACCTCGATGGCAGGATTGATGGATTTGAAGTTGTACCACTCCTCTTCAAGGGTCCAAACTTCGGGGAGATGCTGACAGCAAGGGTCTTCTCTTTTGATACAATGCAGTTCAGCTTCCTGAATGGCCGGATGCCCGTCAAAGTAAGCCCCGACCAACTGATTGTACCAGGGCCAGTGGTACTCTGTATCGGTCGCCGCATGAATGCCCACAAAGCCTCCGCCCGCCTGAATGTAGCGCTCGAAGTCCGCCTGTTGGGCAGCATCTAAAACATCACCGGTGGTATTCAGGAAAACGACCGCTGAAAACTGTTCCAGCGTATCTTCAGTAAAATAAGCGGCATCCTCGGTGAGGACGACCTGTATGCCTTCTGATTCGTATAACGCTTTTAGGGCGGTAGCTCCAGCTTCTATAGAAGTGTGCCGGAACCCTTCCGTCTTCGAAAAAACAAGCACGCGCTGCTCTCTTTTCGAGCACGAGCAAAGAAGGGCAAGGCACAAAAAAAAGAATAACGATTGTGCATGGATAGCCTGCCGAAAGATTCCAGCTCTGTTGATCATCCTGTGAAATATTTATCTGATGCTCCTAAAGTACGGGTAATAAGGTGGGTAAACTACTACAGAGGGGCCAAAATTTTTTACAGAGGCTCAAATATAAGCTCCATCTGTTATAGGCATTTTGAATCGTCTAACTTGAATCCACGAATGTTTTTTATCCCATCGCCCTACATGCACTTAAAAAATAAGTTGGATCAGTTCGCTGAAGATACGCCAAATAACAAAAATGGTGAGTACGAACAGGCCAAGTAATACCAGGGCGACCAAAATCACCGGTCCCCAGGCGCTGCCCTGATGCCTGCCCTCTTTGTAGTGCTCTTCCATGAGGTGGAGGTTGCGGCGGTTGGCTTTGTACCCGAGGTCGAATAGGTCGCCGAGGATGGGGATGGCGCCGAAGATCACGTCCAGTACAATATTGCCAATCATCTTAAAGAGGACCATACCGCTCGCGCCCTTGCGGGCCATCACCAGTACCAGCAACCCGGAAATACCAAAGGTGAGGGCATCCCCTGCACCGGGAATGAGGCCCAGCAGGAAGTCTGCTCCAAACCGGATATTCGTACCGGGGATACGGTAGCGGGTATCGAGCAGGTCCGAAACGGTATCCAGCCATTTCAGGTCTTCGTAGGGGGTGGGAGAAGGGGATTGGTGAGCCATTAGCGTTTGTCGCGTTCGAAGTACAGGTAAAAGTACATACCGGATCCAAAGTCTTCGATATCTGTGGAGGCCAGCCGCCAGCCATCTGCCGCGTACTCGTCCAGCTTTTGTTGAATGTCTTTGGTAGAATCTTTGAGGATATGTGCCCGGTCCAGGGTGAGTTTGCTGTAGTAGATCAGGGATTCTACACGATATTCTTTCATGATGTTCGGATAATTAGTTAGGTCACAAATTACCGAATCCCTATGGTATTACAAATAGTGGACCGCATTCATCATCATTCCGTTGCTCCAGTCTATAGTCCGAAGGGCGATACGGTAGTGGTCTACCTCAAAATCTTCGGATCGCTGCCCAATCTGGAAAAAGCAGGAAGGCGTGATGTACACGGTGAGGTTGCGCTTGGTCACTATTTTTTCAACGTGGTAGTGCCCGGTAAAGACTTGGACGGGATGAGGATGTTCGAAAAAAACGGCCTGTACGGCTTCCATATTGCGCAGGCTGTGCTTGCTGTCCATAAAGGGGACGCCTCCGGGCAGGGGCGGGTGGTGCATAAAGACGAGCGCCGGACCCTCTATGGCTTTGAGGGCATTGGAGAGCCATTCGAGTTGCTTTGCCGGCATTTCATAAGTGGTGGTATCCAGAAAAAGGACCGTGCGGTCAGCGTACTCCCGGCTGAAGTACAGCTCTTTGCCTTTGAGCAGGTCCTCCCGTCCGAATGCCCTGGCAAGCAGTACCGGGTCATCGTGGTTGCCTGACATCACTTCGTAGGGCAGGCCGGACTCATCCAGATGGTGTTTTATCCATGCATAAATGCGGGCATCCCCGTCACGGTAGCAAAGGTCGCCGGAGATAATCAGGAGGTCTGGGTGCTGAGCTTTAGCTTTGTCGAGGATTCGGAGGAAATTCTGCCGGACGTCCACGCCATAAGTATCTTCGTTTTCCAAGCCTATGTGCAGATCGGTCAGTTGTACAATTCTCATAGTAAGGGGCCGTCGTTGATTGCTTGTTGCTAACGTCGTTAGCGGTTCCTAAATTTTACGAAGCGGTAGTTATTTGGGTATTAAGGGTTGCTGGGCCTAAGTGTAAGGTAAAGCAGAGGCTCAGGGTCATCGGGCAGGTGGACAATCCGCTCGAACCGGAACCCCAGCCGCTCCAGCAGTTTCCGGGAGGAGGTATTGGCCTCTACAGTGATGGCGGTGAGCTCTGTCAGGCCAATTTCGTTGAAGGCGGCTTCGATGAGCCGTTGGGCGGCTTCCCGGGCATAGCCCTGCCCCTCGTAGGCGGGAAGTAGCCCAAATCCTAAGTCTACACCCTCAAGCCCCTGCCGGTCGTACAACCCGCAGCAGCCCATTTTTGCACCATCGCTTTTACGGATGAGCGTATAATTGGCGTAACCCAGCCGCTCATACTGCGGGCGGATGCGTTCGAGGATGTAGTTTTCTGCGTCCGCTATTGTGTATACCTTTCGGTCGCCAATGAACTCCAGCCACTTGGGCGTATTGAGCAGCTCAAGAATGAGGCCGGCATCCGGGAGGTCGGTCACCTTAAGCCAGAGGCGTTCCGTTTCAAATTCAGGAAAAAGGGGCATTATTCAGGTTTATTTCCGGAGCTGCGGATGTTGACGAGCTTGCGCAGAAGATCAAACCAGAAGGGCGCGCCCAGGGAAACCGCAAGGGCCGTAACCGTCCAGCCCAAGAGCTTCAGGACCACATCGTACCAGGTCACTTCCGACCAGTCTACATTTTTCCAGCCCAGTCCCAGTGGGGACTTAACCGACTCAATCTGATCGTTGATCATTTCCTCCAGTTTGTTGAGGGAGGCGTCAAACTCCGGTGACATTTGGGGCGGGGCGATTTCCAGCCCGTCTTTGCCATTAACATAGTCTTCGGCCAAAGTCAATACCTGTTGCAGCGTCTCCGGGTCAGATTCCAGGCGCTCGTAGATGGCCAGGGTGTCGGCGTTGAAGACTACCGCTATGAAGAAGCCCATGCCCACCAGAATCTTTTGGGTATAGCGCTTGTACCAGCCAGAGGCCCGGTCCATTACATCATTATACCAGGTGCGGACTTTGCCTTTGAAGGCCTCCACATCGTGCTCGGATTCCCGCAGGAATTGTTTCAGGACGTTTTTCAGGTCGGCATCCGGGAGCGTTTCCAGTTTTTCCTCTATACGGTCAAAGCCTTCCCCGTTCAGAATAGTCTCCATCAGGATAGACTGAAAGGAACGGTCGCTAAGGTAAGAAGGGGAGTAGCGCTTTTTGCCGTATTTGTAGGAGAGCTGCTTGTACAGCGCATTTTCCTTGAACGCCGCGACCAGCCGGTCGTCTACTTCCGTGGAAGCCAGCATATTGCGCAGGGCCTTTTCAAGGTTGCGCCCGCGCAGGGAGAAGGCCGAGGCCACGAGCTCCATCATCGTGGTGGCCAGCAGGCTGAGCAGGAGCAGGACGAAAATCAGGCCAATGACGACCTGTAGCATTCCAATCATAGTGTTGAGGTCTTAGTTCGGGGTTGAATTTAAGCATTCTCAGTCACATCAGCGCCTCACCGAGCCTGCAATTCCGACTAATTTTGAAAGTTGTGCTTTATGGTTGTGGATTTAGTTTTGAAAAACAATTTAAAATCGTAATTTAATTCCGGATTGAGTCGCAATAGCGGAATTATAAAACAAATCAGGTGCGGGTTCCCGTTGTATGGGGAAATGTCACTGCCGTAGTATGCGCCTCGTCATATCGTATGCCCTTAAGACCATAGATCTTACAGCAAATATAAAACCAATTACATATGAGCTACGACACCAAAAATCTCCGCAATGTCGCCTTACTTGGCCACCCGGGGAGTGGCAAAACATCCTTCACAGAATGCATGCTCTTTGAAGCAGGCGATATCCAACGAATCGGCTCGGTAGAAGAAAAAAACACGCAATCCGATTATACCAACATCGAAAAAGAACGGGGCAACTCTATCTTCGCCTCACTGACGCACGCCGAGTGGAAAGATTCTAAAATTAATATTCTGGATACACCTGGTTTTGACGACTTCATTGGTGAGGTGGTTTCCGCCCTTAAGGTGGCCGATACCGGACTTATGGTGCTCAACGCTCAAAATGGCGTGGAAGTAGGCACCGAACTCATTTGGGACTATGTGGAGCGTTTCGAAACGCCCTGCCTTTTTGTGATCAATCAGCTGGATACGGAAAAAGCAGATTACGATGCGACCCTGCAGCAGGCGCAGGACCGCTTTGGCGAAAAGGTGATCCCGGTACAATACCCGTTGGAGACTGGCATAGGCTTTAATAAAATCATCGATGCCCTGCGCATGGTGATGTACGTCTTCCCCGATGGCGGCGGCAAACCGGAGAAACACGATATTCCGGCGTCTGAAATGCAGCGCGCCCAGGAAATGCACAATGCACTGGTGGAAGCGGCAGCTGAGAATGACGAAGGTCTTATGGAGCGCTTCTTCGATGAGGGTACCCTTACCGAAGAAGAGTTGACGGAAGGGCTGCGTATCGCCATCGCGCATCAGGATATTTTCCCGGTTTTCATCAGCTCTGCCATCCGCAATATGGGTAGTGGCCGTATTATGGGCTTCATCAATGATGTATGCCCTTCACCTGCTGACCGCCCGGCGGCAAGGCTTGTGGGTACCGAAGAGAAGCTGGCCTGCGATAGCGAAGCCGAAACCACCGTTTTTGTCTACAAGACAATGACTGAGCCACAAGTTGGGCTGGTCACTTATTTTAAGGTGTACGCCGGTACGCTGAAGGCTGGTGATGAACTGGTGAACCAGAAGAATCAGACTACAGAGCGCTTCGGGCAAATCTTCATCGCAGAAGGTAAAAACCGCGAACCGGTTACGGAATTAAAAGCCGGTGATATTGGCGTTACCGTTAAGCTCAAAAATACCCATACCAATAATACACTCGACGAGAAAGGCACGGATATCCAAATTGATCCGATTCACTTCCCGGAGCCACGTATCCGCGAGGCCGTTCAGCCGATGAGCGCCAACGATATGGAGAAGCTCTACAAAGCGCTGCATCAGATCGAAGAGGAAGACCCTACGCTTATCGTGGAGCAAAATGCTACGCTGAAACAGACTATTCTGCACGGGCAGGGGCAGTTGCACCTTGATCTGATCAAGTACCGGATTGAGAAAGTGCATAACGTAACGATGGAATTCACCAAGCCACGTATCTCCTACCGCGAGACCATTACCCGCAAGGCCGACAGCATGTACCGCCACAAAAAGCAAACAGGCGGTGCCGGGCAATTTGCCGAAGTGCACCTCCGGGTCGAGCCTTTCACAGAGGGCATGCCTGATCCGGATGGGCTGAGTGTACGCAAGAAGGAAGTGGAAGAACTGCCCTGGGGCGGTAAGTTAGCCTTCTACTGGTGCATCGTCGGTGGTTCTATTGATGCCAAATACTCCAATGCAATCAAAAAAGGGCTGCTGCAGCGGATGGAAGAAGGGCCGCTGACCGGCTCTCACTGCCAGGATATCCGCGTAAGTATTTACGATGGTAAAATGCACAGTGTGGATTCCAACGATATGGCCTTCATGCTGGCCTCCAAGCAGGCATTCCGCGCGGCATTCAAAGAAGCGGCACCTCAACTGCTGGAACCTATTTATAAACTGGAAATCCTCTGCTCTGATGATGCTATGGGGGATATCATGGGCGATCTGCAGACCCGCCGCGCCATCATCATGGGCATGGACAGCGACGGGCACTATCAGAAAATTACCGCACACGTGCCACTCGCAGAACTTTATGAATACTCTAACCGATTGCGTTCCCTGTCTCAGGGGCGTGCCAAATTCCATCAGGAATTCCTGGAGTTCCAGTCTGTACCGCATGACCTGCAGGCAGATCTGATGAAGGCGCATGAGGAAGAGCTTTCTGAAGCTTAGCTTCTCTTATTTTCAAACTAATGGTGTATGAAAAACCGGGAGTCAGCAACATCGCTGCACTCCCGGCTTTTTTTTCTCATGAAAATCAGGAAAGCTCAATCACCAGGTCATCTTGTTCCACCAGCGTTTTCTCGGTCAGGTAAATCTTTTTGACGGTACCCGCTATTGGAGAAGTGACGGTAGATTCCATCTTCATTGCTTCAATGGTGAAGAGTGGGCTGTTGGCGTTTACTTCCTGTCCTTCTTCTACCAGGATTTTGGAAATGTTCCCCTGTAGCGGGGCGCCCACCTGCTTATCGTTTTCTACTTTGCGGTGCACCACTACTTCCGACTGTACCTTTCGGTCGCGTACCGGCACGGAGCGGGTTTGCCCGTTGAGTTGGAAAAACACCAGGCGCACGCCCTGCGCGTCCGGTTCAGACATATTGATGTACTTGATCAGCAGGCTTTTGCCCGCATCGAGCGTGACAATGATTTCTTCATTAGGCTTGAGGCCGAAGAAGAAGGCAGGGGTGGGCAGGGCTCTGACCAGGGCATAATTTTCGTAATGCTCGCGGTATTCCTCATATACCCTGGGGTACAACTTGTAGGACAGGAAGTTGCGCATATCTAGGTGCTCACCAAAGCGGGATTTGAATTCGGCATATTCCGTGTCAAAGTCAACCGGTTCCAGGTGGGCGTTGGGCCGCTCTGTGTAGGGCTGCTCATCCTTGAGGATGATTTTTTGGATGTCCTCCGGGAAGCCGCCCGGCGTTTGGCCCAGGTCGCCCCGCATCAGCGCCTTGACACTATCAGGGAAGGAAAGCGTATGCCCCTTCTGAAGGATGTCCTCCCGGGTCAGGTTATTGGAGGTCATGAACATCGCCATGTCTCCCACCACCTTGGAAGAAGGCGTTACCTTGACGATATCTCCGAATAAATCATTCGCTACGCGGTAGTTCTTTTTGATGGTCTCGAATTTTTCCTCCAGCCCGAGTGCCCGTGCCTGTGGCCGCAGATTGGAATACTGCCCGCCGGGAATTTCGTGCTCGTAGACTTCCGCGGTACCGGAGCGCAGTTCGGTCTCAAACGGATAGTAATAGCGGCGCACGGCTTCCCAGTAGGCGGAGAATTCGTTCAGCGAGTGCAGGTTGATCGGGTGCTCCCGCTCATGCCCTTTCATGGCTGCGGCTACCGCATTGAAGTTGGGCTGAGAGGTCAGCCCGGACATGGAGCTGATGGCCACGTCTATCACGTCCACGCCAGCTTCTACGGCGGTCATGTAAGTGCTTGCCTGTATGGAGGCGGTGTCGTGCGTATGCAAATGTATGGGGGTGTGGACGGTGTCCTTTAGCGCCCCAATGAGTTCTTCGGCAGCCAGTGGCTTCAGCAAGCCAGCCATATCCTTGATGGCGATAATGTGTGCCCCCTGATCCTCCAGCTGTTTGGCCAGGTCAAGGTAATACTGTAGGGTGTACTTGGCCCGGCTGGGGTCGGTAATGTCGCCGGTGTAACAAAGGCAGGCCTCCGCGATGCTGTCGGTACGCTCCCGAACGGTCTTGATACTGACCTTCATCGCTTCCACCCAGTTTAGGGAGTCGAAGATGCGGAAAATGTCAATGCCCGCCTCAGCAGCCTCCTCTATGAACTTGATGATGAGGTTGTCCGGGTAGGCGGTGTAGCCCACCGCGTTAGAGCCCCGCAGCAGCATTTGGAAGCAGATATTTGGAATCGCTTCCCGCAGGAACTGCAGGCGCTTCCAGGGGCATTCCTTGAGGAAGCGCATGGAAACATCGAAAGTAGCCCCGCCCCAGACTTCCATAGAAAAGACATCGTCGCTGTGGCGGAGGGCGAAACTGCGGGCGACCTTTTCCATATCGTAGGTGCGCATGCGGGTAGCTAGCAGGGATTGGTGGGCATCCCGGAAGGTGGTATCTGTATACTGAACGGCTTTTTGTTCCTTGAGCCACTGCGCGAAGCCCTCCGCGCCAAGCTGCTGCAGTTTTTGCCGGGTGCCATCGGGTACCGGGGCTTTAGGGTCATAAGCGGGCACGACCGGGTCGATGAAAATTTTGCTCTCGTCCTTGTATTTTACATCCGGGTTGTCATTGACAATGACTTCTGCCAGGTAGCGGAGGAGCTTGGTGCCGCGGTCCCGCCAGTTGGGCATCGCCATCAGCTCGGGGTGGTCCTGTATGAAGTTGACCGTAGCATGCCCCTGCTGAAAGGTTTGGTCCCGCAGCAGGTTGAGCAGGAAGCCAATATTGGTGCTCACGCCCCGTACCCGGAACTCCCGCAGGGCCCGGTGCAAACGCTGAGAAGCCCCTTTCATCGTCCGGCCCCAGGCAGTCACCTTCACGAGCATGGAGTCAAAGTAGGGTGAAATTTTTGCGCCCGGGAAAGCAGAACCGGCATCGAGGCGGATACCCATGCCTGAAGCCGAGCGGTAGGCAATCAGGGTGCCGTAGTCGGGCTTGAAGTTGTTGGCAGGGTCTTCGGTCGTCACCCGGCACTGAATAGCGTAGCCGCTGCACTCTACATCTTCCTGATTGCGAATGTAAATAGACCGGTGGCTCAGCTCATAGCCTGCAGCAATGAGGATTTGAGAGCGGACAATATCGACGCCCGTCACCTCTTCGGTGATGGTATGCTCTACCTGGATGCGGGGGTTGACTTCGATAAAGTAAACGTTCTCGTCTTTATCGACCAGAAATTCCACTGTGCCTGCATTACTGTAGTTGACCGCTTTGCCCAGCCGGATGGCATAGTCATACAGTTTTTGCTTAGTGACTTCATTGATGGAAGGGCAGGGCGCAACTTCCACGACCTTCTGGAAACGGCGCTGCACGGAGCAGTCCCGTTCGAATAGGTGGACGAGGTTGCCGTGCTTATCGCCCAGAAGCTGCACCTCAATGTGCTTAGGCTGATCAATGAACTTTTCTATAAATACCGTATCATCCCCAAAGGCATTGCCTGCTTCCCGCCGGGCTTCCTGAAAGGCATTGGCCAAATCCTCTTCTTTTCGGACCACACGCATACCCCGGCCACCGCCACCGGCTGCTGCCTTTAACATCACCGGGAATCCGATTCTTTTGGCTTCTTTTAATGCGATTTCAGCGTTGGTCAGCGGCTCCTGACTGTCTTCGATTAGAGGGACTTCCTCCTGCCGGGCCAGCTTTTTGGCCGCCACTTTGTCACCCAACTGCTCCATGCTTTCCGGCGATGGCCCCACAAATTCGATGCCTTCTTCGCGGCAGCGCCGGGCGAAGGTGACATTCTCGGAGAGGAAACCGTAGCCAGGGTGGATCGCATCCACTTCATTTAGTTTTGCCACCCGGATTATTTCCTCGATATTCAGGTAAGGTTTGAGCGGATCATTATCTTCGCCCACCTGATAAGCTTCATCTGCCTTGTATCTGTGCAACGAATAGCGGTCTTCGTACGTATAAATGGCAACGGTCCGTAAATTCAGCTCGGATGCGGCGCGCAAGACGCGGATAGCAATCTCTCCGCGGTTGGCTACCATGAGCTTTTTAAATCGCTTGCGTTCTGGAATCATCTTTTTTGCTATTGAGTGATCGTGAGGGTAGGGCCGCCCGGAAGATAGCAATTGCCGGTAGGACGGCAAAATTTTGTTTTCAGATTGCGGAGTGGAATTCCGATCCCTAAGTGAATAGAAAAACAATTGCCGTGTAACTTTACAGGGTAATCTGTCAAACTAAACAAATATGAACTGCAAACGCTTTTATATCCTGCTTTTTTGCTTTTCTTTTTCAGTGGCCTGGTCACAAAACCTCCCTATAACCCTTATCGATAGCGGTGTTTATCAGCGGGGCTGTACGAGCGGTCAGCAGCCCTGCACATCGGCAGGTTTGCCGGCTCATTCCGTGACGCTGGGCGCCTTTGCTATCGGCACTTATGAGGTGACGCAGGCAGAATACCTGGCTGTCGTCGGTAATAATCCGTCTTTGAATATTGGCTGCAGCGATTGCCCGGTAGAGCAGGTGACCTGGTATGGAGCCATCGTTTTTTGTAATACCCTTAGTCAACAACAGGGGCTGTCGCCGGCTTATTACAGCGATCCTGAACTGTCGGAGCCCTTCTTCAGCACAGCAGGCACCGTGTATTGGGATACCGAGTCTGACGGGTATCGCCTGCCTACCGAAGCAGAGTGGGAATATGCTGCCCGGGGTGGGAGTATGGATAATGATTTCCGGTATGCCGGAAGCGACAACTGGACGGCTGTTGCCGTGGTGGGCACAGCTACACAGCCTACGGGCACCAAATTGCCGAATGATTTAGGGGTTTACGACATGAGTGGGAATGTAGCCGAATGGGTGTGGGATATATATGGCGATTATCCCAACTTTCCCCTTTGTGACCCGCGTGGCATAGCTGCGGGTACGGGCCGGGTTGTCCGGGGAGGGCATTTTCAGCAACCTGCCGGAGTATCGGTAAGCAGCCGGACACTGGCTGAACCTGGCGACCAAAGTAGTACCGTTGGATTTAGAGTGGCCCGCACGACCGGCAGGATGGTCACGGTGCCCGGCGGGACCTTCACCATGGGCTGCACTGCCGAACAGGAACCGGACTGCCAAAACGATGAATATCCGCCCCACACGGTTAGCGTAGATGACTTTCTGCTCTCCAGCTATGAGGTCACACAGGCCGAATGGGCGGCGCTGATACCGGAATATACACCTTTATATAATAGAGGGGCGGGCCCGGACTATCCCACCTATCGGGTGAGTTGGTATGATGCGGCCACCTACTGCAACCGGTTGAGCCTCTCGGAAGGGCGGACACCGGCCTATTACTTTGATGCGGCATTTACTGAAGTATTTGATTCTCTGGTAGGGGATCAGCTTGCCTATGTGGATATTTACTGGGATACAGAGGCGGATGGTTACCGTCTCCCTACCGAAGCTGAATGGGAATATGCCGCCCGGGGCGGAGCTGCGGGGCAGGTCACGGTTTATGCCGGCAGCAACGATCTTAACGCTGTAGCCTGGCATACTGGCAATAGCAATGTCAACAGCCAACCCGTAGGCACCCGCGCACCCAATGAGTTGGGGTTGTATGATATGACCGGGAATATCTACGAGTGGTGCTGGGACTGGTATGATTCTGATTACTACGAGGTCAGCCCGGTTGACAATCCGCTGGGGCCATCTGGCCTAACGTTAAGAACCATAAGGGGCGGCTCCTGGAATACCACCGCAAATGGCTCCCGGGTAGCCAATCGTTTAAATTTTCTGCCCGGTGCACGCCGGACGACTTTTGCTTTCCGTGTAGCGCGTTCAAAATAACCAACTTCCTATGAAAACGATTTATGCACTTGTTTTTAGCTTGTTTTTCACCGCTACGATTCAGGCACAATGCCTGGAAGAGCTCCCTACACCGGTCTCTGCAGATTGGGCTGCGGCTCATTTCCTGTCTGCTGAGCAGGGGTGGCTGATCGGCGAATCGGGGCAGGTACTGCAAACCACAAATAGTGGGCAATCCTGGGCCCTGGCTGATCCCCGTACCAATGTGAACCTTCGGGGGGGTACCTTCCTGGGGCAGGCGATGGGCTGGATTGTAGGCGAGAGTGGTGTCATCCGAAGAACTACTGATGGAGGCTTGTCCTGGCAGCAGCAGTTCAGCCCTGTCGGTGCGGACCTGAACAGCGTCGATTTTGCTTTTAGCAATTTAGGGCTTGTGGCGGGAGATTGTGGCACCCTTCTGCGCACTATAAATGGCGGTACCGCCTGGACCTGGGTAGATGCCGGTACGCCTAATAACCTGAACGTTATCAGATGGGTGAATACGCAGACCGTTCTGGCTGCGGGTGAGGGGGGCGTGTTGCTCAGAAGCAGTAATGGCGGGCAAACCTGGAACAGCTTAGTCGGCACAGGCACCGGAGACCACTACGCCATGGAAGTTCAGGGCAGTGAAATATGGCTGTCGGGAGAGGGTGGCACTTATTATTCAGGCAATGCCGGCCTGAGCTGGGAATGGCTGGACAATCGTCGCTTTCATGCGCTGGCGGCCGATGGCAGCGGTACCGTCGTTGGAGCCGGGCGGAACGGACTGGTGGCTGTGAGTACTGATAATGGCCAATCCTGGGATGACCTCGGCCTGCTGCCGGGCGTGGACTGGTCAGCGGTGGCGCTCACGGGCACCCGGTCGGGCTATCTGGCGGGCAGCGGAGGTATGGTAGTCGCGTTTCGTTGGATTAATGCGGCTGTATCTGGTCCTGCCTCGGTGTGTGCCGGGGAGGTTGTGCAGCTTAATGCAGACGCAGTGCCTGGAAGTCCCACCTATCTATGGGAAGGCCCAAACGGTATTATTGGCACAGGCTCGTCGGTCAGTCTGCTGCCTGCAAGCGCCGGCGACAACTGGTATGTATTAAGTGTGGAAGAAGATGGGTGTGTCGCTAAGGATTCTCTTTTGTTACAGGTTCTCCCTGCCCCTGAAGTCAATCTGGGCAGTGACGTTGCGCTTTGCGAAGGTGAAACGTTACTGCTGACCGGCCCGGGTGACGTGGTGGGTTACATCTGGAGCGATGGTAGTGATAATGCTGAACTGGAAGTCGCCACCACCGGAACCTACAGCCTCACGGTAGTGAATGCATTCGGCTGCACTGACTCGGACATGGTAACGGTAGAGGTGCAGGAAAACGGTACTTTACTGCTCGATACGCTGCTCTGTTCCGGTGAATTTCTGGAGGTTAATGGTAACTTTTACGATGATTTCAACCCTGTTGGAACGGAGGTGCTACCCGGCGCTGCCGTCAACGGTTGTGATTCTCTGATTTCGGTACAAATTGAGTATTCTATCACGGAGCCCATTACGGAGGATACTATGGTGTGTGCCTCAAGTTTCCCCTTCGTGTATGAAAATATAGAAGTGGACGGCCCCGGAGATTATTTTACGCAAATCCTCAATGCTGATGGTTGCCCACAGATGATTTTTCTGAGTGTACAAGCGCTTCAGAGCTATGAGGTGTCATTCGAGGCTTCCTTTTGTGAAGGCGGTTTCTATGTATGGAATGAACAAGTACTGACCAATCCCGGCACCTACACACGCGACTTTACCGCCACCGATGGCTGCGACAGTACCGTCACGCTCCTCCTTACCGAAGAACCGGCTACAGTAACCAATCTGGAACTATCAGTTTGTGAAGGAGAAACAGTGGCCGTAGGAAATATGGAGTTTGATGCTACAGGAACCTACGAAGTTGTGCTGAATGGAAATGCCGGCTGTGATTCGATCGTGAATCTGGCGCTAACGGTTTTGCCAAATGATCTGGATACAGAAACAGCGGAAATCTGCGATGGTGAGACCTACACCTGGGAGGGTGGAATACTGAGCGAGCCGGGGCAGTACCAATTGGTCTACACCAATGCTCAGGGCTGCGACAGTATTCGGGTACTCGACTTGACGGTTTTTCCAAACCCCGAACTTTTTATCGTGGATACTCTGGCGGACAATGGCAATGGAAACGGTGCGGCAGTGCTGGATGTCCTTCAGGGGCAGCCACCATTTAATGCAAGCTGGAGTAATGGAGGTATGGGGCTGGTACAAACCGGGCTCACGGCAGGCAACTACACCGTGACAGTTACGGATGCTAATAATTGTTCGGATACCCTGTCAGTGACCGTCCCCATGACGACGAGCCTGCGTGAGGTGGACCTGGGAAGGGTCTCGGTATGGCCCAACCCTACCACGGGGCAGCTTTGGGTGGAATGGCCCGATGCATGGGATGCCAGAGCAGTGCGGCTTTCTTTGTACAATGCTTTAGGAAAGGAAGTCAGGGTGTGGGAAGGGCAGGAGAGGCTGCAGGCTTTAGAACTTGCCGCACCCAACGGCGCCTATTGGCTAATGGTTCAGTACCGGGAGCAGCGGCAGATACAGAAGGTAATGATTACGGATTAGGAAATGCATTGTAAAATTCAAAACCTTTCTTATCTTTGCACCCGCTAAAAGACGCTGGTGTAGGCCGTTTTGACTTCCAATACAGCATTCATCAGTGTTTTGGCTGTAAAGTAACCTTCGGCAGAAGCGCCGGAGTTTTTCTGATTATTTATTAATATGTCTGATCCAATGAAAAATTACGAAGTAACTTTCATCGTAGACCCGGTGCTGTCGAGGGAGGAAATCGAAGCGACAGCTCAGACATATGTCGATCACCTCAAAAATGAGGGTTGCCAGATCGTACATGTGGACGAAATGGGGTTGCGCCAATTGGCTTATCCAATTAACCGCCGAACCTCCGGGATTTACTACTGCATTGAATTCGAAGCGCCTAACGGCGAACTTATTGACGTGATGGAACTGGCGCTGCGCCGCGACGAGCGCATCATGCGTTTCCTCACTGTAGCACTCGACAAGTACGGTGTGAAGTACAATGCAGACAAGCGTGCCGGAAAGATCGGCAAAGTGAAGAAAAAAGCGAAGAAGAGCGACGACCGCAAGGACAACCGCCGCGACAATCGCAAGAAGGACGAGAAGCGCAAGCCGGCTCCTAAAAAGGAGGAAGCTACCGCTAAGAGCGAAGAAGAAGAATAGTCGTCCACCCCATTTGTTAAATTCTAAAGTTGAAAGATCATGGCATCCAGAGACGATATTAAGTTCCTCAGCAATCCTAAAATCGGTCAGAAGCGCGACAAGTACTGCCGCTTCCGTAAGTTTGGCATCAAGTACATCGACTACAAAGATGCAGACTTCCTGACCCAGTTCGTTAACGAGCAGGGCAAGATTTTGCCTCGCCGCATCACCGGCAACTCCCTGAAGTACCAGCGTAAAGTAGCTACTGCAGTGAAGCGCGCCCGCCACCTGGCACTGATGCCTTACGTGACTGACTTGCTGAAGTAATTTTTTGGCCCTCTAAATTTTTGAAAGATGGATATCATTCTGTTAAAAGATATAGATAAGGTAGGCGATAAGCATGAGCTCGTTAGCGTTAAGCCGGGTTATGCGCGTAACTACCTCATCCCTCAGGGACTGGCCCTTGTTGCCAACGACGCCAACCGCGCTAAGCTCGATGAGATCAAGCGCAAAGAGGAAGAAGAACTGGCAGCTCGTAAGGCTGAGTTCGTCGAAATGGCGGATAACCTGAAAGGTAAAGTGCTGAAAATCGGCGCTAAAGCTGGCACAAGCGGTAAAATCTTCGGTAGCGTAACCAACGTACAGTTGGCTGCTGCGCTGAAGGACCAAATGGGTATCGAGGTGGACCGCCGCCGCGTTATCCTGCCGGAAGATGATATTAAGACCCTCGGCGCTTACGTTGCTGAGCTGAAACTCCACCCGGAAGTGGATATCAAAGTAAACTTCGAGGTTGTAGAAGAATAAGCTACGCCTCAGGTGCTTGGTTCGGTGCGCCGGGGCTATCCCCAGTTCACCAGCCGAAACAATCTACATTTAGAGCCATTTGTCTTACCTGGTAGGGCAAATGGCTTTTTGCTTTCTAGAAGCCCAGCTTCCCACCGTGCACTTTCAGCCACTTTTCCTTCTCCTTGTAATCGGGCATCGCATCGGAGACCAGCTTCCAAAACCGAGGCGAGTGGTTCATCTCAATACGGTGCGCTAACTCGTGGATGATGACATAATCGATTACATCATCGGGGGCAAACAACAGGCGCGTAGACAAGTTGATATTGCCCTTTGAGGAACAGCTGCCCCAATTGCTGTGGTTGTACTTCAAGCGGACCTCCCCGATGTTCTGCTGGAAGAACCGGTCATTGAGATCGTCGACCCGGCGGGTGATTTCCGGCAAAAAGTCCTGCGCTACAATACGGCTCAAAAGATGCTGCAGGTGTTTGGCAAACGCTGGCCCCTGATCGTGGTGGCTGAGCTTCAGGGCAATGGTGCCATCCGGGAGCTTGCCTGAGTGGGTTTTCCGGTCTTCATAGGAGATTGCTAATTGGTACTGTCTTTTTCCCACGGTCAACGTATCTCCATCCTGATACTCCCGGTGCCCAAAGTGGCGGTTTAGCGTATCACTCTTAGCCACTTGTTTATGGAGCCATTCCTTAAACCAGTTCAGGTGTCTTTCTTCTTCGATGGCTGGTAATCCGTGGGGCATACGCAAAAAGGCTGCCGTTTTACCGATGCTTGCCCGGACGTTGCGCCGGTACTCTTTATAGATGCGCACGGGGACTGTGGTACCCCCGATATCGAGGGTCAATTGCTGTAGAGTGGATTTGGCTTTGCGTTTCCTTCTCATGGGGGCTAAGTTACGGTTTTCTTTGGTTGCTGTTTATGGAGGTAGAACCACAGATTGGACGGATTGCGCGGATTGGACGGATTATGAGCAGTGGCATGCTAGTGTGGCGGCACTGGATTGCTAAGATCAGTGCCATCAGTCAGATCAGCGTCATCAGTGTACTTTTGCCGTGTGCAGTGCGAGGGAACACGGATTGGACGGATTATGAGCAGTGGCATGCTTAGGCGGCGGCACCAGATTTCCAGGAGTAAGGTAAAAGGAAGAGCACTAAACTAAGGCTTCCCCAAAGCACCTTCAATTACCAGCTTCAGGCTATCCACCCCGGGTTTAGGCGCAGACATATCAATGACCTCACGAGACCGGCCCAACAAGGCATAGGACGGGATACTGGAAATAGAAAACAAGCTGCCATAATCCGAATCCATGCCTCCCTCCACATAAATCGGGAAGATATTGGGATAGGCTGCTTGTTTGGACAACGCGCGCTTCCAGGCCTCAAAGGAACGGTCAAAGGAAACGGTAAGGATAAGAAAATCGGGCTGATCCGCGTAGTGCTCGGCCAAAGCGTGCAGATAGGGCAGTTGCTGCATGCAGGGGCCACACCACGACGCCCAGGTATCGATGTAGATGACTTTGTCTTCAAAAGCACTCAGTTGGATGGCATTTCCATTGGTATCTACGGCAGTAAAATCAGCAGCGTAGCGCAATTGCCGGGTGGTGTAGTAATGCTGCAACGCATCCGCGTAAAGCGCCCGGTGCGGGTTGTGTTTGCCCAGCTTGAAGTCCAGTAGTGCCACGGTGCTTACATCGACCACCGCACTGTAGGCTTCCCACCCTTTTTCCTGATTCAGGACTTGTGCGAGAAAGAGGGACTGCCAGTATTGCTGCTGCGTGCTGTCCGCCGACTGAGTGGCAATAAAGTCGAAAAAGGGCTGCAAACCGGTAGGTGCAGGCTGGTTTTTGGCCCATTCCTGGAGTTGCTGGTCCGGGGCAGGCGTAACCTGACTGGCGCCGGAAGGGGAGGAGCAGGACCAAAGCACAACCACAGATAGCAGGATAATGATAGTACGCATGGGTAAAGATTCAGAAATTTACAGCATAGCGTTAGTGAGAAAAGTCATACAACCCCACCCAACGCTTGAATGAAATTTACCTGTCTAACTTATAAACCATCAGAAATGACCCGATTTAACGCAATTATTCTAACCGTTTTTACCCTTCTGGCCTGGTCTTGCAACGATAGCTGGCAGCAGGAAGTGGAGCTTAGTGCTCCCGCCCCCTGGGTTGGGTACTGGGATTTTCAAAACTATCCCGGCCCAAATGAACGGGCATACCTCCGTGTGCCTGACGACAGTGGGTTTGACGTAACGGAGAAAAACCAGATGCTGGAATTCCGGGAGGATGGTTTGGTTCGTGAGTTTTTCTGGAACCGGTGTGCCACAGCGCCTGCAATACCTACCGGCTGGAAGGACGGCACCTGGACACAGTCCGGAAGCGACCCGGTCGTGCTGCAGCTGACCATCGAAGGGCAGCCCCGGACCTACGAGATTCTTGCTCTGGACGATAACAGTTTGGTCGTCCGCTCAATACAGTAATTTCATACGAAGCAATCATAGCGGGGCGGGGGAGTAGCACTTCCTGCGCCCCTTTTTTGTTTACCCAAACTTCCGCTCAAAGGACTGCATCACCTGCACCAGTGCCTGCACGCTTTCGATTTCCATCGCATTGTACATAGATGCCCGGAAGCCTCCCACCGAGCGGTGCCCTTTCACACCAGAGCAGTTGGCCGCCTTGCAAAGCTGCATAAACTCGTCGTTCAGATGTTCTTTGCCCTCGGCCAGGACGAAGGTGGCATTCATAGTGGAGCGGTCGGCAGGGTCCGTGACGGTCCCTTTGAACATGGGGTTGCGGTCGATTTCCCGGTAGATGAGCTCGGCTTTGGCTGCATTTTTTTGCTGCATGGCAGGGATGCCGCCATTGGCTTTGATCCACCGCAGGGTCAGCATGCTTACGTAAATGGGGAAGACCGGTGGCGTATTGAAAGCAGAGTCCTTCTTAACATGCGTGCGGTAGTCCAGCATGGTGGGAATGTGACGCTTCACCTTGCCCAGCGCTTCTTTCCGCACAATAACAAGCGTAGCACCTGCCGGGCCCATATTCTTCTGCGCGCCCGCATAGATCAGGTCAAAACGGCTGATATCCACCGGTTGGCTGAAGATATCAGAGGACATATCGCCGACGAAAGGGACGGAGGTCTCCGGCAGGGTCTTGAACTGCGTACCGTAGATGGTATTGTTCGTTGTGATATGCACATAGGCAAGGTCTTCCGGAATCGCAAAACCCTTCGGAATGTAAGTGAAGTTATCTGGTTTGGAAGAGGCCAGGGTTTCAACAACGCCAAAAGCCTGGGCTTCCTTAATTGCTTTGGTGGACCAGCTGCCGGTGTCAATGTAGCCTGCCTTCGCATCCTGATCCAGCAGGTTCATAGCCGTCATGAAAAACTGCGAACTTGCGCCGCCCTGCAAAAACAGGATCGCATAATCATCAGGAACGTTGAGCAGGTCCCTGATCAGGACCTTCGCCTCTTCCATCACGGCCGTGAATTCGGGAGATCGGTGAGAGATTTCCAAAATGGATAATCCCATGCCATTAAAGTCACGTACCGCTTCTGCGGCTTGTTCGAAAACCGGAAGCGGGAGGATGGCAGGGCCGGAACTGAAGTTATGCTTTTTCATAGTCTGTTTTTCTTTCGGCAAATGTAGGTATTCAACGAAAACCTTGTACTTCATGTTGAGCGGATTTTTTAGGGGCCGCCCACCTTTTCGTCCAGTCAAACTCCATTTTAGAAGAAAAAAGAAGCACAGGTGCAGCTTTTGGCTGAATTTATCCTCTGTTGTTATGTAGCAATAGGGGGCAGCAGCCTGTTATTGCATCATAAAGCAGCAATCCATTTATTACGAAACCGGGCAATTTCTGCCCAACTGAAACCACAACGATATGAAAAACCTGTTAGCCCTTTGTTTTCTAATAGTATCCGGCTTTGCGATCACAGCCTGTGCGCAGACCAATGGGGAAATGAGTAGTTCGAGTACCGATTTGCGCGATTTTGAAGGTATCGCACTTGGCATTTCCGCCGATGTTTATGTATCGCAGGGAGACTATAATGTTGAAGTCACTGGCCCTGAAAAAAGTGTTGATCAGGTTGAGCTCAATGTTAATGGTGGTACTCTTGGCATAGGCACCAAACGCGGTACCCGCAACTGGAACAGCCGGGGCGTAAAAGTATATGTAACCATGCCGAACCTATCTTCCATTGCTATTGGTGGCTCTGGTGACGTGAAAGTAGAAGGAGCTTTTAACAATATGGGCAAGCTGTCGATCTCGATTGGCGGGTCTGGTAACGTTGATATTGAAGGCCAGGCAGAAAGCATCGAAGTTAGCGTAGCTGGCAGTGGTGATGTGGATGCATCAGGTGTGGATGCAAACCGTGCTGAAGTCAGTATTGCTGGCAGTGGTAACGTCAAAGTGGGAGCAGTCGATAAGCTGGAGGTTAGTATCGCCGGCAGTGGTGATGTATACTACAAGGGGAACCCATCGGTGGAAAAGAGTGTAATAGGCAGCGGCGATATCCGCAAGCTGTAGTTTTAAGGGTACCGGAAAGAGCTTGAGGGGGTAAATCTGTAGTAACGGATTTGCCCCTGTTGCTTTTTGGTGGGCTTTCATTCAAATTAGCTCAATTTTTTTGGAAGAATACCGTATGTATAACCAATTGCAAAAAAACAGAAAGTGACCACCGGCTATAAATCCCAGGGGGCAACCCTCTGCATTTAAGTGCGATAGCTGCTGGGGTGGAGCTTCCCGCTCTGCTCCAGCTTATCCACGAATGCTGCCAGGCTATTCAAGTTGTGCAATTTGTTAGGCACACAAGGATTCCGTTAG
>PR_CR_10_Liq_1_inCRDRAFT_1000284_pt1 | contig 32354 bp, 28 predicted proteins | sample PRCRCaboRojoPR_3_FD_10241 | JGI IMG/M metagenome (IMG submission 10241)
AGCATTACAGAATGCATAGACCATTACAGGGTCTTAGCTAAAAAATAATTAAGTTACATTCTGAGAGATAAAGTGAGAAGTTTGCTTCACAGGTATTCTGCTAAGCAATTAAGTCAAGAATTCAATAATAATTAAATTAAGTTAACTGACCGCACATGATTAGTATGGCCTATTAGTTCTTGAGTCTGTAGACCTGTAGAAAGGTCCCAAACTCTCACTGAATTGTCTCCATAGCTACCTCCAGATACCAAGTACTTTTCATCACTTGATAAGTTGACTGAAATTGCTCTGAGTACTTGAGTGGTTTTTGCAGAAGCTATATTCTGCACCTTGATTCTTTCCTCATCACTTGTCGCTACTAAAGACTATCGTTGCTTGAAATAGCAACTCAGCAAATAGAAAACTGATGCTTCTAAGCATATTTTTATTCAAGTCGATGCAGTTCCTACTATTCTAGATACTAGCTTGCTAAGTGGATTTGGGAGGCTGACTAGGAAAACTTAGGATTAAAAATGAATAACTAGAAACTTAACTTAAGCCTTGCTTTTGATTTCAAAACCCAAATCCAGGGTGAAAAATCCATCTTAAATGGACTGCGTCAGGTTTTTTCAAAAGAATGGGACTTGCTTTCTCAAGGATTTGGCAAAGACTTTTTAACAAGAAAGAAATGAGGGTCCTGGTGTCAGGCCTCGATGCTGCTGGCAAAACCACCATCCTTTACAAACTCAAGCCCAATGAGGTAGTTATGATTGTACCTACCATTGGCTTTAGCATTGAGCGCGTGAAATACCGCAACATCTTCTTAACAGCGTGGGATGTCGGCGGACACGAAAGAATCGGGCCTCACTGGAGACAATACTTCGAAAACACTCAAGGACTCATTTTCGTAGTGGATTCTAATGACCGAGAAAGAATTGACGAAGCCCGCAAAGAACTCCACAGAATTCTTAACGAAGAACAACTTAGAGACGCAGTTCTTTTGGTGTTTGCTAACAAACAGGACTTGCCCAACGCTATGACAGCTTCAGAGGTCGCAGAAAATTTGGGACTTCACTCCATCGGAGACAGGAACTGGTTCATACAGAGCACCTGTGCACCCACTGGACACGGACTGCACGAAGGTTTGAATTGGTTATCTAAAACTGTTTCTGGCAAAAAATAATGTAAGCTAATTGCTTTATTAAACTAGTGACTTAAAAACCAAGATGCAAGAAGCTTGTAGCTCATGCAGAGACTCATCTCTTATGTGTTTTGCGAGTTACTTTGATAAATAGCAAAGTGGACTTATTCCTGGAAGAAACCACCGAAACAATGAAGTAGTTAGAATATAACAAGAAAGGGTTAAATTATACTAACTGAGTGCACAGAATTAGTATGGCCTCTTAGTTCTTGAACTTGTTCACCTGTGGCAAGGTCCCAGACTCTTATTGATCGATCTTCACCACCAGAAACTAGATATCTATCATCACTTGATAAACTAATTGAAGGTATATGTCCGCTGTGCCCCCTGAGTACCTGAGCTGTTTCTCCAGAAGCAAGACTCCACACTCTGATAGTGAAGTCATAACATGCTGATACCACGAGTTTCTCGTCGTTTGAAATGGCAACTGAGCAAACACCAATTACATGCTGCCCAACAAACCTGATTTGATCGGCAGAATTGAAACTCCAGACTTTGAGAGTCCGATCATCGCTTCCAGAGACAACATACAAGTCACTTCTAGAAATGGCGACTGAATTGACACAAGCAATATGGCCTTTGAAGGCTTTGATCTTTTCTGCTGTAGTTAGACTCCATACTATAACTGTAGTGTCTGAAACAAGGTCAAAAGTCATTCAAGATGAAGAAGTCTGCTGAATACATAGAGGGATTAGTGGGTGCTTTACAATATAAACAGTGGAGCAAGTTAAGAATCAGAGTGATCTAGTAGTACTTAGAGATCAAAAATTAACTTAATGAATCATTAAGTCCAGCACAAGGCAGAAATAACGTCGTAAGAACTACAATTATTGAGAATTTCGAAATTCAGCTGAGAAGTTGAGTAACACGATAGGATAAATTCTGGAGAATGATTTGGACTAAAACTAGGAAGAACTACGTAATGAGTCTTATGTTATTTCTGCTGCACAAGTTACTTATTGCTTGATTTGTTTCTTGTGTTAGAGTTTTGTCTCTTAACTTCAAGGACTTCAGTTTCGAACTGGGAATCTTCTCAACAAAGTATCTGCCGCCTTCGTCCTGGATTTGGTTTGCATTGATTTCCAGTTTGTGGAGTTGAGAATCAGGTAACGAAAAGGCAATAGCTTTAGCTCCAACAGTTCCTATTTTATTGTTTGAAAGCTTGAGTGTACTCAAACGACTAAAAGAAAGCACTTCGCCTAGAGCTTTTCCGCCCTCTTCAGAAATTCTGTTGCGGGTTAACTTCAAACAACTCAATGAAGTACCGGAGAGCTGGTCTGCAACTAACTGGACGCCTTCTTCAACGAAGTTGCAACTCAAGTCTAGTGCTTGCAGACTCGAAGCAGCTAAGGACGTTACTAGAAAAGAGATGCCTTGTTTAGTGATTGAGTTGCTTTTTAAGTTGAGTGAAACCAAGCAAGAAGAACTTAAAGTCCGTGATAAGTGTTCAATGCCTGAGTCTCCAATAGAATTAGAGGCCAGGTCCAAAGACTGTACTAAGGATCCAGCTAGTCCCTCAGCTATGGCTTCAGCGCCCTCTGTAAGTGCTGAGTTATCGTACAGTTTGAGTGAAACTAGTTGGGAGTGCTTGATTGCTTTTCCGAGTGCAATGCATCCAGAACTCCCGATTTGGTTGTTGCCTACGTCTAGGTATTTGAGTTGACATACTGGCAGAACTTTGGCTAAGTCTTTCGCTCCTTGGTTTCCTATTTTGTTGTCTCCTAAGTTGAGACAACTGAGCTTGGAAAGAGGCAAGCTGGAGCAAATGCTTGCTACACTTCTTACCGAGTTCCCTTTGAACACGAGTGACTCTAACGGACACTCAGGAAGCACTTGGGCAATGGCTTTGGCTCCTTTGTCACTTATTAGTTTGTTTCTGTAGGCAAAGTTTGTTTGGATTTCTAAGTGGGACACTCTTGAACAGGGAAGACACTTCGAGAGGAGTTCAACTCCTCTGTCTCCTATTGAGTTGTTGCTTAGGTTCAGAAACTCAATCTTTGAGTTGCAGAGTCCGTGTGAAATTATTTCTGCCCCTTTGTCTCCTATTTTGTTGCCCTCTAAACACAAGGAAGTTGTTTTCCAGTGGTTTAGTTCTTTGAAAATGTTTTTGAGGTTCCCTGATTCAAATGAGTTTTGAGCCAAAGTAATTCTTCGAATACTGCAAATTCTAAAAGCTTCTTCAAACGGATAAAGTAGTAGGTGCTTGGTGAATAGTTTCAAAGAGTCGAAGTGGCACTGTGTGTTTTTTAGGGAGTCTATTAGAAGCAGGGCGTCTTCTTGAGTGAGTTGGATACTAGTTAAATCTAAGGACACAAGTCCTTTACTAAGTCTAACTAAGTTGATCAGAAATAGGACCTGAGGCCTTTCTAGGTTCTTTGGCAAGGAATTTGCTTGCAACTTAAGTGCAACTCCTGCGTTTTTGTAAACTAAGTTTGAGTACTGTTGGATGAAACTCAGTTTGAAAGTTTCATTGAAGGTAATGTAGGACAAGATTACTTGGAAACTCTGGCCTAGTTGGTCTAGCATATTTATTAACTTGCACAATAAATAATATGGACAACATAGGCAACTGGGTTACGCTTGCTTACCTTTTAGGCAGCAAGTCCGCAAAACTCAAAGAGGGGGTTGAGTCTACTTCCCAACTGATAGAGGTAATTGCGAAGTAGAATCTTTCGAATTACTTGTCAGACACAAAGACCCGAATAGAGTACCTAGCAGCTGACGAAGAAGTAAATTTGGATGACATCGAAGCTCAGAACAAGCACTTGAACTTAATGACTAAAATGCTGTTCAGAAAAAAGCGATCTTTGATTTCACTGGCAGTCTCCGAGTGTACAAAACGACTAAAAAAGTTCAGAAAACAACTAGGGAGTTTCGAACACCAAGGAAAAGAACACCTTGTTGAGTTCAGGGAAGTCCTAGCTAAAGTGATTGGGCAGAACCAAACCTCTGAAGACCCTGACTTAAAAGAAAAGTATCAGTTGGACAAGTTTTTTAAGCTTGCCACCAAGGTTGACCAAAAGGCCAAAACAGTTCTGGAAGGAAACTAATGTAAACTCTGTAATATTAATTAGTCATGCTGAGCAAAGCTATTTGGTGCCATACTGCCAATGTTCTAGAAAACAAGAACAGTAACACCAGAAGAATGCCGTAGGGTTCACTCAAAGGAGTGAACTCATGGAAACTTTGGAGTTTTCCAAAAAATAAACCAGTTACTGACAAAAAACAATTAGTGTGGCCAGTGAACGAACCGTTGTAACTGCCTAGGAGAGTCATAAAACTCACCATAAACCCAAAAAAAGGCAAGCAGAAAACCAAACCTACCACCAAATACTCTTTGAAAGCCTCCCCAGAAGTTAAGTTCAGTAACTTGGGTTTCCAAGTTGCAATGAACTGAAGAACCACAACAATTAGCAACAAAAAGACTGCGTAAAAGCAACTTAGAATTGTTTGGCTTTGCTTTGCAACTCCAAAGTAGTTGTCAGTAGAACTGAAAGGGTTCAGGTTGGACTCGAACCAAAGGAACTTAGCTAAAAGCAGCACTAAAGCACTTAAGTACACTAGGAACTGGAACACGTCTTTTAACTCAGCTTCTTTGAGTTTTTGGAGTTTGGTTAGTTTACCTAGACTGAGTATACTTAAGTGGGATCTGTAAGCATTCCAGTTTGCCTTTGAAAAACTAAGTTTTTTCCAAAGGACTCCAATCGAAAGCAGAGCTAGAAAGGCCGTTAGGGAGTGTAGAGCTACTAAGGACTGGGAGTAGTTTTGGTAACTGAATTTATGGAATTCTATGTTCTCAGTAAACTCTCCAGTTGGACTGATTTCTACGAAGTAAACAAAACTTGCCAGAAACTTTGATAGCGGGATTGCAAAGTCAAGGCAAATGAACACAACTCTAGTTCTAGAGTCAACCCAGTTGTTTGCAACAAGAGTATTGACTTTTGAGTCCCAGAGAGAGTAGTTGTTAGTAGGCAGGTACACAGTGTAGCCTTCAAGAGGGTAACTTCCAAAGTAGCCTCTAACGTTTGGGCTTTGGGGACTTTTTGAGTGCTGAAACCCTTCTATTTGGAGTATGTCTTTAGTGAACTGCTTTCTACCCGAAAACTCATGAGCGCATCCACTGAACTGGCTTTTGGGGCATTCGTAAAGCTTACTTTTGACTTGTGTAAGTCGTATTGGGTCAAGCAACTCGTAGTTGGCCTGGCTTTTGAAGTATATTTCCTTTTTGATTTCCGCTATTTTGGAGTAGACTTGAGTTAGCGAGTTGTATTGGGTTTTGGCTTGGGTGTAGACTGAGGGGAATTCAAGAGTCTCTAGTTTTTGGTCTGTGATTTTCAGGATTGAAGAGGCCAAGAGACTGAAGTTGGAAGGAGTAGACTCCGAGATACTCAGAACTGCCCAGGAAGTAGCTAGGCTTATTGCCAGAATTGTTTGGATAATGAGTACTGTTTTCAAAGTGTTTGTTTTGTCACTGGAGTTTCTTTCGCTTTGAATTGCAGTTGTTTCGTGAGTAATGTGTTCAGTTATTTCGGACTCTTCCCTGCAGTCTTTGTCAGCCTCTAAGTCTACGGGACTCTGAAGTTGTTGGGTTTTTTGTAGGTAAAGTTTCTTTTTGGAGTGGAGTTTGAAAGGGTACCAGGTGTAGAGGGTTTCAATCACATTGTGGGATGGCAGCAGTATAGGGGAGTCCTCTGACTCTTTGAAAAAGACACTTTCAGAAGGCAGAGACCAGTAACGGGCAGCAAACCGAGATAAGTCTGCAAAAGTAGTGTTGGAACGTAGGTGGCAAGTTAAGAGTTTTCCTTTAAAAACTAAGTCTACTTCTACAGATCTTGACTGGGGAATTTTGCAGAAATACTCACTAAATACCTTTTCAAGGGCTTCTTGGTAGTTTTTGGGGCCTAGTTGGCGACTTTTGTGGAGTTCTACACCTGGTGCGAGGGAGTTGATTTGTTGGTCTAAGTTTCTTTGGGCCGTTTTGAGGGACTTAAGTTTGGACCTTTTCTTAGCTATGCTTTGGATTCCTTTTTGGAGTTTAGAGTTTAGGGTTTTTTCCATTTAAATCCTATTAACATGCAGGATTACTTAAGCTGTTGGAACATCAAGGTTGTACTTCTCAACAATTTCTTTGAGAGGTTTGGATTTGACTACTACCTCTTCAATGGGTTCTTCTTCTTTAGACTCTTCAGCAGTTTTTCTGTAGAGTTTCCGGTTTTTATACAACTTGTCTTCACTGGCTTTAATGTTGCTTTGGAGTGCTTCTAGTCCTTCTTTGGTAATTATTATGTTGGTGTGCTTAACTAACTTTTTCAGACTGAGTTCTTTGTAGTTAGAGAGTTCAATGGAAGGAATGTTTCTAGAAGCCAACACAAAACCAGAACTGAACTCTTTGTCTACTAAAAGTATTTTGCCGTAGTCTTTAACTACTTGGTTAACTTGGCTGGTATTTTGGAAACCTGACAAGCAAGAGTCCACAAAAGTGATGCTGCCTTGGCAAAGTCTAGCGCACAAAATAGTCTTGAGTGCCTGGAGAACTACCTTTTTGTTCATAGAAAAAGAGTGGTCTCTGGGGACAGGACCGTGGACTTTTGCCCCTTTCCTCAATCTAGAGGCTCGTTTGAAGCCTAGTCTGGCTTGGCCAGTGCCTTTTTGGGGCCTCATTTTCTTTCCAGAACCTGAAATTTCGTTGTACCTTTTGACTCTGTGAGTGGTTTGCCAATCAAGGCACCTGTAGTAATGGAAAACATTGTGGACCAAATCAACTCTGAGGGGCTGGTTAAAGACACTGGGGTCCAGTTCTATTTCTTCAACTTGTTGCTTCGTGGTGAAAGACAGCACCGGGAACTTAAGTGTAGGTGAAAACCCAAAAGCTGGTTGGGCCCAATTGCTAAAACGCCTTAAAGGTCTGAGCATTTTTATTAGATGTTTCATATTAGCGTTTAAATTACTCACTAGAGTTGATAAATGAAAAAGGCGGTACTATTGCTTTTGAAACTCTGCTGCGTTCTTTCAGTTAGCACTTTTAAGAGTCTAAATGTATATGCTTTAGATGGCCAAGTCAACGCCGATACCACCTACATCTTCACTATCCAAACTCCATCTTCAAGTGACCTGCCCGCCAATTACAAGCTCACTTTCACTTTTCCAGACAATATTTTGGTGCTAGACCCACTGAACGCCAACCCTAACGAATGCCAAATAAGAGGGTTCATTGAATCAGACTCTGACTTTGTGTCTCTGACAACTCCTTATGACTCAGAGAACCCTGCGCCCGGGCAGTGCGGAGTTTCGAGTCCAGCAAGCATTACCCTCATCAACCCCAACACCTACCCTTACGGAGCAGTTATCAAACTTGGTAGTGTTAAGAACCCCTATGCTGTGTTGAAGGACTCTAGTTTGGACCCCTTCACTGTGGAGTGCCACGATGAAGAAAACAACTTGGTGTACTCCCAAAACTTCGACCTTGAAGAGTCTGAATTCAGTCCTGACTCTCTGAGCTTAAACAGTACTTCCCAAACCAACAAGCAAGTAGGAGTGTTTGCAGACTACACTATTGAGTTCCACCCTGTGAACAACATTCCTAAAGATTCAAGGGTGAGGGTGAGCTTTTCTGATGACTTTGAACTTAGAAGCGAAGCTGACACTGTGATTTCAGGACATATTGACGGAGGAGAGCAAGTCACTATGGCAAAAAGTAAAACAGGAAATGTATTTTACGCAACTGGGCTTTTTTCCGAAGAACTAGTTGTTGTGCCGGGAAAAACCCTTATTTCAATTACGATTTCGGACTTAAAAAATCCAGAATTCATAGGAACTTCCAACATTGACCTTGCTACTACAACGAGTCTTGACGAAGAAATTGACATCATGAGCATACAAATGGGAGCTGAGCTTCCTTGCGACATTGTTTTGGAAATTTACAACCCCCAAACCAACCATGTGTTAAGAGAAGGTTCCGTCAACATCATGCTCAGCCCAGGAGTTTACGTGCCCAAAAGTCCTTCACCAGGCTACATCACCCTTGAGTTCCCACCTACCTTTACTTTGTCTCCTGGCGCGGGCTGTAGGGGACTGACCGGAATGAGTGAAAGCGAGTCAGTTAGTTGTGAAGTTGACATTAACAAATTCATTAGCTCTCCAATTGACCAAAACTCCATATCCATGGTCATGACCTTTTACACCTTAACCAACCCTCCCAACAGCAAAATGACTGAGTATTTCAAAGCTGGTACTTACACTTCACAAGGCAACTTAGTCTGCGAAAGCAACCAGTTCCACAGAATCTCAGCTGACCCTAACCCAATTAACATCCAGACCAACACTAGGAACAGTTCTGTAGTTGGGGAACTTGGGCCATACACCCTAGTGTTTACTACTTCCACTAAAATGCCTGAGGGAAGCTACATAAAAATAGTGCTGCCCAAAGACCACGTTATCAAAGATACTGAAATTACTTGCAGGATTCTAGATGGTTGGGCAATTTCAGGTTCGAACTCCTGCAGTGTAGAGGAGTTCGAAGATAGGCACGAATTGCTTATGGAGGAGTGGTGCTCTAACTACGACTCAGAGTGTGCTAGTTGTTGCTCTGCAGGAAACACGTTTTCTGTTTCTTTAGGTGGAGTCAAGAACCCTTTATTTGTGAACCCAGGCATTACTTCTTCAGTCCAAGTTTACAGCATGAACCCCTCCAGAACTGGGGTCATAGACCAAATAGTGAGTGGATTAAGTTTTACTCCAGAGTTAGTTCCCCAAACCATAGAAGACGGAGTAGTGTCTAGAGTTGGTGATGTTGTTGCAGAGGAAATAACTTACACTTTTTCCTTCACACCAATAACTCCTTTTGTGGCTGGGACTAAGATCAAGTACACTTTTCCCCAAGGTGCAGTGCTTTTGGACGACGAAGGAACTGACATGGTTTGCACAAACACAGGAACCAGTTTTGGAAACGCTAACACTCCTAGGTGCCAGACTCTAGAAATGCACTCTGATGGTTCTGTTTCTGCTGTTACTATTGAAGAAATGTGCCCTTCTGGTTGCACGGAAGGGGTTAAGTTGCAAATCGAACTTTCGAACATCGAAAACAGAGTGAACGTAGTTGCTATAGGATCGCCCTTCAGCATCACTGCTTACACGGCTGAGGACTGGGTTATAGAAACTGGGAACGCCGACCAAACTTTGCTTAACAGTTTAGTGCCCAACGAAGTTTCTAACTTTGTTTTAGAAAGATCGACTGACAAAATCAAGTCAAGTATTTACCTGGACCTTTCTTTTGACTACAAAACTGAAATTAGTTCCTCTGCCCAAATAGAAATAGAACTTCCTGTTAAGGTTGCTACAATTGAAACTAGTTTCAGAGTTGTCAAGCTCAGTGAAACTCGCAAACTCAGTGTTTCGAGTGAAGTTGACTCTGTTACAAATTCAGTAACTAAAGTAGTAATAACTGACTACTGCACAACACAGTGCCCAAAGAACGGAAAAGTAGAGTTGAGACTGGAGGGGTTAAAAACTTTGGAGGCTATTGAAGTTATCAGCGGCAAAATGAGCATTACCACTTCACTGGACTCCTATACAATGGACACTGGTTCAGTAGAGGACGTTTCATCAATTCTAAACCCATTGACTCCAGGAGATCTCTACAACGTTGGCATTCACCCTTACAACCCTACAGTTTCTGCTTCTACCGACTATAGAGTTATTTTCACTACTGAGCACAGTATTCCTAGTGGGTCAGTAATTTCAATTGAGCTGGCTTCTGGAGTAACTGTTTCTGAACCCCTGAGTTGTTCTTCTTACTTGACTATAGACTCTGGACTCCAATGCTCTTCTTCAGGAAACACTATTGAAGTTACAAACGGGTTCCCTAACGAATTGAGTGGTTCGAGAATGATTGGTTTTTGGGTAGGCAAAATTAGCAATGGAGGGACTCCTACTTCCTACTCTCCTTTTAAGTTGCAATTGCTTTCAGGGTCCAGAAACCTTATAAACAAAGATGAGTCGGAAATAGTTACTTTTTACTCTAGCAAAAGCGACTCAGAGTGCCAGCAAGATTGCGAGCACTGTGCAGGGTCTGGAAGTAACTGTTACTCTTGCGAAGTCCCCAGCACTACGCCTCTTTTGAAAGACTACACTTGCATTACTACTTGTCCAGAAGACCACTTTTTAGTTAAGTCTGACCTTACATGCATAAGGTGCCACTACACCTGCGGATCTTGTTTAAGCGAGAAAACTTCTGAGTGCGTTACTTGTGCTTCTGGGTTTAAGTTGTCAGACGGCTACTGCTTGCAGGAATGCCCTTCAGGAACAACAGAGGTGGATGGAATCTGCACAAACTTATCAGCCTGCACATCGCCTTGCACTAGTTGCAGTTTTTCTTCTGATTTTTGTTTGGAATGCGATGGGTCCTCTGAAACTCCTGTTATTTACCCTCCCAAAGGAACCTGCAACCAGCTTGGCACTGGACTTACTCATAACTGCCCAGAGACTTACTTTGAGGACACAGATGAAGTGTGCAAAAAGTGCAGTCCTAACTGCGAGCACTGTGTTCAAGAAGCTGGTCACTGCACTTCGTGCCCTCAGATTTACTCAGCCAGCATTTTGAATAAACTGGACAACACTTGTGTGGAGACTTGTCCAGAACTAGTTTCAGTTTACAACAGCCTAGAAAACACTTGCGAACCATGCCACGAGTCATGTGCTACTTGCAAAGGAACTGGAGAGGACAAATGCCTTAGTTGTCCTTCTTCAGGAACTAAGTATTTCACTTCTGACTCTAGATGTTTAGAGGAATGCCCTCAGGGAGTAAGTTTCCACTACGAAAACACCACTAGTAACACTTTCCACTGCATCGACACTTGTTACGAAAAGCACTACGTAGACGAACCTAACAACTACTGCAGACCTTGTATGGAAGTATGTTTGAGTTGTGAAGATGCCACAACTTGCTCTTCTTGTGACTTAGAAGGAGAAAACCCTTTCCTTACTCCTAACCAAGTTTGCAGGTCCCAATGCGACCCCCAGCACTACGAGTACACTTTAAACGGCGAAAAAAGATGCTATGAGTCAGAGTGTCCTTCTGGGTCACTTAGGTTCACTGATGCTCAAGGGAAACTTGTTTGTATACTCCCTGAAAACTGTCCTTCTGAGGGATACTACGTGTCACCTGACGACAAAGACTGCTTTGGCTGCCACGAAACATGCCTTACTTGCTCAGGAAGCACTGAAACTGATTGTTTGACTTGTGACGAAACTAAAGAAAACGAATTTTTAACTGAAGAAAGCAAGTGTGTGGCACAATGCCCGCCAGACCAGTACAGTCATTACTCAGAAAAAAGATGTTTGTATTCTTGCCCAGCTGACAAACTGCACTATGATGTTAGTGAGACTGAAAAAGAGTGTATTGAAAACTGTTACGAAGAGCACTTTGTAGAAGGAAGCAGTAGGTACTGCATACCCTGTCACTTGACTTGTAAAAGTTGTTCTGGACCTGAACACAACGAGTGCATTACTTGCAAAGACAACTACTCTTTTCTGACTGACGAAAACGAGTGTGTGAGTGAATGTGCAGCATCACAGTACAGATACACTTTAAATGAATCAAAAAGGTGCTATTCAACTTGTCCTTCTGGAACATTCCATTTCTCAAACGAAACTGAAAACGGCAGGAAAGAGTGCATATCTATTTGTGGGGAGGGCTACTTTGTGGATGCTGTAGCTACAGCTGAAGTTGGGGACAACGAAAACCACTGCAAGTTGTGCTACAGCACCTGCAAATCCTGTGAAGGGCCTACCTCTACGGATTGTTTAGCTTGTGACCAAAGTGGTTTTTATGCTTACTTCGACTATGGAGAATGCACCTCTGATTGTGGGTCGAAGTTCAAGTACGAAATGAATGGGAAAATGGACTGCCGAACTAACTGCCCAGAAGGGACACTCCACTACGACGACCCTATTGAAGGGCTTGTTTGTATTGAGGACTGTCCTTTCAAGAACTATATTGATGCTGCAACTGACTACTGCAGAAGGTGCTACAGTACTTGTGAGAGTTGTGAAGGAGGAAAGGAAACAGACTGCACTTCTTGTGATAGTTCAGGGACTTTTCCGTTCCTTACAGATGCTGGAGAGTGCAGAAGCAAGTGTTCTTCGGAGTCCTATGTTTACACCGTTAACGGAGAAAATCAGTGCTTTACTACTTGCCCTACTGGGACCTTTGGCTTGACTCTAAAGAACCAGAAAACTTGTGTGGCGCAGTGCCCTGAAGGTTACTTTAGCGCTTCAAGTAGATGCCAAGAGTGCTACCAGTCTTGTTCTGAGTGTTCAGGAAGTTCTAGCAACGAGTGCACCCAGTGCGAAGTTGGTTACATTTACTTTTCAGGACAGTGTCTTGAAGAGTGTCCTGAAGCTTACAGAAACGAAAACGGAAAGTGTGTACTCAACTGCCAACAAAGCACTTGCTTGACATGCGATGTGAATGACTTAGGGACTTGCAGTCTGTGCAAAGACGGATACGCCCTGCATGAAGGCTACTGCTACTCCGTTTGCCCTACAGGCTTTTATAAAGACAACGACGCTTGTAAAAGGTGTCATGAAAACTGCAGGGCTTGTTCAGGAGGTTCAGATGCAGAGTGCACTTACTGTGGAGGCGAAAAGTACTACTACAGAAGAGAGTGTCTGGAAGAATGTCCAGAAGGACTTGAGGGCAGAAACAACAAGTGCCAAGCTCCCTGCCAAGCACCTTGCAAAACATGTCAAGATGAAACAACAAGTAAGTGTACTAGCTGCACTACTAATTACCCTTACCTGCACAATGACTACTGCTTTTCTGAGTGTCCAGAAGGGCACTACGGAGAAAACGGAACCTGCATGAAGTGCAATTCGGAGTGCTACACTTGTGAAGGTCCTGAGTCAACCAACTGCTTGTCTTGCTACCAAGGCACCTACTTAAACCCTGACAGAACTTGCCAGGCAGGCTGCCCAGACAACCTAGAGCCTAACTCTGAAACACTTAAGTGCGAAGAGGCAACTCAGCAAAGCGAAGAAGAACCTGAAGAAGACGTAGAAGAAGAGGAAACCCAGGAAGCAGAAATGTCTGTGTTTGCAGTGTACATACTAATTGTTGAGCTGTTGCTGGCACTTATACTCTTGCTGATTTCCAAACTGCAAAGGCCAGACACTCACTACGGAAAGGCTATATTTTACTTTTTGACCAGCATAGTGGAGTTTTCCTCCAAGTTGTTGTTGGTGGTGTTTCTTTGGGTAGAAGGAGGACCTGGAGTGGACATTCTAGTTTCGGTGGGCATTGCACTTATAGTCGGGTCTTCTATGCTGAGTTTGATGTTTAACACCCTTCACTTCGACCCACTTACTGAAAGCAGTGCAACTCTTAGTTACTTTGTGTCTAACTACATGTGTTCTTACCAAACAGTCAAGCTGTTATCTGTGGTGTTTGGAATTCACTTTGTCAGAATATTCTACAGTGGGTTTTGTGGATGCCCAATAACTACCAATGCAAAGACTCTGGGGGGCGTGAGTGGGTTTAGGTTTCCTTTAGAACGACTGAGCTTTTTCAACTTGGTGGTGGTTAACCTGCCCCAACTGCTTCAACAAGTATTTATAGTTGCATTTTTCAACGTGATGAGTAACAGTTGGCAAATAGCTTTGTTTGGGTTGACACTAAACAGTTTCCTTTCTTGTTACTTTTTGTGTGACTGGATAAGAGGTCCTTGGAGATCCTAGTTATTAATTTAACAATAAATACTTATGAATTAGAAGTTCTCTGCATGAATCATTAAATATGAGAAAAGACTTAACTAAAAGAAGAACCTATAGTCCTCCAGGTTCGACAATAGCCTCTCCTTCCAATTTTCCCAACAAACGGTACCGAAAATCTTTTTGTGAACTGGAAGTACTAAACCACTACTATCAGTTATGTGGTACCTGGAACAAAGGCTTGATTAAAACTCTTTCACAAAAAACAGGATTGAGTCAAAGGCAAGTTTACAAGTGGTACTGGGACAAGTGCTCCCGAAAACACTCTTCAGATGACTTGTTTTGTTCCGAGTTTTTGCGAGTGCAGGACATGGAAGTGACTATCCACAGAGTCAAAAACAGTTACCGCAGTTCTTTCGCAGTGAACAACTCCTTCCACTGCAGTGAAGTTTTGTAATTATTCCAGTTTTGATGTTCTGCTTTAATAAGTTCAGTATTTAATACTTTTCATTATGGAAAATAAACATTGGTTTTGTTGGCAAAGTGAAGCAGGTTACAGAGTGTTAATTATTTAGGGAGATTAGGCAATACGAGTAGACAATTTACGTTTTCTCTGGAGGACTTGGGGTGCTTCTTGCTTTTGGAAATTTACGTACTTCATCTCCTGGTTTTCAACTAAGTCCAGCACTTGGAACTTAACTCGCGAAGAAAAACTCTGACTCATTTCCTGGAGCAACTTCAGCCACCTGTGGGACTCCTCCTTGAAGTGTTTATGTTCGAACACCCACTTGCAGGTACTCAGTAAGTAGCAAACTCCTTCTGCACACTCTTCCCTTTCGATGCTCAGCAGGTCGTTGCAGATCAACTTCAACACTTTGCTAGGAATCATTCTTCTGTTGAACAACTCGCCAATGAACCTCACGCTGCCCATAATTTTCTTTTTTTGACTAGACAACGAGTCTGGGTTTTCAAGGACTCCTTCAAAGAACTCTTGGCACGCTGAAAGCAAGTCTTCCCTGAAGAAAGGACACCTCCTGATGGCTTCTTGGCACAGAGAAGCATAGGTTTCGCTGTACTTAGGTTCCAGTGAAGCCTTTTCTAAAACCAAGCAGCTGATTTTGAAACTAGTGGCGGGAACCAGAATTTCAAGAAGTTTGCCTGAAATGCTTTCGAAGTTGGTGGGAGCCAGTTTGTTGAGCAGACTTTTGCAGTTGCGCTCGAGGGCGTCGAAGTTTTCGTTGACGATTTTCGTGCGTTCTGACTGACTCCGGTGTTTTTTGCTCAGTGCAAGCATTTTCCTGTTGAGGAACTTAGGGTTGACTGAAGTGAGTTGTTTGGAAAGGTTGTGGCTTTGGAGTGCCAGAATTTGTTCCTGCGAGTAAATTCGTTTAGGAACTTTGTTCCAAACCCTTTTTACTGGACCGACCTCTTTCGAGCAGGGCCTGTACGTGTTTTGGGAAGCACTCTTCTGCATAGCCAAGGAACCCCGGCGGGAGTGGTTCTTTTTAGGTTTACAGAGTCTTCTACTAGTACTTCTATCCGAAAACTCCATTTATACAACCTACTCTAACTTCGCAAAATGGATTTTTTAAAGTGTTGTTTCTGCTTTGCTAGCTCAATAGGGTGCAGGGATTTTGTTTCCAGAAAACTGGGCTTCCACCCACCTGACCCTCCAGGTTACAAACTCTCAGGCAGCGAACAACTCAAAATAGTCCTAGTTGACGACACTGGGGCAGTTATTGAACCTTTGAGCGTGCCTTGGGTTGATTTGAAAATTGAGATCCTCAGAACCAAAAGGAACCAGTCAATTCCTGTTGTTTTTCTGAAAAACATCCACGCTAGGTTCACTGTAATTTACTCACATGGAAACTCTACTGACCTCGGACTTGTTTTGAATAGTTTGGTAGACCTGTGTCTGCAACTCAAAGTCAACATCTTGGTTTACGAGTACACTGGGTATGGACTCAGCACGGGCAAGGCCTCTGAAAAGAACCTTTACTCAGACATAGAAACTGCTTACGAGTACTTGAAAAAACAAAACGTCCACTGGAGCACTGTAATACTCTACGGACAAAGTTTAGGGTCTGGACCTACTTGTGACTTGGCAAGTAAGCATCCTGTTGGAGGAGTAATTTTGCATTCGCCTATAGCTTCAGGACTTCACTTGTTTTCAAACATGCTGCTTAAAACACCTAAGTACGACTTGTTTCCAAACGTAAACAAGGTCCCTTACATCAAGTGTCCAGTGTTTATAATCCATGGCACCCAAGACGATGTTGTGCCTGTTAGACACGGAGAGTGGTTGACTGAACTACTTCACTTTTCGTGGCCTCCTTGGTGGGTGAGCGGTTCGGGCCACAACAACATTGAAACTAACCGCAGAAAGGAGTACCTTTGCAAGTTGAAGGAATTCATTCAAGCCATTGAAGAACTGACTGAGTTGGGAAGTACGGAGGACGAACTCCTTACGATTTTCAAGCCCCTGGACTTAGACCTAGACTCAAGTAAGCTGCCTCCGCGCCTACTCAGCTGGCCTTCAAGCAAGGTCAAGCCTTTTTCGGCAGTTAACTCTCCCAAAAAGCGGAGTTTCAGAAGGCAGACTTCAGTGCTTTAATATTTAAATGTACCTTTCTCAGAGAAAGCTTTGATTTAGCTAGGAAGAAATTCTAAACAAAAGCACTTGTCTAGAAACTAAACTAGCCATATTATAACTATTTAACTTTAGCAAATAAGTCTAGAAACTCAGGCTCTAAAGAACTGTAGAAAGGCAGTGTCTGACTAATTTTGTTCCTATTGGAAGAGCTTTTAGCTCGGTTAGCCCTTAAGTTTTTAGCAGGGTCAATTCCTCGGTAGCTGTTTCTTTGGTTGGGTTTTCCAGGAGTTTTGTCTTCTCTTTCAGAGACTTTAGAACTGGTTCTTCGACGTGTGATGGGGAGTTCTTTTTTGATTTTTTCCCTTTTGTTGAGCACTACGGGGATGTTTTGTTTGTTCTGCTGACTAGCAGACCAAGCCCTGCAGTTGAGTTCTTTGCTTTTTTGCTGGGGAGTTTCATTCCTTTTCTTCTTGTTGAAAGAAATTCCTCGCTTTTTTTCTTCTTCTGATTCGAAAAGTGACTTCTGGAAGTTCAAGTTAATCTCTCCAGAGTTCAAGTACCTTTGGTTACTGGGAGATTGCTGGCTTTCCATCTTAGTCGGCATTGTCAGAGCCAAGGGGTCGTCGGGTTCGTCTTCTAAATTCAAGTTGAAGGAAGCCATTGAACCGTACATGTTTTCTACGTTGATGAAACTGCTGAACTGTTTCGGAGGGGGTAAGTCCAACCCCATCGCTTTGGGAGGAGTTCTATGTCTTGACGGCGGACGGAGTTCTTGCGACACTATTTTTATAGGCCGCCTTTCGATTTGCTCCTTGACGTTCTGCATGAAGCCGTTAAGTCTCTAAGTGTGCATTACAGTGAAAACTCTGTCTTCTAGGTCAAAGGTGTTTTCTGCTTGTCTGCAGGGAGGCCTTGTGAGTTCCTCTTCAACTCCAAATTCATCTACAGAGTCGTCTTCCAAGTCCCCAATGCGCACTTTGTTTGCAAGGTCGTTCTCTGCTGTGCCCGCCCTCAGTTCTGCAGAGGGATTGTTGGGGACTTTTCGGTTAGCTTTTTGGGTAGTGGGACGGGAAGGTGTTTTAGGCAAGTGTTTGGGCTTGACCGGATTCCTCACGCGCGGAGAGCCTGCTACCAAGAAGCGGTAAGTTTCTCTGGACAAAGGACTGGGCCTAGCTTTTGCTCTTATTTTGGTTGAGTCCTCTTGGGAAGGAGCTGTTCCTGCCCTTAGCATTTCCTCCCAGTTTGCGCCAGTAGGGATTTGCCAAGGGGTTATGCCTGTATTTACGTTGCTGTTGGAAACTTTATGCATGTTCAGGGCATCAGCTCTTAAAGTACTCCGCATTTAATTTATTTGTTATTTTTTGATTGAAATAGTTAGCAAAGTACTGGTGAGTTTAGGGCCACTGCGTTACTTGTTAATTTAAACAATATTTACTGCAATGCTATCCATCCGAATGGGCTAACACCCTTCTCGAGGTTGTGTCGCTAGGCTGTCAGTGATTTAAGTGTTTAAGAATTTAGAAGACTTTTTTTCTTAGCATCAATGTTGTGGGCAATAAGAACGTGGTATGAAGATCGGAAGGCAGAAGAATATGGAGGTTTAGTAACACTTACTGCAAACGGGAAAACGCAGCGAAAAGATGGAGCAGGTGCCAAACTCTTGGGGAACTCAGAAAATGCTTTCTGTTGAGGACCTTTTTCAGTGATTAGTTCTGTGAGGGCATCTAAAGCAGTTTGTTCCTGATCTAGTTTGTAGGTGTTGCGGGCACGTTTTGCAGGAAGCACTTCAAGGGGTTTTTCTTCTTGGTGGTTGAGTTGCTTTAAGTCTTCTAGAATTTCTCTTTGAGAAGCTTGGACGTTGGGAGCACAACTTCTTAGTTTTTTCATGTATTGGTAATTTGGAATTCCAGCTTTCATATTTAATATTACTTTAAAGTATAAACGCTAAGTCAAGGCCCAAACTTCCAAGTTGAGAACTAAAAAGTCTTCAGATATTGATAAAGAGGGATTGGAGTAGGTGCTGCAACTCCCAGAGTACCCACTCACTAAGTCTTTGTTGAGGTACAACCCTGGAATGCCTCCAGCACCCATTGCAATGTGGTCACTGTCTGCTACCTGGAAGTAGCTGTTTTGCAAAGTGGCGTGGTAACACTCCAAGTTGCCAGACTTGAAGCTGTAAAGGAAACTCTCCCCGCTTCCGTAGTACTGCCTTTGGGCCTTCCAGCCTTCAGTAACAAAAGCCCCGAAAACTTGGTAGTTATTGTCCTGGATTACTAAAATGTGTTCTTTTATTTCTGAAGTGTTTCTACAAAATACTTTGAAACTAGACCCGTGGACCATGGGCGAAAAACAAAGGTCCCACGAACGGTGCTTCAGGTATTCAGGGACTTCTGCCTTGAGCAGGTTTGTCATGTTTGGACTAAGGACTTTAGAATCCACTTTTTCGGAAAAGTTTTCAACAGAGTCTTCAAAGTCTTCTAAGAAGTAGCCAATTTCTGAAGCATTCTTGACTAAAGCAAGGCTTTCTTTGTCCAAGCAACTTGACTCGTCTTGCAAGTAATTAGAAAAACTACTGGTGAGTTCGTAAAAGGGGACATAAGTGACTGTGCTTGTTTTTGCTTCGTATTTAGGCTTGAGGTGGGTGTTGATGAACTCGGAAAACTCTTGAGTGGCCTTCAGGAGTTCTTTAAAGCTGTGTGGAGACCCTGTGTTGTTTACTCCAGCAAGTCGGAAAAATGCCCTAGCCCTAGGAATTCGTTCCTTGGCTCGAAAGTTGCCCTCCACACAAGAAAGAGTCAAGATAAGTAGCACAGCCAAACCTTTGCGTCCTTGGTCCAAGCAGTACCCAGGAACTTGCTTGACTTTTGCTTTGAGAACGTCAGTCATGTCTATAGAAGCCTGTACGCCAGGGTCCAGGGTAGTTTCTGAAGCTAGTGAATCAGAACTAGCTACTCGGCCGAGCACTCTGTCGAAGAGGATAAGGTTTTCAGTAACTGTTAGTAAACCAGGTGATTCAAAGTCGTCTGTTAAGTAAGAAGCTTCGTGCTTGAGAACTTTGGAAAGTTTAGGCGAAAGGGACTCTTCAGGTGGGGAAAGGAGCTTGGGAGGTTTTATGTCAGAGAGGTTGTCTGTAGTTACTTTAAGGTGCATTCCTGAGTACACTAAAGAAGTTTCTGATATTTGGTTCAATTTACACAAGTAAGGAACTGTCATATTGAACTTGCAGGCTATTCCTATTAATGTATCGTAGTTACTTGCAGTGTATTCGGTGAAGTTCATTTATAATTTTTGGGTTTAGACTAAAACTTATGTTTGCTGGAGTTTTGAATTAGGTTGTGAAATATGGTTAGTAAAAAGATTATTAATGCTTTCAACAGCGCAATTATACATCTACTCAATCTTGGGAATGGCTTCGTTTGTTTCAGGAATAGTGCTGCTGCTGGCTTACTGGAGAATAAAGGGACTCAGAGAAGCCCCGGGAATCCTTGTGCTTTGGCAGTGCTTCGCACAAACAGTGCTTGACGTGCACTGGGCCTACGTAGCAATAAACTACTGGGCAATAGGAGAGGAGCCTTCGGAAATAGTTTGCGAAATCAACGGGTTGGTGTGCATATACTTTTACTTCCTAAGTCTAAGTTACAACTCTTGCCTAAGTACTGAGGTCCTTTTGAAGATCAAAAACCCTGTGAACTATGGGTACAAAAAAAGATCCTCGATCTACCATGCGCTTTGCCACTTTATTTCAACGGGGATTATGATGACCATGGCTGTGAGCAACACAGCTGGACACTCCTTTGTAGGGACTTGCTTTGTGAAGGAGTCTACTTGGGCTGAGTACTTGATGGCAGTGCCCCTTGCCACGTTTTACCCCTTTTCCTTCACTGTGATTGTTATTGCTTTTTGGACTATTTACAAAACTGAAGTGCAACTTTTGAAGAAGTTCCTGTTGAAGCACGTGTTCTTTTTGGTAGTTTTCATGGTTTTTTTCATGCCTTTTAGCTTAAGCATTTTCATGAGGGAACTAGAGTCTGGGAGTCTAGAGGCACTTAGGGTGTTTTCGTACATAATGGGAAGTGCTTCAGGCTTAGCAATCAACAGTGTCCGACTAAGTGATCGGGCTTTCAAAAAGTATGTAGCAAGACGACTGGGGTCCCAGGGGCGGTCGTTTACGCGTGGGATCTCTATGGCTGAAAACCTTATTTCTAGGAACGATAGCATATACGAGTCTTCTTACACAGAGTTGTTTAACTCAATGCAGCACAAAGTTGTGATGAGTTCTTTGTTGGGTTTGGAAGTAGTATTTAGGGACGCAGAGACTACTGAGTTTATGGAGCTTGAAATAGTTCCTCCTTGGAGTTCTGATTACTACACCAAACAAACTTGTGTTTTGTCAATGAACACAGAAGACTTGAGTGAGTTGAACCAAGAGACAAAGGAGTTTATGGCCAAGTCCAAAATAAAAGTAACTGAAAGAGCACCTTTAGTATTTAAACACATAAGACTCCTAGAAAGCATAACCCACGAAGAACTCTCGAATTCTTTCAGTTTGGTGAAGAACTTAGGGTCTATTCTCAACAACATCGGCAACAAAGGAGGAAGGAGTTCTGCTTTTTTTTACCACACTTTTGACAACAAGTTGATTGTCAAAACCATTTCTAAAGAAGAAGAAAGTGTGCTTTTGAAGTACTTACTTCCTAGTTACCACAAACACCTTTACTTGTGCAGAAGTTCCCTTTTATCCAGAATAATTGGTCTTTTCCAGGTAGAAATCTCTGGAAGCACCACTATCAGTTTGTTGGTGATGAAAAACATCTTTGAAAAGCCACTGGACTTGGTATTTGACTTGAAGGGAAGCAGGATAGCTAGACAAAGTATACACCACGAAGACTGTACTCAACTAGTTAACGACAGAGTTTACAAGGACCTTGACTTCCTGAAGTACCAAAAAACACTGAACCTTTCTTACCAGGACAGTTTAAAGCTAAAACGTATTGTGAATGACGACGTAAACTTGCTTGCTTCACTTAACATAATGGACTACTCTTTGCTAGTGGGTTTTGCGAGTTCGCACTGCAACTCTAGTTTTTACTTCCAAGGAGCTTCGGACTCTCCCAAAGGGTACTACATCGGAATCATTGACTTCTTGCAAACCTACAACACCCTCAAAAAGGTAGAGTCTTTCGGAAAGTCCATTGTGAGGCCTGGCAAGAAGTCCCAGATTTCCGTTATTAACAGTGCTGACTACGCTTCTAGGTTCTTGAAGTTCATTGTTTCTATACTGCCTAGTAATTAATGGAAGACTTAATTAATTCCTCTGAAAAAACTCTAGTGCAAAAAGCTTTGGCAGAACCAGACTCACTTCCGAGTTATATCTGGCAACTGGACAAACTCCTCAGTGCCACAAACCAACGCATTCAAGCTCTTGTGAGTGAGTACTACTCTTCGATTCTGAATAACCAGTCCAACTTGCAAGAACTAGGCACTAGGCTTAAGTCACTGCTCAAAAAGGCCCAATCACTCCAAAACCGCTCGAAAAAACTAAGTTCGAACCTCACAGACTCCTACACTAAACTCAAAAGCACAGTGGACAACTTAGAAAAAGTGCAAGCTGCTGGCGAACTAGCAAAACACCTGCAGCAGTACTTGTACAAACTAAGGAAGTCCCCCTCTTCGGCAGAGCTGCCTCAACTCAAACAAAAACTCAAAGGAATACTAATCATAGAGAGTTAACTAAGAAGAGATAATGTGCTCCCTATGTATAAGGTGGGTGATTTCTTCTGTCTTTTGAAGTAGTTCGTAGATGTCGGACCCCCAGTTGTTAAGTTCACTTTGGGTCTGCGCGGCTTTAGAAAAGTTAACGTAGCCTTCTGGACGGTTGATTTTAGCTGTGAAGCCCATGTAAGAAACCATGTCCCTTAACTCAGCTTCTGCTTCGTCAATTGACAGGGACAGGATCTGTGCAAGTCTTCCGAGAGTGATTCTTGAGTAGTAGTTCTGAACTATCCTTATGTTGTGCTGGTTGATTCTCCTCAACAAAATAGAGAGTTTTTCAGAGGGAATTAGGGCTTTGGCTTCGCTAGACAACCAACCTATTTCTTTGCCGAGCAGAATCTTCACAAGGTTTGCAAGGGCTGAGTCAAGTTCTTCGTGGTCCACTACTCTTCTGAGTAAGTCTGCCTGCTCTGCGTTGAACTCCACAAGCAAAAGGTTGACTACCATTTGCTGCAAAGCAAAGGGGCTTTCTATTTGTTTGTTTTTAGTTTCGAAAATAGTTTTATGAGAAAGGGCTGCTTGCATGTAGTCTTCCATGTGGTTGAAGTACTCAATCATGTAGTTCAAGAACCTCACCTTTTCTTCTTCCATGCCTGGTTCGTCAAGTACCTTCCTGTTGACTTTGTTGCTAATGATTTGGAACTTGGTGTATTCCTCTAGTTTAAGCAGCAGCCTGAGTTGTTCCAGCAAAAACTCTAGTTTTTCGTGCTTGTCCATAGACCCGTAGGTTTCAACCTGCACTTCCTGAAGGAGATCAGAAGCCTCTTTAGTGTTGCCTTGTTTGTGCTTGATGTTTACGAGTCTCCGGGTTAAGCGGGCAAACTCCACTTCTAAAAAGATCTTGCCTTCGGTTACTTGGCGCAAAGTGTTTAGGAGGGTGTGGTCTTCAGGTAGGGAGTCTAAGTAGTCCATGCACTGCTGAATCATACCGACTATTGCTTGCTTTGGCTGACGCCTTCGCTTAGCCAGAGTTTGAACCCACTCACTGAGGGCTTCCCAGCCTTCCTGGTTCTTAACTCGTTCAATGATGTCGCAAAGTACTTTGCGGGACTCCATGGCGTCGACTTCTTCTTGCTGTCTAAGTTCCTTCTCTTTCTTCAAGAGGTCTTCTAAGTAAGCTGCATCCATTTTTTACATTAGTTCTGGAGCTCGAAGTCCAATTCAGGAGGCGATATAGAAAGTTTGACTTCCTCAAGTACGTCCTCAGCAAAGAACACTGACTTGAACCCGTAGTTAAGTGGCAAGTGACTTAAGTTGGTTTCTTCTAAGTACTCTTTGTAGTCAAAAGCCACTTTGTGTGCAAATGCTGCTAGAAGCATTTCAAGACAGATAAGGAATTCTTGGAGAGTAATTGCGAACTCAGTGGAGGACAGAGAAGAAGTAGAGTGGATGACTTTGAAGTGCTGGAGTAAAATAAGAACTATTCCTTGCCAAAAGGAAAAAAATATCACAGCTTTGATGCAAAGGAACTTCGGAAGGGGCCTGAAGGGCTCTAGAAGTTCCTCTGTAGCTACGTAAAACAAAAGCAGTCCGTAAAGTGCCACTTAAAGAGTTAAGGAAAATACCATGGAGTAAGTAATCGGATATTGAAAACGAAAGGTTGCTTAAAGCAAAGATGTAGATGTAGGAGTCGTCAACTCCAAAGTAACTGTCGTGGTACACTCCTAAGTTGCTGAATATTATTACCAAAACTGACGAAAAAGGCCTGAAAAACACAAACTGCAAAGTGCCTGCCTTAACCAGTCTCAAAAAAGTAGTGCCTGGTTGGAAACTCAAGAAAAACAAGTTGAAGGGCCAGGGATGCTGGATTCTATCCTTCATTTCTAAGTTGATGCTTAGTTTCCTTTCTCCACCTACGTAGTTCACAAGCAGCATAGTAAAGTTGTAGATCACAAAAGCTTCGTAGCAGTCCCTGATCATGTTCCAGTACAACCTGTGCTCTGGAAACATCATGCTTACCCAAGAGGTTTCTGCATAAACAGGAACCATCAGCAGTATCCTGCAGATGTACCGCTGGTACTCAGGCTTGGTGAAGTTAGTGAAGTGCTGGTAAAGTAAGTGCAGAGACACTAAAAGTGAAAAGAACACACAACACCCCCCAGTTATGTATATGAGCGTAATTCCAAGCACCATATTCGTTTATGTAATTTTAAGTAATGGCTGTACACATAGGAGTCCCTGTGAGGTGTGGAGAAATGAGTATCAGTGACTTGCCTCTAGGCAAAGTAGGAGGCCAACCCATGAACTTGCTAGAAGAACCTCTGCAAGTTGAGTGCCACGGACCAGCTGTTTTTATTTGCCAAATCTACGCTCCTGGAAACACTGAGGCTTCCTGCTTCAGGTACCTGTACGTTTTCCAGTGCGCAGAGTGCAAAAGTGCCTTTGTCTACAGAGCCCAGTTGCCAAGCAACACCTCTGGACTCACTGAAGAACCAAAAGCAGACGACTGGAACGAAGAAACCAAAGACACCGACTTACTAGAAATGCTAAGCAGTTCCCAAACACAAAAAAAGTCCAACTTCGCCCTAGAAGTGTACCAAGAAAGTTCTGAAGTTACCCAAGTTATAAACAGACTCTACGGTTTGGACCTTAAAAACGAAAGTGAAGTGCAGAGCTTGTATGAAATGATGGACTTAGGAGTGGAGCAAGAAGTGAGTTCTGAAGAGGACGAAGAAGGCATGGACGACCTGATCAAAGAAATGGAAAAAAAAGCTAGGGCCGAAAGGGACGTGAGCTTTGATGTTCTGAAGTTCAGTAGTGACTTAGAACACAACGAGTGTATTAGGTACTCCAGAGGCGGAGTTCCTCTTTGGTACTCTGACTCCAACAGACCCAACACACAAGTTCCTCCTTGCGAGTGTGGCTCAGAACGCACTTTCGAGTTCCAAGTGCTGCCCCAAGTCTTAGGCTTCGTGGGCAACTTGGACTTAGAATTTGGAACTCTGCTAATCTACACATGCCAAGCAGACTGCTCCATCACAAACTACACTCCAGAAACTATACTAATTCAAAGTTCTTTGTAATGTTTAAAAGGGCACTAAGTAGGGCATTTTCAGCCAGAATCACTTTACTAGCCGGAGACGGAATTGGTCCAGAAGTAGCTCGGTCAGTGAGTGAGGTGTTTGACGCAGCCCAAGCCCCTATCACTTGGGTGCCCGTTGAAGTCACTAACCCCAACCCCAAAGACCCAACTGACTGGGTTAACCCTGCTGCGTTAGAAATGTGCAAAGAAACCACAGTAGGACTAAAAGGCCCCACAGCTACTCCCATTGGAGCAGGTAACGTTTCCATTAACGTGACTTTGAGAAGGGAGCTGGATTTGTTTGCTAACGTGAGGCCCTGCAAAAGTTTGCCTGGAATAAAAACTAGGTATGATGATGTGGACCTCGTGACCATTAGAGAAAACACTGAAGGCGAGTACAGTGGAAAAGAACACGAAGTCGTTCCTGGAGTGATTGAAAACCTTAAAATCATCTCTGAACGTGCCTGCAACAGAATTTCTAAGTACGCTTTTGAGTTTGTCGAGAACTTTGGAAGGTCCAGAGTGCATGCACTCCACAAAGCTTCAGTTATGAAGATGGGAGACGGACTCTTTCTTAAGTGCGCTCGAGAAATGTCTACCAACTACCCAGGAATCCCCTACGAAGAAAAGAACGTAGATACTGCCTGTGGAATTCTAGTTTCAAACCCTTCGTTTTTCGACGTAATGGTTATGCCCAACCTTTACGGAGACATTGTCAGTGACATCTGTGCAGGCTTAATAGGTGGACTAGGCCTTACTCCCAGTGGCAACATTGGAGAGAACTACGCTGTTTTCGAAGCTGTGCACGGGTCAGCTCCAGACATTGCTGGATTGAACAAAGCCAACCCAACTGCTTTGCTTCTAAGTAGTGTGATGATGCTTAGGCACTTGAACCTTTACGAACACGCAGACAAAATTGAAAGGGCCATTCACCAAGTCCTGAGGGAAGGAACTACTTTGACAGGCGACTTAGGAGGAAGTTCAAGTACCACCGAGTTCACTCAAGCTATTATTCAAAACCTATAATAACCTTCACTTATTAGGATGCTGAACTAACTCCAGCAGGATGCCCCCAGTTGACTTGGGGTGGACGAAAGCCACGTTGTGCCCAGCTGCGCCAGGCCTTATGCCTCCAGGAGCCATTACGACTCCGTTCTGTTCTAGGTAGTCCACACAGGACTTCAGGTCGTCTATCCAGAGGCCAATGTGGTTTAAGGCTAACTTGTGGACTTTAGGGCTCTTTTCAGGGTCTATAGGCTGCATCAGGTCGATTTCCACAGCGTTTTCGCCTTCGCCGATTTGGAGGATGTCTTCGTCCACGTTTTCCTTTTCGCTTCGGTAGTTCCCGATTTTGGGAATTCCGAGAGTATCACCCCAGAACTTGTTGAGGATGCTTTTGTCTAAGTTGCCTAAAGCAACCTGCTGCACGCCTAGGACCTTGAAGGGCTTGCTGGAGAAGTACCTTACACACCTACCTATCATTTATTACATATTTCTTTCTTGGTTCCACTTTTCAATCATAGCCCTTCTTTCCTGGCTGGTTTGGCGGGGCTTGTCAGGAGTTGGGCTTCTGCGTTTGAGTCTCCTGGTTTCGTTCTTTTTGCGGTCTGTTTTCTTCTTTTTGTACTCAGGGTACTCGTAGTACATTTGGTGCTGCAAACTCTTACGGAAACTCCTTGAAATGTGCTTGAGGTGCATGAAGTTGCAGTAGCCTCCCCGGTCGCACGCTCCGTCGTCGTACTGGCGACAGCGAGCTTCTTTGAAGTCTGTGACGGGGGAAAACTCTGTCGAAATAATTCTACCCGCATAATACCGACCGTTTAAGTTGCGTGCAGCAATTTCAGCTTCTTCTTCAGTCCCGAACTTAGCGTAGACGTTGCCGATCATGTGGTCGCCCATGTTGTCGCATACGTTGAGCTCAAGTAACTCGCCGTAGTTACTCAGTTCCAACCAAACTTCTTCGTAGAAGTCCTCGAAGTGCCTGATGGCTTCCCTAATAGCTTTTTCAGGAACTTTGGTGCCGTCAAACATTGCCAGGGCAACAGCAGGGTTCTCGTACATGTGGGGCATAAGTATGGTTTGTGAAGAAAGGGGTTTGTTGTGTAAGCGAGTGCACCTGTCTCCGTGACGACAAGCTCCTATTTTGAAGTAAAAAGGGCAGTTGACTTTGTCTTCTTCTGTCCCGAAGATCCTCGAAAGCCTGTTAGCCATGTTATATTAATTGCACAGAAATTCTCAAAGGCTGATATGAGGTAATAAATGGAGGAAAGCCTGACAAGAATCGCTATTGTGAACAAGGACAAGTGTAAGCCCAACAAATGCGTTCAGGAGTGCAGGCGCGTGTGCCCCATCAACAAAAACAAAAAACTCTGCATAGACGTGACTCCTGCTTCCAAAATGGCAATTATATCAGAGGAGCTCTGCATTGGCTGCGGCTTGTGTGTCAAGCGGTGCCCCTTCTACGCCATCCACATCATCAACTTGCCCAAAAACCTTGAAAAAGACACAACACACCGGTACGGGCAAAACATGTTTAAACTCCACAGACTGCCTATGCCCAGGGGAGGAGAAGTTTTAGGGTTAGTGGGTTCCAACGGCACAGGGAAAAGCACTGCACTCAAAATCTTGTCAGGCAAACTCAAGCCTAACTTAGGCAATTGGCAAGAACCTCCAGACTGGAACGAAATCCTCGTTTACTTCAGAGGCTCTGAACTGCAGAACTACTTCACAAAGATCCTTGAAGAAAACCTCAAAGCCACCATCAAGCCTCAGTACGTAGACTACATTCCCAAAGCTGTCAGGGGAGTAGTAGGGAACGTCTTGCGGACCAAGGACCACAAAGGTGTTTTGGACAGCATGGTGGAGGAACTTGACCTGCAACCCATCATGAACAGGGAAATTTCTAGTTTGTCCGGAGGAGAACTCCAGAGGTTCGCTATCTGTGTAGTAGCTATTCAGAAAAGTGACGTTTACATGTTTGACGAGCCCTCTTCGTACTTAGACGTGCTGCAAAGACTCAAGTCAGCTACAGCCATAAGGACACTTTTGAGTTCTGACAGTTACGTAATAGTAGTGGAGCACGACTTAGCTATTTTGGACTACCTTTCGGACTTTATTTGTGTGCTTTACGGAGAGCCTGCAGCCTACGGAGTAGTGACGGCGCCTTTCAGTGTGAGGGAAGGGATCAATGTCTTTTTAGCTGGGTTTGTTCCGACTGAGAACTTAAGGTTTAGGGAGGTTTCTCTTAGCTTCAAAGTAGCAGAAGCTTCAGAGGAAGAAGAGGTCAAAAAAACTGGACGTTTTAACTACCCAAGCATGGCCAAGTCCTTCAGTGGATTTTCACTCCAAGTTGAAGGAGGTGAGTTTTCTAACTCAGAAATCTTAGTTATGCTGGGCCAAAACGGAACAGGCAAGTCCACTTTCATTAAGATGCTTGCAGGCGGAATCAAGCCTGACTCTGGAAGTGAAGTTCCTGAACTAAAGGTTTCTTACAAACCCCAAGTCATCAGTGCTACTTTCCAGGGAACAGTCAGGGCACTTCTTTACCACAAAATAAGAGACACCTTTAACCACCCCCAGTTCCAAACTGACGTTGTGAGGCCCCTGAACCTAGACGACATCATTGACAACGAAGTTAAGCAACTCTCAGGAGGCGAACTGCAGAGAGTAGCCTTGGTTTTGGCTTTGGGCAAGTCTGCTGACATCTACTTGATTGACGAACCTTCAGCTTACCTAGACTCCGAACAAAGAATTATAGCTGCAAAAGTCATTAAAAGGTTCATTTTAAACAACAAAAAAACTGCCTTTGTGGTGGAGCACGACTTCATTATGGCTACTTACTTAGCTGACAGGGTCATAGTTTACGAAGGGACTCCTTCAGTGGAGTGTGTAGCTAAGTCGCCTGAAGGTTTGATTACAGGCATGAACCGCTTTTTAGCTATGATGCAAATAACTTTTAGAAGAGACCCCACCAACTTCAGACCTAGAATTAACAAGCTAGACTCAGTCAAAGACAGAGAACAAAAACTTTCTGGAAATTACTTCTTAGCAGAAGACTAACTAAACACTTTTTTTTCATGTTTTAAGCTTTTAAGTCACGACTGACTGTAATAAAATGTCTTATTATAAGTACCTCGAAAAGTATCCGGCTGCTTTCTTGAGGAAGTACCAAACAGGGACTTACATCCAGCTTCAGCGTTCAAGCCAGTACGCCGACATCGTTAACATGAACGCAACTCAGACTTTGAGTTTGGACGAAGACATTACTATGAGGTTGAAAGCCCCTTATAACATTTCTAACTTCATAGGCTTTATGGCTATTTTGTACTGGTACTTCTACCACGTAGACATGTACTCAGCAAACTCGCTGAGGAACAGACTGCGTTCTTACCAAAACTACAAGATGTGGAACAGGATTGAGGCTATTGCAGCAAAGCACTCGGTTGAACATGGAGCTCCCTACAGAGAAAGGATACAGCAACTCTGGCTGGACAGCTACGGACTGACTCGCGAGCAGTACGAAACTGTGAAGCAGAAGTGCAACGAGGGCGAGGACGTCCACGACGCTTTTGCATCAGTTGGTTTGAAGTGGGACCCCAACCTCAACTACTTAGTTAAAATCAAAGAGGAGGAAGAATAAATAAAGTCTCCTAAATATGGAAGCTTCAGAGCTTTTAGAAGAACTCATCAAGTGCAAAATAGCCCTTGCAGAGAAAAACAACGTGCTTGTGCTCAAAGGAAAAGAAGTCAGCGAAAACATAGACCGACTGAGCCACTTAGAAAGACTCGAAGAGTTCATGGAACAAGAAGAAGAGAACTTGATGACCAGCATAATGATGCTTGTAGACGAAAAAAATTTTTTAAGATCAAAGATAGAAGAGGTTTTGGGTGTCCAGTACATTCAGTCCGAAGAGTGCTTAGCCACCCAAGAAGAAGAAGTTCTGGACTCCAGTTTGTTTTTTGACTTTATTCCAGTTCTGAACCCCTCGAGTGCGTGGAAGTGCGTTATTCAAAATCCAAGTTTGAAAAACACCAAAGGAATCCAAATCCTTGCTGAAAGAGGCATCCCGGACGAACTGAGAGGAGAAGTTTGGTTCGTTATGGTCCAAAACAAGTTGTTCATAACTGAAAACTTGTACGAAAAACTAGTTGAAAGGGCCAAAACGCAAAGTTTAGAAGCCAAAGAACAAAACGGTTTGAACTTAATCGAAAACGACACCAAACGCACAGTGAACCACGAACAACTAAAAGGAAAAGCTATCCAGGAAGACTTAGGAGAGATTCTGGAAGTCTTCGGAGAGTACAGAATGGACATAGGCTACGTGCAGGGAATGGCTTACCCAGTGGCCCTACTGCTTCTGCACATGGACAAGTTCAGGGCTTTTCAGACCTTCGCTAACTTAGTTTGCAGTTCCAAACTGCTTTACGCCTTTTACTCGTTTGACTTGCCAGTTGTCAAGTGCTACTACAGGGTGTTTGAAACCCTTATGCTGGAGTACGTTCCGTTCGTGCACATTCGCTTTGCAGACTTGGGGATTTCTCCTGACATTTACTTGCTGGAGTGGGTGAACACTTTGTTTGCCAAGAACCTGGGCTCAGAAGTCGTTAGGTAAGGAATCTATAGGAGAAAGACGTGTATGGGACCTTTTATTAGTAGAGGGCGACGTTGTTGTTTTCAAAGTGAGCGTTTCGATCTTGCTGGTGCTCCAAACGAACTTAATCGAAGCTGACTCAAACACTATTATGGGGTTTTTTTCAGACTTGTCCAACTACGTTACTTCTGCGGACAAGTTGTTTGAAAACTACTTGAAACTAGAGATCACAAACCAAACTATAAATGACTTGCTAAAAATAGTTTAATGTTTATAAGTAATTAATTATTAGTAGCCTTAGCAGTGACTAAGTAAGTGTCTAAAGAATTCTTTCTGAACTCAAGCAAGTCTACAGCCCAAGGGTCAGTGTTGAGTGGGCTGAGGATCTCTTCGAAGTCTTCAGTGGTCATTTCGATTTCAGGGTTAGAAGGAGAAGCGTTTTGAATTAAGCCTTCTAAAACAGGGGACCTAGGTGCGTCGAGTTCCTCTTCTTCTTCGTACACGAAGTCAAACCGTGACTTAGTAGGGGAGCCTAGGTCCTTGGAAAACAAACGAGGCCTAGGAACTTGCAGCTCTGAACAAGTGCGTTCTCTAATTATGCGCAGTGCTGGAAGCACAGTGTTCTCTTCGACGTACCTGACCTTAATGGTGTGTATTTTAGAGTCTTTAGGGATGATTTCTTTTTGCTGGGCAAGTTCTTCCTTAGAAACAACTTCAGTTTCAGAAGCAAGTTTGTGTAAAAAAGGACAGTTAGGTTTAGGACAAGTGATTCCCCTTGAAAAGTAAGAGCAGTACTTAGTAGTTCCGAAGTACATCTTGAGTTCTTTTCCGTGAATCTCGAAGCCGTTGCAGGCTTTGATGCACAGGGAACTTTCTTCTTCAGTGTTGTAAGTAACGTGTGCAGAGCAAGTGGGGTTGTTGGAAGTTGAATGCACTCCTTGCTTGTTAACCACACATTTGACAATACTTCCATATTGACCAAGGTATTCGTAGCTCTTCAACAGCGACTCATCTGCCAGGGCTACTGGCAAGTTTATTACGTAGACCAAGCACCTCTGCACAATTCGGGCATTAGAAAGACGCAGGTAGCTAAGACTGAGTTTGCGCTTGCTACTGGAAGGAGGAGACCCCTTCACTGGGGAGAAAGAAGACCCAGATATGGTTGTGTTGCTCCGAGGTCTGCCTACTTGTTGCATTTCCATATATTTTTACAATTCTATGTTTTTAGATTTACGATCCAGAACTTGACATTTATATTAATGGTGATCTTAATTCGCTTACTCTTCCAGAACTCCTTTGTCCTCCTCAGAGATGTACCAGTTTTTCTTAGCCAAGTTGTGGGTTGAGTAGCCTGGGTCGTCTTTGACGTCTCTCACGATTTCGATGAACTTGGGGAAGTCCAGTTCTTTCGTGGTTTTGTTTGTGTCGATCCTCAAAAGTGTAACTCCTTTGCGTACATTGCAGAAGGTGTCCAGAATCATGTAGTCGTCG
>PR_CR_10_Liq_1_inCRDRAFT_1000285_pt1 | contig 32327 bp, 29 predicted proteins | sample PRCRCaboRojoPR_3_FD_10241 | JGI IMG/M metagenome (IMG submission 10241)
GCTAACTACGAGTTCAAAGACTACTCTGAAGACGGAGTGCTGAGTGTGCTTTCTTTAGACGGAGAACTCAAAGGCAAAGTAACTATTCCAAACGCGCCTGAAATTACAGGTTTGTTTTTCTCTAAAAAGGACCCCAACACTCTTTACATTGTTGAGTCCAGCACTTCAACAATATATAAAAAGACCTTAACTCTCACTAATTCTTAACATTATACTAGTCCCGCATGCGCTGTCTGAGTTTATCGTGGAACATACTTACAAGTTTTTCGGAGTACCTTTCAAGCAGAGTGTCTTGGGAGTTCTGGGAGGTTTCTAAGTTGCCTCCTAAACTCCTGGATATTTCTTTAAGGAGTCCCTGGATTTCATCAACTTCTTGATTGCTTTCTTCCAAAGAAACACTGTACTCAGGATCGGAGGGGTCTATTTGGTCAAAGAACTGCTTCACGTTTTGAAGGCTTTGTTTTAGTTCAAGGAAGCCTTGCTTGTACTGGTCTTTTGATAAGCTCATTGACTGCATACTTTGAGACACTTCAAAGTCAGTTTCTGAAAAGGACTGAGTTTCTGGGGCTTCAGCAGTGTAGGGGGAGTCAAACTTTTTTTGAGGCTGCTGGGGTTCTTCTGGTTGTTGAAGTTCTTCTTCTATTTCTTCAGATATTTCTGCAGACTCTTGTTGGATATCCTCTTTGATTTCGTCAGACTCTTGTTGGATATCTTCTTTAATTTCTTCGGACTCCTCTGGTTCTTGGGGTTCATCATCTTCTTTGTGTTTGCGTTTTTCCCAGGCATTTTCCCTTCTTCTTTTTTTGAGCCAGTTGCTGTCAGGGTTAGACTCCAGAACTCCGATTCCCTTAAGCATTTTTTTAACATCATCGATTTCGTTCTTAACGTTGTGTTTTTCCTTTTTAGGGTCTACTTTAGGTACATGCCAAGGCTCGCTTTCGACTTGTTCATACTCAAAAAACAAGGGTTTTTCTTCGCTTTTCTCTTGTTTTTTTTTCCAGTAAGAAGAAGAAAGACTTGACCTGAGGGGGTTGGCTTTGTAAGTGCTGTCAGGTTCGAGTTCAGGTAGTTTTTCTTCTTCGAGTTCTTCTTCAGCGTCGTAAAACTCTTCGTCTCTGGGGGAGTTCTGGACTTCGCTGGGTTTCATTCCGACAACTGAAGTGTTGAGAGTAAAGGGTTTTTCTCTGGGCCTCTCAGCTAGCACAATATTTTCTTGTTTTTTTTCTTCTTCTTTTTCTTCTTCTGACTCCACTTCAAGTCCTGGTATTTCCTTTTTGCTAAGCCCAATAGGTCCTTCTTTGCTGGAAACTATGTCTTCTACGTTTATTTCAAAGGGGTTTTCTTCCGGTGGTTTTTCGGGGTTTTCGGGGTTTCCAGGTTTGATGGATTTAGCCCAGACAGGCATAATAGAATTGTGGTACTTAATAGGTGGCTCTTCTTTGGGCTTTTCAAACTGGTTAAGGCCTTCCCAAGGGTGTGCTTCTATTGACCTTTTGAGAGGAAGGTTTGCATGTTCAAGTCTAGCCCGAATAGCCCTTGACAACTCGCTTGCTACTTTCCACACAAAAACACACCCGTCTGCTGTAGCAGTGAGCAAGTTCCTTCCGTTGGGGGAAAAAGCAGCGCAGGTGGTGTTTTCACCTGAGTTCACTTTGGCCAAAAGTTTTCCGGAGTAGTAGTCTATAAGTCTTACGTTTTTGTCTAAGTTCACTGCACAAATGATCATGCCTGAGTAATCCAAAACTACTTTTGTGTTGCCGTCAGAAGCTGACTTAGGTGCTGACTTTTCTTGGTAACTATCATAAGTTTTAGAAGCTTTTCCAGTGTCTAGGTCCCACAACTTTACAGCCTTTTCCTCGCCACTAACTAAGTTTTTGTGAATAGGGTGTGAGTTAATTGAGTATATTTTTTTCTTCTGCAAACTTTGGTAGTACCTTGTAACTGAGTTCCCGTTTAAGTTTCGGTAAATGATGGCTTTGTCAGCCCCACAAGACACAAGTCTCTGCACTCCGTCGCACTTAACGAAGCATAAGTCTGATATCGAAGAAGAATGGTCATCAATAGTTGTAACTGGCTTGAAGTTGTTGTCTGCGTCAAATATGTGTATCAAGCGGTCTCTGCTGCCTGTAGCTAACAAAGTCCCAAGAGTGTTTGGAGCTTTGCCTTCAGCAGGTTCGCTTCCAGTGTAGTCCATGCACAGAATATCACTGTCGTGGGCTTGTATTTGGAGTGCTTCGTCCAGAGTTTCTATTTGGTGCACCCTCAGCACTCCAGTAGCGTCCCCGGAAGCTACATACTTTCCGCAAGGAGAACACTTCAAGCACTTAATGCTGCCTTCTTCGTCAAAAGCAGAGACGTTGGCTTTGAAGTGGTTCATTGAGTTGGAGACATAAAGGATTCTAGACAAGTCTTTGCTGTAAATGTTTCTGATATACTTTCCCTGGAGTTCCTTAGGGTTCACGTGGCATATGTTCCAAAACCTTATAGTTTTGTCTCCTGAACCAGTTACAAACTGAGTAAGTTCAAGTGTAGAAGAAGGAAGAATCTGAATGTCGTTAATAGGTCCTGAGTGGTTTAAACTAGCCCTGAAAACTGAAACTAAGTTGAGTTTGGAAATGTCCCACACAAACACTGTTCTGTCTGAGTACACTGAAAACAGTCGAGTGTTGTTAGAAAACAACAGCAATCCTAAGTTGTCTGCAAAGGTAGAATTAGAGTCTGTAGCAATCACTTGGCGCTTTTTATCAGGCGAAATGTTTGCGTGCCCTAGAGGAGGAGGTCTAGGCAAGGTTACAAAGTGCTCTAAAGTACTGGCGTCAAAGCACCTAATGATTCCTTCTGAACACCCACACACCAACAAGTTGCCTGAACAGTAAAGAGTGTAGCCTGCGTCGGCGTGCAAGTCCATCCACCTGTCCATTACTCTTTCATAAGTAAACACACACAAGACTCCATCCTGAGTCATTCCAAAGATGTTTTTTTCGTTTAAAGTGACGCTAGTGAAGGTTTTGTCTTTCATCTCTGCAAGGTCAACGTTTCTGCTAGCCATGCACTTGACCTCTGCACTTGCAGAAGACTGAGTAGTTACTGGGTGTCCTCTGTCGAAGTTCCACATTTTGATGCTTTTCACTCCAGCTGTCACAAAGAACTCACCTGACGGGGCAAAAGCAATACTAAGTATTCTTTTAGTAACTTTGTTTGAAGTCAAGCGCTTTTCTGAGTTCCAGTTCCACACAAACATTCCTTTGTCGTGTTCACTGCCCACAGAAACAAGATGCTGCCCGTCGGGAGAAAAGCAAAGCCAGTCTATGCTGTACTTGTGGCCTTTGAGTTGTTTCACAGCTTTGGGGGTCATGCCTATCTCCCAAATGACTATTTCGGGCTGCCTGCAAGTTCCTTCGCCAGTTGCTAAGTACCTTCCGTCACGACTGAAAGCCAAGCAGGAAAACACCCTTGAGTTTGTGTTAAAGATGTGAGCAGTTTGCTTGTTGGTTTGGGGATTGTAGAACACTATGACTCCTGCTGCTGTGTAAGCAATTTCTTGGTTAATAGGGTTCACAGCAATTGAGTTGTTTCCTCGGGAAGTCACGCCTATTACCTTTTCTAAAGAAATGTTGGCTGAGTTCTGACGGTTCCCTCCTTTCTTCATAAGCATCATTTTGCGGTTTCTCATTTGACTTGTATAAATATGCTTTCACAAGTAAGTAAGCGCTTCCTCACAAAGTCAGAAATGCTGGCCTTGTGGAAACAAAGAGACAAACAGTAACTTTTACTTAGACAAACTGAAATAGCTCTGTCTTACTTAAGTGAATTCCAAAAACAAAGAACTGAAGTCATAGCAGAAGTATTGGCGAACTTCACTGAAGAAGAGCAAAGGCACTTGTGGCAACTTTACAGAGACTACAACAAAGAAGCCCTGGGAACTGACCCTGCCCTTTCCACAGACTTACTGCCTAAACTCAAAAAAGGAACTGAGTGGCCTGAACTAAACGCAGAAGCAATTGACTTCAGCCGCATAGGAGTGCCTGACTTCCAGGGAGGATTTGTGGAAACTGTTTTGCAAGGCAACTTAGTTGACTTACTTCCTAGTGGAGCTTCTTCTTCAGCTAGACCGCAAACTGCAGCTTCCCAGGAAGAAACCAAACAAGAAAAAACTAACTTTGACGTAGTCATTAAAAGCTACCCCTCAGAAAGCAAAGTTAAACTTATAAAAGAGGTCAAAAATATACTTGGCATAGGACTTAAAGAAGCTAAAGAACAAGTTGAAGGAGTTTCTAACGAACCACTTGTAGTTTCCAAAGCAGCTCCTAAAGAAAAAGCTGACGAGTTACTTAAGAAGCTCCAAGAAGTTGGGGCTGAAGTTGAGCTACAATAATTATTTTGAAATTAAGTTTGTTAAGTGGCTCTTTGCAAAGCATTTCATTTTTTGTACAGTCCGGTGGTCTTTGAAGTTTCTAAGTCTTTTGTTTTCAAGTATCTTAGAAACAAGTTTGCGTTTGATGCCACTCCAGTTACGTTTTTGGTTTTTAAGAGGGGAAATCTGCTCATCAACAACTTCGCCTACAAACCTCTTCAAGACTTGGTCAGTTTTCGGTCTTTTAAGAGGAAGTTTTTGCAGCTCCTCTTCGCTTTCTGAGTCTTTTCTCATGTAAAAAGCAGCAAGTCTGGTAGTTAAAGTAGGAGTGTACTCAGGAGTGTACTCAGCGTCAGGGTCACTCATTTCTTCTTCGGAAGGAGTGTAAGTAGGTTCTTCCTCTGAAGGAGGCAAACTTTCTTCTACGTCTTCCTCCTGTTCTGCGTCGCTTTCACTAAACTCACTGCATGAATCGCCTGAGTCCCGAGCTTGGCACTCTGCGCACAAAAACCTACTCCTGGGGTAACTCTCAAGTCCTACGCAGTAGGTATGGTAGACCTTGTCGCACTCCTCCCCGTCACAAAGAACTAAGAGTTCTTGATTTTCATCCGCATGACAGATGTTGCATGCTGAGTCGCAATCTTGATTCACCAAAACCTTTTTGAGGAACTTGGAACCTCTGAAGTGTTCGATTTGGGCAAAACTTTTGCGGCAAGTTGGACAAACGTTGGAGATGTAAGACCACCTAAGAATGCACTTGAAGTGAAAGGTGTGGTTGCATGAGTCAATTTTCCCTTTGCACTTTAATGTTTCTAAGCAAATTCCTAATTTAACATTACCGCAAATCCCGCCTTCACTTGCCATTTAATATTATAGGCCTGCAGCCTTGGCTTCGGGCTTTGTACTAGGCTTAGAAGTAATCTAAAGTTAGGTACTGTTATTGTTAAAAATCTAATATGAGCATACAAGAAGAAATCCTTTCACTGAACAAAAAGTCCATGAGTGACTTGTACGACAACCGCTTTACTGAAGCCCTGAACTCTCTCAAAAAAGCCCAAGAGTTAATTAAATTAGCTCCCAAAGAAGTAGATGTGTCTCACCTTAAAGCGATAACGCTAAATAACTACGGTTGTCTCTACAAACGCATTAAAAAACCCCACATTGCCCTGCAGTACCTTAAAAGAGCTATCAAACTCGAAGAACAAGGCTTAGTTGACAGTTGCCACTTGGCAGGGAGTCATTTGAATCTGTGCGCTATTTACTCAGAATTAGGAAACCATGAAGAAGCACTGCAGGAAGGCTGCAAAGCGCTGCAGCTCATTAAGTCCAGCCAAGACGACTCTCCAGGATTAACCACTACACTGATAATAGCTTTCTACAATACAGCAGTTGAATACGAATTTTTAATGAAATACGAAGAAGCCTACGAGTGCTACAAAGCAGCAAGGGACGCAGCCTTAATGACTCTAGGCAAACACCACCACTTGACCATTACTATGGGCAACAGCCTCAAAGAAACTGCCAAGAAGTTCGAAAACTCCAAAAAAATCCAAAGGAACCACAAAAACATACTTGAACTCCCTAAAGTAAGAAAAAGTGCCAAAGAAGGTGCAACTTACTCACGAGTAAAAACTAAAATTGAACCTAAAAGAAAAACCCAACAGCAACAGTCTAGGTTTTCAAACAACCTTTCGTTCGACCTCAAAAACAGTAGGTTTTTAACAGGCAGCAGAATGAGGCCTATGCACTCTTCTCTTGACCCAAACAACAGGATCTCAATGCCTCCTCAAGAACCAACTCGTTTAGGAACTGCTTTGGCGAACCATAGATTCATAAACAACTCCAACTTCAGTTTTGGCAAGAAAAACTACTATCCCACTCAGTCTAAACCCAAGCAAAAGAAGTTCAAAAAACTCAGCATCCAAAAAGACAAGGACACGAAAGAAGTAGTTATTCCCTCGCCCACTGCACTAGAAAGTTACGACTTCACTCCAAGTCATCTTTCAGATGAAGTAGACACCTCAGCACTCTTTAAGCCCCAGTTGTCTTCTTCGGAGTTCAGAAAGATGGAACAAGCTGCAATCAAGATCCAGAGTTACGTGCGCATGAAACAATGCAAAGTAATCTACGACGAGATTCGGTCAGCCGTCACTTTCATCCAGGCCCAGTTCCGCCTTTACCTCAAGTCGTGTAACTCTTAAGTATTTAACGATAGAAAATTCGTTAGAAAATCACGAAGATGGCTAGTAGTGCAGAACAGAGCCCTGAAGAGTTTTCTGAAGAAGAACTGACTCCTCAAAAAAGGAGGAAGCGCTTCTGGACAAGCGAAGAAGACCATCAACTCCAAGCACTCGTAGCAGCACACGGTCCCAAGAACTGGAAAAAAATAGCGGGTCATTTTAAGGACCGAAGCGACGTCCAGTGCTTGCACAGGTGGCAGAAGGTCCTTAACCCCGACCTTACAAAAGGCCCCTGGACTCCTGAAGAGGACCAGATAGTAGTGCGCTTAGTTAGGAAGTACGGTGCGCGCCACTGGAGTACCATTGCTAGTTACCTGCCTGGACGCATTGGGAAGCAGTGCAGAGAACGCTGGCACAACCACCTGAACCCTTCTATACGGCGTGAGGGATGGAGTCCCAACGAAGATATCCAAATCATAAACTTACACAGCCAAATAGGCAACAGGTGGGCTGAAATTGCTAAGCATCTTCCGGGCCGTACAGACAATGCAATTAAAAATCACTGGAATTCCACTATCAAGCGCAAAATGAAGTTGGCCAAAAAGGAGTACCAAGTTGAGTTGTCCAACCCCAGCAAAGCAACTGTTTCTGACGACACGGTTATTGAGTACCTGAAGTCCCAACTGCGACAACACGGAATCCAAGCACCTTCTTCCAGTAACCAGGAGTCCCCATTTGTCACGCCTGTAAAAACAGACGTGTCTGCAGTCTCTTCAGAGAAAAGCACTCCTGAGAAGCTTCCTAGAAAGTTATATTACGTCTCGCCAGATAAGAATCTGAAGATAGACAGTTCAATCACTGCATCCAAAATAATTAGATCTATCGAGGAAGAAGCTAGGTTTAGCTAAACTTACTTAGCAATAGTCTATGATGTTTATTAAACATAATTCTCGTTAAGCAGCAATAATGGAAAGGTCAAACATTTCAACAGCAGAGAAGAAGCTAGAAGAAGCCTACGAGTTAATTCTAAACAACCTCCCTCTCAAAGAAGAAGGAGTAGAAAGAACTCCTCAAAGAGCCGCAAAAGCTCTAGTGCAGCTGTGCTCGGGTTACTTTTTGACCCCACAAGAAGTAATTGGTCAGGGAATATTTCCTTACTCAGGAGAAGGCATTGTCCACGTTAGGGACATTCAGGTCTGTTCTTTGTGCGAGCATCACATACTGCCTTTTATTGGGACGTGCTCTATCGCGTAAGAGCTATTTAGGTACATTCCGGACCGAAAAATCTTAGGGTTAAGCAAACTTAAAAGAGTTGCAGATGTGTTTGCTAAAAGACTCCAGGTCCAAGAGCGCCTTACTGAACAGATTGCAGATGCCATTGAAAAGGCTGTAGGTGCCAAAGGCGTTCTTGTAGTTTTAAAAAGTGAACACATGTGCATGAAAATGCGAGGAATCACAGAGAAGAGTGCAGAAACCATCACTGTAGCTTCCAGAGGAGAGTTTAAGCATAACGCAATGCTTAGGATGCAATACATCCAGCAGTCTTTTGGTAATTCAAGTAAGCTTTAATTAACCACATACTATGGAGCAAGATAAAAGGCACCGCAGATTAGCCAAGAACAGAGAAGCTGCTAAAAAGTCCCGCAACCGCAAAAAGCACTACTTGGAATTTCTAGAAAAAAAAGTAGCTGCTCTTTCTGAAACAGCTTGTTCTTTGCGCCAACAAATGCTCAAGAAGCCCAAAAAAGAGTCTTTGCGCGACGCAGTAATAGGTGGTGAGGACTTGGAGTCCTCGGTCAGCAAGTTCCAAGAAAAACTAGAACAAACTTGCTTCCAGCGTAAGGACCAAATTGAGTTTTTAGTTGACGAAGTAGTGAGGGTGATGATTCCTAGTCACGCTAAACTGCTGCTTAAAAGCGTAAAGGAAACTGAAGTTGAAGTCCCCGAACTTTCTCCCCAACAGTTAGCTACCATCAAAGAATTGCAGCCTGTGCTTGCCCAGGAGCAAAGTAGACTTCAAGAAATAGTTGATGAACTTAGTTCCACCAAGCAAGACATACTAGAACTCCTTGACTGGGGTGCTTGCATTCCCAAAGAACTCAGAAAGTTCATGACTCCCCAACAGACTGCTGAAATATTAATGTCTTATGAACAAGATTCTAACTAAATTCTGAACAGAAACCTAACATATTTTCACTTACAAGTTTCATAATAATTCTCAATCATGTCCTCTACGACTGAAAGCGAAACTCAAAATAACTGCCTCAGTGCAGATATACATACTAGTGATTCCAGTGATAGCTTCAGTAACTTCAACACATACTATAAGCAGGTACGCCACCCTAGATTAGTAGAGGTCCTTACAAGCTGCAAAGTTCCTAGTCCTTGTAAAGTAGTTAGCGACCGGGAGCAACCCAAATCTGGAGTTCTTTACAAGCTTAAAAAGCTTAAAGTTCCTTCAGCCCCTGCTGGACGCATTGTAAATTCTAAGTCCATCACCCTTGCTTTGGGTTCCAACACAATCCTTAACCGAAGACTCCAAAGGGCTGCTTCGGAATAAATAAGTTATTTATTAAAAACTCCAAAGAACCACTAGAGTCACAAGTAAGNAAAAACTGCTGTNAACTTCTAATTCNGTGTCNTCTNTNAGTNTGATCATTTGACTTTCATAATTAGCATACTCAAATAGGTTTGAAAAGCAGTTCTGTTTGTTAACCAAAGCCAAGTAAGCGTCTTTGTAAGCTAAGTAGTACAGCAGTTGTTCATACTCAGAGTTGCAAGCTAAGTCTATTGCTTCGGAAGCACTTAAATCTCCAATGTTCAAACTACAAAACGACTTGCCTCCCAGAGCTGTGCACAGACACCTTCCAGTTTCCCCAGTTTCGAGTTTGCAGTCTTCATCCTCTTCACACTCCTTCAAGTGAGTTCCCTCTGCAAGTCTTTTTTTTTGGTAGTAGTTTTTGTTTTGGCATATTTCCTGGGCAGTTTCTTGTATGTTTTGTGAGGTATGTTCTTTGTAATGAGGAGTGCACTCTACCACTGTGTTATTTTGGGAAGTCTGGTAAACTTCTGTTATGGAAGTGAAGTTGCAAAAGTGGAGCTTTTCAGTGCACATGTTAGCATTCAAGTAAACTATGTTTTGGCTAAATTTTAAACACTCAGTTTGGGGTGTCCAGAAATCACAAGTAACAGATGAGGGGCACTTGATTGCAGTTGCCAAAGAAACAAACACTAATAAATATTTCATATTATGGAACACTCAACTTTAAGAGAGAAAAAAAGTAACAAGTAATCAGGACTAGAGAACCTTTTGAAAGAAAAACTCAAGCAACTCCAAATGCTTGAAGCTGAAATGGCCAGGGCTGAAAAGTGCGAACCTCCAGAAGCAGTGATCCAAAGGGTCATTGAAAACATTAACTTTAGACTGGACAGTGACCCGCTGATTTCAAAGCGCAGAAAAGGTACCGGGAAGTGTGAGTGCAGTTTATTTTAAACTTTAGAAGTTTCTATTAATGTAATAATGAAATCACCAGTAAATTGGTACAATGGCCTTCTGCAAAGAAAACCCTTAGCAACCAAAAGCGTCTCTTGCATGGCAATATTTACTTTAGGCGACATTCTGAGTCAAACTTTCGAAAAAAAACTATCGAAAACCCAAAAGTTCGACTGGCAACGCAGTGCAAGAGTAGGGATGTACGGAGGAGTATTTGCAGGGCCTTCTCTGCACTTTTACTACTCTTACATACTGCCTCATACTGCCTTACTTAATTCCAGGGTCTTCCATGAAGTCCATAGTTAAAAAAATTTGTTTTGATCAGACGGTAGGTGTATCAATTATGATTTCTATGTTTTACACAGTGCAAACACTTCTGAACAAGGGCACTTTTACCGACGTCAGAAACAACATTGCTGCCAACTACTGGACCACTCTCAAAACCAACTGGATGTTTTGGCCTCCTCTTATGTTCCTCAACTTTACCTTTGTGCCTATCCAGTTCCAAGTTCTTTTCGTGAACGTTTTCGGAGTTGCTTGGAACGGTTACCTTTCGTTTGTTCAATACTCCAATAAATAATTAATGGCCAGAGAGATTAGTCTCACCAGCTTAGTTACTGAAGTTGATGCTAACCTTCCAGCAGCTACTTTGATTCAAGACCCTGAAGGTAATGCCTTTACCTTTTACAAATATAAAGGCACCCTGGCCTACAGGGAAGCTGACTTCACTGAGGAAAAACTTGCCCATAAGTTTAAGGTATCAGTCACCCGAGGGTACCACTTGGTGTTAGAAATGAGTGAGGATGACGATATATCTGAATTCATCAGGCCAGGAGTCATTCCTCCAGAAGCTTTTGACTCAAATGAGTTAAAAGAAAAGCAATCAGAAGTCCTAGAACCTTACAAGGAACCTGGCGAATTTTTAGTTGTGGAAGAGGCTTTTAGACTGGTGTTTTATATCAGGACTTTGGGTGTCCCAGCCTGTCTGCAGGATTACCTCAGTCGCGGAAAGCTTTCAGTACTTAAGATAGTTTAATACGAAAATTAAAAGTTATTTCTTAGGCTATCTATGATCATTTGGGCTTCTTTCTTAGGAATTTGGTGGTTTTTAGCAAACTCTAAAACTGTTGACTCAATATCCTGGTCTTTTTTTATTTCTAGTTTTTCTGATCTGTTGAACCCTGTTTTGACGTTAAGAGTGATTCCAGGCTTGGAATCTGTTTTGGAGGAGTCACTAATTTGTTCTTCTTTTATAGCTAGTTCCTCAAAGTCTTTCACAGGTGTTTCTGAAGCGGTTTCAAGGGGTTCTTCTTCCTCTTTAGGTTCGGGAGAAGTTGCAAAGGATTCCTCAAACACTTCCAAGGGTGCTTGTAAAGGAACTTGCAAAGGCTTTTCCACAATAACTTGCAGAGGTGCTTGTGAAGGTATTTTTGCGTCAGCTTCTACAGGCAATTTCTTGTGAACAGTAACTTTGAAGGGTGCTTCTTTAGGGATGTACTCGAGAACACTGGGTTTGAAAGTGCAGCTTTTCTGAGTTTCTTGCTCTTCTTCTTGAGTTTTAAGTTGCTTCAGTTCTTCCCGGTAGTTCTTAGCAGCTGCATGCAAGTTGTATAAAGCTTCATTCTTATCTAGACTCAAACAGGAAAGTTGCAAGTACTCTCTGTAAAGACTGTACCTGCCTGGACTGTATCTTCTTTTAGGGGACAACTTGGAGGTGTTGGGTTTGTGGGTGCAAATCTTTTGTTGTTCTAGGTCTAGCTCGTGCTTGATCTTGTCTAACTTTTGGTTTCTTTTGTCTTGGGAATTAATGAGGTGGTCTTCTATCTTGAAAGTGCCTGTAGTTCCTGGGACACTTTTTCTTTGGTCAGCTAGTTTGGAGTAAAAGTTGTTGGGGTCTAGACTTGGAGCAAACTGGTAGCTGTAGTCGAATTTGTAAGTTTTATTTATAGTGCTTTTGTCAAAAGCTTCGCACCTGTTGTCGTGGAACTGTTTGTACTTGAAAAAAATCTTGTTTGCTTGTTCTTCAGTGTAAAGGTGGCCAGTGAACTGCATCAAAGCTAAAAAGAAGTGTTTTAGGTCTTTAGTTTCTACGGTTTCTTTTTTCCGAAGTTCTTTAAATAAGTTCATCGCAAGTAGGTACTCTTCTTGGTTTTTTAAAAAGTGCATTTGAAACAAAACTTCCTTCAGTTGGGTGTAGTTAAGGCACTCTGGAAAAGGGCTTAGGACTTCTTTGAGTTCCTTCAAAAAGCTTTTCAAAAGAAGTTTCATTGAGTTTTTACTTACAAGTTTTTGGGGTTTAGGATTCTCAGGTGCATTCTTAACTTTGCCTATCGGAGACTTAAATAAGTTTTCGTGCACTGAACTGCTTTCTTTAACAGGTTTTTTGGGACTTTGGTCAGTTGTTGGTTTTTGGGGACTGGCTTTGAGTTTGTAGAGTCTTTCATAAGCTGCTTCTTGGTTATGTTTGTTAGAAGCAATTTTAACTGACTCTTCACAGAGTTCGGGCTTAAAAGAGTAACTTTCATTAAGGGCTTCTTGGGCTTGTTGTTCCTGCATAGCTTTGATTTTTTGTTGTTTGGAGTGCAAGTAGTCTATCATTTGTTTGTAGTACTCCAGAGGCTTTCTCTTAGTGCCCTTAGAAAGTACTTGGGGCGAAAAGGGACAAGCCTGCATTTCTTGTTCTGCTTGCTTTTTCCGGAGCTTTTCAATTTTTTCGCTGACTTTTTGTGAGTATGCATAGAGTCTCAAGTGCATGTTTGGAGACGCCTTGGGAGTTGGCACTGGAGTTTCTTCAAGCTTTATTTTACCAGTAATTGGAATTTTGAACCCCTTTAGATTGTTTATGTTTTTTTGTATGAAGTCAGCTTTAGACTTGGACTTTTGGGGTTTGTAAAAACCAGCAAAACGGTGGCCTCCTATACTGGCTTTTTGTGTCCGTGGGTCAAGCAAGTAGTCAATGTCGTAGGTGTTGGGGTTTAACGTATACTTGTTGAAGACTGGAATTTTGTATTTCTTTTTGCGCTTAGACAACACAGAGGACTTAATAGAAGGGGAAGTATCTTCCTGAGTCCTTACAAGTTCAGTCTGCTCAGGCGAGTTCAGGACACTTGTTATGGGTTGGACACTTTCTTCTTCGCTAACACTCATTTCGCTTTCATCAGAAAAAAAGTCAGAAAAAGACTCAGAATTTTCAGACACTAAAGAAGAGTCGTTGGACATTAATTATATTTCAAAGCCCATTTTCTTAAGACTTAATAGGGTGCTTTCGAGCCACTGGGAACTCCGCATTTTAGGCTTCTCACCAGAAAAGACCTCTATCAGAACTACTTCCATAGTTAGTGCTTGGGAGTCCCTAACGTATGCTATTTCTAAGCTGTCCAGGGCAAACGCGTATAGTCCCCTTTGTGGATGTTTGAGCTTTGTGTGCACAGTGCTGGGATCTTGTGCCAAGCAACTCCTGATGACTTCGCAAAGGTTGTCTTCTCTTGTGTAAAACTTAAGGGTGTTTGTGTTTAAGATTTCTTCCAACTGCTCTAAGGACCTAGGGTGAAAGTTTACAGAGTACTCTTCTTGAGTTAAGTAAGCTGGCACTTTGAAGCTTTGCAAACAGTCAGCTGTGTGGTAAGGCTTGATATCCAACACAGGAGTCCCTTCTACCAAGTCAACTCCACTTAAGTGTAGAGTTTTGTGTGAAATGCTTTCTAAAACTACTACAGACATTCCAATGGGGTTAAACCTGTTAGGCGAGCGAGTTGCAAAGATTCCTTTTTTCTTTCCCATGAGTCTGGGGGGCTTGATTTTAGTTTTGAACTGCGAATGACTGCTTTGGTGGAACACAAAAACTAACCAAATGTGGGAGTATTCTTCTAGGCCTTCCAGAGCTTCTTCGTTAATATGCGGAAGCAGTGTTAGTCTGCCCCTTGCCAAAGGAGCGTACAAACCTTTTTACTTCTTACTTTGTCTAGGAGTTCCGAACTTCTCTCCAAAACAGCTTTCTAAGTACCCTATAGGTTTGAACTGGCTTTCTTGAGGAGGTTCTGGAGTTTCTGTTAGNTGNAGTTTTACGTTTATTATTCCCTTCTCGCTGTAAATCGACCTAAAATCCTCAGAAAAGCTTTTAGTTTGGAAGTGTGCAGTGATTAACTCGCACCAACTCTGGGGATCCACAGAAGACCCTGTAGCTTTACTGTAGTTAAGTGCTGTCTTTGTAACTCATACTCGCAATACAGAATAAGTGCAGAAGTCCCCAAATTTGGAATACTTAGGCTTTACAAACTCAAACGGCTCCCAAGAACATACAGGCAGCATTTGGGTTTCAGTGAGTTCATCAACCACCTTACTTAAGCACTCTTGCAAAAACTCAGCCATTTTAAAGTTTCTTAAGAACTACAGCATCGCAGCCTATTATAAAATCTTTGCACTGGAGGGTTTTAAACTCCTTAGCCCCTGAATCGTACCTAAAAAACACTTTCACTAAGTTAGCCGTAAGTGAAGAAGGGTACTTGGAATGCCCATGCACCTTGTGGACTTCGTTGGTAAGTGTGTTGAACGAGTAAAGTGCTCCCAAGTCACGTCTGCCGAGTTCACTTTTGAAAACTATAATTAGGTAAGTTGCATCTAGGGAGTCTATTAGTTTTAGAATAGTTTCGCACTGGTTTTTGTTAGGGTACCCAGCCAAGCACACTTGTGAAATAGCGTTTTTAATGAGTTTGACATTAGAAGGTCTTTTGTACTGGACCTTAGGCAAGTTTTTGTGTCTGGTGTACTTAGGTTTTTTAGTTTCTTCAGCAGTGTCTTTGGTTTTGTCACAAGACTTTTCTGACACAAACGACGAGTCTGGAGTTTCACGTTGAGTCTCTACTGGGACGCGGACTTTCTTTTTATGAATTTGTGCGTAGCCCACCAAATCAGTGTTGTCAGGAAAAAAAGCGGTTTTCAGGGGTTCTTCTGAAGGAGGAGAACTAAATAAATGAATTTCTTGGGGAGTTTCTTGAGGAGTTTCTTGGGTTTCTTGAGTGCTGGAGTGTTCTGGGCTTTTGTGTTTATCTTTTTGTAGAAGGTAAGCTTTGAGTAGGTCGTTTTTTAAGTCAGTTTTTTTGAAGTATTGGCTTTGTTGTTTGTTTTGGTGTTCTTTTTCGATCAGTTTCATTTGGGCCGCTGTTTCGAAACGAAGAGACTTTTCTGAGTTGGCTCCTTCTTCCATATTATATTTGAACTCCAATTAATTGAATATAACAAGTTATTAAGGTTACTCAGCTAGTTTTCTCTTCTTGTCTCCTTCCTTATAAATGTCTTTGAATAAAAACATAGTTTCTTTTCCCCACAGAAGCATTTTGGTCACTGGGTTGATTAGGGACTTGTCTTTGATCTTCACAATCATAGCTTCTGAGTCCCTTCTTCTCCTCAGCTGACTTGAAGAGTACTCCCAATGTACAAGTTTCCTTTTGTAAAATATCCCCAAAGTAAGGATTCCTAGCTCTTCGCATGAGTCAATTTTGTAAAGCGGACTTGAGAACTTGTTTTGTTTTTTGAGTCTTGAGTAGCTGAAGTGACTTACTGGCGTTGAATTCACTGAAAACTGCATTTGTGGAGAACTTAAGAAGGTTTGTGCCAGCAAACAGGATATTGGGATTTGTTGGTAGTTTATCTCAGTTTGTGTTTGAGTGAACTCAGGCGAGTACAAGAAAATGGTGGTTCCGTACTTGTGAGCAAAAAAAGCTGAAGAAGAAGACAAGTGGCTCAAAGAAAGAATGTGCGACAAGTTAGGGTGGAACAGTTCTTTCGAGGGAAAGACTGGGGTGTTGTTTTTGTCAAAAACCACGTAGTAACACGGAGAGTGGGTTTCTTTCTTCTGAACTAAACAAACTGTCAAAAACTGCTTGTCCCTACTTACAATAAGTGCAGTTCCTGAAATAGCAAACAGAGGCGCTAGTAAGTTTTTGGAGTGGGTCCCCGAACTTAAGTGAGCTACTTCTTGGGGGTTAAGTGCAGTTTCTTCAAACATGAGTTTAAGCACAGAAGCTTCGGTTTCTAGGTCTTCTGATTTCCACTTCCTAAAGTAGTTTTGTCTTTGGTAAAAGCCTTCTTGGTTCTCGGAGTCACACTCACCCATAAAGGAAAAGTCCACTCTCACTGAGTCAGGCATGTTCTTAACTACTAGTTCGTTGCGCAACTTGACTGTTCCAGCTATGACAATATTCACACTTTTGCCTATGATCAAACAGCATCTCAATAACGCTGCCAAAGGATCCTGGAACTCTTGGGACATGTTATCAAGTATACTAGTAGGAATTTGCGACTTGGCAAAAAAGTTCATCTTGGGGTAGCAGATTTCGGGGTAGGTTTCCAGAAAGGAACAAATAGAAGCGTTGTGGCCGCAACGTTCACACATAAAAGTATGTGCAGTCTCTGGGTGGCCAGAATTGACAGAACCCTGGTTTTGGGGAGAGACCAGCATTAGTTCCTTCATTTTCCTCTTAACCTGTTTTCCGCTTCCGTTTGAGATATCTATTTTGGGTTCGCCAAAACTCAGAACTGCAAGGTCGCTTTTAGCTAATTTGTCGCTTCCCATGCCTCCGAACACAATTAAAGAGTTTTTGTAAGTACAGCATACGTTTGCCATTAATCCAATAATACTGTTGTTTGGGTGGATTTCTCGCCAACAATTCCTTTCTAAATTGTAAACCCAGATATCGTCCATAGCTTGTCCAAAACTTTCCCCACCAAACATCAACAAGTACTTGTTTTTGAAAGAAGTCATGGAGTGCGACAGGCGTTTTGGAGGCTCCGGGCCGTCAGTTTCGAGCTTCTTGCACACAGCTAAGTCGCTTTGCATGGATATTTGGTACAACTCACTAGTGTACTCATCCATTTCTTCGTTGGGTTCATTTACGTTTCCACCAAACACGTAAAGTTTGCCAGCAGCAACAGTGGAGCCCATGCTTTCTCGGGGTCCAGGCAAGTCTCCTTCTTGGCGGAGTTCTTTCCACTCAAAGTTCTTTAAGTTCAGGGCAAAAATGTCCTCAAAAATACGGCCACACCCGTTTCCTCCGTAAATAACCATGAAGTGCTTTATGATCCCTACAGCGTGGCCTTCCCTGCCCTCAGGTTTCTTTCCTAAAACTTTAGGACACTGCCAGTTCTTTGTGTTGAGGTCCAGAACTGAGAGTTCGGAAAAGGGCTTTGCGTCGTCTTCTCCACTTTCACAGCCTCCAAACAACAGCAAGTAGTGACTATAGCCCATCAGGGAATGTCCTTCGCGCGGGGCTGGCAAGTTGGTAGTTCTTAAGTTTGAAAAGTGGAAGGTGTTCAGATCTAGTACGTACATGGAGTTCCGACTTCGAGAATCTGTTCCTCGCCCGCCGAATATGTAGAGCTGCCCTTCACGTTCAGATGCCGCACATCCCCATCTTGGAACTTGACGTCCACCAACTGCTTAGATATTACTTGTAAGGGTGTAGGTTTGCCATTTGCATTCCCAGTTTTCCTCATCCAAGGCGCTTTCAGGTGTATTGGCACGAGACTCTGAATTTTGAATGTCAGAAATCATATCATTTAGTTGGAGTCCATGGGTTTTATAATTGCTCAGTAAGTCAGAAAACTAGCTGTGATTTACCTTTGCACGTTCAGTTGGTGTCAAGTTGCTTATTTTGTGATTTAGCATTCTTTGTTCAGGATTATGACTTGCCATCGACATTTATTTTATTATAAGTCATTTTTATTTTTCTGAACTTGGCTTACTTTCTCTGGGTTTTCTGGAACTTTGTGGACTCTCAGAGTGCTTTTAGAAAAAATACTATTTAGAGTTGCTAATCCTTAAATTGAAGTACAGCAAAGTAGCTAGAGAAAGACTTTTTTAGAGTACTTAGTGTTTTAGGGTCTGTGTCTCGCCAGTAAGTTGTATAGTAACTTTAAACAAGTAATAAAGGCAGCAGTTTCCTAGGTCTAACCCAGTGGCCAAATCTAAATTTGATAGTCTTTAGGTCCCTGATTTACTAAAAACGCTCTGAATTAAAGTAAGTTAGGGTGTTAGGAATATTTAAAAAGGGAATATAATGCTTTCTAAAGATGAAAAAACTGAGCCCAAGTTCTTAAATATATCAAGTGAAATCAAGCAAGAGTTCGAAAGTATAGAACTCCACATAAAGCAGTTACTGCAAGAAGTTAGTTTTTTGGTAGAAACAACCCAAACAGATAAAGAATTTGCACTGAAAAACCAAAAAGTTATGGAGCATGCCATGAGTACACTTGCTAACTGCAAAATTTGTTCTGAGCAGTTTCCGAGCTTCCAGTTCCAACTTGAAGCGCAGGCTAAAGAACTCAACTCCTTAATTCAAAAGACACTTAAGAACTCAACCTCCGCTCAGTTTGAAACTCAATACATTTACTCGGAAGGTAGTGAGTTTTTAAATTCTCAACTCCAAAGTTTCAAAACTAAATGTGAAAAAGCTGCAGACAAAGTAGGCTTAAACTTGCATTGGAGTGAAGGAAACCAACCTCCTGGTAGCTACTTCAAGGTCTCAATAGAGTTTTCGGACTCAATCAGTTCTAAGCCCTGCAAAGAAACTATTGACGAAATGGAGCCGTGCAATGGGTACAGCACTAAGTTTTCACTATGCTCCTACAACCACTACCACTTAGAGTCTTTGTTTGCTTTCAACTGCCAAATTCTAGCTAACTTCAACAACTTTTTAAAAGTGATTCTTTACCTAAAAATACAACTCGAGAGTTCACTTAGGTACTTAGAAACGATTACTGAACAGAGTTACTACAAACACAAAATATACAAACAAGCTAAAGGTTCCACCTACATGAAAACCAAAGTTCTATCAAGTGAGAGTTTTGCTGAAATGCTAGAGCAAATGCTTTTGCTTGGAAAAAGTCTTAAGTGCGAAAACAAAAAGCTCTACAGCTTCATAAAACTACTACCTAACCAGCTTAAAACTTCGCAGGAAACTTGCATGTTCATTTCTGACTTTTTTTCCTTGGGAACTCCTAACTACTCTCACTTAGAAAGAGTCAAACAGATATACACTCTTACTAAACAAGTTGCAAGTTGTTTGCTTTACTTGTGTGACCAGTTTGAAAGCAGTGTTTCAAGTGAAGAATCCAAAGAACTCTTCTTAAAGCACGTTTCAGATGTTGCTGAAAATAGACTTTACAGAGCCCTCCATATGAAGTCAAGTCTTTTAAAGGACTCACAACCCCAAGAAGTTATTTCTGAACTGAATCTTTGTCGGAACCAACTCTTATTCTACATAAAAGAATTTGCTAAACTCAAGAATTACCACAAGTGGGAAGAGATTGCAAACAAACTCTCAGTTGCAGGTTTCAGCATCCCAGAGGGCAAAGTGAGACACTCTAACAGCATTAACAAAGCAGGTTTCCATTCCTACAACTCCAGTTGGGGAGTCAACACACAAGTTAGCGAGTCCTTGGAAAAAGTCCAACTGGACTCCTCTGAAGTTTCAGAAAAAGAACTTTCTTGGAGCACAGAAGACCAGAAACTCGACTTCCAAAAAACCAAAAAGATACTTATCAGTGACAAATTCCTTGACCTAGCTACCTATGATTCTTTACTCAACTCCCTTAAAAGTGAAGTTAAGGAAATCCACTCCCAAGGCCTTAAAGGCTGGAAAAAACAACTCAAGCTCCTTAAAAAACACGAAAAAGAGCAAAGTGCTTTGAATGAACTAGAAATCCATACAAAACCAAGTGGTTCTATTAAACCAGTTTATCCAAGGTCTTCTACAAAAGTGCTTCTCAAAAGCTCAACTAACAGCTCAAGAAAAGAACTCTCAAGGTCAAAAACCCCCAATTACCTCTGGAAGCCTTCTTTGGGCTCTGTGATTGAAGGGCCTAGACAAAACCTTTACCAAGAGCTGGGAAAGTTAGAGTCAGACCTTAACTCTGTGATCGAACCTCAAAGCACTAATTTAAGTCCACTAAAAGCTAAAGGTTTAGAAGGCCAACTCATTAAGCACACAGGCTTCCGAAAACAACTCTGCATCAAAGCCAGAACTTTTAACACTCCACTTAGTTCCAGAAGAGTTGCTCAGATCCAAAACGACAAGTCTTTGTCACCAATTGAACAAGTCAGAAAACTCAGAACTGAGTTTGAAAACCAAGAAAAGCTCATAGCTGCAAAGGCTCAAAAAAACACTCGCAAGTTCAGAAGTTCTGGGAAAATAATTTCTTTAAATATTAAGAAATAAAATGGCAAGAAAACGCTCCAGAAGTCCCCAAAGAGACACAGTGAACCCCTTTACAAAAGAATCTTACTCCACACATTTTTACGAACTTTTAGAAGTCCGCAAGCAACTCCCAGTGTACGAAGCCCTGCCCAAAATACTCAAAACTATCAAGAAGGAACAGGTTGTGATAATCCAAGGAGAAACTGGAAGTGGCAAAACCACACAAGTTCCCCAAGCACTTCTGCAAGAGTACACTAAAATTGCCTGTACCCAACCCCGCCGAGTAGCTGCTATGAGTGTGGCCAAAAGGGTTGCTGAAGAGTGCGAAGTCACATTGGGAGAAGAGGTAGGGTACAGTATAAGGTTCGAAGAGGTTTCAGGCGAAAAAACACGCCTTAAGTACTTGACCGACGGAATGCTTCTCCGAGAAGCAATGCTGGACCCACTTTTGTCAGACTACCAAGTCATAGTGCTTGATGAAGCCCACGAACGCACCCTTGCAACAGACGTTTTGTTCGGAATGCTTAAGGAAGTTCTTTCCCAACGAAAGGAAATTAAGCTTGTGGTGATGAGTGCTACTTTGGACGCTGAAAAATTCCAGAACTACTTTGAAGGCGCCCCTTTAGTGACGGTTCCAGGGCGTTTGTTTCCAGTAGAAGTCTTTTTTACACAAGAAGCTGAAGAAGACTATGTTTCAGCAGCAGTGCGCACAGTGTTGCAAATTCACTCCTTTGAAGAGCCTGGAGACATACTGGTATTCCTCACAGGAGAAGAAGAGATTGAAAATGCCTGCACTGAAATTCAAAGGCAAGTTAGAAGGTACGGAGAAAGCATAGGCAAACTGTCAGTGATTCCACTGTACTCCTCTTTGCCTCCACGTCAGCAACAAAAGATCTTTGAGGACCCTCCTCCTCCTAACTCTAAACAGATTCCAGGCAGGAAGTGCATAGTTTCCACAAACATAGCAGAAACTTCTTTGACTATAGAAGGCATAGTTTACGTTGTTGACTCTGGACTCTCCAAGCAAAAAGTTTACAACCCCAGACTCAGAGTGGAAAGTCTTTTAGTTTCGCCCATTTCAAAAGCCTCAGCTAAACAAAGAACAGGCAGGGCAGGCAGAACTAAACCTGGAAAGTGCTACAGACTTTACACACAAGAAACTTACCAGAACGAACTTCAAGAAACCGCCCACCCAGAAATACTTAGGTCAAACCTAGCAGCAGTGGTGCTCACACTCAAGGTTTTGGGAATACACAACTTAGTTAACTTTGACTTTATGGACCCTCCTTCTCCTGAAACGATGATGCGTGCTTTGGAAGAACTTAACTTTTTAGAAGCTTTAGACGACGAAGGAGAACTTACCCAACAAGGAAACCTCATGGCTCAGTTTCCTCTCCAACCAGAGCTGGCAAAGGTGTTAGTGAGCTCTCCCAAGTTCAAGTGCTCAGAAGACGTTCTTACACTAGTTGCTATGCTTTCTTCACACAACCCCTTCGTAAGGCCTAAAGACTGTGAGCAAGAAGCTGACCGTGCTAAGTCCCAGTTTGCACATCCTGAAAGCGACCACTTGACTTTAATAAGTCTATACAACGCTTACTGTGCAGCGGGCAAAAAGCCTGAGTGGTGCAACCGTAACTACATAAACCCCAGAAGTATGAGGGCTGCTGGTGAAGTAAGAGCTCAACTTCAAGGGAAAATGAAGTCTTTAGGCTTGCCTATAGTCACAAAAGATAAGAACAAGAGTGAAAGCATCAGGAAGTGCATGGTTACAGGTTACTTTATGCAAATTGCCTTTAGACAAAAGTCTAGTTACTACGAAACTTTAAGAGAAAAGCAGGTAGTGGCGCTGCATCCTTCAAGCACTTTAACTACTAAACCTGAGTGGGCTCTTTACAGCGAGTACGTAGTCACTTCTAAAAACTACATCAGAACAGTTTCTTCAGTTAAAGGAGAGTGGATGTTGGAGTTGGCGCCTCATTACTTCCAACTTGAAGGTTTTCCAGACACACAAGGCAAAAAGCACCTTCTTAGACTGCGGAAGATTCTGTCAAAAAAGCAGCACTTACTTATTTAATAGAAGCAATTACTTGTCTTAGCTCAGAAAAGTTCTTAGAAAACCTGTCTTTGTTTTTCAGCGAAAGACTTCTGTTGACTCCTTGCATGAGTTTGTTTATCCCTTGTTGGAGTTTTTCTTGGGACTCTAAGTTACTTGTAGCTTTGCTAATTGCGTAGTTTTTGATGTCTTGGAAGTTTTCTTCGTTTAAAATAATGAGTCCTAAAAGAGGTTTGCTCAAAGTCCAAATAAAATTACTTTCTTCAGAAAGCATAGACTCCATAATGATTTCCAATAGTTCAGCTAGTTTCTGGGAGTTTTGGCTGAGAAGTTGTTGGATGTTTAAGGTTTGCTGGGAGTCCTTAGCAAGAACCTTAGCAATGTAGTCGTTCATAAAAACTAAAGCGTTGGAAGTAGCTAAGCACTCCTTCATGCTGTTTGACTTAACACCATCTGCAAAGTACTCAAGCATGTTAGCAAGCACGAAAGAAGGCAAGTCTGAAAAAACAACTTTGACTTGGCACCGACACAAGTACTCCAAAAACTCAAAAAGGAGTTCTTTCAACTTTACAAGTGACTAAATAGCAATTACCTGCAGTTCTGGCTTAGAAACTCTGTTTAAAAGTGAAAAAACCAAACTAACTAAGTCAACAAAGCACCTGTCGTTGAAGATTTCAAAGACTCCAAAGTTCACGTAGCCTCCACTGAACATCAAAACAAAAATCCTAACTAACTTTACTAGTTTTTTATAGTAAAGAAAGTAAGGACTTTGGCAGAAGTCCCTTTCGAGCAAAAACTGTCCGTACCTCAAAAGGAAGTTGCAGAAGTTCTTAAACATAATGAACCCAAGTACATTGGAGTTATCGTACTTTATTCGGGAGTTCCTGGAGTTAGCTAACTCACTCATTAATCTCAGGGCTGAATCCATTACCAAGTCTGAGTGTGTGAATTCTTCTAGTGCTTGGTACAGTATGCCTAAGTGTGACTCGTAGAACCACTCAAAAAACTCAGTGTAAAGTCTGTTGCTGTTCATAGCTGAGCAGAGTCCTTTGAGTTCGTGCAAGGCCAAAACTATCCCTTGTTCTGTTTTGTTTTGAGAAAGATTAACTAAGTATTGACTCATTGGCTCAAGCAAAGCTCTGAGGGACTCAAAAACCTCTTCGTTGACCCACAAACTCCCTATAGCAAAGTAAAGCCTTTCCCTGAACTTAGGAACTCTCATTTCAATAGGGTAGGACTTGTACTGGACTATTAAGTTTTGAACTGATTCAATACTCAGCAGGATTCTGTTGCTATAGATTCCCTTAGTAAGGGTTTCGAAGACTTCTAAACTGTAAGACAAAACCTTCCCTTCTGTGTAACTTGAAAAGTTCTGGAGTAGCTTCTGAACTATAACAGACACTATGCCTTTGAGTGTTTTTTCGTTGATGGTTTGTTTAGTTGCAGGGTCTTCTTCGTAAAAGCTGAAAAAGTCTAGGGGACAGTTGATATAAGACTTAGTGAGGGAAATGAAGTAAAACAAAAAGGAAATTTCCAAGCACTCAGTTCCAGAGAACTTTTCTACAAGGTCCAAAACGAAGTTAGTCATGGTAGTGTCTAAGTGTTCTTCGTTTTCTTTAGAGTTCTTTTCTTTAAGGCCTACTAAAGCTGAAGCCAAGTAAACCAACCAAGCTAACTTGGCTTGATTCCAGTTCTCACTTGAGTTCAAAAAACTCACTAGTTCCCCTTGGAGTTGCCTCATGAGTTCACTGTAGTAGTAAATGCTGAAGTGAGCAATGCACTCTAAGTTGTCTTTTAAACTCTGTTCATTTTCCTCACAAAAAACTTCACAAGCAGAGTTTTGCAGTGTAGTTTTGACGTAAGCTGAGAAAAGTGGACAAACATACTGTCCAATGACATTTGACTTCTGGTTGAGTTGATGGTAGTTTTCGTAAGCAAGAAAACTCCATATGTGAAACCCGTTTTCGAACTCAGAAACGATTGCATTTGGACTGCAGAACAGTCTGTTAGTAAAGTTAAACAAGTTCTCAACCCAAGTTTCAAAGAGTTCGTTTCCAGACAGTTCTCTAAGTCCGAAATTCAACAGAAACCTTTTGCAAAGATGGACAAACTCAAACAAAGAGTCAGACTCTAGGGTTTTGGAGTTCATTATGTTCTGAGAACTCTGCAAAAACTGACTGGTGTAGTTCTGCTTTTCTTGAAGCATCCCAGAAAAAATACTTCTCCTTACTGCACCTAAATGGTTCAGCACTCTGATAGAGAGTCTTTCAGGTTCGCCTTGGTTTGAAATAACTAAAGACTCCAACTGTCTAATGAGCCCGCAGTCTAAAAAGTAAGGTTTCCAAGAAGAAGGAATTTGAAGGGACAAAGAGTCGTCAGATGTCTCATCCGTAGCTATTCCTAAGTTGTCGAAAGTCAAGCATTGACTCAGTATCCTTAACACTCTACATAAGTTTTCGCCTAGCTGGAGTCCTAGTAAGCCTACGCAGTTTTCGAAGATTTCTTTCAAAGCCTTTTCTCTGAAGTTCTGGGCTGTTTTTCTGCTGAACTGAGTTGGGCGTTGCTTTAAAGGTTCGATAATTTCTGCAATGAGTTCCTCAAAAAAGTTAAGTGGCGTTTGGGGGTAGTCTCCCTTGAGCAGTTGCGAAGCAGTAGGAACTGTTTCAGGAAAAGACCCTAACTCAAGCCACCCCATTCTGCAAACTCTGGCCAAAGTCATACAAATTCCTCCCTTTAAAAATTGAGGTCCTGTTTGACTACTAAAAAGCATCTGGAGTAAGTTCTGGTGCACCAAAAGCTTTTGCTCCTGAGAAAAAGAGTTCCAGCAAGACCCGAGTTTTTTGTGGATGGCACTCAAACAGAGGTATTGGAAGTAACTATGAGTTGACTGCTCCAAAGTGCAAAACAAACACTCGAACGAAGACTCCAAAAAAGAATGCAGCACTGAGTTGGCCCTTGACCTTTCTTCTTCGCAGAGCGAAGTGTAAATTGCTTCACTGCACCTTTCAAGTTCTGAAATGCTCTGTTGGTTCATTTTTAGATTAGTCTCTTGCATTAAAGCATTACCTAATAAAAAGAGTGTAGAAGGCAGATACTATGCAGCCCAAACTCACCCAAAGGCTCAGTCTGTCGCCCACCACTGCAGCTCTTCTGAAAATTCCTGAAAACCCTTCTGTTTTAGAATTTATAAAGGTAGGCCGGATGTACCTGATATAAGAGCAAGTGCAAATCACAAGAAATACCACTATGATGAGACTCTGGAAATTGAACAACGCTGACTAAGTAACTCTTACCATTTTGAAATTATATAAACAGACCTGTTCTTATAAATATGCTGCCTTATAACACCTCTTCTAGGTTTTACTCAGTTGCCAAGGACAGTTCTTTGTTGAAGTCTCCCAAAGAAACTAAAGTTTGCGAGTCTCGAAGAAAATCTTCACTTGACTTCCAAAAACAAAGAAGAGAACGCAGAACTCTCAGAGCCAAAATCCACAAAATTCTGACTAGCATTCCTTGCAACTGCGAAGAACTTGAAAAAAGGAACCAAAAAATATCTGCAAAGGAAAAGAAACTTAAAACTGCTAAGTTCAATAAGGTAAGGGAGGGACTAGGGCTAGACTTACTTAGCTTTAAAGACATTTCAAGCGACGACGAAATTGATCCTAAGGGTCAAATCTACAAAAGGCCCCCAGAAGTCGGAAAACCTCTGACTCCAGTTACAGCTTTGAAAGAAAACCTGAAACAGTCAGAACTAAGCATGCTTTTGGAAGACCCACTTTACTACATACAAGACCAAAAGTTCAAGTACATAGTTCATTCTTTGTCTGTGAATTCCTGGGAAAAACTCCTTGACGGAAACACCCGTTCAATAACCCCCTTAAAGTCTTTCTCGGGGTTAGAGTCCAAAAGGTCCCAAAGTAAAAGCTTAAAAACTCTGAAAGGAAAAGCCAACCAAGCCAGAAAACAACCAAACTTCAGAGAAAAGTTTTTTAGAAACCACAAAAATCTTGAAGCAAAACTCCAAAAAATCAGAGAACAGCAAGAAGCCAGGAAGTGGTTTTTGGTAAACGAAGCCAACTCAAAACAACAACTAAACGAAGCTAAAATCCGACTTGCAAATAACTCTAAGTCCGAAAAGCTAATTTCCAAAAGGTTGCTTTTTGAGTCTAAAAGAGAAAAAGTAAAGCAAAACATCCAAAAAGCAAGAAACACAGAAGAACTTATAAAAAACTTCAACGACGCTATTCTCGAAACTGAAAAAAACAACATCGATAGTTTGAAAAAAACAGTCGACCAAAAAAGAATAAGCACTGTTAAAAAAAGACTAGGCCAGTGGGAACAAAGAAGAACTTTGCTTTCAGAGCAAGTATCTGGGGAAAGAGACCTAGACCACATTAAGCAAAAACTAGAGCATTCGCAACAACTTAAAGACTACTACATCCAAGACTACTTAGAAAAGTTCAGAGACTACCAACAACGAAGGCAAGACAGAGTCAAGAACAGCGTGTTAGAGTAACCCTTTAAATTACCAGTAACTTAAGTCCTAATAAACATATTTGGATGCTAAAGAACCTTACTCAAAAGTACTTGCGGAACTTAGCAGTTATAGCACACGTAGACCACGGAAAAACTACTTTGGTGAACTCAGTGCTGGAGCAGTGTGGAAAGAACATTCCTTCAATGGACACATTAGCCCTTGAGCAAGAAAGGGGGATTACTATTCTTTCCAAAGTTACTGCTGTGAGCTATAAAGACTACCTTATAAACTTTGTAGACACTCCAGGCCACGCTGACTTTGGAGGCCAAGTTGAGCGCGTCATGAACATAGTTGACGGAGTCCTTTTAGTAGTGTGTGCAACTGAAGGCCCTATGCCTCAAACTCGCTACGTTCTTAGTAAAGCACTTGAAGCCGGACACAAACCTATAGTGGTGTTGAACAAACTAGACAGGTCTACTTCTAACACTGGACAAACTGAAAGTAAGGTGTTTGACTTGTTTTGCAGTTTGAATGTGTCTGATGAACAACTAGAGTACCCTGTTTTGTATGCTTCAGGAAAAGATGGCTGGGTAGACAATGACATCAAAGGCCCGCGGAAGAACTGCTTTCCTTTGATAGACCAAATAATAGACTACCTTCCGCCTCCCAAAGAAAAACAAACAGGCCCTTTTAAAATGTTAGTTTCTATGACAGAAAGTAGTCAGTTCTTTGGAAAGTTCATGATTGGGAAAGTGCACCAAGGCCAATTAGAAGTAGGCCAAGAAGTTACTTTGCTGAGAGAAGACGGAACTAAAGAACTAGGGAAGGTGACTAAGATTCAAAAGAACCTAGGCCTGGACAGAATAGATATTGAAAAAGGAATAGCTGGAGACATAATAACAGTGGCTGGAGTAAACGGGCAAGTCAACGACACCCTAAGTGAAGGGGACTCCTCAGAAAGAATTCCCCCTTTGCCAATAGACCCACCTACAATTACTTTAAGAGTAAGAGTGAACGACTCGCCTTTCAACGGAACCGAAGGAAAACACATTACTTTGCAAAGCATTAAAAAAAGACTGTTTGAAGAAGCAGAAAACGACTTAGCTCTTCAAGTAGTCGAAGTCAAGGACTGTATTGAAGTTTCTGGAAGAGGAGAGCTGCACTTGGGAATACTTTTGGAAACTCTACGTCGCGAAGGCTACGAGTTTGCTATAGAAGCACCTATGATTGTTACCAAAGAAGAAGACGGAGAAGTACTTGAACCAATTGAAGAGGTCACTATAGAAGTTCCTAGTGAGTACTCCACAGCCATTACAGAGGCCTTTATGAACAGACTTGCCGGTTTTGTGGACATGAAGGACATTTCAGAAACTATGCAGAAATTGGTGTTCCACGTGCCCACAAGAGCTATGATGGGGTTTAAACCTGCACTGCTGAACATTACTAAAGGGAACATGTCAATAGAGTCCTTTATACACTCGTACGATACATACAAAGGAGAACTCAAAAGAAGAAACACAGGGATACTAGTAGCTGCTCACAATTCTACTTGTACTGAATACGGGATTTCGCACTTAGAAGAGAAAGGAGTGAGTTTTGTAACTCCAGGTGCCAAGGTTTACGAAGGAATGCTTATTGGAGAAACTACAATGGAGTCTGAAATGGTACTTAACCCTGGCAAAGAAAAAAAACTCACCAACATAAGAGCTGCTGGCAAAGAAGACAATGTAAAACTCAGTCCACACAGAACTTTTACCATAGAAGAGGCATTTGCCTACATCAACGAAGATGAACTTGTGGAAATCACACCTAAAAGCATTAGACTGAGGAAAAAAGAACTCAACTCTAGCTTGCGCAAAAGAGACAAAAGGTCTTCTAAGTAAATAATTAGAAATGTCTAGAAGAGACTAGTAATACTTACACAGCGACTACCTATTTAAGATAGTGCTGATAGGAGACTCTGGAGTGGGGAAGTCTTGTTTGCTGTTACGGTTTGCGGACGACACCTTTACCGAGAACTACATTGCAACTATAGGAGTGGACTTTAGGTTTAAAACCTTAGCAATTGAAGACAGCATTGTTAAGTTGCAAATTTGGGACACAGCAGGGCAAGAAAGGTTCCAAACTATCACAAGTGCTTATTACCGAGGAGCTGACGGTGCCATTATAGTGTTTGACAAAACCAACCCTGAAAGTTTCGAGCACTTAGACGCCTGGGTGGAAGAAATCAAAAAGTACTCTGAAAATTGCTTTGTGGTATTTGTAGGCAACAAAAGTGACCTAAAAGAAGAAGTGAGCGACGAAGCAGCCCAGAAACACGCTTCCGAAAAAGAAATTCCTTACCTGGCTACAAGTGCTTTGAACTCACAAGGAGTTATAGACGCCTTCACTACTTTGGCTAAGAACCTCATTAACAGAAAAACTGTTTTCAAGGAAATTGGGGACAAACTAAGTCCCAAAAAAACAAAAAAGAATACGAGTTGTTGCAAAAGTAAGTAACTTAAATATGCTGCGCAGGCTGTATACTGATGAGTCCTATTTCAAGGAAATTTTTAAGGTTTCTGGGGTGGGTTCCCGAGTTTGCACTAACCACCCTGAGTTTTACGAAGTCAAGTCTAAAGACCAGGTTAAAAGCAACCAAGACAAAAAAGTCCTCAATGAAAACAATGAAAGCATCAGGTACTCTAACACCTTTAAAAATCTTCCTTATTTCAACAAAACTACAGAACTGCTGTTTTTCAGTCACTTCAGCTGTTTCTCAAATGAACTCTTAAGCGAACCAAGGATAGTTAACTATCCCTTTGTGATTTCGTATCACGAAGACAATGAAGAAATAGATCTCATTTGCTGTGAAAAGTTTAGCAACTTTTACTCACGAGGAAATACAAAGATGAGGCTTCCAAACACAAACTTTACTTGGGATGTACCTTATGGAATCAGAATCGATTCACTAGAATGGAACATAAAAACACCACATATTAACCAAGAAAATGAAGACGGAGAAGAGTCAGGATTCAAGCTTCCTGGAAAAGCAAGTTGCTGCAACTTAAATGAGTCGCAAATTCTGGTGTTTGGAGGAACTAGAAACGGAGTGCCTGTGAACGAACTGATTCTTTTAACAATCAAAGAGTCTGAACGAATGCTAGAGGTCACTTTGTTGAGTGAGTCATTAGAACAGATAAGTCCACGCGCACAAGCTGGAATGTGTGTGCACAACTCAAAACTTTACATTCACGGAGGTAGTTCAAATGGAACAATTCTAAACGACTTTTATGAAGTTGAGATTCTTAAAAAGTTCTCTTTTTCAGATCTGAGTCTCAGCAACGTAGTTTTCAAGATAACTAGAGTGCTGGACTTTGGGTCTCCAGGTAAATGCAACCACTACTTAGTAGAGTGCAGAAACAAGATTTACTGCGTAGGAGGCACTTCTCAAAGGAAACAAGAAAAGCCTTACTGCTTTGACTTGGACCTTATGGCTTGGAAAGCTGTTGAGTTCAAAGGTTGCAGGTATGAGGAGTCTTTTATCCGCAAAAACTTTGGGTCTAGTGCTGCAGTTAAGGGGCCTTTAATCATTGTTCCAATTACTAGGTTTTCAGATCCCAGAGAAAGGAGTTGGTTTATTGAGAATCTTTGCAAGTATAAAACTGAAAAAGTTCCTAAGTTTTGGGTTTTAGATGTTGAAAACCAAATAAGCAGCTATATGTTTGGTGATTATTTGAATTATGGAGGTGGGCAGCATTTTATTTACGAGGCACCTGGGAACTACTTTGTGTACAAAATTAATGAGCATCCTAGAATTCATGAGAATAACGACTTCCACCACATGCGAGTTGAGTATGGAAACTTGTACAAGTGCGAACTACCTCCTTTTTCTGGAGAAAGACTGCACCTGGTTTTGAAAGAAGCTTATGATCTAAGCGAGTTGGGAGACCTAGACATTGTGTGCCAAGACGGAGTTCTTAAAGCAAACAAATTGTTTCTTGCTGCAAGAGTCAATGAGTCACTTAAACTAATGAATTCAGTCGAAAACAACACAGTTGTCTTGAAGTACCAAACTGAAGTAGTAGACTTGGCTTTAAGGTACTTGTATTATGAGGAATTTAACCTAAAAGCAAAGGACACAGAGTTACTTGAAAAACTAAGTCAGTTTGCAAGCGAGTACGAACTAACAGGACTCTACAACTACTGTGTTTTGAGCTTTGAGTCAGATATTAAACCCAGCAAAGGCAATTTGTATAACGATTACATAAACTTGCATGGAGTGCTTCAAAAAAACAAACTTAGTTTTTTGGAAACAGAGTTACTTGAAAAAACACTAGGCCCTGACTTGTGCCTTAAAGCAGGCCAAAAGAGTTTTAAATGCCACAAAATTTTGGTTTTACTGAGGTCAAACTACATCAGAAAGATTCTAGAGTACCAACCAAACACTTCTGAAATTCTTTTAGAACACATTACACCTAACGCTTTGGCTCACGCCCTCAACTACATTTANTCAGACTTGGTGCAAGTTGAACTACAGCAAATGGGAGAAGTGCTATTTGCCGCAAGGTTTTTAGAAATAGATAGTTTGTTTCTGGACCTTCAAAGACAAATGAGTTTAAAGATGAGTCCTGGAACTGTACCTGTGTTTTTAGAACAAGCTTACAGTTTAAATGCTGCAAACCTAATTAAGTTCTGCTTAGAGTTTATTCAGGTGAACTGGAGACAAATCTCTAAAACCGCAGAGTTTGAGTGGATTCTAGAGTCAAATCCCGAACTTGCTCAAGAAATTAACCACCACATTGAGTTAGGACGTGAAAGCCAAAAAAGGCCACCTTTTGAAAAGATAGACCAAGAAGTTATAGATGCTATGCCTGCAGGACGAAGAGACCAAAAGGTCACAGACCACTTAAGCATATTTCCTAGACCAGAGTTAAGCGACCCCCTGCCGCTTGGATGTGCAGAACCCAAAATAGACAACTCTTCTTTACTTAACTTAAGAAAAAGAATCCAAGAAACAAACTTAACTGAGCTGTTTAAAAGTCAGCCAGAAACGCCCTCTATAGAAGAGACTCAAACTTTCAAAAGTTTTAACTCCTTTGGAATTCTTGACGAGCTTTAATTAACAATATGATTAACCTAGCCAGAAACACTAACCAAGCAAAAGCACTTGGGGAATTTGCTATTCAGTTCTTAAAGGAAACTAGTCCTTCTGAAGAGGTCCTTGAAAGGTTGAAACTCTTTCACACAGACTCTGTTATGTGCGGACTCTCAGCTTTAGCTTTAAATACTAATGCCCCTACAGTTCTGAGGAACGAGGCAATGCAGTACCCAAAAAACCCAGGCGCTAGGTGCTTTGGTTCAGAAGTAAACATTGCTCCTGAAAAGGCTGCCTTAGCCAACTGTGCAGCTGTTCGGGAGTGGGACGCCAACGGAACAGTGTTTGGGTACAGTGAAGGAGGAGGTAAGGCGGGGGAGTACGGACACAATGACTACTACGGGGTTGCAGTAGCAGCTGCCCAGGCTAAAAAGCTCAACGGAGAACAAACTTTAAAAGGAATGCTTTTACTAGACGAAATCCGAGGAAGACTGTGTGAG
>PR_CR_10_Liq_1_inCRDRAFT_1000287_pt1 | contig 32114 bp, 23 predicted proteins | sample PRCRCaboRojoPR_3_FD_10241 | JGI IMG/M metagenome (IMG submission 10241)
TTGTTTTCGAACCACTGACCTACATACCTACTCCCGTCTGTCCAGGTGTAAAGACCGAACCCGTGCTTCTTTCCGTTCCGGTAAAAACCTTCGTAGCGCGACCCGTCTGCCCACACTTCAACTCCGTACCCGTTTTGCAGATCTCCGTTCCAGTCGCCTTCGTACCTGGCTCCGTTGACGTGGCAGTAAACTCCTTTGCCGTTAGCTTTTTCATCCCTCCAGTTGCCTTCGAAAATATCTCCGTCTATGTGCCAGAACTTTCCATGTCCATTTGCGCGGTTAAATGCCCAAAACCCTTCGTACTTAGCTCCGTCAGGCCAGATTTGGGTGCCGTAGCCGTGCCGGTGGGTGCCTTTCCACTGGCCTTGGTACACAGCTCCGGACTTGAAGGTGTAGGGTTCTCTTTCTTCGCACTTGTCAGACTTAAATTCTACAGAAGTAGTTTCTCTGAAATCTGCTTTGGAAAAGTGAGAACGTCTAGGAATTCTCGACCTCAGTAGGTGTGAAAAGAGCTTCCGCGTTTGGTAGCCCCGCCAAAGAGACTGGAGTTTTATAACCTGGGGTTCTAGGGTGTGGATTTTAGCTAAGGGAGAAACTTGTGTAGTTTTCGCAGGGGATTCTTTTATAGGAGTTAATTGGTCGTTGAATTGGTCATTTTGGATGTCTAGTTCTAGTTTGAATTCGTTTTCTTTGTTGTTGCATGAACAACTCGAGCAGTTCATTTGGCCCATTTTATAAATCTTTATAATCCTTAAATCCAGCACTAAGAACTAAGTACTCAGTAGAACCCGTCAGACATATTTAGGCACTAGCTGATAAATGCACCATCTTCAAGCAAAACACTTGATTAGGTCTACAAGAATTTGGCCGGGCTTCTTAAGGTCAGCTTCTTACCGAAGTTCTGACTACCCAAGCACTTATCCCAGAGGAGAAGGCAACAACACCCAAGTAGCATCAGAACTCGAAAAGCTGCAGAACTACTACAGAGCCCGTGGCGAAGTTAACAAGGCGATAGCTTACGCCAAAATACTCAACACTATAAAGTCCATTCCTTACACAATTGACTCTCCAGAGCAACTCAAAAACATCAAAGGACTAGGCCCTAAGTCCATTGAAAAGGTGTCTGAAATCCTCCAGAAGGGCTACTTAGAAGCTACAAGTCAGCTCGAGGACTACCAAACCAAAGCCCTGCAAAAACTCGAAAGAGTCCACGGAATCGGCCCTAGAAAAGCCAAAGAACTCTTCGAAAAAGGCATCCACAACGAAGCAACTCTTAAGAACTACATGGAACAACATCCCTCCGAGTTCACACACTCCCAAAAAGCTTCAGCAGAAGTACTTGAAGATATCACACAGTCAGTTTCTGCAGAAGAACTAAAAACCACTGCCCAGAGCATTGAAAAACTTCTGAAACTCGTAGACCCTCAGGCAGAACTCAAAGTAGGAGGCGCATACAGAAGAGGAGCTGGAGAAGCCAAAGAACTAGACCTAGTCGTAGCTTCTGAGCACCCTGTGAACACCCTGAAGTTACTAGTTCAGCAACTGAAAGAACAAGGAATGCTTGCACAAGCCTTCACTAAAGCCCAAAGGAAGTTTATGGGAGTCATTAAGCACGAGTCCTTTCCCCACAGAAGACTAGACATCTTTGCCTGCAAAAAAGAAGACCTGCCCTTCTCTCTGCTGTACTTCTCAGTTTCGAAAGACTGCAACCGAGTCCTTAGAAGCGAAGCTAAAAGCAGAGGTTTGAAACTCAACCCTTACGGACTCTACGACAAACACGGAAACAAAGTATTCCAACCCGCCAGAGAAGAAGATATTGTGCAGTACTTAGGAGTCTCTCAAAAGTGCCTCCAACCAGCAGGCTTGTAAGCACTCCTAATACTTGTAAATAATTGTAAATGGAAAGCGAATCTTTTGGGCAAAAACAAGTAGTTCTGGTGAAACTACCAGAGTCCTTATACGAAACTATCAAAAACAAACCCCAGAAACTAAACCTCCAGTACAACAAGTCCCAAATAGAACTTTCTTTGGAAACTCAGTCAGGAGTCACTAGCTTCAAAGGAAGCACCCAACCTGTAGAAGAGGACAACCTCTACATATTTTCTGTGGACGGACAGAAAAGAGCCAAAATCAAAACAAAAGTATCCCAAAGAGGAGCTCTGCTTCCCCAAATCACCAACCAGTACAAACTCCAAACCCAGCCAGAACACAACATCAACGTCCAGAAGTCAGGACTCACTGACTACAAGTACACCAAGCCAATGGTGTTCCACCTCAACCAAGACCACAAAGCCTACGTGATGGCAGACGCCAGACAAGCCGCAGCTTCGGCTTACAGGGAAAAACACAAGGAAAAAAGAGTCAGGGCCGAACGCGAACAAGTCAAAGAACAACTTTTCAAGCTCTTCGGAGACCAAAGGTACTGGAAAGTCAAAGCTTTAGCTGAGGAAACTAGCCAGCCTGAAGCTTACCTGAAAGAAATACTCAACGAAATAGCTGAAAGAGTCCCTTCAGGAACTTACAGGAACCACTGGCAACTCAAGCCAGAGTACAGGGACGAAGACTCTGAAGAAGAACCCACTAAAAAGCAAAAAACTTAACATTATTCATCATGGTTCACCATTCGTTTAAGTAAGTTTCCAGACTTCCTAGGAGGCTTAATGTATGAGGTGAGTAGTTTAACTGAGTTTTCTAAAGAACTCATTCTATTTGAAATCTTTTGCATTTCTAAGTAGGTCTTAGATATACTTTCTTCTAAGCCATTCAAATAGTTATCAGACGAATCTAAGCTTTCGGTGTCTGGGGTATCTTGAACTCCCAAAGAGCTAATTTTGCCTTTTTCTTGAAGTTCTTTGATGAAGAACTCCAGTTCTTCTTTAGCTTTTTTGTTAAATCGGGCTCTTTGGCTGGCTACTTTTTTGATTTCGTTGAACTCTTGCGGGAAGTCTTCTAACACTTGAATGAAGTCGTTGCGAGAGATAGCAAGAGTGTCTACGTTGTTGCAGGCTTGGGCGTTGGAGAGTCTGTATGAGACCTTACAAACTATCTCGATCTCTCCAATGTAACTTCCTCTCAAAAAGGACTTGTAGCACACTTCATTCGACAGGACTAAGTTCACTCTGCCGTTAGTGATGAAAAACACCTCGTCGGCATAAGCACCCTCCTTCCACAAGTACTCCTCAGAGTCGTACTTTAGCGGTTTCAAAAGAGGCATGAAAGCGATTACAAAAGCTTGGTCTTTGTTTTCAAAGAACCGCAAGTTTTTTGCTATTCCTGAGTACATCGACAGAGAAACTTCGTAACGCAGCTTTTTGGGGAGTTCTTTGAACAAGGAGTGCTTGTCCTTCATGATAGTGCCTGTTTTTTCTATGTTGTAGCGAATGCAGTTCCTTATTTTCTGTTTACACTCCTGTGAAATCCCAGTTTCCTTAGCAAACTCGTGTATAGCTGCTAGTTTAGAAGACAAAATGGACTCTTTAGTGTCTATCGCAGTTAGAAATGAAGACAACGATCCTATAGTGAAGGAGTAAAAACCCACTCCTGCCATCATCCATAAAATAGCTACTAATTGCTCAAGCTCAGTGCCTGGAGAAATGTCTCCGTAGCCTACAGTTGTAATAGTAGTGAAGGCCCAGTATATTGAAGCAATGTACTGAGTAGTTATACTTGAGTCTAAGTACCCATAGCGGAAGACCCAAGTGTTGTAGTTCAGCCCTTCAATCTTAGCTGATAAAAACCACAAACACCCCATGATGTGCACTGACAACCAAACAGTTATCACGAACTTACACAGCTTGTAAATTCTAGAGTTAATCTGAAGGAAGTCTTGTATTCTATCCAGATACTCTCTGCTTTTGTAATACCTGAAAATTTTCAGAATCCGAGTAACTTTAAGCAGCTTGTACAAGCGTGGAATCCTTGAAAGTCTTACTAGCGTGCTGTACTTATTGGGCGAATCTCCTTCGCCAAAAATCTCGTACTCAATCAGGTTGAAGGGAATGCAAGCCACAATGTCTATAAAGAACCAAGTTTTTAGGTAGTGCCAAGCTATTTTCCCCAGTCTAGACTCTTTTTCTCCTATTTTGGTGTAGTAAGCACTGAAAAAGTTCACGAAGATGTCTATGAAAAACAAAATGTCTATGCAGAAGTCAATAGTTGTCCAGGTGTCAAAGTACACAGCTTCCATAAAAGCTAACCTAACTGGCATCACTACAGCAGTGTATATGAGGATCAAAGTGATCACTGAGTTCCAAACTCCTTTCACAAATCCTTCTGGGTTTATAACATACCAGGGAGACTTTTCAGTCTGAGGATCGTTGACAAGTACTCTAAAAGTCTCTTGCTTCTTTTCTTTTTTCTTAATGATTTCTTCAATGTTTTCTTTAAGGTTGTTGTCAGCGTCCATTAGTTCGTTGTTTGTTCCGAACTTCAGTATTTCTTCGTTGAGGCTTTTCATTGCTTTCTGCATCTTGATTTTGAAAAAGGCTCTTTTCCAAATGTGTTGGTACTTAAAAGGCTTTTGAGTAGTTTCAAAGTTTACGGGAAACACTGTGCCCTTCTTGCTTCTGGGAGTAGTGCCTAGGAGGACTTCTTCCTCACCGGACCTTTCAGTTTCAAGTGTAGGGTAGTTGGTTGCTTTTCTTTTCATATTTTATTATCTAAACTTTCTTAATTACTTTTAGCTTCCTGGCTCACCATCCTAGACTCAATTTCTTGAGTGGCACTTTCCCAGTTCTTTACCAAATCAGACTCTACTTCTAGTGTCCACTCAGCGTTTCCTTCGTTGAAAATCGCTTCTATAGATTTAATTCCTGGTCCGTAGATTCTATGAGGACCGAAAACGTTGACTTCGTCTATGTTCCTGTCTTCGTATCTGTCTCGCAGCAAAAAGTACTCAGTTCCGCTTTCAATTGCATTCAGGTAGTTGCCTTCTGAGTCTTTGTTGCCTAGTTCCCACCTTACTTTATAAGCTCTGTCGATTTCAAACTTTATGTCGTAGTTGTCGCCTGTGTTGAACTTGCGAGTAATTTTGTATTCAAACCAGTTTTCTCCAATACTTCTGGTTTCTGAGTGAATGTCATCAGTTCCGCCTAGGTTTTGGTCCAGTTGCGGAATTCCGTGGTCTGACATTGTGAACCGGTCTGTCAAGAGTCCATTTGGTAACTCAGCCATGTAGCAGTCGCACTTCTGCATCTCTTCAGGGTCTGCAGCGTCGACAAAGCCCAAAAGTATCCAGTCGTACCCTTCAAGAGTCCAAGAAGGCACATAAAAGTAAAGGGTCAATTCGTCATTCTTTTCTCCCTGTCCAAACTCCCAGTACAGACTCATGTCTTTAGTAAGCCACTCTCCCTTAGACCCGAACTTGAGTTCTTCTTTCTCTATAGTTTCTTTTAACTTAGCTAAGAACTCTTCGTCTGGCTTTTCCTTAGTTTCGGCCCTAGGCACTGTTCTATCTTCATGTTGGTTGTGAAAAGGACCATAAGTGCCCCTTTCGTCTAAGTTGTCGTCTTCGTACTCGTCGCGAATAATAAAGTACTCATACCCCATGAACTTTAAACTGTGCTGCTCGATGTACCCATCAATAATGGGACCTAAAGCCCACTTAACCAGAATAGGAGAGTTCTTGGTCATAACTATGTCACAGCAGTCGTCGCCTGTATCGAGTTTCCTAGTGAAAATAAGCACAAGGTAGTTCCCCCGGTACTCTCTGCTTGAAGTAAGGTCGTTTGTTCCTCCCTGTTCAATGTCAAAAGGAGGGTACCCATTAGTTTCAGCGTACCTGTCTGTCATAACGCCCTCACCATCTAAGAGTGCAATGTAGTAGTCACACCTGAAGTCTTCCATAGACTCCAGTGTGGACTGAAAAGCTAAACCAGCCCACCCAAACACTTCTTCGTAGAGTCTTGGAACATGGTACTCAAAAGTAATGGTTTCTTCGTCTGGGAAATACCATTCAAGTGTTAGTCCAAAAGGAAGGTACTCTACGCTCCTCCCAATAATGCCTAGAATCAAGCAAAGTTCAAGTGCAAGTTTAATCATTTTTATATTCGTTTTTTAGCTTGTTATCTAGACAGTATGGCAAGGCCTGTTTAAGAGCTTTAATTCTGATTAGTAAGTTTTGAGATATTTTTTAAAGTAAACAATAAGCTTACTCCTAATTACCAATTAAAAAGGTATGAGTGCGTTACCTAATCAACAGCCAGACATTGTATACACTAGAAACGCAGCCAAGTTTTGGGGAGTGACTCCTTGGACTTCCATCAGGAGCTCACAAGCTCCAATGTCCAGACACTCACAAGTTAGCAACGGGTCTCAATTCCACGCTAATGCTCGCAAGTTCTTTGGAGCCTCTGAGGTACCTACTCCAGGAGACACCCAGGGCAGCTACAACGCTCCAGAGAAGGACTTCCAAACCTACGAGCCTGGAGACCCAAACTTCACTTCCTCCTACCAAAAGAACGTCGACAAGTTTTACTTAGGTTCATCCACTCCTTCGGAAGCTGGGAGCCAGCAAGACAACCCAGAAGTAGACCAGGACTCCTTAGACTTCCAACTAAACGCCAGAAGGTTCTACAAGGCAAGTGACCCTCCTTCAAGGGACAGTTTTTATTTAAGGGCAAACGCAGAAAAGTTCTACGGAGACGGCAGCAACAACCCACTGGTATACCAAGCCCCTGTAAACTACTCGCAGCCCCAAGCACAAGCTCCCCAAGTAGACGCCCAAGGTTACACTTTCCGAAGACATGCAGCTGACTTCTACGGAACATCGCGTCCTTCAAGCATTTCCAGCAACCGGAGTCAAGCTTTAATAAGTGCAGCTAAGAGATTCTTCCAATAACCTTAAATCCATATTGAAAAACGGGTATGGATGAAAGCAAGAAGCTTAGGGTTTTCGGAGGCGTGATAACTATGCTAGCTATGCTTTACTACGGCTACGAAGTTTACTTGTACTTAACTAACTGGTACTCACTCAACGAAATACAGGATGACACAAACTGCGACGAAATCTACACCTTGGAACTCTGGTTGATGTCCCAAAATGTGATTTGGTTGGTGTCTTTGAGTTTCTTGATGATAGTGTTGTGTGAGCCTGAGTTTTACAAGTTGTTGTTGTGCTTTTTGTATTTGATGGGTCCAGTTTACTTGAGTTGGACAGTAGTAGCAATAGGATCTTACAGTTGGTTTTTAGCTTGTTGCAAAGAAAAAGAAGACAAGTGCACAGACTTCTACCCCTACCAAAACCCAGCAGGGTTCATTGCTTTGATAATAGTTTCTTTGGTGTTTTCTGCACTCATCACAATTTACCTTTTGTCTATTGTAATCCAAGCTCTGTGGAGTTATATGAGGAACAGGTACCAACACTATACCCAACTTTTATTATAACTAAGTAGCTTCATATTAGAAAATGGGAAAGAAATCCACTCCACAATTAGGGTTCGTCCCTGAAGAACCTTTTAAACACGTTTCTCACAAAGCCCACAAACCCAAAACTCAACAACTCAGCAACAAAGAACTCAAAAGAAGACAGAGGAAACTCAAAAAACTAGAAGAAAAAAAGGAAAAAGCCCAAAAAAGAGACAAACTCCTTGAACTCATCAAAGAAAAGTCCATAGGAAACGAACTAGAACAAGTCATGCAAAGCACCAGGTCACTTGGCCAAAAAGAAACCACCAAGGAAAGACTCAAAAAGTCACTGCTCAAAGAAAAACTAGGTCTGTCGTTTGACCAAGACCTTTTTCAAGAGCACGAAGTCCAAAGTGACTGGAACGAAGAACCCGACCCAGTAATTCCTTTGCCTTCCAAAAAACAAAAATCAGAACCCCCCAGAGAGCCTTCTCCTGAACCCCTTTTCATACCTCTCCAGCCTTCCAAACCTCTTCCTCAGAAACCTTACGAAGTCTCTGTTACCAACTTACCCAGTAACTTTTCAGGACTCGCTGAAACCCACTTGGAAGCTTCTGAACTGCCTATCATAAACATGGAGCAAGAAATCATGGAAGCATTTGTTCATAACCCCTTTATAATAGTTTGTGGCGAAACGGGCTCGGGCAAGAGCACCCAAGTTCCAAGGTTTCTTTATGAAAAAGGACTGCAAAACAAGATTGGCATAACACAACCCAGAAGAGTAGCTGCTATATCCCTAGCACAAAGAGTAGCCCAAGAAACTGGATTTGAACTAGGAAAAGAAGTAGGCTACCAAGTCAGGTACGACTCTTCTATGATGGGCAGCAAAATCAAGTTTATGACTGACGGAATCCTTATGAAAGAGATAGAGTCTGACTTTTTGCTGAAAAACTACAGCGCGCTGATCATTGACGAAGCACACGAAAGAAGTGTAAACACTGACGTGCTGTTAGGACTGCTTTCTAGAATAGTGCCTCTCAGACAAAAACTAGTCAGTCAAGGAGCTTTAGAAGAAGAGCTCAAAGTAGTAATCATGTCAGCTACACTCAGAGTAGAAGAGTTCGTTGAAAACAAAGCCCTTTTTCCTTTCCAGAAGCCCCCTGTAATCAACATAGAAGCCAGACAATTCCCTGTTACTGTCCACTTTTCCAAAACTACTGACTCTTCCAACTACCTAAACAAAGCTTTGCGGAAAACTATTAAAATCCACAGACAACTCCCCGAAGGAGGCATACTAGTTTTTTTAACTGGAAAAAAAGAAGTTATACAGTTAACTCAGGAACTCAAACAAGTTATTCCAGAAGCCAAAGTTCTAGGACTGTACTCCCAGCTTTCTAAAGAAAAGCAACTTAAGGTGTTTGAACCCACACAAAAACGCCTCATTGTGGTTTCTACAAACGTGGCTGAAACTTCTTTAACTATTCCTCAAATCAAGTACGTAGTTGACACTGGACTAGAAAAAAGAAAAGTTTACTCAGGCAAACTAGAAATGAGTCGCTTCAAAATAGAGTGGATCAGCAAAGCCAGTGCCGAACAAAGAGCAGGACGTGCAGGGAGAGTTTCAGCCGGACACTGCTACAGACTGTACTCCCAGACAGCTTTTGGACTTCACTTCGAAGAGTTTAGGACTCCTCCTATACTTTCAACGCCTATTGGGTCCTACGTGCTGGCTTTAAAAGCACTCGGAATCAAAAACACACTTAAGTTCCCTTTTCCTAGTCCTCCGCTCCAACAAGACCTACTTAACTCACTGAAACTTCTAAACACACTTGGGGCTCTCAAAAGGGTCAGAAGTGGCCAAGGAGATGTGTTTGAAATCACTCCACTTGGAAAAAAGATGTCCCAGTTGCCAGTGGCTGCCAGGTACTCTAAAATGCTAGTCATGGCTAAAGAAAGAGGTGTAGGTGAGTATGTTCTGCCTGTTGTAGCTGGCATGGAAGTTGAGCAGGTCTTTGTATGGGACTTTGAAGGAGACACTCCTAAAGAAAAAATGGCACTTGCTAAAAAACAACACGCTAGGTGGTTCAATCCCCAAAGTGACCTTTTAGCTTACTTAAAGGTGCTTCTAAAACTTGCTAAGTCGCCTTTGTCTGTTTCTGGTTTTTGCAATAAGTACTTTTTAAACGAAAAAAACCTAAGTGAAATGCTTAGTTTGGCTTACCAGTTGTACAGTCTTCTTTTGGAAGTTGAAAAACCAAGTCTCAGCAACTTCAAACTCCAAAAACCATCAACAAGTCAACAAGTAGAAATCCTAAAGTCAGTCGCCTCAGGACTCCTTGACCAAGTAGCTGTTCAGGTCGAAAGCCCAGACAGTTCCTATATTTCCAAAAAAAGAATTCCTTACCTGCCAAGCACCCCCCCTGACAAGTCTCTGTACCCTACAGACTACGAACTTCCCGACTACATCTTCATCCACCCTTCTTCTTACTTGTTCAGCAAAGCTCCTCCTCAGTTCGTGTGCTACCAGTCCTTGATTTTCACGAGAAGACCCTGCATGGTAGGAGTAACTCACCTGCAGCCTCAGTGGCTCTTTGAGTTAGGAGGCGACTTAGTTCAAAACTTAAGTGTACTAGAAGACCCAGAACCCCAGTACTGCCCAAAAGAAGACTGTCTTAAAGCTTGGGTGTGTGCTAGTTTTGGACCTAGCTGCTGGAAACTTCCCCCAGTGTACTCTGAATTTCCCCACAATGAAAGAGTTTACTACTGGTTTTTGAGGCACTTAATGGAAGGAAAAGTAGTGCCAAAACACTACAACTGGACAGTTAAAGCAACTTCAGTAACAAACCCCCAAGCAAGTGGTTCCCAGAAGCAAATAGCTTCTGTCATCTCGCAATTCAAAAAACTAAACATCCTTTCTAGAAAAAACTTACTTGAAAACACACACGTGGCACCCCACATCACACAACTTTTGCCACCAAATGAGCAACCCAAGTTCATAGAAGCCTTATTAAGTCTAAAGTAATATAAATGTCAGGATCCTATATTCTATCACTAATAAAATCAAGAGACTCAAACCAAAGCTCCAAGTCAAGAACTTCTACAAGCAACACCTTTAGAGAACGCCCTAAAGTAGAAGACAGACTTAACGAGTACTACAAAAGAATTAAAACCAGCCACTCCAAAAAGAACTTTGAACAAAAAAGAACCCAACTTAGAGTAAGTCGCAGTCCTGAGCTCTGCAGTGGCTCACAAAAGTTAATTCAAAAAAGTCCTCGCGTCGGAAGAATTGAGGACAGACTGAACAACTACTCCAAAAAGAAACAACACAACATAGAACTAAAAACCAACGAAGAAATCAATGCTGCCATCAGTATGTCAAGTCCAAACATTTCACCTTTGGCTTCTAAACTAGTAAGGCAAGGCGACGTGTTTTCAAGACTACTTTTGTACCAACAAAAATACAAAAACAACTATAGTAATTACGAATCCAACACACAAAGCTCAGAACCTGTAAAGCCTAACAAAACACCCAGCAGGTACCTCATGCCCCAGGAACCCAAACAAAAACCTCAAGAGTTCAGCTTCAAACCTGAACTCAACAAAAACTCCGTTAAAATCGCTGAAAGGCTTGAAAGTCCCAGCGAACGGCTTCTCAAGAAACCCCAGATCAAAGAAAGCCAGAGTCAGTACCTGTTCAGACCTTCAGTTAACAAAAGTAGCGAGTCCAGAAAAGACGTGTGGAACCAAATATACCAAGACTCCATGAATCGCCTTAAAGAAAGGTCTGAGAAACTACTTGAGTTAAAAGAAAAACAACAACAGGACCCTGAATGCACTTTCGTTCCCAAAAGAGTCACTAAGGACCCCTTAGAAAGAAGCCGCAGTCCCCAAGTCCAAGTTAGGAGCTTCGAAGAATGGAACCTTAAAAAGCTTTCTAAAATCCAAGAGAAAAGGAAATTAAAGTCCGAAGAGGGAATAGAAGAATGCACCTTTTCACCAAGAGTAAGTTTTACCTAGATCAACCAACACATTTTGAGCCCAGAAGAGCCTAAACAAGAAGTTCCTACACAGAACTACGGACTTCTGCAGCGCAGAAAAAAACTAAAAGAACACCAGTTAAGGACCTTGGAGATGAATAACTCAACTAAAGACTTAAAGCCTGACGATTTCGAAGACCTGATCAAAGAACTCCACTTACAATTGCACACTCTGAATATTTAATAATTAATGATCCTCTTTTTAGTGCTTCTGTATAGTTGTGAGTGCTTGGAACTTATGAAGAGTATTTTGTACGGAAACATTGAACAAGCAGAAGGGTACTACACTTACCTCTGGGTGGGAAACCCACCCCTGCAGCAATCTTTGCTGCTAGACACAGGCAGCCGATTCACAGCTGTCACTTGTACAGACTGCAGCACTTGCAAACCCCACTTAGACCCCTTTTACAACTTAAACAACTCAGAAACTTCTCAGTTAGTGGAGTGCTTAAACAACCCTTTTTGCAATAGTTGCAGAAACAATAGGTGCGAGTACACCAGGGGCTATGCTGAAGGAAGCCACATTGAAGGATTCATGGTTGAAGACCAAGTTAGCATTGACAACAACCCCTTTGTGAAGCTTAAGTTTGGTTGCAACACTCGAGAAACTAACCTTTTCCAAAGCCAAAAACCCAATGGAATACTTGGGTTAGCTTGGTCTGCTGGAGGCGTCCAAACAGTTATTGATGCTTACTCTAGCCAACTAGGCACTAAAGATATCTTTAGTTTGTGCTTTGACACCCAAGGCGGGTACTTGACTTTAGGGGGGGTTGAAACTAAGTATCACTTTGAAAACATTAAGTGGTTTGATATAATTGACGAGCACTACTATGCATTTGAACTGGATTACATCGGGTTTGGAAACGCATCACTGAGTAACTCAGAGGTGCTAGCTTTAGTAGACTCAGGGTCAACTTATTCCTACATAGAGAAGAACTTATACAGTCAACTAATGCAGGAACTACACACGCACTGCAAACAAAAGGGGAACTGCAAAGGGTCTAGGTACAAGTCCAAGTATCAACCACACACTTGCTACCGGTTTTATCAGTCCAGAGGCCTTTTTGAGTTTTACAAGTCTTTTCCCAAGCTAGTTTTTAAAGCTGCAAACAAAGAGTTTACTTGGGACCCTCAGTATTACCTTTCAAACATAGGAGACCAAGTGTACTGTGTAGGAATCTACCCCCAAAACGAAGGAGTAGTTCTAGGTGCAAACTTCATGAGGGGCAAAGAAGTTATTTTTGACAGAGAGCAAGCTAAGATAGGACTAGTCAACTCAAACTGCAATCCTGAAGTAGTGAGGTTGGAAGCACTCAACGCTTACTTTCTAGAAATGATTCCTCAGATCATAGTAGGTGGTTTAAGTGTGTTCGTAATAGTTTTTATGAAGAACTGCATAATTTAGTACTAAATCATTAATTAACCACGCCAGTTTTTAGGCTTAGCTTCTTCAGTGCAGACTCTGTAGCAGATTTTAGTAGGTGTGGGCGTAGAAGCCCCCGTTATGCCTTTGTGCCAGTCGTAGCCTATTGCGTAGGCAAAAAGACTCCCGTCCACTTTGAAGTCACACGCTGTCACTGGACCGCCTAGTTGAGTAAAGTTCTTCAGTCTGGACTTGTTTATTTTGTCCCAAAACACAAAACTTCCGTCTGAACCTCCTGTGACAAACGTTCCGTAAAGCTTGTTAAAAGCTATTGAGTTAATTGAATGCGCTTGGGAGTCTCTGTGGCACTTAAACGTAAACTCGTTTTCTATTCTGATTGTAGGTTCTAAAGTGACCTTTTTCATGGCTACTCTTCCTTCAATTAGTCCCAAACCAAAGCCTTTTGCGTCGTTGAAGCACTGAATTGTTCTTATTTGGTACTTCAAAGTGTTGTCCGTCGAGATTTCAGGCTGGGTGGTTTGCTGTAGTCTGTTCAAGTTCCACACTGCAAATCTTTTATCCGAAATTATAGCTGTAAGCAAAGGGTACTGCAAACTCATTCCCAGAACTCTTCCAGGTAAGTTCACAGAAGCTGTGGGGCGCGGGTTCCGCGTATCCCAGAAAGCCACTGTGCTGTCCCAAGACCCCGAAATCAAGTGGTTGATTTCTTCGCACCAAAGAACTTCTCTCACAGGTGCTTGGTGTGTTCCTATGTTCTGGACTTGGTTCGAACTCAGGTTCCAAGCCCCCACCTGGTTGTTGCACGAACCAGTGAAAACTGTAGTGATGTCGTTCTTCCACGAAACTGAAAGCACAGGCTCAGTAAAGGTGGTTTGTGCCTTTTGGGCGTTTTGGCCCGTTTGGCTGATTTCCCAAATTGTAGCTTTGCTGTCCCAGCCAGCTCCACAGAGGTAGTTCATACTTGGAACAGGTGCCCACTTCAAGCACTGCACAGTGTCAGTTGGTGGGGGATTGACTGTTGGGTCGTTGGGGTTAGTGATGCTGCTTGCTTGCATCCCTGCTCCTTGGTAAATCATTTTTAGTGAAATAAATAGGAAAATAGAAAAGTGTTTTGGGAATATAAAAATGAACTTTAGGTACATTGACTACGAGCAATCAAAGAACCTGCACAAGTATAAGTACATGGGTTCAGATAACTCAGTGTCTTATAATTACTTGCTTTCTCCTTTGGCAGAGTTCTTAGTCAAGTTCTTTCCAGGATGGATTCAGTAAGCTTTACACAGTCCGAATGCCGTAAAGTCCAGTTAGATATCTTTGATGGGATTGGTTTGCAACTGCTTGCTGTACTTGATTTTGTTTGCAGAGTGCGGACTAAGTCTGGAGTGCAAGCCTTCCAACTTCAAGATTCTTGTGTGTTCAGGTCTTTACTTTGCGTGGCTCATATTGGACAATATCGACGGAAAACAAGCTAGGAAGACAAGGACTTCAAGTCCCTTAGGACTGATGTGCGACCATCAAGTAGACGCCCTCACGGTTACGATAGCTTGCACGTTCATGGGAATAATAACTCTGTATGGGAACTCCTGGTATACTATTGGAATATACTTTGTAGGAATGATTCCTTTTTTCTTTGCTACTTGGGAAGAGTACCATGTAGGAGCTATGGAGTTCCCTATGATCAACGGTGCCTGCGACGGCTGTTTGATCCTAGGAGTAATTGGGACGGTGATAGGGGTGTTTGGGCCTGACTACTTCAGGGAGAACACCTTTATGGGAGTGGAACTGATTCACCTGATGTTTTGGTTTTTCATAGTGGCTTCTATTTTGACTGGGCTTTACAAGTAAGTTTTATTTAGTGTTTCCAACGTGTATAAGATCCAGAACCTGACTGAATTACTTACTTCTTGTGGAGCCTTCGTTTATATTAGTTTCACAATAATAGTAGTAGCAGACTTGTCGCCCTCAAAACTAGGAATCACCGCTTTGAGAGAACTGATGCTTTGCATAGGGTTTGTTTTTGCTAGGGAAATTGGCTGGATGCAGATAGCCCACACTACCAAAGCTAAGTACACACCGCTCGACAACGTTAACTTTGGAGTTCTTTCGATTTTAGTTTTCAACACTTCTGCCCACGCTTGGGGTTTCCCTTTGGTGGACGAGTACAGCCTTTTAGTTCTGTTAGGAGTTGTTTCTTGCGCAGCTTACATCCACATGATCGTTTGTGTGACCAAAGAAATCTGCCAAGAACTCAAGATCACAGCTTTGACTGTCACCCCCAAAAATAACTAATTACTTTAACTAAGGACTTTTTGGCCTACTTAGAATTGAACATGCTGGATAAATATGTTGTAAATTCAATGGATCAGAACTCCACTCTGAATTCTTACGTAATGAACTATGAATGGCTTATAAAAAATGGCTCAGAAAGCAGCTAACCCTTTCATCCCTGAATTGATCGAAACAGCCAAACGCATGTGCACTCCAGGCAAAGGAATTTTGGCAGCAGATGAGTCCACTGGAACCATCGGAAAGCGCTTTGAAACCATTGGTTTGGAAAACACCTACGAAAACAGGCAAGCCTACAGGCAGCTACTGTTCATGACTCCAGGAATTGGTCAGTATCTCTGCGGAGTGATCCAGTTCGAAGAAACTCTGGACAACAAAGCACCCGACGGGACTCTTCTTTCGGAGTACTTGAACAGAGAAGGAGTCGTGCCAGGCATCAAAGTGGACAAGGGACTAGAAGTCATTCCCGGAACTGACGGAGAAACAGCCACCATGGGTCTTGACGGACTTGCTGCTCGCTGCAAAACTTACTATGAAAAAGGATGCAGGTTCGCCAAGTGGAGGGCCGCCCTTAAAATCGGGCCCAACCTTCCTAGTGAAAGAGCTATAGCTGAGAACGCACACTCACTTGCTAGGTACGCTGTGATCTGCCAGGCAAACGGCTTGGTGCCCATAGTCGAACCTGAACTTTTGTGCGACGGTTCACACAACATCTTGGAGTGCGCTGAGAAGTCCCAAAGAGTGTTTGCAGCAGTGGTGAAGGAGCTCCACGACCAAGGAATTCTTTGGGAAGGGTGTTACTTGAAGCCAAACATGATCACTCCAGGAATGCAGTGCTCTGAGAAGGCAACCGCAGGTGACGTTGGTTGGAAGACCGTGCAGGTGTTGAGCAGAACTATTCCTGCTGCTTTGCCAGGGATCTTTTTCTTGTCTGGAGGACAGAGTGAAGAGGAAGCTTCACTTGAACTAAACGCCATCAACGCTGTAGAAGGTGTGAAAAGGCCCTGGTACTTGTCTTTCTCGTTCGGAAGAGCTCTTCAAGCTTCTTGTTTGAAGACTTGGAATGGGAAACCCGAGAACGTAGAAGCTGCAAGAGAAGTACTGTTACAAAGGTGCCAAGCCAACTCCAAGGCTACTCTAGGGCAGTACGAAGGAGGAGCTGGTGGATCTACTGCTACTGAGAGCCTTTACGTTAGCAACTACACCTATTAATTAAGCTCTTACATAAGGTGATAAAAATGGCCTCAAAGAAACAACTCAAGCTCAAGAGTGAAGCACACTCCAAAAACATAGAGAAGAGGGGCAAAGTGCCTGAGTCCCTAGCTGTAACTTTTAATTAGAAAACAAAAAGCGACGACTCCAACTTAGGCCCAGTTCTGTTGGCTTTCTTCCTCTTCGTAGTAGTGGGTTCAGCTTTGTTCCAAGCCTTGCAAGTGATAGCTAAATAAGCTTATAATAAAATGGGTCCTAAAACCCGACACATCATGTGCAAGTTACTCAGTTCCGCGGAAACGGGGTTTTTCTATGTGTTTAAGAAAAGTTCTAGGTACGCCAATAGAAAACTCAGTTTCATCAAGCACGACCCAAGAGTAAACAGACACGTTATGTTCTACGAAGTTAAGCACCCTTCAGGCAGAAAGCGCTAAACTAAACATTGAGTTTATTATTTAGTTAATCTCAAAGTCAAAGACTGGCAAGTCGTTTGCAATGATTTCTAAAAGTTTCTCTTCGATTTGGGAGCCTTTGGCCTTCATGGTTTCTTTCAAGGCTTCAACGTCCAAGTCGTTGTATCCTTTAACAGTCTTGACCCAGTTGCAGATCTCGTTCCTGAAGTACTTCTGAGGTGCTTGGTGGACCACAAACACTGAGAACTCATCGTGCGTGGGGTTCACCATCAAAACTTGGTCTTCCAGGTCTTCTTTTTCGTAAGGCTGGGGAGGTTCCTGAGGTTCCTGAGGTTCCTGGGGTTCTTGAGGTTCCTTGGGTTCTTCTGTGTTTTCAGGAGGAGGTTCGGGGTAGACTATGGGAATCCTAATTCTAACCACAGCCACTTCCTTCCTGTCTGGAGTCCAGTTTTTAGTCCCTATTTCGAGTTTTTCTTTGATGTAGTTGAGTCCTCCTTCTGGGAGTTGTTTGCTCGTTGAAACAGTGAAAAACGCCTGCAGCAACTGCTCAAAAAGGTTTTCTCTTAAGTTAAACTCAGCAAAGTGTTCCCAAATAACTCCAAGAGAAGTTCCGGGGATCCAGTTTTCTCTGTCCAAAATGAACGAATTGACTTGTTCAAGAGTAGTTGGCATAGCAGTGAAGAGTTCATTTAAAGCAAACTCTAGTTGGTTTTCTTGTTTAAAAGTTTCGACTTTTTCTTCCTGAAGAACGTCTATTTTGAATTTAGGCACCCTCATAGTTTTGTTCACGTAGTCGTGCAGCAACTGAGTTAGTTGTTCTTGGGTGAGTTGTTTCCCAGTAACTTCTTCCAAAGACACAATGAAGCACAAGAACTCACCTAGAATTCCTCCAGGAGTTCCAACTATAGGCACGTTGTTTCTGCCGTCGATGTCGCTGAGTTCTTGTCTGCTGATTCCTTCAGCTTTTTCGGACTTTTCAATAATTTCTTGTTTGACTCGTTCCCTCAAAGCTTCGATTTCTCTGCGTTTTTGTCTGTCAATTCGGGCTTGGACTCTGTCTTGTTTGCGTTTTTCTTCTTGTTGTTGGTGTCTGATGGCTTCTTGTCTTTGGTCTTCTCTGCGCTGGTACTCTTTGTCCACACTGTTTTTGTGTTCACTTAGTAAATTGTTGACTCCTTTTTTAAACAGTTCTTCGATTAGTTGTAGAAGTGAGTCTCTTTGTTGTGCCTGGGCTTGTTTGTAAAGCCAAGGCAAAAGTTTCTGGTGGAAGTTAGTTTCTCTAGGGTCTTTGTAACTGCCTTCACTGTTTAGCAGTTCAATGGTGTTTCTGCCAATATGTTGCAAGTACCGCTTAGAAATTATCCTGGCAATGTACTTTTTGTGAGCTTGGTTCCTTTGTTCACGCCTGGCTCTTGCTTGGAGTTTCCTTCGTTCAGCTTCTTCTTTGCGTCTTTGTTCTTCAGCTTCTAAGCGCTGGACTTCCATGAGTTCGGCGTTGCGTTTTTGTTCGAAGAACCGTTGGTGGTCACGCATAGTGCGGAGTTCTTCTTCTTCAAGCACTTCCATGCGTCCTTGCTCAATGACTTTGCCGACAAGTACTTCCAAAATGGGGTCTACTTCTAAGTCGAAGTCAAACAATTCCCCGTCTTCAACTTGGGTTTCTACGTCTTCTCCTTCTTTGCGCGGCAAGAAAAGAGGCGTAGGTGGTCTGTCGATGTAAAAGTCAGTTTGGATTTCTTTTTCGTACTCTACAGGTTTTTCCGTCAGAGTTTCAATATAAGCTTCTGTCTGCGCGGAGTAGTGCTTCCGACCTTCGACAGGTTCAGGCGTGGAGATCTCGCGCTCTGCTTCTTGGGCAACTAAGTTCTCGCGCTTTTCCATCCGAACTCTGTGCTTGCGTTCGAGTTCTTGCTGGCGCTCAATTTCTTGTTGGGTTGAAGCTGGAACTACCATGGTGGCGTAGGTGTTGCCTCTAACTACTCTTTTGTCAAACATGATGTTCACTTTAGGGTTTGTTTCTTCTTCGTCGCGGTATTTGTTTTTCCGGGCCTTTACTGTACGCGGCTCTGCTGCGAATTGGTAGTCTCCGGTTAAAGCTGCCATTCTTAAAATAACTGATGAAGAATAATGAGTTCCTTGACCCAACAAGTCAATTACTAGACTTAACTGAGGACTTTCGCAGTTAAGTGTGCTTTAAGACGTTGAATAAACAGTTAATAACTATTAATGGACCTTAAACCCAAATTAAAACTTCCTTTAGTGCAAACCCGTCAAAAGTATAAACTTAAGGTCCCTAAACAGTTACTGCAACCCAATAAACTTTACTCCAAAAAAGCTAGGAGTGTTTCGCCAGCTTCCAAAAGAGCTGGCATGCTTAAAGCTCCCAAAAAGGCCAAACTCCAGTCACTCAACAACTCAATATTGCCTCCTATAGAGAACTCCTCCACATCTACTTCAGTGTCTGCTAGCTTCACCAAAAGCTCCAAACTCCACAACGTCCTCAAAAGGTACCTAAGCCAAAACTTCAAACCAGATATTAAACTAGACCAGGCAATTGAAATCAGAGGTGGAAAAGTTACTCACCTGGAGTACGAAATCGATCCTTATGTTTTAAAGCAGTTCAGTCCAGTTCCCTCCCTTTCCCCAAAAATCCAAGATAGTCCCAGTGATTACTCCTACACTCAAAAACCCAAACTCAAACACAAGTCCAGATTTAACAGAAGAAGGAAACCCACTTTGAGCATCAGAAACAAGGTGCACTACTTAGATGAAGATAACCTATACTGCTTCTAAGTTAATATTATACAACATTTTATATGTATCTAGAGAAAACACTGTAAGACTTCTCGTACAACATGAAGAACAAAGCGTTACTGGGCAAGATCCTCACCAAGGACACAGTAAGCCCTCTGTAGAAACCTCTAAGTCCTTCGTGGGTGTAAGTGCTTCTAATGCAGTTCAAGAACCCACTAAAAATCCTTTCGCCTTTAGTTTTCAAGTCCACTTCAACAGACCTTTTAGCAATAGTGCCTGAGTACTGCTCTTGTTGCAAGCGCACCATCACAGTCTGCATGGGGTACAACAACGAACTTGAAAGCAACTTACTCACTCCTCCTGCCACACCTGTTTTCCAAGAACTCTCACTGCCTATGCTTTCTTTTAAGTGCTCGTAAAAGTAAAGCTGGAAAGCCCCACTGGAGCACAAGACAAGTCCTGGAGTAAGTCCAGCTGCAAAACCCCTCAGGCCCTCTACCTTCCAGGTTTTCCTGATAGCTTCAAAGGTTTCCCCGTACCACTTTTGGCTGGAGTTCTGAAGCATGATCCGAGTTTTGATGACCCAAAGAGGGTTGGTGATGACTCTGCTGACCACTGCAGCTTCAGCGGCCACTAAGAACCTGTAGGCTTCGTTGTGAGTTTCTTTGAATTCAGCGGAGTACCTTGTTTTGGCCTTTTCGTAAAAGAAAAAGTACAGACTCCAAGCAAAGGTTGAAAAGATGTTGATGTGGCACCCTCTGTACAGCTGCAAGAAACCCTGTGATTCGTAAATACTTTTGAGTGCGTGGTAAGCATTCCTGTAGTAAGGAATTGCGTTTTTGCTGTGGCCGTCCGAAACTATCATGTGGACTTTCAGCATCTCTAAAGGGTAAAACAGTAGTGTGCCTGCAGAGCCAGCCATTCCTGACAACGCCGAAGCAACCTGGGACCTTTCTTTCATATTTAACCACAGTCTTTGAAGAGTTATAAATGGAAGGCGGGTTTAAGTTCCCTGTTGATGCTTACAAGATCAAATCAGAACAAGTAAAAAGTGACTTTAAGTTCCCTTTTAATCCCTACGCGATCCAAGTAGGACTTATGGAGGATGTGTACCAAGCACTTACTAAATGCAATGGGGGAGTTTTTGAAAGCCCAACTGGCACAGGAAAATCTTTGTCCATAATTTGTTCGGCCTTTGCTTGGCTAAGAGACTCAAAAATAGAAGAAGCGAAGAAGGACCCTGAACTCTACAGAGTCAGTAGAAGCTCTCCTAGGTTGCTTCCTGTTGCCAACGTTCCTTACGGCGTTCCTCAAGAACCCAAGTTAGTGACTGAAGGCGTCAGAATAAAAGACAAAATTCTTTACTTAACCAGAACCCACAGCCAAATCAGCCAATTAGTGCAAGAAATCAAAAAAACTGCTTGGAGTGAGTCAGAAGACTGCCCGAAAGTCACTTTGCTGGCTTCTAGGAAGCACTACTGTATAAAAGAAGGAGTCAAGAACTCTGGGGACGTAGATAAAGAGTGCTACTCGGCCAGAGACTCAAATGAGTGTGAGTTTTACTCCCGTAATGATCAACTAAAAAAGTCAATTCTCCAAAGCGTCAAGGACATTGAAGAAGTAGTGGCGGAGGGTATGAGTTGTTCAGAGTGCCCTTACTACTCTATGAAGGCAGCTATTGAAGAAGCTGAGTTCATTGTGGCCCCCTACTCTAGCATCATAAACCCTAAAGTACGCCAGAATCTAGGCATAAACCTTGAAAACATGCACCTCTTTATAGACGAAGGGCACAATATTTCAGGACAAATAGAAAGCTGTCTCAGCATGCAGCTCCAACAAAGCCAGATAAAAACACTCAAAAACTTTTTAGAACAAGCTGTTAACTCTGATAACAGAGAAAGTCTGATTCATAGTGCTTCACAACTACTGAAGGTAACTGAAGAGCTCTTAGTATTTTCTGAGAAAGAATTTGGGCCTATCAGTGTTGAGTACTTTTGGGAAGCGTGCAACTTGTCACTTACAGAAACCCGAAAATTAGTTAATAAACAAAAAAAAGTCATCAACACACTTAGAACACTTGGATTCAAAATAAAAGTTTCAAAAAGCCTTCAAAACTTATTTGAGTTTCTAGGCTCAGTATTAAACACAGAATTCGACGCTAAAATTATCACGGGAAAAAAAGGGAATTCCCGAGTACTGAATTACTACTTACTAAGCCCTTACCAACCCTTTAAAGAAATTCTAGACTCTTGCAAAAGTGTGTTTCTCATCGGAGGAACTATGACTGAGGAGCACAAAGACTTGTTTAGGCACTTGCCAGACAACAAAAAGGTGTTTTCTAGTTTTGAGCACGTGATTCCCCCTGAGAACTTGTTTTTATCAGTGATTTCTAAAGGAGAAACAGAGACTTTTGAATTTAAGTACCAAAACTACACAAACCCTGAAAGCAAGTTGTTTCCAGAACTAAGTAGTCTTGTAATTGAGCTTGCCAGAGTAGTGCCTGGAGGTATGGTTTGTTTCTTTCCCTCGTACAAAGTTATTGGGTTGTTCAGGAAAACCTTTGAAAACTTTAGTTCTCAAGCAGTAAAAACAGTCTTTTTTGACGACGGAAAAGACACAAGCCTACTAGAAAGGTACAAAGAAGCCTGTGAAGAAGGAGCTTTACTTTTCACAGTGTGTAGAGGCAAACTCTCTGAAGGCATTGACTTCAAAGACAACTTTGGAAGGTGCATAATCATGGTAGGATTGCCTTACTTGAACCCAAATGAATCACTTATTAAAGTAAAGAAAGAACACTTAGAAGAAACCAATCGGTGGAATAAGTTCTACCAAAACGACTGCAACCAAACTATTAACCAGTCAATTGGCAGAGCAATTCGGCATGCAAATGACTATGCGGCTGTACTGTTGATCGATGCAAGACACGAAAAAAGCTTAGAGGAAAGACCAAGTTGGATGCTTAAGTCCCGTAGGGAATTCAGTGACTTACAAGAGTTGTGTTTGGGACTTATTGAATTTTACAGCACTTTAGCTAATTAGTAAAATGAGTAATGAAAAGCTAACGCCTTCCAAAGGCTGGAAGATCACCCTTAAGAAAGACTCTAAGGCCCAGTTACTTCTTAAAGGCACTTCTTTTCAGGTCGAGGACGTTCCTGTGGTTGGCGACTTAAAAAACGCTATCAGTTTCAGTGTGCTTAAAGAATCTGGAAACTACTACGTTGTTGCAAGTGGTGGTCTCTTAGGCGGAATGCAGTGCTTCAAGAAGTGTTGCAGGTGCCTAGTAAGGCCTAGTACTCCTTCTCAAGAAAGCCAAAGCTTCATTAACAAGTCGAGTTTAACTACTCCAAATACTGCACAAGAAGTCAGTGAAATCATTCCTAAAGAACTAAATGCAAACCAACTTGCCTCAGAACTTCTTAAGTCAGTAATCAAGCACCACAAAGCTGAGGCTATTGAACTTGCAGTGAAACTCCAGAAATACCCCCTTTTAAGTGACACCAACCCTTACTTTACTTTCAACAAACTGCTGAAAGTAGCCAAGCAGCCTTTGTTTTTTGAGTGGGATTGCTTACTTAAGTTAAGTGTAGCAAGACTTATGAGGAAGTTTTCTGCTTTGATTCTAGTTAAGCAAGAAAACCACTTAGAAGAAGTTGATGAGTACATAGAAGAACTGGAAGGACTTTTGGAGTTCCTAGAGGAGGACCAGCCTTTTAGCCTAGAGTGCCAGTTCCAGCTTAAGTATGTTATCAACACCCTTAAAACTTCCAAACAAGGAAACAACCTACCAGAAATAGGCCAACTTATGCTGAAGGCTTTGGGTTTTGGAGAAGCTTGGGAGCTCTCAGAGTCTTTTTTCGAAGAACTAAAGCTTGAAAAGCCTTTTCACCGAATCTTAAAGCTAGAGAACCTTTTTGTGAAAGCGTTATCTTCTGAAGACCTAGTTAACGAAATGATCAGTGCTATCCAAGAAAAACCCAACAAAGAAGTAGAGTTCGAAGGAATCCACTTGCTTTTTAAACTACTCCCTGCAATCGACCTTTCTACCAAAAAAACTACCCTTAAGTACTTACTTAGTTACTTAGAAGACAGTTGCTGGCAAACCAGACTCAAAGCAGTCTACGAAATAACTGTGCTCAAACAAAACTCCTCAGATTCGGACTACAACTCACTTCTCAAAGTCCTCAATAAACGAGTTGGACTTGAAAAAAAGCCAGAAGTCCTAGCTCTAATCAGGAACCCCAGTTCTGTAACTAGTCTTGAACAACTGTTGTGTATAAGCTCAGGAACCCATAACTCAGAACCAACAAACGTCACCAAAACCCTTAAGCACCTAAAAGCAGAGTTCAACAAAGCTGTTCCAGAAGACCTAGAAACTAAACTCGAAAGAATAGTTAACCAAACAAAACAAAACTACCAACAAGAATTCAAACACTACGTAGAACTAAAAGGAGGACTCTGTCAGAACTCAACCTCGCCTATGGATTTAACTGAACTTGCAAAAGGATTTCTGGAGTCCCCAAAAAGAGTTTTACTAGTAATGGGAGACCCTGGTTCTGGAAAAACTTTGTTTGCCAAGAAACTTTCAGTGGAGTTGTTTGGCTTCAGCAAGTATTTGCCAGTATACGTTTACTTGCCTTACATAATCAAGCCTGGAAAGAACTTTCAAGACGGAATCTTGCAAGTAAACGGCTTAGAAAGCAACAAGCAGGAACTAGAAACTAGGCCAGTAGTGTTTATTTGCGACGCTTTCGACGAAGTCAACCTTAAAGTGAACTTTTTAAAAGTCAAAGACACTTTCCAGGTGTACAAAAAGGCTAAGTGGGTGTTTTTGTGCAGAACTTACTATGCTTCAGGAGTGGGGCTTAAGACCTTTTCGCCGTTCTACGCAGAAAAGTACTTCCACAACCTAAGGAAAGACGTTTACATCCAGGCTTTGACACAAAAAAAGATTCACAAACTTTTAACAAGCTTAAAAGAACTTCCGAGGGACCCCCAAGAGTACTACGACTTTATAGTTCGTAACCAAGAACTCCTTTACCTCTGCAGAACTCCTTTAGTGGTCAACCTTGTAGTGCAAGCTTACGAAAAACTAAAGCTACTAACTACTTTTAACTTGTATGAAGTTTACAGGAACTTTACTCTGAGTTTCTACGAAAAGGGCAAGTGTTCTTTAGACAGAATTGACAACTTCGTTTCAGAACTGGCCTTTGAAATGACTATTAAAAACAAAGAATTCATCAACAAAAAAGACAAAAACAAAACTTTGTACGTGTCTAGTTTCTTCGAACCTGAGTACAAAGAGCTCAAAAAAGGGTGTTTGCTCAGACCTAACAAAAAAAAAGACTACATCTTCTTGCACAAGTCCATCAAAGAGTACTACTACTGCCACAAAATACTTCCTAACCAACTATTGGTCTCTGAGGACTTAAGTGACTTCTACTCCTACAAGGACACCATTACTGAGTGCCTCAACGTTTACTCAATCGTTAAGGAAAAAAACATCCTTGAGTTTTTCAAAAGCATGGTTGTGTCCAACAAAAACCTTCAAAAAATCTTGTTTGAGATAGTTTTGGACTCCACTTGTGAAAACAACTACATTGCCTCTGCCAACGCAGTCACTATCCTTAACTACAGCAACTATTCTTTCAGTGGAAAAGACTTGGCTGGAGTCAGAATTCCTTATGCTGACCTTTCAGAGTCCATTTTGGACCAAACTGACCTTTCTTACAGCGACCTCACTGGAGTCAACTTTAAAAACTCTGTTATCAAAGAAGTTAACTTTGAAGGTGCTGAGATGAACCAAGTCAAACTAGGAGAAATGCCTCAGTTAGTAAGTCACTACGGAGCAATCACCAGCATTACTGCTACCAAAGTTCCTAATTGGCTAGTTTCAGGAAGCTCTGATAAAGAAATCAGAATTTGGGACATTTACAAAGGAGTGTCTGTAAGTAAGTTCAAAGGCCACTCTTTGCCAATAACAAGTGTAGCTGTTTCCAAGAACTGCGACTTAGTAGTTTCGGGCAGCGAAGACTGCACTGTAAGACTGTGGGATACCCAAACAGGAAACTGCACTAAATTAAAAGGCCACCAAAAAACAGTGCGTTGTGTAGCTTTGTCCAAAGACTCTACCCACGTGGTTTCAGCAAGCGACGACTGCACTGTGAGGATTTGGAACTTGCGCAACAGTGAGTGTTACGTTTTGGAAGGTCACAAAAAGGCCGTTTCGGGTGTGTGCATTTCAGGCGAATTTGTTATTTCAGGTAGTGAAGACTGCTCTATAAGGGCTTGGAATATTGATTCGAGGAAGTGCGTCATGAAATTAAAGGGACACTCAGTAAACTGTTTAAGTGTCTCTAGAAACAACCAGTACATTGGTTCCGGCTCAGAAAAATTAGTGCTGATTTGGAGTTTTAAGGAAGGAACTTGCTACAAAGAACTTAGAGGCCACACCTCTGGAGTGCTGAGTTTGCAGTTCGGCAGAAACAGCGAAATAGTAGTTTCAGGCAGCCAAAACGGAACTGCAAGGGTATGGAGCATTGAATCTGGTGAATGTTTACAACTGATTAAGGGACATAACCTTCCAGTGCGTTGTGTGGCTGTTTCTGAGGACATGAAGTACGTGTTTTCTGGCAGCATAGATTGCATTATAAGGACTTGGGACTTAGAGTTCCACAACTCTCTTAAAAAGAGACCTGGGCACTCCAAAAGTGTTTCTTGTTTAGCTGTTTCGGACAAGTTAGTGGCTTCAGGCAGCCAAGACTCAGATATCTTAGTTTGGAGCCTAGATACTGCTCAGTGCTTGAAAAGACTCAGCGGACACCAAATGGCTGTACTCTCTTTGGCTTTTTCAAAAGACAGCAATTTGCTGGTTTCTTCTGGTGGAGACNGTTTAGTTAAAGTGTGGAGTCTAAGCACTGGAGATTGCACCTTTGAAATCAANGACTACTGCTTCCAGGTAAGTATTTCTCCCGACTCTAGTTTGTTGTTACTTGCAAGTAGCTCAATTAAGATCTTCAGTTTAAAAGAACAAACTCAAATAGGAGAGCTAAAAACCAAAGCTGTAGCGCTTTCAATGGACAACGAGTGGGTAGTTTCAGGAGGCAAAAACGACTCTTTGAAAGTTTGGGACCTGAACTCAGGGACTTGCATTAAGCAACTCAAAGGTCACACCTCCACTGTTTCTGAAGTTAAGATTTCTAAGGACAAGTCCTTCATTGCTTCTGGAAGCTTTGACAAAACTATAAGACTCTGGTACTCGCAAGAAAGTTTTGTTTTGGAGGGGCATTCTTCTAGTGTGTGCAGCATTCAGTTAGTGGAAGACCTACTAGTTTCAGGAAGCGAGGACAAGTCTATTAGGCTTTGGGACTTGGAGTCTAGGTCTTGCGTTAAAGTAGTTTGGGGCCACAAACACTCAGTTACAGCTTTGGCATCTTTTAAGAATTTACTTGTTTCAGGGAGTTCCGACAGAACCTTTAGAGTTTGGGAAGTCAAAAAAATCGTTAAAAAGAAAAGGTCCTTGGGCAAGTACTTAGTTGAAGCTGAGAACAAAGACTACAGTGTCAGAATGAAGTGGTCTTCAGGACCTATGAGTATGTTTTCGAGAGCTAATTACTGTGGAAACTGCGAAAACTTGTCTGTGCATGGCAAAAAAGTCCTCGAAACCAACATGCCTGTAGTAGCTCCAATACTCAATTACATCTTTAGTTCTTTTCTTAAGCACAGTGTTACTAAGTAACTAACCATATTGCAATAGATTTAATGGAGCGCGAAAAAGTTATAGAGGGAGTAGGACTCTCACTCGGAATTGCAGGGTTCATATCCTTGCTGTTGTACCGGTACAGAAGCCAAGAGAAGAAGGTGCGTATTCAAAGACAAAAAACCAAAACTTGGCTGCAAACCCTAGGTGAAGCTACCAAGGAGCAGCTGCTTCTCTGCAGAGAAATCACTCAGGGCCTCAAGCCCCCTAAGTCTTTGTCGGCTCCTTCAGGCAGAGTCATCGTCAACCCTATGCTGGGCGAAGGGTCCAAAAAAGACATAACTTCAGGTAGGAGTTTCTTGCCAAGTCACCTCTTCGACAACACCGACAAACACGTTTTGGCAAAAAGCACTGTGAAACCTAAGGCGGTCTCTGAAGAACAGGTGCTTTTCTTGATGGGTGGTCCTCGCAGAGAAATAGTTATGGAACCCCAGTCGGTAAAGGCCGCCATTGTAACTTGCGGAGGACTGTGCCCAGGACTCAACGTTGTGATCAGGGAAATAGTTATGTGTCTGCACTACAACTACGGAGCCAACGAGGTTTACGGAATCAAAGACGGTTACAGGGGCTTTTACACTGAAGGCAACACCTACAGACTCACACCTGAAGACGTTAAGGAACTCCACAACCTAGGAGGAACGTACCTTAAGTCTTCAAGAGGAGGTTTTGACCTAACCAAAATATGCGACGCTATCATAAAGCAAAGGTACAACCAAATTTACGTAGTAGGCGGAGATGGAACCCACAGAGGAATCACTGCTATAGTTAAGGAACTTGAAAATAGAAACTACCCCTGCTTTATAGCAGGCATTCCCAAAACCATTGACAACGACATTCCAGTTATAGACAAGTGCTTTGGGTTCGAAACAGCTGTTGAAGAAGCCCAACGCGCCATTAACTCAGCTGATGTCGAAGCAAACAGTGTGGAGTACGGAGTGGGGCTAGTGAAGCTCATGGGAAGGTCAAGTGGGTTCATTGCTTTGCAAGCAGCAACAGCCAACAGGAACGTAAACGTTTGCTTGATTCCTGAGTCGGAGTTCGAACTCTCAGGACCCAACGGAGTCTACGAGTACATTGCTGAAAGACTGCGCAGAAAGGGCCACGTAGTAGTAGTTGTGGCAGAAGGAGCTGCTTCGGCTTGTCAGGATGAAAAACTCCAGACTGAAGGAACTGACGCTTCAGGCAACCCTGTGCTCTACGACATTGGCACTCACCTGAAAAAAGGCATTGTTAACTACTGCAAAAGCAAGAACATTAACGTTACTTTGAAGTACATTGACCCTACTTACATGATCCGGACTCTTCCAGCTAACTCCCACGACAAAGTTTTATGTGCTTGTTTGTCCCAAGCAGCAGTGCATGGACTATTTGCTGGGTTCACTGGGTTTACAGTAGGAACTGTTGGAGGCCACCCTGTGTACATTCCTATTGACCACTTGTCAGAAGTCAAAGAAGGCAAAGACGCCAAAAAGGGCCAAAGAAGAGTGGACATTGAAGGAGACATGATGTGGTGGAGACTCATGGCCTCTACTGGGCAGCCTAGCTTTAGGAACTCTTAATTAAGAATTATACTGCGTTGTTGGGAGACTTGCCACCAGTGTCACTTAGTTTCTCATGGGAGTTATCGTCGGTTCTCTTTTTCTTGGTGCAGCTTCGGCAGAACTCCTGGAGTAAGTAAAGCATCCCACCAATAAACCGAATTATCAGTATGCCCATTCCGATCAAAGCAATGATGTAGATGAAAATGAAATTATCGCCGTCTCCACTGTTATCTTCGTTGTCAATAGCGTTAAGGTTGTATCCAAAAGCCACGTTGCAAAGCAACCAAACCAGCACCCACTTAGCTCTAAAAGCTTCAAATTCTTCTTTTTTCTTCCTTTCTTCTTCTTTCATGTCGTCAGGTCTGGTCCCCCAAGTGCAGTCGTGAATGTTACAAATAGCATAAATCAAAAAGATATTTACGTAAGTAGGAGTCATTGCTATAAAGTGGATAGACCCTTTGAGTACGTCCAAAGCTGCCCAACTCTGACTCTTGTAAACTATTAGTAGGATCGTAAAGCAAGCAACTGTGCCAACTGCTATAAATACCGTTAAGTCGCGCTCTCGCTCTTCTTTATCATTGAGTTTTTTATCATCTATACTTATACCAGCTAGATAAAGACCCATGAGCACTATAGCTATTATCATGTAAACCGCAAAAAACCCTGAAAGCAACTTTATGAACAACTCCACTCTGTTTGGTCTAGTTGCTAAAGAGATGATCACCATGCACATAATAAGGCCTACGTATACATTGACCAAAATATTTCCCGAGTGCCAGCCAGCCCCACTTTCATCGTACTCCAAAGCATTTTTAGCAGTAATTGCAAACACCACGAAAAAGGACCCTACCATGACCCAAGAAAACATAATGTTTAAAAGGTAGTATATCATCATGAAAAAGAACCCTATTTTCCTAAATATCGAGTGGTCTCCTTTAAAGAGTCCGTCGCAGTGCTTCATAACGTGGATTAAAGCAAACCAACTCCCGTTTATCCACCTTCTTCTCTGCATTAAAAGCTTAGGCAAAGTGTCCGGGACGTCAGTTTCAGAAACTGAGTTCTTGACGAACCTAAGAATGTTTTTGTTCTTGCAAACCAGTGAGTGGCACATAACTCTGTCTTCGGCTAAGTAAATGTTCGAGTTAAAGCAGTCCATTTCCCAAGTCCTGCAAACTGACTTAAAATAGTCGTTCCAAAGAATCTCTCCGTCCTTGTCTTCCAACTGGCTCCAGCGGTAAGCACTGAAAGCACCTGGAAGCACCGTAATGAACCCAATCAGACTTTCCAAAGCTTTATCGAACACATGGGAAATCTTGTACTCAACTACCTGAGCCATGAAAATAGGGTTGCAGTAAGGAGAATGAGTGTCGAAAGAAGGCTTGATTTCTCCACAGCACCCAGCTACATCTGGGTCTTTTTCCATAGCTCTGTAAAGGTAGTAAAGCGACTTCTTAAGAGGCTTAGTGCCCACATCAAGCAGGATGCAGTAGTCAGCTCTGAAGTTCACACAAAAGCCTCCGAAGAACCACAGCTGGGAGTTGAGTTTCCTCTTGTTTTTCTCTTTGATGCAAAAAGCAAGTTTCAAGTAGTTGTCTGAGACTTCAGGGTTGTAGTACTTTTTGAAGAAGCAGTGTGCGTGTTCGTCGTCGATGTTAAAGCTTTCTTTTTGTTTTTCCTGAGCAACTCTGTCTCGGTGTGCTTTTCTTTCGTCGTATACCAAGTTAATTTTGCTTTCGTCATAAAAGTTGGAGTAGAACTCCCTTTTGACTCCGTCCATGTCTTTAGTAAACGGGTAGTAACCATCCACCACCACAACTACTCCAATCTCGTCTTTGCTCACTCTGTAGCTTCTCCCTTCGTCGTCGAAGTCGTCAATATTTTCCAGTATTCCGTCGAGGGTGTCTTTTAGTTCTTTAGGCTCTTCGTTGTACATAGCTATGAATATAAGTAGTTTCATGCCATGGAAAAAAAGGTTTTGGTCCTCTGAGTCTGCGTTAGGTGCGTCACTCACGACTGACAAGCCTGTAGTTTTTTTAAAAACTTCTTTTTCTTGTTCGGTGTTGTCAAGTTTGATCCTTTGTCTCACTGTTGACTTTTCAAGCTTGTACACTTGATAGTGGAGAGAGTTGGTGTTCTCAGGCTGCGTCAGCACAATTGGGTTAGGGTTCCGAGGTCGATTTCCTTGAGTAAAGGCTTTGTTGGGTAGCGCTTCATCACTTGATTTTCTTTTAGCCATTTATTACAGTCTAAGTATGGAGTCGCAATAACCAAAGAACTTATTCGCTAGTTTTAAGTTTAAGTAAAAAGTACCTAATCCCCATGTAAAGAGTCTCAGATACTGAAACCTGCAGAAGTGCTCCTAGACCCATTGAAACTACCCACACCAAGCTCCAACTTCTGCAGAAGTTTGCAGCCATCCCAAGCACCCCAGAAAAACTTCCTAAAACCACAACTACGCTTAAGCAGATACCCCCGAAGAACATGTTGGGGTTTTCGCTTGCCATGCATTTCATCAGTCCTAAGCTAGGCCCTAAGCTGGCACTGAATCCTGCTACTCCAAACCAGATTTCTTTGCTGTCCGAGTCGCTCTGAGTGTCTTGGGAGGCATATATGATAACGCCTGTAAAAAAAATCTGGAGTAGGTGGACCACAAGCATAGTGTAAACTCTAGAAACTCTGGAGTAGTCTTTTCTAAAGTAAAAAAAACCAAGAGTAAGGTGCCCTTCAAGTAGTCTAACTGGGAATTTGGATTGTTCTTCAGAGGCCACCATGCTGGACGTTCTTTTGGTTTCATTTATGGTTACTTTTCTGTCAAGTCTTTTGTCGCATTTTTTTGCCAAAGGAAGACAAACTATACTCAAAAACATCATTGAGGAAGAAATGTAAGCTGGTGCATAAAAAGTTTCACAAAGATCTAAGCACTCAGTACAAACTCCAGAGTCGTTGAAATAGCCCTGGTTGCACACACAAACTCCTTCTTCTAGGGAAGAGTTTTCTACACAAGTGTCACAAGTTGAGTTGCCGGAGCAAGTTAAGCACAAATCTAAGCACTCAGTACAAACTCCAGAGTCGTTGAAATAGCCCTGGTTGCACACACAAACTCCTTCTTCTAGGGAAGAGTTTTCAAGGCATTCGGTGCAAGTTGAGTTGCCAGAGCAAGTTAAGCACAAGTCTAAGCACTCAGTACAAACTCCAGAGTCGTTGAAATAGCCCTGGTTGCACACACAAACTCCTTCTTCCAGGGAAGAGTTTTCAAGGCATTCTGTGCAAGTTACATACTCAACACAAACTTTGCACAGAATATCAGAGCATAAGTTGCATCTTTTATCAAGGCGAACACATCCCACATCTAAACAATCGGGTCCACATTTCCCACAGTCATTGTAA
>PR_CR_10_Liq_1_inCRDRAFT_1000288_pt1 | contig 32015 bp, 22 predicted proteins | sample PRCRCaboRojoPR_3_FD_10241 | JGI IMG/M metagenome (IMG submission 10241)
CGGTCTATGGTAGACTCCATGGACAAAGGCAAGCTGGCTTATGTGATCCAACGCGGTAGGGATACTATTCTGGGAGGTACCGACTACGAGCATGATTATAACAGCAAGACCTCCCTGGAAGACACTCAAATCATCCTCCACCGCTGCGCTCAATTGCAGCCTTCCCTTACCCAACCTAAGTTGATCAATGCTGCTGCAGGACTGCGCCCTAAGCGGCCAGCCATCCGGTGTGAGCAGGAGCCTGGGCAGCCCATTTTTCATAATTACGGGCACGGTGGTGCGGGCTTTACGGTGTCCTGGGGCTGCGCAGGGGAAATTTTGAAGATTATTCGTGGTTTAAGTTAGGGCATACTGGGAAAGTCTGCCCTAACCTCAGTACAAGTTAGGGCACGATGGGAAAGCCTACCCTAACGCCCGAAGGCTATTTTCGCTACATCGGACGGGAAGGAGTGTACCCTAATGTGCGATTTCAATTAGGGCTTAAATCGCGGGTCTGTTAAAAAGGAGGCATCGGTAAGAGTATGCAGAAAGGCTTCCAGATCAGCCAATTGTTCAGTAGAAAGGCCCAGTGGGCGAATGCGGTGGTCTTTGTTTGGGTGGGTTGTACCACCGGTGTTGTAGTGCTCCAGCACGGCTTGCAAATCCGGCAGGCTGCCATCATGCATGTAAGGCGCGGTAAGGGCTATGTTGCGCAAAGTAGGCACGCGGAACACCCCATCGTCTTCAGGCAGGCCCGTGACGCGGCGGCGGCCCCAGTCTTCATACGTTTCGTACAGCCCGTTGTTGAAGAAGCCGTTTTCCGTAAAGTTAAAGCCTCCGTGGCAATTGCTACAGTTGGTTGCATCGCTGAAAAACAGTTGGCGGCCACGCTCTGCAGCAGCATTGAGGCTAACTTCGCCCATGAGGTACTGATCGTAAGTACTATTGGCACTAATGAGGGTGCGCTGGAAAGCTCCAAGTGCCCGGGTGATGGTAAATGGATTGGCTGGCTCGCCATATGCCCGTTGAAAAGCGTCTACATATTCCGGATCCGCATTGAGTCGCTCAGCAGCATGAAGGATCGGCAGGTTCATCTCGGCATGGTCTTCGATGGGCACCAACGCCTGAATGTCGAGCTTAGGCACGCCCCCGTCCTTGTTGACTTTGGTGAGATAGGCCAGATTGACCAATGTAGGTGAATTTCTAAACCCCAGCCGCCCCCGTACACCGGGACTGATGGACAGGTCATCGGCAAAGGCAAGCGATTGCTTATGGCAGGAGCCACAGGTAATGCTGGAATCTACCGAAAGTGCAGGCTCAAAAAACAGCATTTTGCCCAGTGCAACCCGGGCTTCAGTCAGCTCATTATCTTCCGGGATATCCGGATACGGGAAGTGCGGCGGCAATTCCAAAACGTAAGGCGTGGTGTCGACCGGAGAGGCCGGCTCCTTTTCACAGGAAGTAAAAAACAAGAGCAACAAAAGGAATGGGAAATACCGCATAATCAATAATTTAGGGTTGCCCGCTCTTCGCAGGCAACCCTTCAGTTTTAGTGCATCATACTGATCGCAGCCGGGATGTTATCCCGCACAGCCGCTGCCAGTTCAGGATTATTCATGGTGTGGGTAACGTAGTCCGTAGACAGGTCAACGCCTTCAAACAGTTTCGCCAGGTCAAACTCCATGTGCAGCATGTTACTACCGGTTTCCACGTCTTTGTGAGCGACAAGGCTTACATTCTGCAGCATGTTATCCGTACCCAGGTGGAAAGCCATAGTGTCATCCATTACGCCATCACCATCTGTATCCACTTCTCCGTCCACGCGCAGGAAGCGGTAGCCGGAGTTCCAGTTCCAGTGCATGGCCGGGAACTGAATAGCAAGCGGATCATCTGCATCGCGAGAGGTAAAGTCATCTTCAGACTGACTGTTGATAGCAGGGTCTACGCCCACAAAGAAGTTCACCATGTGGTAATGCCCGGCAGGGACCGTGGTCACTTCCTGCATGCCTGCTTCCGGCGTCACCAGCAGGTAATTGCCTTCTACGGGAATTGCATCACCTTCTTCCGGCATCAGCTCGATACCGCCTACGTAAAAATTAGCGAGGGTGAACCGTACGGAAGTACCATTGATATCGTACACCTGTGCCGTATCAAAAGCAGCACCATCTACAGTGTACTCAAACATCATATTCACGGTGCCTTCCTGAATTTCAGGCGTTTCATCATCATTGTCGCAAGCTGAAAACGCAAGCGCGAAGACCGCGAGCAGCGCTAGGGTGGAAAATTTAAATTTTGTCATTGGTCAATTTTATTTAAAGTTATTAGAAGTTGTTTTAAGTCTTATTGCAGATGGACCGTAACAGCAGCATTTGTCGTGTTCTGGTCATGATCATCAGCTGTTACCTGAAGCTCGTAAGTGCCGGGCTCCAGGCCGTTGAGTGGAAACTCCAGGCGTACCTCATGGCGCAGTGCATGCAGGTGCTGCTTTTCCACCAAAGTGGGCATACCATCCTCGGCAATAAGCCAGATAAAGTAGGTGTGCAGCCCAAGGTTTTCGGAGAAATCCACTTCTACAGGCATCACATCCTCCACCGACAGGACAGCGCCTGCTGTGGGTGCCAGAATGTGAATGTCTGGTTCTACCGTGTCAATAATTGCTTCCTTCTGACAGCCCATAAAGGCGATCATAAAAACCGGAAGCCAGGTTAGTTTTCGCATTTCGTCAAAAAAAGTAATTGAGGTGAAGCGCCACCCTTGAGCGGGCCTCCACCAGTCCGGTATTCCAATCCTGCTGCAGGGGCAGGCTGTAAGTCACCCCCAGGTTGTAGCGCTGCCAGAACACCTCGGCGCCGGCATTGGCCAGCCAGGCTTCCCCACCGGTATAAGTGCGGTAGTAGCCATTCTCAATGTCCCAGTCGGCCTGCTCATAGTAGAGCCCCAGGTTAGGCATCACGCTGAGACCACCAATCTGCTCCACCCGGAAAAGGCTTAACAGCCCGGCAAAGCGGTTGCCAAACTGATAGCCATTCTCACCGGCGCCGTTGAGGCGGTAGGTGGCGTCGAGCAACAACCCGGACCGCCCACTCCGTGCGGTGTAATTGAGGTTGAACAAAGCGTCCCAGCTACCCGTCCCAACCTGAAAGTTAGGGTTCACCACTTCATTGGCGGCAGGCTGCTGAAAAGCCCCTGTTGGTGCTTTCCCGCCGATGCCCGCTACGATACGGTGGCGGACTTTGAGTTGCAGGCTGTCGCTATTGTCAAAAAACGTATAGCTAAGCAGTCCGGTCACATCGCCCATACCACTGACTGTACGTGGGCCATTGGCATCCTGCCGTAAATGATAGGCATAGGGGAGCATCATTGTCGCCTGCAAGCGGGGATGGATTTCCCAGCGGCCACGAATCTCCAGGGTATTGAAGTATTCGTCCTGCGGCCTCGTACCGGCATCAAAAGCCGGGTCTGCGAAGGTCCGGTAGTGCTGATGCTGCCACCAAAACCCCACAAAGTGCCCGCCCAGGCTCGGCATCAAAGCAGCATAGGAAGGGGACATGCTACAACCACAGGCATCACAGGCCTGAGCAGGCGAAGCAAGCAACAGTAACACCCCAATCCAGAAAGATCGGAATAACATGAATGTAAGTTTATTGCAAACAAGAGTATACGCCATCACGGGAGGCACACATCTGCTAACATCACCACGGTCGGTCATGTACAGACCGGCCTACCCGTTGGGAGCGTACATGAGGAGGCACAAATGCCCCATAGAGCGTATGGGCACTAAGCCCGTGGAGGATGGAAGACCCCTGAGGAGAGCAGTTGTGGCCGTAGCGCTGTTGCGGGCTGCAGGGGGTTAAAGGAATAGAGATCGCGCTCCACAGAAAGGACGTAGTGAGCCGGTAAAAAAGGCGACAAACCAGTACGCTGATCTTCAACGACTGGCGCTTGTTCGCCGTCCTGCTCGTGGCCTAAAGCCGCACTCGTAACCTCTTGCACATAGCAGCGCCCGCTGCACATGAGCTCGGGCTCAAAGCGGTTTTCGCAGAGCTCGCTGGCAATATAGGCTTGGTTATACGACAGCCATGCCGTCACTGCTGGCAAAAACGCCACCTGCGACAACACTAACAGTAGTAAAGGTATAGCCCACAATTGCTTCATACTGCAAAGATAAGGGGATTTTGCACTGCTTTGCAAGAAAAGTTTTGTCGGACGNCGGGCGAAGCGGCAGCCTTGCCGGAGTGAGGCTCAAAAATCCGGGATAACCGAGAGTTAACAAAAATTAAATACCTTTAGCTTTAGCTCTGGCTCTGGCTTTTAGTGCACTGCTCGTATGGTTCTCCCACAGGTGGCGAAAGAAGTACAAAAGAGGGCCTTTGGAAGCACTTATGCAGCGCATCACTGGTTAGAAATGTGTCATGGGGGGCTTCGCCTTAGTATACATTTGGATATTTGCCTTTTAATTTTGATTCGAGCCTGCCTGGCTGGCCCAAGAAACGAATTTCAGCGTTAAACGCTTGCGGTAAATTGCAGCCTTTCTGAAGAAAAAGACAGGAAATGACCAGTAACAGGTTACAACTGCCTTTTCAATTCGTTTTTAAATTAGCTTTTATTAAAACTTCGCCCATGCGACTCCTGATTTTGTTTTTTGGGTTTACTTTCGTTATCCAGCTGAACGCTCAGCCCTTCGAATTCCGGCGGGACCTGGATGCGCTGACCCTCTATTACGGTGAACAGCCCTGCTTTGCCTATCAGACCGGCACGCTGGCCTATGCCGATGCCTATCCGCGCTCCAATTACCTCCACCCGGTTTATGGATTAGGTGGTGCGCTGCTTACCCAGGACTTCCCGGAAGACCATCGCCACCACCGGGGTGTTTTCTGGACCTGGCATCAGCTCTTTGCGGGGGAGGTACGGGTGGGCGACCCCTGGCTGTGCGAAGGCATCCGCTGGGAGGTCAAAGTACTGAAAACCCAGGCCCGCCGTAAGCAGGCAAGCATAAAGGCTGTCGTTCACTGGATGGCAGGGTCGGATGCACCACAGGGTGTACCGGACACGCTGGTTCGGGAGGATGTCCGCATATATATCCGGCAAAAAGGCCAGGATGTACGCCTGCTGGACTTCGAAATCGAGCTTACCGCAATGGCGCCTGACATCCGTATCGGCGGCTCGGAGGATAAGAAAGGCTATGGCGGGTTTTCCGTACGGCTGAACACCACCAACCCACTCACTTTCTCCAATGGCACCGGAACCGTAACGCCACAAACCACTGCAGTGGAAGCTGGTGGATGGGTACGGGCAAGCGGCAACTTCAACGCGCTGCTGCCGGAGCAGACTTCGGTAGTGATGATGTGCGAGCCTGAGGAACTGCCTCAGTTTCAGGGTTGGATATTGCGCCAGCAAAACAGCATGCAAAACCCTGCTTTTCCGGGCGCAACAGCCATTGAATTATCACAGCAAGAGCCGCTGCGTTTCCGCAACCGGTTATTATTCCATCGGGGAGCTATGAAAGACCAAAAAGTCGACCGGCTTTACCGTCAGTTTTTGCGCAAGCGGTAAATGCCCAGAATTTTAGTCGCACCGGCGTAGATCGCATGAACTTCCTCCCCACTGTATGGCCCTTCCCGGTTTAAAGCCTGATCCAGCCCCGATCGCCAAACCCGGTAGTCTGACAGAAAGTAATCAGCCTGAGCCGGGTCTTCGGTGAGTTCGAAACGAGCCCGAAGCTCGGGGTGCAGGTATTCGTAATTAAGCGTGGCGGGATAAGACTGATAAGCTACGCTGATCACCGGTCTATCATCCAGCTTAGCCAATGCTTCAAAGCCCTGTTTGTAGGAATTCCCCCAGTAATCCAGGTCATACTGCCCGAGTTGATTGCCCCAAGTCAGCGCATTGAAGAAAACGTTTTGGTGCGGGTGGTTCACTGCCATCCAAATCAGCAGATACCCTCCTTGCAGACTTAACCCCGCAAGCAGCCCACGACGCCACCACGCCCGGCTTGAGGCCCAGTCCCAAACCACCTTTGTGCCCAGTACAGCCAGGTAGAGCAAACTGGGATACACAAAAAACAGGTGCCGCCAGCCATCATAAACCACCGATTCCAAAACGATGATCGCCAGAACCGGAGCCAGCACCAGGCCAACATTAGCCCAGTCTTTCCGGTCAGCAGCAGTAGCCCAAATCCCAATGGAGCCCTGCCGCAAATGCTGCCAAGCCCGGGGCAGCAAGCTTAAAGTACCGGTTAGAGAAAGCAAAAGATAAAGAAATGGCGTGGAAATGCCGATCCATACCGGGATGTAGTACCACGGGATTTCCGGACCTGTGTAGAATTGCCCCTGAAAGAGGACCTTCCCACCCCAACCGTATTGTGACATAATCTCAAACGCTTCCAAAAACTGCAACTGAGGATCAGGCCACAAAAAGGGCCAAAACACCACCGTAGCCCAGTAAACCATTGGCCCGAAGCCCCCCAACCCAATGATCCGTTTCCACCAGAGCAGGCGGGTCCCCGATTTACCCACGAGCACATCAGCGGCAAACAGGAAAACCGTCATCACCGGCATCAGCATACCGATGATCCGCATACCGATCAGCATACCACAAGCCAGCGCATGCAGCAGGGCCGTGCCAATGCCCGGACGCAGCCACAACCGGAAAAGAGTCCAGGTACTGATCACAAAAAGTGAGAGAAAAGGCAAGTCTTTAGGATTGAAAAAGGAATGCGCGAAGAAGCGCGGGCTGAGCACCCAAAACGCAGCGCCCAGCAGTGCCCACCTCCAGTTGGCAAAACGGCGGAGCAATATCCTGAAAAAGACGATCCCGGCTCCCCAGTACAACAGGAAAACAGCCAGGTGACGCATCCGGAATTGCTGCCGGAAAGAAGTCAAATCCCAGGCTTCCTCCAGCCAGGCCATAGGCAGGGTAAACCATACCCCGTGGTAGCGGTACATATACTCGTGCAGCTGCCGCCAGTCGTATTGTTTGTCCGTAATTTGAAACTGCTGATTGACGTACTCGGCGGAAACAAAGCCGTGCTGTCGTTGCAGGGCTTCATCCCACGACATGCCATAGTCACCGTACAACGCCAGCCCAAGCACAAAGTAAGCCGCAAAAAACAAGACCGGCAAGCGATAGCTCGGCACTTTCCACAACTGCTGCCATTTTTCCATGGCGTAAAGCTACGAAAATGAACATTCTGCCTACACAAGAATCTGAAGCTACCTGGTGTTCCAGCGCTCTAATGCCAGCGGCCTACCGGAGCATGACCGGTCTTTCCGATTGCCGGTATTATTCCCGCCGAAGTAGATCAATAGGTGCCTCCTACCCGTCTTTTATTCCACTCAGGGTGAGTTTCAAAAGCGGGTAGCTGCGCTGGGACAGCCGTCATCCCGGTAGTATCGGTCAGTGCCTCCATAAAGGCAACCAAATCCTGCACTTCCTGCGCTGAAAGCTCCAGGGGTGTATCCGGCAGGGTTTGATACGGGACTTCTATGCCCATGCCTGCACCACCTCCTTTATTATAAAAGTCCACGACTTCTTCCAGGCTGTGGTAAATACCATTGTGCATGTAGGGCGCAGTCAGTGCGGCATTGCGTACGGTCACCGTTTTGAAGGAATGCAGGTAAAAAGGCGTTTGGTCAATGGGCTTGTAGCTGGCAAAACGGCCAGGGTCAGGGTCTAAAGTAAGACTGTCCGGACCTTGCGCAGCGGCAGGCACGCCCAGCACTTCCGACTCGCTTTCCTGAAAGTATGGAGGAACGGTCCCGTTGAATGCTGGTGCAAAATGGCAAGTTCCACAGTTGGCTTTGCCCATGAACAGGTCAAACCCACGCTCTACTTCCGCTGCGATGACCTCCCGCTCCCCCCGTACGTACTGATCGAAGGGGCTATTGAAGGAGCGCAAATCGGCAACATAACAAGCCAGGGCATTGGAGATCGACCATTTTGAAATCTGATACTGCGGATGTTCCGGGTAGGCACTGGCAAAAAGCGAGCGATACTCCCCACTTTGCTTGAGCTTTTCTACAATGTCCAGGAAGTCGGTATTGAATTCCTTTTCGTCCCGCACCACATGCTTGACTTGACGTTCCAGGTTCGGCTCGCGCAGATCGTAGAAATAATGTTCGGCGTAGACGCTGTTGATCAAAGTTGGGGCATTGCGCTGAATGCTGCCATCGCCATTGAGGGCCATGCTCCGGGGCAGCCCATCAGTAAAGGCTTTATCCGGATGGTGGCAGGAGGCACATGAACGCTCGTTATTGGCAGAAAGGATGGGGTCGTAGAACAACATCCGCCCAAGGGCTATGCGTTCTTCGCTCTGCGCCGCATCACTTAGATTAGTGTAATAACTGGGGTTTAGAAATTCATCTGAGAAGAGGTTATCTGCTTCGTAATTCCAGGCCTGCGGACGATCGGTAATTTCGTTGAGGAGTTCTACCTCCAGGGCCTTTTGTGCTTCCAGGGAAAGCTTTAGCAGTGGGTTTAGGTGTTTTTTTAGAAATTGCAGCCGGCGGAAGTCATTGAAATCAGCAGGCTGAGACAAGGCTGCGACAGCCGATCCGAGCTCCAGGCGGCAGGCGGTGACCAGTTGAACATCAATCTGCTCCAGAAGTGGGAAATAAGCCATCAGCGCCTTTGCTGCGCCCTCCAGAGACTGCCTGGCTTCCGGCAGGGCTGCCCCTGAGCCCGGCGTGTCAAATCCGGTCAGCCCCAAGGTAAAGATGCGGACCAACTGATAGCGAAAAGCTTCAAAAACAAAGCGGTGTTGCAGCACTACGCCTTCCTGAAAGGCTTTCACTTTGCTAAAATCCTTATTGAACTGGCGGACCAGGCGCAGGATCTCTTCCTGCTCCGCTTTCGGGTCTTCGCAGTAGACCAGTTCGTCCAGCACCTGCAGGCCTACCGGTTCGATAATGCGGACTTCCGGCACCTTTGGCTCTACACTAAGCAATGGCGGGCCGTTGAGGTACTTTTTGACGGCTTCCCGGTCATTGTATTCCAGTAAAAACTCTAGAGACTTGTAAGCAAGCCGGGTTTGAGTATGTGCCTTTTGAAGGGCTTCAACATTGGCTTCCCCCTTTACAAAGGCATAGGCAGTGGACTCATATGCTGCTGCGGTTTGATCCAGTTTGGCAAGAGCGGCATGGAATTCAGCACGTACATTGCGCAGTGCCTCAGCAGCAGTGTATGCCTTTGGGGGCACGAAACTGATGAAGTGGGTGGCCATTAGCAAAAGCGTAAGGTAGAGCAAGCCGGTAAGTGTCGCTTTCATGGTCTGAAATGGTTGGTGTGTTGTGGTACTAATGCAAAACCTGCAAAGGCGGCACACCCAAATTTTCGGGCATGCCACCTTTGAGGATTAAAAAGGAGAGATCAATAATTACTTAACGATCAGCTTTTTCGTTTCGCCTTCTGCAGTTTGCAGGAAGTACATGCCCGCAGGCAGGTTAGAAACGTCAATCTGATTGGTGTTGCGGAATACCTTAAGGCGCTGGCCTTCTGCGTTGTACACAGCAAGGTCAGTCATTTCGCTCAGGTATACGGTACGTGTAGTTGGGTTCGGGAAGATCTGCAGCTGGCTGGTAGACTCAAACTGAGGCTCCTCCAGGCTTGTAACCGTTACCTCATCAAAACCATGGATCGCGAAAGTCAGCGAGTGGTTGAATGGGAATGGGTTGTTAGAGTTCGGGTGCTGAGAGTTCACCAGCAGTGACTTACCGTCAGGTGTAGGCATTGCACCAGTGATTTCTGCACCACGTGGCACAGCTGTGATACGGATCAGGTCGTCAACAGTTGGTTGCTCAATGCTAAGGTCAAGCAGCCACAGTTCACAAGTGCGGTTGCTGATACCTGCAGGCATACGACCATAGGAAGTACCATTAAGGTCTTCGCAGATTACCAGGAATGGCTGGCCATCAATCATCATGACGTTCAGGCCATCAGGGTTAGACAGGTGCTTGGTGAAGTAGTCTGCTTCGGATGGGCTGGTTTCTTCGTCCCAGTCCGGTCCACCTTCCAGGAATACGTAATTGGAATCGATAGCTGGGTCATAAACCCATACGCGGCCGTAGTAGTCAGGATACTCAGAAGAGTTAGGGCTGTCGATGCCCTTCTCAATCGCACGGTTGATGTGATAGGGGTCGTGCACAGCACCTGCTGCGTTTTCGTCAGCCCAGCGAGAGCCCGGACGGTCACGGCCTGTTTCAGTCCAGTAGATTTTACCGCTGGTTGCATCGATGGCTACCCACTCAACGCGGTTGTACATCGTACCACCCAGTTCAACTGCCTGATCAGCAAAGTTCAACATTTTCTCAGGGTCAGTGTTGTCTACTTCGAGCCACTTTTCAGGAGCATCGTGCTTGTAAATGTAAGTCTTGCCTTTTGTGAAGTCACCTGGCTCATCAGCTACGAACTTCGCCCAGAAAGCAGGCGTTGCATCCACACCGAGGTAAACCGTCTGATTGTCAGCAGCAACTACGCCACCTTCAAAGCCCTGACGGCCCCAGTTGTACTGCTTGCGTACAGCCTTCGCCTGACGTGGGTCGATTTCAACCATCCAGTTGAAGTTCTCGTACTTAGGTACTTCCAACCCATCGAAACCTTCAATGTCAGAAGAGATCAAATAAGTTGAAGTGTCACGTACACCCTGGTTTTCCGAACCGCCCGGAGACTTAGGATAGCCACCAGAGCTGGTAGGAGAAGAGAATCCACCGTTGTAAATAGAGCCGTTGTTGCTACGGAACCACTCCTCGGCGGTCCAGATACGGCCGTCAACGATAGAGCTGATACCACCGCAGTTCATACCGGTTTCACCAACTGTGTTAACAAAGTCTACGTTGAAGAACTCACCTTTACGGCCGTCTTCCAGTTCCTGCTCCACTACTTCCAGCTGACCGGAAACCTGGTCGCGCTCAACACGGAATACGGTCATACCACCACCGTCACCGATGCGGTTGTCCTGGTAGATCATTTCGTGGTTGACAGAAACCCAACCCAGTGATTCACCAGTCTCATCCGGCGTAAAACCGATAAAGTCATGCCACTCCTTGGCGTAAGCCACACCCGCTTCGTAACCGTAAGTAGGGGTAGTTTGTACCAGGTCAACACCGCCCACAAAAAGGACTTGAAGAGAGAGTGGAGAAGGAGGCATCAGAAGGTNGTCAATAACGTAACCTTCCGGGATTTCAATTTCTTCAGAAAAGATGGTTTCCTGAGCACTGACAAAGAGTGCACACATGCTGCTNAGCAGCAAAGAAAGTACTACTTTCTTCATGTTTGAAAAAGATTTAGTGATCGAAATTTGACTTAATGACAGCAAAGATCACCCCGGGGTGTTAAGTACAGGTCAAATCGAAGTAAGGCTTTTGTTATCAAATTGTGAACTCAATGTAACCTCCCCGCCGGACATATTTTATTTGGCGGCAGGTTGGAAATCGTAGGATGAACCAGAGATCGATTTGAACAAAGCGGTGGATTCTTTTTGATTTTTTTTAATTTGTGGCAATTAAGATTAGCATTCAATCACCAAATCGTCTATCTAATGCGAAAAAATCTACATTTACTACTGACCCTGTTAGCATTTACAGCCTTCAGTATTCCAGCATTTGCCCAACCGGTAAATGATGAGTGCGAAAATGCCATTCCCATAAGTAGTGGCACTCATGATTTCACCACACTTGAGGCGACCACCGGAGGTTCCGGCGCCTATCCGGCGACTTGTCCCGTCGGAGGGGGCAGTAGCTCCGACTCCCTCTACAACGATGTTTGGTTCATCTATACCGCCGACTTTACCGGTCTGGCGGAGTTCAGCACCTGCGGCACAGCCGATTATGATACCAACGTTGCTATTTACCAAGGGACCTCCTGCCCACCTTCTCCGGATGACGTCATCGCCTGTAATGAAGATGGCGTGACGCCGGATGGTCAGGACTGTGCCAATTTCACCTCCCGGGTCACCTGGGAAGTCGAGGAAGGCTCGGTTTACATCATCCAAATCGGCGGCTGGGGCTCAGAAAGCCCGGGCGAGGAAGGCAGTGGCACCTTCACTATTGAAGAAACTATGCCCGTCACTGGCCCACCCAACGACGACTGCGAAAACGCCACACCGCTTGACCTGGGGCCACAAGACTCGATCGTACTCCAATTCAACACCGTAGAAGCCTCAACAGGGCTCCCTCAGCACGAGGTCCCTCAATCCTGCTTTGAGCCAGGCGAAGAATTTGTATACAACGACATTTGGTACTCCTGGACAGCCACCTTTACAGGTGGCCTGGAGTTTTCCACATGTGGCACGGCTACATTTGATTCCCGCCTTGCCGTCTACCAGTCCACCACCTGCCCACCGGATACCAGCACCCTGGTCGGCTGTGGCGACGATGAGAATGCCGATAATGGCGTTCCCTGTGGCGGGTTTACTTCCCGTGCCTTATTCAACGTAGAACAAGGTCAAAGCTACCTGTTCCGCCTGGGCGGCTGGTCTTCCGGTGACCGCGGTGCCGGTTCGGTGCTCATCAAGCGGATTGAGCCCGTCGTACCGCCAGCCAACGACGATTGCTCCAATGCACTGGACGCCTTTGTCATTTCTCAGGAACAAGCCGACAACTTTGATTTTATCTTCGAAGGGACCAACAAGCTCTCTACCGGACAGCCACAGTTTGCCACACCGATTTGCAATAACGATGGGGACTTCCGCGATGTATGGTATACCTTTAATTCCGGTGAGAATACGGAGCTGACGCTACGCTTCAATAAGACCACTACCAACGCCGAGTTTATCATCGACCTGTTCGAGACCTGCGGTATACAGGCTGACCCATTAGACGGTCCCTACTTCTGCATTGAAACCGAGGATTTCGATAATACCTTCCTCGAAGTGCCTTTGGAAAACTTCCCGGGCGAGCCAACAGAGTACCTTATCCGCGTTTCCACTCGTGTGACCGGAGGCGACCTGCCCGGTGACTTCTGGTTTCAGCTCGTTGGTACACCTTTTTCCAATGTAGAAGAACTTCAGCTGGGTAGTTTCCGGTTTTTCCCGAATCCGGTACGCAATACGGCCACAATGAGCTTTAAGGCTCAGGAAAGCCTAAACCTGCAAGCCGAGGTCACCAATGCGCTCGGGCAAACGATTCAGCGCCTGAACTTCGGGCAGATTCCGTCCGGTGATCATACCTTTGAAGTCCCAACAGAAGACCTGCAGCCAAGCATTTACTTCCTGCGCCTTTTCGCTGACGGAGCACAAAAAACCGTCCGCTTTATCAAGCAATAATCTTTTGATCTCTCTTAGGGAGAATTTAGAAACGGGCTGTTACCAATCAGGTAGCAGCCCGTTTCCTTTGTAAGCTAGGTCGATAAAGCCCTGTTACTCTATGTACAGATTAAACTCCACCCGGCGGTTTAGCCGACGCCCGGAACGTGTGTCATTCGTGGCGATCGGTTGTTCTTCCCCAAAGCCCTGGAAGGAGATCCGTTTTGGTGAAATCCCTTCGCTGACCAGGTAAGCATAGCAGGCACGTGCCCGGTCTTCAGACAGGATCTTGTTGTTTTCGGCATCGCCTACATTATCGGTATGGCCGTTGATGGCAAGGGCATAGCCCGGGTAGCGTTGCATGATTTTCACAATCTGATCCAGCACTTCTTTGGATTCCTCCTTGAGGCGGGCCTTACCGGTTTCAAACTGAACGGCGCGCATAGCGAAACTCAGCACCTCCTGCTCCTCCTCATTGAGCTCAGGGCAACCTTTATTTTCAGCCGTGCCCGGTTGATTGATACAGGCATCTTTGCCATCGTGTACGCCATCGCCATCTGTATCCGGGCAGCCTTCCATATCACCGGCATCATCCGGGCAGCGGTCTTTGGCATCGCCCACACCATCACCATCGCGGTCCGGGCAGCCCTTAGCCGCTTCTGTACCGGGCTCATCCGGGCATTCGTCCTGACTGTCAGCTACGCCATCATTATCCCGGTCTTTGAACGGACAGCCATTATTTGCAGCAGTGCCAGCCTGATCCGGGCATTGGTCCTTAGCGTCCGCCACACCATCACCATCGCGGTCCGGGCAACCATTAGCAGAAGCTGTTCCTTTCACTTGCGGACAATCATCCTCCGCATCCGTAATGCCATCCTGATCTGAATCCGGGCAGCCCATCAGGCTTTCCAGTCCTGCCACTTCAGGGCATTTGTCCTCATCGTCCATGACACCATCGTCATCGGTATCCGGGCAACCTTTAAACCGCTTTTTACCAGGCCGGGCGGGGCATTTGTCTTCAATATCCGCCACACCATCCAGGTCCGTATCCGGACAACCATCAGTTTCCGGGCTTCCGGCATCACGCGGGCATTTATCCAGGTTGTCCACAACCCCATCGCCGTCGGCATCCATACGGCCGAGCTTATGCAAATAGCCTACGCCAAGCTGAATGTTGTTCCGGTTCTCTTCCTGTGAAATCCAATATTCGCCCTGCAGGTTGATATAAGAACGCGTGCCGACTTTAAAATTGAAGCCAGCCCCCACCGGAATCTGAACATTGCTGCCCAGTTCCTCCTCCAGGGTAATACCTCCGCCGCCCATCAGGTAAGGCGTAATAAAAGCGGTATCTGATTTTTTGTACTGCAACTGCAGCACGCCATCAATACTAAAAAAGGTACGGTTGTTGATATCGTTGTCCACATCAATCACCCCCACCTTCGCCGGGATAGCAAAATTCAGCCAGGGGAGCAGCTCCCGGATATAGGTCAGTTCCAGGCCGTTAGTAATATTTTGGTCGTCAACGTCATTGGGTGTCCCGTAATCCAGGAACAGCACTTTGGCCGAAAAGGCGTTTTTGTTGGGGTCAGTCTGCGCCTGCAGCTGTAAAGATGCTACGAAGAGCAGACCCAGGCAGAACAATACTTTTCTCATACTTAAATGGTGTTTGGAATTGGTTTTTAAGACTTATGATGTTGCCCAAAGTCACAGGGCGTTTGCTTGAATGTTGTTNATGTTTACGCAAGCTTTTTGGTAAGTGTTACAATTTTGCACAAAAAAAGTGACAGGGTGAACATCCTGTAGCTTGGCGAAAGAATTATTTCTTTTCCTTTACTCAACAAATTTTTATCACTATTTTTCCCCTGAAAAAGAATNAAAATTCAGCAACAGCCAAGCCGCTTTACTTTTATTTTACATNAGTCACCCGGCACTTCGGATAGTATCTACCTAGATTTCCTGAACAGACCTGTTCGGTTAAGCACTGCTTATCATTTTAGCTTTATTTATAGCAACGAACATCCATTACTAACCAAACTATCTACGATTCCTATGAAATTTAGCAACCTATTACTGCTGGCGCTTGTCGCTTTCGCCCTGATGACCTGTTCCAAAACGGAGCTCGCAACGCCCGAGAAGGCCGATCAGGATGGCCCGATGACCAAAGCTGAAATGGATCAAATCATCGAGGAGACCCTGTTAGCCACCAATACCGTTTACTACTGGAAGGATGCGTCGGACCGCATGATCTGGAGCGCTTCCGTGCGCTCAGACTCCGTTATGTCGCTCGGTTATCAGCCTGCAGGATTTGAGCGTATCGAGGAACGCATCCATGACATAGACCTCGCATCGGAAGAATGGTCAACCGTCAAAGAGCAGCTCATCACATTTGTAGTCGAAGCAACGAACGCTGCCTACCCTGACCTGAACGCCAAAGCGGAAGACCTGTTCCTTAATCTCGATGAAGCGTACCTGCCCACGCTTGATGTGCGCATTTTCAACCAGGAAATCATCGAAAAGCTTCGTCAGATGCCGGAAGTACGCTACATCGAGCCAATGAGCTACACTATGGGCGAGATTGACCGCCGCAGTGACAGCGGCTGCGGGTACAGCCCAGCCAGCAACCTCCCTTCGGCTGACTTTACAACCGTCTCACCAAACGCTAAAGTGCCCTGGAATTTCAGTCACCCTAGTATGAACTTGCCTGGTGCATGGTCTACCAGCACCGGTTCGGGCATCAAGGTAGCGATGATCGATACTGGCACTTCTCCAAACCAAAGCAAACTGGGCAATGAGTTCAACTCCGGCTTCTCCTCCGGGCGCAGCCTGGAACGCCTGGGCACCCATGTCAGTGGCTGGTGGTGGTGGGCTTCCAATGACGGGCCTGACGATGCCTGCGGGCACGGCACTCAAATGGCCGGGCTGATTGCAGCACCCCGCAGTACCACTGGCTCAACCCTGGGTGCCGCTTACAACTGCAACCTGAAAGCCTTCCGGGCAACCACTGATGTGATCATCAACTCAGGAAGTGAAAAGGATGGCGTCCGGGATGCGCTGGTAATCTCCGGCAACGACAGTGCGGTAAAGATCATCAGCATGTCCATTGGCGATGTATTTTACAGCAACACCGTTGCAGATGGTATCTATTACGCCTTCAACCGGGGCAAGCTAATGTTTGCAGCAGCGGGCACTTCTCTGAGCTGGACGAGCTGGTGGGGCGTAATCTTCCCCGCGAACATGGCGCAAACCGTAGCCGTTACCGGCATCCGGGACAATATGAATCAGCGGTGCCATACCTGCCATGAGGGGCCTGAGGTCGACTTTGTAGCCGTTATGCAGCGTGCTTCCAATACCAGCCGTACTTCACTCACCCTTGCAATGAGTGGCAGTCAGCCGGCTTATGTCGGTGGGTCTTCAGCAGCTACAGCAACAACAGCAGGCATTGCGGCCCTGGTTTGGGCTACCAACCCGAACCAAAGCAGGAGCCAGGTGATGCAGCGCCTGATGAACGCCTCTTCCAACTATCCTGCACGGGATAGCAACTTCGGATGGGGCACCATCAATGCAGCCCAGGCGGTACAGTAACTTATTTACAACCCTCTTTGAAAAGCTCCGGGGCGCTAACGCTCCGGGGCTTTTCCTGTTTTTTGCTGCCAGGCCTTGAGAAGCCACGCCCGATCAGTGAGCAGCGCTGTATCCGCAATCCGCTTTTCCAGCCCTTCCAGCTTTTTGCCTTCCCGGCGTACCAACTGATAGAGCAGCTCACAAAAGTTCAGGAAAGTCTCCTTGATTGCATTAGACACCTGTTTGTTCCGCTTGAGGAAAATGGTGAAGGCGGCAATGAGGGAGAGCAGTGCCTCCTCCTCATCCTGTTCGTAGTAAATCTTAGCCAGCATCGTACGTGCGCCCAGGTAATAGTTGAGGTCAGAATAAGCCACCTGCATCAGGTGCTCCTGTGCCTGCTCGTAGGATTGGGTATAATAATAAAGCTCGGCATAGTTGTAGTGCAGGGCATTTTCCTGAAAAGCTTCCGGGAGAAGCTTTCCCTTCTGCGCAATAAACTGCTCGATCCATTGGTAGCGCTTGAGCCGCAGTGCCAGCTTAACGACATTCGTGAACGTCCAGGGCGAAAGGTTGTCCTGTTCCATCAGAATTCGGCGCTCAATGCCTTTGGTGTAGAGGTTGAGGGCCTGCTCTACGTAACGCTCCTGCCCCTGCCTGATTTTCCGGGCACAGTAATTAATAGCCATAAAGTAAATCTCCCGCAGCCGGTCAACAGCCACTGCTTTTGAAATACTATCCAGCTTTTCCAGCAGGGCATCAAAGTGGTACTCCTGCTCTTCATCTGATAATGCCCGGAAGATATCCACATAAAGTTTAAGCAAAGGGAGATCGAAGTAATCCTGAGCTTCGATGTAGGCCAGCCATTCCGGCGTAATGTTGACGTTGTAGCCCCCCTGAAGGATCGCCTGCCGGTCGAGCATCGCACAGGCGTATTTCATTTTTTCCAGAAAGTAATACCGGTCCAGCGCATCAGCAGCCTCTTGCAAGTCTTCGTTAAACCGGCGCAGGCGCTGACGCTGAAAATGCCGCTCCCGGGTTTCCGCCCACTCCTGCCGGTGCCTGAAGTGGGAAGCATCGGGGGCTTCCACACCATCGAGCAACTGCTGTAACTTGCGGTCCTGCTGCCGGTAGTGCTTTTCCAGGCCCCGCTCCGACAGTATCTCCATGAGCGTGGTGAGGTTGCGCTCTTCCCCGGCAGCTTGCTGCTGAACGAGCCAAAATTGTTCCAGCAACTTATTCAACCAGCTCAGGTGATAACGCAATTGTTTATCGTCATAAGGCTCATCCGGAAAAATAGCCTGATAAACAGCTAGCTTACTGACGCCCTTACCTGAAAAGTTCGGTGCAAAGCCCATCAGGTAATCCAGCAGATCAAGCAATGCTGCTCTTTTATTGTAAAACGGAGAAGCGACGAAATCCCGAAAAGCGGCTGTTTCTTCCGGTTTAAGCTTCTTTAAAGCAATAATCAGCTTGTTTTTTTGCATTGTGCCCGGTCTTTATTTTTGACAAAATACAAAAACAGATGACTACACTTACTATACAAGACAGTAAAAAACAACACTTTCAAGACCTTTTGCGAATCAAATCACAGAACCAGCATTGACAAATTCCTAATTTTGTAATTGACCCGCTGGCAAATTGCCCCTAAGTTTGCAGTATAAAAAACGAATAAACAGTTATATGAAAATCCAATTCCCTCTGATCGCGCTATTTTTTGCCACTTACTTTTCTACCCTGACGGCCCAGGAAATGTGGCCGGGCGATGCGAACAACAACGGTGTGGTGAATGCCGTGGATGTACTTTACATCGGCATTGCCTATGGTGCTGAAGGCCCCGAACGAGACGATGCCACCACCAACTGGGAAGCTCAGCCCTTCGAACTTTGGGGGCAAACTTTTCAGGATGGCACCGATTACGGGTACGCAGATGCGGATGGAGACGGTGAGATTGAAGATGATGATATCACCAACGCACTCATCCCTAACTTTGGCCTTTCCCTGCCATCCACCACGGCTGATGGCTATTCCAATGCTGCACCGGGTATCGGTGCCCCCGAAGTCACGTTGACGCCAAGTGCCACACTCGTAGAAGCCGGAGCTACCATTGACATTGGCCTTAGCCTCGGCAATTTGAGCCAGCCGCTGGAGAACTTTTATGGCATTGCCCTTGCCATGAGCTACGATAATGATTTAGTAGAGCCCACCACTGGTTTTGAATATGACGACCTGGACAACTCCTGGATCAATGCAGATGGCGCTGAGATAGAGGATGTCTTCTATAAGGACGAATTGGAGGGCCGCTCAGAACTCGCGCTGACCCGTATTAATCAAACCACCATCAGCGGCAGCGGACAAGTGGCGGAGTTTAGCATTATTATCGAAGATATTATAGTCGGACTGACCGTAGACACCTTCCGCCTGCGCATAGACAGCGTGTTGCTCATCGACAACAACTTCAAGCGTATACCCATGGTCCCGGATACAGCTACCATCATCATTGCAGATGATACCACTAAACTTAGCAGCGTTCGTCAATTGTCAGACCTGCCTGCCCGTATATTCCCCAACCCGGCAAGCGGACAGTGCTACCTAAAGCTTCCTCATTCGCTAAGTTTCCTGAAGTTGGTAGACGCCTATGGCCATGTAATCTGGCAGGCCCCTCCTACCCTCCTGGAGCATACCACAGCGCCCCGCCCTATCCCCTTGCATGGGCTTCCTCCCGGCATTTATCAGGTACAGGGTGGGAATAGCCGTGGTGTTTTTTCCAAAAAATTGGTCGTACAGTGATGCGCTTTGAATAAGGCTAAAAGACATTTAAGGGAGCTCCGCATGGGGCTCTCTTTTTTCTCCCACGCACAACAATAGTACACGGAGGACGCTGATCTGCTTTACCGGGCCCGCCCCGCTGGAAGGCCCTCCCCGAAATCAGTGAAAATCTGCGTAAATCAGTCCAATCTGTGTTCCAACTCCCACGCACAACAATAGTACACAGAGGACGCTGATCTGACTGATGACACTGATCCTGGCAAGCCGGTGCCGCCAAATTAGCATGCCCCGCCCTTATGGCCCTGCTCGAAATCAGTGAAAATCCGCGCGATCAGTCCAATCTGTGTCCCCAAACCAAACTACTCAATCAAAGGTATCCCCAAATAAACCTTAATCTCCAGAGAAAGCCGCACCCGTATTTTCACCACAAGCGGGTCATTAAGATTCGCCAGGGTCCGCCGGTGCAGATTGTAGGTGGTACGGATGGTCGTAAAAACTGAAACAAGCGCCGCATTTTTACGCGTCTCCTCAAGGATTTCTTCCAGGCGTTCCGGGCGGAAGTCCTCGTGCCGGCCTACCATTTCGACTTCCAGGGCAGGGCTCAGGGCCACGCTCAGGGCAAAGCTGCGGATTTCCAGCCCGTAGATTTCCAGTTTCGGGAAGACGGTTAGCCATTCCTCGATCAATTGGAAGCTCTTTTCCTTGGCTCCTTCCCCGAACTGTGCGGCTTGTTCACGCAAAGCCTCCGTAGCCTCATTTATCGCTTGCTTGAATTTATCGATCATGGAAGTCATACAATTGTTGAAGGGGCAATTTAGAAATTACAGGCTTCTTCCTATCTCTTTTTCTCTGAACCGCTTCCGTTTTTAGATCAAAAGCTGTTGCTGGCTTTCTGTAGCTGCCGGTAAGCCAGGCCCAAGGCATCCGGGAGGTCGCCGGCGATCAGGGATTCCTCGCTTTCCCTTTGCAAGGCACAGTCGCCGGCCAGCCCGTGCAAAAAGACGCCCAGCAGAGCAGCTGCTTCGGGAGTGTAGTTTTGCGCAAGGAGCCCGGTGATTATGCCCGCCAAAACATCCCCACTGCCACCGGTAGCCATGCCAGCATTGCCGGTACTGTTGAAGTACGAACGGCCATCAGGGAGGGCAACACAAGTATGCGCGCCTTTGAGTATAATAATGAGGCCGAGCTCCCGGGCTTTCCGGATTTGGAGTTCGTGGCGTTTAAAGTGATTGGGGGTGGGCCCGAATAAGCGCTCGAATTCTTTGGGGTGGGGCGTGAGGATACTCTGGGCAGGAAGTGCCTTCAGCAACTCTGGCTGAGCACCGATGATATTCAGGGCATCGGCATCAAGGACCAGGGGCTGATCAGCCCGGGCAATGAGCTGGGCCAATGCCTTTTGCGTAAGCGTGCCCTGCCCAAGCCCGCAGCCTACGCCTATGGCCTGATGTGCATTGAGCTCCGGTACTTCTGTGAATTGCAGCTCATGCTCATCCAGGCTGACCATGGCTTCCGGCACAGCTGTTTGGACGATGTTATAGCTGATTTTGGGCACGTGCAGCGTCACCAGCCCTGCCCCCGACCGCAATGCGCCCCGCGCAGCCAACAAGGCCGCCCCCATTTTGCCATAACTGCCCATAATAAGCAGGGCATGACCATGGGTGCCTTTATGGGAAAATTTGGCTCTTGGGCGCAGCAGGCTTTTGGCTATCTCTTGCGTCAGGTAAAAATTGGAGGTGGCGGCCTGCGCAATGGCTTTGGGATGCAGCCCGATCGACCGGACTGTCCATTCCCCCACCCGCTCTGCGTTCTCCGGGAAAAAGAATGCCAGTTTGGGCAACTCAAAGGAAAAGGTGCGGTGGGCGTGAAAGGCAGCCCCTTCAGTTGTTTGGTCCGCATAGACGCCAGACGGGATATCAATGGCTACTCTTTCCACCTCCAGGCTATTCAGGTGTTGGAGCAGATCGCCCCAGTATCCCGCCACCGGACGGTTGAGCCCCGAACCAAACAGGGCATCAATAATTAAGGCGCTTCCAGGTAACTCCGGCATTGAGCCTCCTTCAGCGATGGGGTAAATACTGATGGCACCATGACCGGGCAGCCGCTTCAGGTTAGCTTCGAAGTCCTCAGACCGGTTGGGGCTGATCTGGCAGGTATGCACCGTCACGTCGTAACCGGAGTGATGAAGCAGCCGCGCCGCCACAAGCCCGTCCCCGGCATTATTGCCAATACCGCAAAAGATATGCACCGGCTGTTGTTGGTCCGGATAAGCCTGAATGAGCCACCGGGTAAAGCAGGCCGCAGCCCGCTCCATAAGTTCAAGGGAGGAAATCGGCTCGTGTTTTATGGTATATGCGTCGAGTTCCCGAATTTGAGCAGCAGAACAGATTTTCATAAAAGGTATTTCATTTGGAAAAGCAACAGTTTTTTGAAGGGCTCAAAGTAATAGAGCTCGCAAGTGTGCTTGCCGGCCCTGCGGTCGGTATGTTTTTCGCCGAGCTTGGGGCCGAAGTCATCAAGGTCGAAAATGCCCGGACCGGGGGCGATGTCACCCGTCAATGGAAGCTGCCCACCGAGCCGGCTGAAGCGGATTATTCCGCCTACTACTGTAGCGTAAATTACAAAAAAAATGTTCGAATGCTCGACTTGTCTGCACCGAGGGACCGGTCAGAAGTGTTGCAGCTGATTGCGGGTGCGGATATCGTTGTGAGTAATTTTAAGCGGGCCTCTGCTCAAAGGCTGAGCATGGATTATGAGACTTTGGCCCAGCACAATCCCCGGTTGATTTATGCGCAATTGGATGCCTTTGGAGCAGACGAGCCTCTGCCTGCTTTTGACGTAGTGCTGCAGGCAGAGGCTGGTTTTTTGTATATGAATGGTGAGCCCGGGCGCGATCCGGTAAAAATGCCGGTCGCCCTCATTGATATCCTGGCGGCCCATCAGCTTAAAGAGGCCGTGCTTTTGGCTCTGCTGCACCGCTACCGTACCGGAAAGGGCAGTTTTGTCTCCACGTCTCTGCTCGATGCCGCCATCGCCTCACTGGCCAATCAGGCCACCAACTGGCTCATGGAGGGACATATCCCGCAGCCTATGGGCATGCAGCACCCCAATATTGCACCGTATGGGGATATCTTCTACGGCAGTGATGGCAAACCGCTGGTCATTGCCGCCGGTACAGAAGGGCAGTTTTTGAAACTCTGCCAATGCCTCGGGCTACCCGAGCTGCCGGAAGATGCGCGCTTTGCTGATAACAAAAGCCGGGTCAGGCATAGAAGCATGCTGTGCGATCAGCTGCGCTCTGCTTTCGGGCAAGCCGACCGGTCCACCTGGATGGAGAAACTGGGAAAGGCGGGGGTGCCGGTGGGCAGCATCCGCAATATGCGCGAAGTGTTTGAGCGGGAACGGGCCAACAGCCTGGTACTGGAAGAACCGATGGCAGACGGGCGCCTCAGCCGGCGCGTCGCCACTGCAGCATTTGAGTGGAAACCGGTGGGCTAACAGAACAAAGATGAACATCCGGAGGCTGCTCCCGTTTAAATACTGAACAAACGAAACTTACACCTTGAACGACTTCAATGCCTCGCTGGAAGCTTTTTGGAATACTTTAGAAGGATGGCTGGAAGGGTTCATTGCTAATTTGCCTAACCTCATTTTGGCGGTAATCGTACTGGTGGCTTCCATTTTTTTATCCCGTTTTATAAAAAAATATGCCGGCAAAATCGTATCCCGGTTTTCCCGAAATTATACAATCAATGGGCTCCTGGCTAACATCATCACCTCCGGGTTTCTCATCGTAATGCTTTTTATAGTTTTAGGAATCCTTGGGCTCGACCGGGCATTGACGTCCCTGCTGGCAGGTGCTGGCGTGGTAGGTCTGGCTGTTGGTCTGGCCGTTCAGGAGCCGCTTATGAACCTGTTCTCAGGTATTCTGATGTCTACCAAGTCCCTCTACAATGTGGGAGACCTGATTGAGACCAACGGCTACTTTGGCAAGATCAAGAAAGTAAATCTGCGCTCCACCATATTGGAGCAATTGAGTGGTGAGGAAGTACTATTGCCCAACAAAAGCATTATCCAAAACCCCCTGACCAACTACACTGTGTCCGGCCGTCGCCGTTTGGCATTGAGCTGCGGTATTTCATATGGAGAGGACCTCGAGAAAGTGCGCACGGTGACCGTTAAAGCAGTGGAAAACCACGTAGCGTTCGACGAACGCTTCCCGATAGAATTTTACTATGAAGGCTACGGCGACAGCTCCATCAACTTTATCGTACGCTTTTGGCTGACGGACATCTCACAGAAAGGCTTACTCACGGCACAGAGCGAATCTGTAATTGCCATTAAGAAAGCCTTTGACCGGAATAATATCATGATTCCATTCCCAATCCGGACACTCGATTTCGGTATCAAAGGAGGTGAAAAACTGAACACGATGTTAGAGGTATCCACTTTGAATGGTGAGGAATAGCCTTGCCGGATATTTTCTTCTGTCAACACGCTTTCTCAATCAAAAAAAACAATCAAATTATGGCTAACAATCAAGATAAGCCCTGGAATAAGAAACGTTACGACGCCAATACACATGCCTCCGGCATTGCCTTGGTCAACAACCTTATGATGCGCAACAAGGATGCAGAAGAGCGCTACCGGGAAGCGGCTGCGGTTGCAACAGACGAAAGCCTGGTACAGTACCTGGAGAGCCTTGCCCGTTACCGCAACAGCCTCTACAAACCGCTTTTTGAGTGGATGAACGCCTTACCGCCCACACCTATGCCCATCAGCAAGCAGGCCCGCTCCTATTTACATGAGCACTGGGGTGAATTCCGCGAGGCGCTATTGCTCAACAACAAATCCAGGGTCCTGGAATGCTGCGAAGACAGCGAGAAAAAAATCTCCCGAGCTTACCGCGAAGCCGTTGCCCAAACCGGCGTGCCAAAGGATATCAACGAATTTCTCAACAAACAGCTGCAGCACATCCTCGAGGTGCGCCGAAAAGTAGAGCGCATGGAAACCGTGCCTATGCTCCACGATAATGACTTTTAACCACCGGTTTCAGGTCTGACAGAAATAATTATCTTAGCCGGGAACAAATCCTGGTATGGAGAAGATCGTATATCCGCTGCTTTACTATCCCATCAATGAGGACATCCTGCTTGGACAGCTGGTCGGTACGGATATAGAGGCGGTAGGCAGCAGCCTGGCGGACCTGAAAAAGACTTTGCTGTCTTATCTGCAGAAACAATATAAAAAATACGACGACTACCCGCCTTCTGAAATTCAATCACCCCGCCTGAAAATGGTGGAGCTGCAGGTACGCCCTTCCTACAGATCGAGGGGGGGCGTATTTCCATTGCCGGACACGGTGAAGATCCGCCTGCCTATTGTCTACGGGGCAGTGGAAGATGGGCATTACGAATGCCATATCCCTACCTTTCGCGAAAATTTTTTCTACTACGAGCCCAAACAGTTTGATGCGCTGGTGCAGCATGCGAGCCTTACTTTGCTCAATCAGGCTGCTCCGGAGAAGCTTTACCGCCTGATGCGCTATCCCAAACCCACATTGGATCAGGTTGAGCTCCGGGTCAATTACGAAAGGGATTACTTCTGGGGAGGCTGGAGCCATGAACGGACCTATGAGGTACTCAACCGCCTGGCCGAGCCTTATCCGCCTACAAAGAGTCAGCAGCGTAGCCTCAGCGCCCTGCCCGATGCGGCATGGGAGCGGGAAGAAGCGGTTGCTCAGGCCATGGACAAAATCGTGGGCACCCGGTCCAATGTGCTTATTGTCGGGCGGTCTGGTACCGGGAAGAGCGCGGTGCTCACGGCCGCACTAAAACGCATCAGCAATCAGTCGCGCAAACAGCAGCTGGGGTATACTTTCTGGCGCATCATGCCACAGCGCATCACCGCTAGTGCCAAATATCTGGGAGAATGGGAGGAGACCGTGGAGACCCTTGTGGAGGAACTCAACATGGCGAATGGTATCATCTGGGTCGAACAGATGGTGCAATTGCTACAAACCGGTGGCGAGGGCCCGGAGGACAGCGTAGCGGCATTTCTGATGAACTTCCTGCAGCAGGGGAAGCTCCACTTGGTGGGAGAGGCGACGCCTCAGGAGCTGGAAAGCATGCGCAGGCTGTTGCCGGGTTTTGCGGAAGCTTTTCAGGTTATTGAAATAGAAGAACTGAGTGAGCAGCAGGTCAGTAAAGTGATGAACGAGCTGGCTAATTACGCCGCCCAGAACCTGAAAGTGGACATTTTACCGGAGGCCCGGGAGTTGGCCTACCGCCTGCTGTTGCGCTACCACCCCTATGCCAGTTTTCCCGGCAAAGCCGTCAGCTTCCTGGGGCAGTCCCTGAATGAAGCCCGGTCAAGGCAGGAGCGGCAGATTGGTAAAGCTGAGGTCATCCGGAATTTCATTCAGCAGACGGGCTTGCCGGAGTTGTTTCTCCGGGACGAGCTCCCACTGGATCAGCAAGCGCTGCGAAGCCACTTTGAAGCCCGGATTATCGGTCAGCCTCAGGCGGTAGATGCCCTCACCCGGGTTGTCAAAATCTTTAAAGCTGGTTTGAATAACCCCCACCGCCCTATCGCCTCCTTCCTATTTGCAGGTCCTACCGGCGTGGGAAAAACTGCAAGTGTAAAAGCCCTTTCTGAGTACTTCTTTGGCAAAGGGCAGCGGCAATCGCCCCTGATCCGTATCGACATGAGCGAGTTTCAGCATCCCGAGCAACTGGTGCGCCTGATTGGTGCCGGGCGGCAACCCGGTCAGCTNNTCAAAGAGGTCCGGGAGCGCCCCTTTTCCGTCCTCTTACTGGATGAGGTGGAAAAAGCGGACCTCTCCATCTTTGATGCGCTGCTCGGGCTGCTCGACGAAGGCGTGCTTGTGGATGCCTATGGCCGGGAAACGAACTTCCGGAATACGATTGTCATTATGACCTCCAATCTCGGGGCCAGCAACCGCTCAGTGCCCGGCTTTGGGGACAAAAATCCGGATGCGGCAGCTTACCGTTCTGCCGTAGAGCGGCACTTTCGCCCGGAATTTGTGAACCGGATTGATGAACTGGTCATATTTGAGTCCCTAAAGGCTGAAGATATTCTCAAAATCACCGAAAAAGAGCTGGAAGGGCTCAAAAGCCGGGAAGGTTTCCAAAAGACCGGGCTGAAGGTAGAATTCGAACCGGCGCTGGTCCATCATCTGGCGAGTATTGGTTTTGATGAGCGCTATGGTGCACGCCCCCTGCAGCGGGCGTTGGAAGACCATGTGGTGATGCCGGTAGCCAGGTGGATGCTGAAAAACCCTGTAGACCACCCCGGCCGGTTGATCATCGGCTGGTCTGACCGTCAGCAGCTCACCCTGAATTACCAGCCAAAAAAATAACCTATGCCCTGGATTTTGATCCAAGCTTTGATTTTGTTGGGGGTTCCTTTCCTGAGCCGCAGACTGGCCCGCCGGGGGGTGTTGCCGGACTGGCTGAGCCCGGTGGTACTCTGCTATGCCATAGGCATTCTCCTGAAGAATACCAGCCTTTTCCCGCTCAATGATCCTTTCTCAACGACCGCTACGGAGGTGGGGATTTTATTTGCTATTCCACTTCTGCTTTATGCAACGGACCTAAAACGGTGGCTGTCCCACGCAGGCAGCAGTGTGCTGAGCTTCGGGTTGTGTGTGCTGAGTGGTGTTGTGGCAACGGTTGCAGCAGCCTGCTGGTTCCTGGATGACCTGCCGGATACCTGGCGGCTGGCTGGCATGCTGGCGGGGATTTACACCGGAGGTACTCCCAACATGCAAGCCATCGGGCTGGCACTGAAAGCACCGCAGGAGACCATCATATTGGTGAATGCGGCAGATGTGCTGCTGGGCGGGGTGTACCTGCTTTTGCTCACCTCGGTGGTGCCGAAATGGCTGAACGCATTGCTGCCAGGGTTTCAGGACCACAGGACGGCAGCAGTTGACGAAACCGAAGCGGACCCCTATCAAGCGTTCAACTACGGGCATGCCATTCGTGCAATAGGTCTGACCATCCTGGTAATAGGCAGCGCATTGGGGCTTACCTGGCTGGTCTACGGCCAACTGGACCAACTGGCGTTTCTCATCCTGATGCTAACGAGCATGAGCCTGGCGGTGTCCTTTATACCCACTGTCAGAAACTGGGAAAACACCTTCGAGACCGGCGAATACTTCCTGTTGATCTTTTGCGTAGCCCTGGGCATGCTGGCCGATTTCCAAAGTATTCTGGACAAGGGGCTGGGCATCGTGCAGTTCACAGCCGTAGCCCTGCTGGGCACCATCCTCCTGCACCTGCTGCTGGCCCGGTTGTTCCGCATTGACCGGGACACTTTCCTCTTTACTTCAGTAGCTGCCATCTACGGCCCGCCGTTTATTGGGCAGATCGCCAGTATTACCGGTAACCGGCAGTTGATCCTGTCCGGTATCGCTATGGGATTGCTGGGCTATGCCATTGGCAATTACCTGGGCATTGGGCTGGCGTATCTTTTGCAATGGCTATTGTAGCCTTAGACATCGTAATTCAGCACCGGAGCCAGCCAGCGTTCAGCATCTTCCACGGACATGTCCTTCCGATTGGCATAATCCTCCACCTGATCTTTACTAATTTGCCCCAGGCCAAAGTACTTTGATTCAGGATGCGCGAAGTAGTAGCCACTCACCGAGGCTGCCGGATACATAGCATAGGATTCGGTCAGCTTTATCCCGATATTGTCCTCGACCTTCAGGAGTTCCCAAATGGTCCCCTTTTCAGTATGCTCCGGACAGGCAGGATAGCCGGGAGCGGGGCGGATGCCCTTGTATTTTTCCGCGATCAGCGCTTCATTATCCAGGTTCTCCGACTGGTCATAGCCCCAGAATTCCTTACGTACCCGCTGATGCAGGCGCTCCGCTAAGGCCTCCGCAAGCCGGTCAGCCAGCGCTTTAAGCATGATGGCATGGTAGTCATCGTGCTCCGCTTCAAAGCGCTTGATGTGGGGTTCGATCCCAACGCCTGCCGTTACCGCAAAAGCGCCGATATAGTCAGGCCCGTCTTCCGCCTTTCGGATATAGTCGGAGAGGCTCAGATTGGGCTGGCCGGGTGCTTTTTGGCGCTGCTGCCGCAGAAAATGAAGCAGAGCTTGCTGTTCTTTCCGATCCTCACCGGTATATACGGCGACCGATTCCTCACCCACTGCATTGGCAGGGAAGAGCCCGAATACAGCTTTAGCGGTCAGCCACTTTTCATCAATAATCTGCCGGAGCATGCTTCGGGCATCATTGTATAGTTTTTGAGCTTCGATACCTACAACTTCATCTTCCAAAATCGCCGGGAACTTGCCTTTGAGTTGCCAGCTGCTGAAAAATGGCGTCCAGTCGATATACCCGGTGAGCTCTTCCAAATTGTAATCATTGATGACCTGTATACCCGGTTGTGCGGGCTTCACAGCTGGGGTTGCCGTCCAATCCAGCTCTAACCGGTGCGCTCTGGCTTTTTTCAGCGTATGGTACTTTTTGTTGGACTTACGGTTGCCGCGCAGTTCACGTACCCGTTCGTAGTCCTTGCGGATGTCCAGTACATAGTTGCTCCGTTGGCTTTCATTGTCGTTGAGCAAACTGCTCACTACCGATACGCTCCGGGAGGCGTCCAGCACATGTACAACAGGCCCGGAGTACTGCGGTTCCACTTTTACGGCAGTGTGGGTTTTAGAAGTCGTCGCCCCGCCAATCAGCAGTGGGACGGTAAAGCCCTGCCGTTCCATCTCCTTTGCCACATGCACCATCTCATCAAGGGAAGGCGTAATCAGTCCACTCAGTCCGATAATATCTGCACCGGTTTCCTTCGCTTTGGCGAGTATTTTGTCCGCCGGGACCATCACGCCCATGTCGATGATATCATAATTGTTGCAGCCCAGGACCACGCCGACGATATTCTTACCGATATCGTGTACATCGCCCTTGACGGTGGCGAGCAGGACTTTGCCTTTGCTACTGTCTTCCCCAGCCGCTTTTTGAGCTTCAATATAGGGCGTAAGGTAAGCCACGGCTTTCTTCATCACCCGGGCGCTTTTCACCACCTGTGGCAGGAACATCTTACCCGCCCCGAAGAGGTCACCCACTACGTTCATGCCATCCATCAGCGGGCCTTCGATCACATCCAGAGGAGCGGGCAATTGCTGCCGGGCTTCCTCCGCATCCGCTTCAATATGGTCTGTGATGCCGCGTACCAGGGCATGTTTGATGCGCTCCTGCAGAGGGGCTTCCCGCCATGCCGTATCCTTTTTGAGGGTCCGTCCACCATCGCCCTTCACACTTTCGGCGAACTCGGTCAGCCGCTCTGTTGCGTCTTCCCGCCGGTTGAACAGGACATCTTCCACCCGTTCCAGCAAATCTTGAGGGATTTCATCATAGACTTCAATCATGCCGGCATTCACAATGCCCATATCCATACCCGCTTTGATGGCGTGGTAGAGGAAGGCGGCATGCATGGCTTCCCGGACTACGTTATTGCCCCGGAAGGAAAAGCTGATATTACTGACGCCGCCACTGACCTTGGCGCCCGGGCACCGTTCCTTAATCTGCCGGGTCGCTTCGATGAAATTGATGGCGTATTCATTATGGGCTTCAATGCCCGTGGCTACTGCGAAAATATTAGGATCGAAGATGATGTCCTGGGGCCGGAAGCCCACCTGTTGGGTGAGGATGTTGTAGGCCCGCTCGCAGATTTCGACTTTCCGCTCGATGGTGTCGGCCTGCCCTTCTTCATCAAAAGCCATGACGACCGTGGCCGCGCCGTAGCGCCGAACGGTTTTCGCCTGCTGAATAAAGGCTTCTTCCCCTTCCTTCAGAGAGATGGAATTGACCACGCATTTGCCCTGAACGCACTTCAGCCCCGCCTCGATTACGGAGAATTTAGAAGAGTCAATCATAATGGGCAGCTTGGCGATATCAGGCTCAGCCATCACCAGATTCAGAAAATCCGTCATTGCTTTTTCGGAATCCAGAAGGCCNTCGTCCATATTAACGTCGATGATCTGTGCTCCGCCTTCCACCTGATGCTGGGCTACGGAAAGGGCTTCATCATAGGCCCCGGACTTGATCAATCGTGCAAATTTTCTGGAACCCGTTACGTTGGTTCGTTCCCCCACATTAACGAAATTGGTCTCCGGGCGGATAATCAGGGGTTCCAGCCCGCTAAGCAAGGTATACTCCGGCGATGGGGAAACCTTGCGCGGAGGTAAGCCCTCTACCGCTTCCGCCATTAGTTGGATGTGTTCGGGCGTGGTCCCGCAGCAGCCCCCAATGATGTTGACGAAGCCGCTGTCTGCAAAATCGCGGATGTAGTTCCGCATTTCTTCAGGCTCCTGATCGTACTCTCCGAATTCATTGGGCAATCCGGCATTAGGATAGGCACTGATGAAGCAGTCTGCAATATCAGAAAGGGCTTCAATGTGCGGGCGCATTTCCTGTGCACCCAGCGCGCAGTTGAGCCCCACACTGAGCAGCGGCATGTGGCTGACGGAAATCCAAAAAGCCTCAGCGGTCTGACCGGAAAGGGTACGCCCGCTGGCATCCGTAATCGTGCCCGATACCATAATAGGCAATGCTTTGCCCCGTTCTTCATGCAGCACGTCAATGGCGAAAAGTGCAGCTTTGGCATTGAGGGTATCGAAGACCGTCTCAATCAGGAACAAATCGGCACCACCATCCATAAGGCCTTTGGCCTGTTCGTAGTAGTTGTCGCGCAACTCATCGAAGGTCACCGCCCGGTAGCCAGGGTCATTAACATCGGGCGACAGCGAGGCGGTCCGGTTAGTGGGCCCCATTGCACCAGCAACAAAGCGGGGACGCTCGGGGTTTTTGGCGGTGTATTCATCAGCCGCTTTGCGGGCGGCCTGAGCCGCTTTGAGGTTGATTTCGTAAGCGTATTCCTCCATGCCGTAGTCGGCCTGCGCGATACGGGTACCGCTGAAGGTATTGGTTTCAATGATATCCGCCCCGGCTTCCAGATAGGCTTTGTGGATGGCTTCAACGATTTGGGGCTGCGTGATGGATAGAATATCGTTGTTCCCCTGAATATCCTGAGGCCAGTCAGCGAACTGCTCACCACGGTAGTCCGCTTCCTGGAGTTGGTATTGCTGAATCATAGTGCCCATGGCACCATCAATGACTAAAATTCTTTGCTTGAGTATATCGCGAATCGACATGGGTGCGTTATGTTTTGATAGATTTGGTCACAAATAAGGATAACAGATTCTCCAATTTGTGGTTGCCAAAGTTAGTATATATTGGAATTTGCCCAAAATTGATTAGTTTAGACATTGGCATAATCAGGGTTACCAGGTTAACACACTGAGCATCCAAAGATGTACCTTTACAGGTGTACGTCAGACTCGGCCACACGGCTACAGCAAAAAGCAGCAGATATGGAAATGGATATAGGCAATTATATCAGTTCACTTCTTTACAAAAATAAGACAGTAGCCT
>PR_CR_10_Liq_1_inCRDRAFT_1000289_pt1 | contig 32014 bp, 11 predicted proteins | sample PRCRCaboRojoPR_3_FD_10241 | JGI IMG/M metagenome (IMG submission 10241)
AGAACAAAAACCCTTTGAACCTATTAGAATTGAGTCCAACAAAGTTCCTCAGCCTAAACCTCAGAAAGGGTCACTCCAATCTTTGCTAGACCCTAGAATTTTAGGTTCTATGAGTGCTGCTGCAGTTAAGCACTATGTGTCTGCTTTAACTGAGTCAGGCCACTTAGCCTACGAAGAACCCGATTCACAAGCAGTTCCACAAGTGTTTTCACAGTCTGTTCCGGAATCAGAACCGCAAATTCCAGAAGGCATGAAAGGCTTCTTTGAAAGCCAAATAGGAAAAGAACTACTTGAAATAGTTCAAAAAGAAGGAGGCAGTTCCCAAGAGATCATGGAAAAGTGGGCTTCAAGGTTTATTCCAAGGGAGCCTAAAGAGTACTCGCAACTAAGTATTTCAGAACCTCCAGAAGTCAAGCACGCCAAAACTGAAGCAGGAGTTTTTGGAGTGCTGCCTAAAGTGCAAACTTACAACATTGAAGAAGAAGAAAAAAAGATCCAAGAAGAAGAAGCTATGCCCAGACAACTGTTTGAAGTTCCACTTTTCCAACCCCCCAGCAAACTGACCTCAAGCCCCGGTGCAGCAGCTTTCTTGTTGTCAGACACAGAGTCCTTTGCTTCAACTGAGTCTGTAGGACAAGAAATCTTTGCTGTGGACAACCCTGAGTTTCTGGACGGTTTTGTTGACTTCATAAGAAAAGCCAAAAACCTAGAAGAAGGCCAAGTCCCAGGAAACACTGACCTTTCGGAAGGCGAAGTAAGGGCTGAAGAGCAGTACTCTTCAGGGGAGTTTCCAGAGTCTTTTCCTTCACCTTTTGGTTTCCAGAACCCCAGACTCAGGATATCTGCAACTGACTTGTTTTCAGACGACACTTTCGAAGAAAGTCTGGGGTCTAACCCCTCTGAAATATTTAGATCGTAAAGAGTTAACATTAGTTACACTAGGGTTCTTCTTCTTGGTTTGTTTCGGCTTTTAAGGCTGAAGAGGCTACTGTCCAGTCAAATATAAAGTCGTACTGGAAGTTTTCCTTAAAAAACAAGTCCTTGAAAGTCCTCTTCAAGTAAGCGTAGTCAGGCCTATCTTCAAATCTGAGACTTCTTGCGTAGTTCAGGAAGTTAGCGAACTCAGATGGAAGTCCCCTGCAAAGTGACTCAACTGAGTTACTCATTTTGCTTTCCATGATTCTTTCGTACTTTTCCTTCTTAGTGTGGGCTCGGAGTCCTTGCCAAGGAAGTGACCCTTTGAGGAAGTATATGATCACGTAAGCCAAGCCTTCTAAGTCGTCTCTCCGCGACTGTTCAATTCCCAAGTGGGTGTTCACTGAAGCATACCGTGCAGTGCCTGTCAGGTTTTTTCCTTCTCTGTAAGGAATATGCTGCTGAGTGCGCATGTCTCTGTACTTCTTAGCCAAGCCAAAGTCAATTGCAAAGACCTGGTTGGCCTTTTTGCCCACTCCCACTAAGAAGTTATCAGGTTTCACGTCTCTGTGCAGGAAGTTCTTAGCGTGGATGAACTCGATTCGGGAGATTAGTTGGTCAGCAATCATAAGGACTGTTTTCATGGTGAACTTGCGTTTACAGTACGAGAAAAGGTCCTCTAGTGAGGGGCCTAGCAAGTCAATGACCATTATATTGAAGTCTCCTTCCACTCCGTACCAGTGGATGTTTGGAATTCCCAGTCCTCCCTGCAAAATTCTGTACAGCCTTGACTCGTATAGCAATTGTGGGTGACGCGACCTCACGTTTTCCAATTTTATTGCAACTTCTTCATTTGTTTGAGTGTTAGTGCCTAAGTATATTTCCCCAAACGCTCCGTTGCCGATTTTGCGCCCTAAGCGATATTTGCCACCTACTCTCCTTGATTCCATTATTTAAAACTGCCAATTAATTAAAGACCGTACCTACAGTTGTTGCAGAGTTTAAGCAGTTTGTTCCCCCAAGCTTCTAGGTAGTCTTTCATTTCTTCCAAGAATTCCCACAGTAACTTGTACACGTGCTTAATTTCTGAGATACTAGGTAGCTTGTGGCTTACTTCGTCGTCGTTGCGTGCAGAAAACTTAGCAAACTTTTCCCTGCTAATTATCTCTTTTTCAGTCAGCACTCCTTCGTCAGGGGAGTTCCCTGTGTAAGCAAACTTACTCAGAACTAAAGTTTGGATCAGAGAAGCTATTATCATCAAGTTGCTGTAAACTCGCGACTTAGGATCTAAGGGAAGTCCGTGGGCTTTGGGGTGGACCATCAGCATCTTCACAAGCACTTTTGTGATGAAAAAGAAGCAAACAATCATTCTTTGTTTAGAAGGAGAAAGGTTGGTTGTAGCCCCGAACTCGTCGAAGTCAAGTCTTGACTTTTCGTACCCAGTCAAAAAGTACTTAGGCAAAAAAGTCCCTTTTCTAGTGAGCTTGTCTATAAACAGTTGCAGTGGCCTTGGAATTAAGTCTTTAGTAGTGTGTTCAATCAGCCCTTCTAGTATGCCTTTGATTCTTACTTTTAACTTCTGGACTTTTCTGTTGACGTCTGAAGGTTTGCTTGAAGCCCACCACCTGTTCTTGCCAAAAATGTCTATGTCCAGCACAGGTTCATTCAGTATCGATATCAAGGGTGACTTTACAGCCCCCAGGACCCACTCTTTGGCCATGTCAGTGTAGACTCTCAAGTAGTTCTTCATAAGTTTTTCTTCAGACTTTTTGAGTTTGGACTTTCTGGCCTTCATGCTGAACTTAATGCAGATTGGAAACAACACTGCAAGTACAAAAGCTTTCAGTCTCTTTTTTCCTCTGAGTTTTTTTTTCAGTCTGTTGACTCTTCTGTTTCTTTTTTCGTGCTTGATCTTGTTTAGAATTTCTAACTTGTTGTAGCTAGGCAAGTTAGGGTTGAATCTGTACTTCTTTTCTTGGTCTAAGTAGTTTTCTTCCTGGTCGTCTTCAAAGCCTAGTTCTTTGAGACTAGGCAAGGAACTTTTGCCCTTCCGAGAAATAGGGTCTAGCTTAGGAGAAGGAATGTTACTGTAGTCTTGGAATTCGTAAGGAGTTGCCATAGACTGCATTGACTTGGCTATTTCTGTGATACTTTCTTGCTGCTTTTGGATTGTTTGGAGTAGTTGAGACAACTCTTGGGAGTTTGAGTGTTTGGAGGGTTTTATTGAGGAGCCTAAGTTTTGCAGAGTTGAAAGAATTTTTTCGCTTTGGGATAGAGTTCTTTTCGACTTAAGCTTCTTCTTGATCTTCTTAAGGTCGGATTTAAGTGGGCTGTAGAGTTTAGGTGGAGGTGAGTACATTGGCTGAGGCCTTTGGCTGTAGTTGTTTCCGTCAAACAAAGAGTGTCTGTAAAAAGGGTACACAGGCTTGCTGAAAGAGTTCGAGTAGTATCTATTAAGGAAATTCTGTCTTTGATGTTTGGTTCTGTACTCCATTTTAACTGAATTCAGTAACTTAGCTTGTCTGGATTATTCAAGGATTTAGTTTTAGTTGTAACTAAAGAGAACTTATTCGAAGCAGGCATAAAAATGGGTTGTTGGCAAAGCAATGCAAGAGGCTCTAAGTAACTTCAAAATAGGTTCGCAAACAACTCAGAATTTCCCCAAGTAGACAATATTGAAGAAGGTAAAACTAAAAATTTGTTGCAGGTGGCTGATGCAGCCACTTCGCCATTCCACTCAAAAACAACTAAAGGCCAAGACGCAGAAGTGCAGGTTGAAGAAGTTAAAACTTCAAACGGAAAAAGCACCACTTCTTCTAGTAAAAGAAGTTCTATAGACTTTTCACCCGCCTTACTCCAAGCCCAGCACACCCTAGGTAAGTTATACTTAGTCAACATCACTTGCTCCAACTGCAAACGCCTTCCTAAAGGAATATGCGCCAAGTGCGGGGCGAAGAGGTTTTGTAAGCAGTGCTTCGTTGACACTCATCCAGAAACCTCCGACCATAAGCTGACTGTTTACAAAAAGCGAGCAAATTCAAGAATAAATTAATGTATACTAACTAAAGATTAGACCTATAAGCAAGACTTCTGTAAGCAGAAGAACCTGGAGTAGAAGGAGGAGCTGCTGAGTGGTAGGGTGAGGGTCCACCATTTGGTCCGGGAGGTCTGGGAGGTCCTGGAGGTCCGGGAGGTCTGGGAGGTCCTGAAGGAGGTTGTCTGAAGCCCTGAGGCTGAATTCCTTGGTTAGAACTGAAGATGCAAAATAGTAAGAAAGTAATAAGTCCAATGGCAACTAGAACTATTAAGTCGTGCAAAGTAAACACTGAATGGGATTCGACCTTTGAAGAGTCTAAGTAGTAAGAAACCAGTACTTCGTCCCTTTGGCCAGTAACACTGTCGAGTATGTTTAGCTTCTTCATTCTTAGGTCCTCTGAAGTTTCCAAAACCTGCACTTCAACTAAGCACTTGTAGTCAGTTTCCTTTTTAGAAACTCCAATTAAACTGGAGTCAGGGTTCACTTGCAAGGTCGAGCAGCTACCTCCAATCACAAAGGTGTGTCTTTCAGTCCTTGCAGAAAGCACAATGTGTTTTTCGTGGGGTGGAACTAAAAACTTAGGAATGAAAGGAATGTAAAGTGTCTTTTCGAAGGAGTAAAGGTCTGAACTTTTGGGAAAAACCTTTACCGTAAGAGCCAAGTCTTTGGAAGCAACGCTGACCGAGCCTGGGTTTGAAATAGGGGTTACAACACAGGAATAAGGCTCGCTTCTACTTAAGTCCACTTCGCTAGTTACACTTACCCACTCTAAGTGGGAACTTGTAGTGCAGCTAATGCCGAGATTGTGGTTTACAAGTCTTTTTTCTTCGTCACTTAATTTAGGCATTTCCTTTGTGCCTTCGGAGTCCATAAAGAGTTTAACAGGTACTCTGTACTTTTCACTGTAACTAGGGTGGTTCTCGTAGTTGGTGATTTCTTGAGGAGAGTAACTAGACAACTCAGCATTCCTGACTTTGAAAACTCTAACTAAGCTTTTGAGGTCCATGCTTCTTTCTGTGTAGTGGACGTAAGTTTGGCCTTCTTGGGAAGCTTTGGCTTTTCCAGTGTCTTGGATAGAAAGAACACTAGAGTCTTCAACAGACCACTGTCCTTTAACGCCTGCAGGCGAATTGTGGGAGGTTTCGAACTGAACTTCACCGCCTAGGTGCAAACTCACAGGTGCTACAGGCTTCATGACTGAACTCACTCTTATAGAGATAAGGTCCCTTACTCTAGGGTCGTTGTTTAGGTAGACCTTAATAATAGCGTCTCCTACGTACTGAGACCTGATCACAAGTGTAGAGTTTCTTTCTTCCAAGCTAGCTGAAACTACTTTTGAGTTGGAATTTTGCAAGCCAACGTCCATTCCGTACTCAAATCCAGAAGGGAAAGTCCTAGCCATTGAGTCTTGGTAGATCACGGGGAGTTCGAGTTCGGAGCCCAAAGCCATTGTTCTGGCTAAGTAAGACTTGTCTACATGGATGCTTTCAATCTCTGTAATAGCTACGTTGATGACATGGTAGTCGCCTTTTGTTCTGGGGTGCTTAGCTACTACACTTACTTCACCAAACTGTCCATAAGAAAAGAGTTGGCCAGACTCACTTACTTTCAAAAAGTCTTCTCTGCACTCATTGCACCTAAAAGAAGTTTTGTCTTCTTTGTTGAGGCGCAGTTTGTAACTAGAGTAAGGAGGCACCAAAAACAAGTTAGAATCAAGCCACTTCTCGTGCTCTCCAGGGTCTTTTTGGGAAATGTACGAGTGGTACCTGTGACTAGGAGTTTTAGAAACCAAACCTGACTCCACTGACACAGTTACCTTGGACTCAAAGGTGCTTTTGGCGTTTGAGTACTCTGAAGGGTAGTTTATTTCTACGTGCAGAGAAACGTCGCTTTTGCCTTGCTTGATGGCTAAACCTGTAACTCCGATTTGTTTGCCGGGGTCCTCTGCTTCGTGGATGATGGAGTAAACTGTGGGGGAATTTGACTTCCAAATGTAGTCAATGTCCATAACAGCTTCTGTAAAGGGTTCTGAGTTGTGGTTGAGCACTGCAATGAGCCTTGTTGCACTTTCTGAAAGAACCTTTCTTCCTGTGGACATGCCTGCGATTTCTAACCCGGTTGCTAACTTGACTTTGGCTGTTCCGTAAGTTTCAGTTAGCAGTTGTCTTTTCCTCAGCATTTTCAGCGAGATGTCTGTACTTCCTTCTTTCCTTGCACTAACTAAGCCAGTTGTAGAGTCTATTTCTGCAACAGAGGGGTCTTTAATCAGCCACTGAGTAGCAATACCGTACAGGTTGAACTTAGAAGGGTCAGGGCCCCCTTTGTAACTTAAAGTAAACTTAGAGCCAGGAAGGANTAGGATTTCCGAGGGTGATATTTCTAGAGGAGGAAACACGTCCACCATAATAGTGTTGCTTCTTTGGACTGGACCGCTTCCTATGTAGTTGTGCTTGTTTCCGTAAGCGTAAATCTGGAAGTCACCTACTCTCACGCCTTTTATTACCCACTCGTTCAGGCACTCAGACACACTTACTACTTCGAAAGCCCCAGGACTTTCAAAGGAAAGTTTAAGATCCATCCACTTTTGCTCAGCTAAGTCAAAAGGTTTGTTTTGGGTGTCAAAAGCTACTAAGTAAAGGGTTTGGGTGTTATTGACAGGAAGTAGCCCGCCTTCTTTAAGGTGCAAATACTCAATAGGGGAAATCAGAATATCTGCAGAAGCTGGTTCAGAACCAGGCAGTCCAATATCTTTCACCTGGATTTGAACATTGCCTGCTCGTTTGGGGTAAAGAGTGATTTTGCGGTTGCCGTCGTATGTGTACTGTGAAATGTCAGAAGTGCTGGAAGATACTTCAAAGTGTCCTGAACCCTTATCAATTAAAAGGTCAATTAAGTTTTGTTTGTGGAGGTACAAAGAGTACTTGTTAGGGTTAACGTACACGTTCTGAACAACTTCTGAGTTAAGTGAAGCAGACACTGGTGTAGGAAGAGTTTCCCCGGACTTAAGTGAACTAACTAAAGCAGTAAGGGTGTTGGGCCCTTCAGAAAAGCCAACCCTCACCGTTTTCTGCGTCATTGAGTTTAAGTGTTCAGTAAGTTCAATTCTGTTAGGTGAGTCAGAAGTAAACTGGACTTGGGCGTTCGAAAAGTTGTAGAACTCACGCATCCTAATGTCCCACATTGAAACGTTAAACATAAGTTCTTGGTTGTTGAGTACTGCCCAGTAGCCTTCGTAAAACTTAGAGCTGATTTTCCTTTTGAAGTTGTCAAAGTAGTTAGGAAGTGACTTGTAGTTAACTTCACTGAGTTTGCTAGGGTTTCTTTCCCACTCAATTGACAGTTTGTTGGGAGTGTAGCAGCCTACTGAAAGTTCCAAAACTGACTTGCCGGGGTTTTTGAGTTCTTTAAAAGCACTGTTGTGGACTTCTATCTGCAGAACGTGGTCAGTGTTTACAAGTTTTTCTGGACACGAAAAATAAAGCTTGCGGGACTTCTTATCGTAAAACTCAGTTTGAACACTTGACTTGAGTTCTAACTGGTGAGAAGCAGTTTGGGTGTAGGAGTCTGGGTGGTCTTCCCAGGGCAAAGGACCTCCACTGAGAGTAAGAGTAGCACTGGAACCTGGAATCAAAATTACTGCGTTCTTGTCGTTGATAACTGTTTTGGTGCTGGAGCTCCCTTGCAGTTCGAGGTGTTCAGTTAGCTCTACAGAAAGGGGTTTGAAAACTCCAATTTTACCTTCTTCAGAAACAATTCTGATTTCAGGTTGTAAGTGACTAACGGTGGAGGGTTGGTGAATTAAGTTCGCAGACAAAAGGGCTTGTCCTTCTTTCAGGCCCTCGAAGTTTCTGATTTCACAAACTCCAGACTCTCTTTTAAAGTCGTCGACAAAAGCCTTTTTGCTGACTTTGACTACGTCTACCTTTTTGCGCAAGTCCCAACTCAAGTTAATTGAAGAGCAGTTGCTGAAGTGCCTTCCTCTAGCGTCCACTCCTACTATTTCAGCTGAAGTTTCTTTTGACACAACAACTTCTTTTCTCTCTTGGTTCCAAATGAGCTTGTCAATCAGAACTACTTCTACTTCGATGGAGTCAGTGTTATTTGTATTGCTCATGTCAACTACTGAAACTTGGGTTCGCCCCAGTTTATGGGCGTAAATGATTCCGTTAGAGTTAACAGTTGCTATGTCAGCGTCTGAACTTTGCCAAGTCAAGGAATTGGAACCTCCTTTCGACTTCAGTCTGAACTCTTGAGCCACAAAGCCTTCTTTGTTGGCCTTTTGGTCAAACACTCCAAAGTAGGGCAGCACCACTGGAGAAGGTTGAGTGATTTTAACTGGACGAATCAAAGTAGGCTCTTGGGTGTCACTGACTCCTTGTGGAGGAATCCAGTCATTAGAACCACTTAAAGACTCAACTTTATCTAACTGTCCATAAACTTTAGTAAGCAGTGTGTTGCTGGAGAAGTTATTTGGGATCTTAGGAACAACCACTAACTGTGCACCGTTTTTGGACCTGGACACAATGTCCCAGTAGTCTGTGTTTGAAAAACTCAAAGAAACTTTAGCGTTCCTTGGAATAGTAAGTTCTTTGTCTCTCCAAAAAAGACGTGCAGTCATCACGTAAGTTCTGTCCGAAATCAAGTTCCAGTTCGACCTTCCAGTTTCAGGAGGGTTGACCAACTGAGAAAAGTCCTCTGCAGATAGTTTGTCTTTTGGAGTTGAAGACTTTTCGAAAGGCTCCACAGAAATAAGCATTCGGTCAGGTTCGACTATGCTTACTTCACATTCATTGGTGTTGCTTTCGATTTTTGTGTCTTTGACTTGGAGACTTGTTTTGCCTAGTTGGTCTTTGGTGTGTATAGTTCCTGAGTCGCTTACGTCTATCAAGCTGTAGTCTAGACTGTGCCAGGAGTACTCCCTAGAAGGCAGTTGTATTCTGAAGTAGTCCTTTCCTTCGTAAATCTTGTAAAGTTCAAAGTCGAGTGCAGAGCGCGGAGGCAAGTACACCTGTGGCGAAGGAACTAAGGCAAAAGGCTCTGAAATAGAAATGCTGGTCCAAGTTACAGGAATGTTCTCGTAGCCAGGTTCTTCTATTTTCAAACTGATGTTGGCCACTCCAGTAGACTTGCCTTCAACCAAAATAACGTCACTCATGTAGTTGGAGTTTTCGATTTCTCTTCTAGCTTCACTTGAAGTCACTAAAGAGTCTTTTAGTCTAGGAATCCCCATAGCTTCGTTTCCGTTGACTATCTGCCACTTGAACCTTAGTCCTTCCAAACTAGAAAACACGTTGCCTTCTTCGTCGTAAGCCTGGGCTATGAGTGTTTGGTAATCCTGGACGCGGAAACTTTTTACAGTAGTGAGAATTTCTAGTTTTCTGATCTTAGACAGCTTGACTTCGCACTTGAGCGAGTCCTGGTTAAGTAAGTCAGTGGCTGTAATAAGGGTAACAGGGGGGCTTTCTACTGTGGAAATAGGTTTGAGAACGGCTTCTGGGAAACAAGTCATTCCTTCAGAACTTCTCTCAGAACTGGGGTAAGGACTGTCTGGGTCAAAAACAAGTATTGGCCCTGGGACTTGGCTAAGAGCTACTATTTTTGAATTAGCGGTGCTCCACTGGTAGCAGCCTTCGTAAGCTTGGATCTTGTACTGAACATGCTTTGAAGAAGGGGCATGCATTGTTTGAGGCAGCAGTAAGTACACGTCACTGATTCTTCTTCTGGCACAATATCCCGTTGATATTGATAACGATAGCAAAACTAGCGCCAAAACCATATTTATATGCCTATTCCTATAGAGTTAGTTGAAGTCAACTAACAATTTAGAATGAAACTATTCGTTATAAACAACAATCCGTAAAGTTCCATTACTTTTTATGGCGTTTAGTTGGAGAAGGAGCTGAACTTGAATTCCTTTTAAGGGGTGTTATTAACGGGCTGTTGCTATCTGATGGAGGAGGATGAGAGTAACCCATGAAAGTTTGGTCAAAATGCAAAGGCATTTCATAAAATTGAGTTGGGTAAATACCAGTTTCACTCTGAGTTTCCTTGAAAAAAGGAAAGAACCCCAAGTCTATTGGGGAGTTTACCATTGGAGGTATTTCATTTCGTTTTTCGCCTCTCAAAAGCTCTGCTTTTCTGAGTTTTGCTTTGGGCAAGTTAGAGTCTATGTAACTAGCTTTGGTGTAGCTACCGATAGCCTGATCAACCTGGTTAGTAGTTTCGTAAAGGATGCCTAAGTTATACCAGACTTCGTTTCTATTTCCAGAAATGCAAGAAGCTTTTGCCAAGCACTTAAAGGACTCTTGGAGTTGCTTGGATTCATAATACAGTAAACCCATACTTAGCCAGTAGTCATATTCAGTTTCCTTAATCTTAAGTGCTTTTTGAAAACTCAGAAAAGCATTGTGTATATCCTTTGTCTTCATAAGAGTTCTTCCTAATAGGTAGTGCACTGCTGCTTCTTCGTCTGAGTTACTTTCTACCACTTTAAGAGTATCTTCTAGTTTCTGCTTGGCTTTTTGAACCTTGTCTGAGCACAAGTAGCTCCAGCCTAGACAAGCTAAGATGCGAGTGCTTTGGGTAATTTGTAAAGAGTTTTTTAGAACTCTCACAGCTTTCTTATTGAGCTTCGAACTTAAGTAAACTTGCGCAAGGCTGCAAGAAGCCTGAGAAAGTATGTCTAAGTCCTCTCTTTGGCTAATTGCTAGCTTGAGGAAGTGCTTGTGTTTGGGAAAGTTTTGAAGTTTCTTGTATACGAAAGCCAATTTCTGGAAGAGCTTTTGCTTTTCTTGGAAGTTCTCGTCTAACTTCAGTACAGACATCAAAGCATGCTTAGCGGCTTCGTAATTCTCAACTTTTGCGTAGAGTAACCCCAATCCATACCACAGTTGGGGATTAAGATCTTCTGATGTAGAGCCTAATGCTGCCTGATAAGCGTAAAAGCTTTTTCTGAGCTCGTTCAGAATCATATAGCAGTGCCCTAGGTTGAGCCAAGCCTTGGAATTAGATGGGTCGGATGATACAACTTCTTTGTACTTTTCTGCGGCTTTAGCTATTTCTCCTCTTTCACTGTAGTATTCTGCTCTTTCCATAGCTGACCCTGACTGCTTTAGAGGTGGCAGAACTATTTCATCGGTCCTTTTGCTCATAATTATAACTCCTAGTCCATTAAGGTTGTTTCATAGTTAAAACAATCCCTTTGCTCAATACATTAAAATTAATATTCCCTTTTGGTTGGATTGTGAGTCTTTTCGAAGTGGTATCAGAGCTTGAATTGAATGTTATAGGTCAATAACTCAGAGTTCAAAGATTTCTAGAATGCAGCATTTTCTTAATAAATATATTTCCATTTGATAGTTCTGTATAAATAGGGTGTTCTAATAAATTCTATTTATTTTTTAAGCGACTTTCAAGCTAAGTAAGGAATACCTTTATTGTGTGGGTTAATTCTAAGCCTTGAACTCTCTAAGGAAAATTTTTCAAACTAGAATTAAAGCTCATTGCTTTCTAAATTCTACTCTTTTGAAAAGACCTAAATTGGTTGTGCATTTGAATTTGGGTCTTTCTAGAACAGGTCTGCTAGTGGTTTTGTCTAGGGATCACTTTGACTCCTGATAGTAGAACATTTTTCATTACCTGAAAAATATTTTTATAGTGAAATTTATTGATGATAACTTTTGCTCACTTGGTACCGGAGAGCAACTGTTAACTGAAAGCTTTTTCTAGAGGTGAAGGATTTAATGCTGGGTTGGCATAAACTAAGAACTACTCTACTAAGAATTCCTAAGTTAGGGGTTCCTGAAAACCCCCGATTATTCATGAGCTCTCGATATGATCCAGAACGTTCTTTGTCGGCACTCACAAGTTGTGACTGAGGATCTTAGTTATTTAACTCTGCCCAAAAAGCTACAAACTTAGAGCATAGAAAACAAAATTAAAACTTAAATTACAAAAATTAAAATTACTACAATCTTAACTAAAAACATTATAAGTGCAAACTCCAAACGAGCTTAACAACCTACTTATTCAAGCCAAAGGCTTAGACAGCTTGTATGAATTCTAATCAGTGATTAACTAGCATCTTAGCTCTAAAAGATAAATATGTTCTAAAGCTTAGAGCACTTAAAAGGAGTGATTTTAAAGTACTTACAAGTTAAAGCAATGTTTAGAAGTAAAGTTTAGATGTAAACTATCAGAAAATATAAGAATTCTGGAAAAAGAAATGGAGTAAATCATCATAAACTGCGTAATTCATCAGCTTTGTTTTGAATTACTTTTAGAGACCTTTGTTAAGCACCTAAGACAAACAATTCAGAAACTAACCATACAATTACTACAAGTTTACTTAATAAGGCACATGAAAAGAAACCCTGCACCCTTCTGAGCAAGAACTACACTTGCGACAGCACACGAAGTAAGCGTCTCCTCCACACTTCCTGCAAGAGTAGAACTTAAGTTTCCCGGGGTGGAACTTGCACTCTCCCTCCTTGTTCAGAAGGGGTATGTAGTACTTTTTGCAGTTTTTGCACTTGGTTTTCTGTGCTTCTAAGCTTTGGTAGCTAGAGAGTTCATCCAAGAGCTGTTTGTTTTGGCGGCTAACTTCGGAACTTGATCTTTGGAGTTCACTGATCTCCTTGAGCAACTCTTCAACTAAGTCAATAACTCCAGACTGGTCACTTTCAGCCAACTGTAAAAGGTTTTCTCTGGTAGAAATTGCCTTTTTGTTTGGGTCGGACTTTGCTTTGTCTAGTGCAGACTCAATAAGGTCTGCACGTTCTTTTTTAAAAGAGTACTCAGCTAAGAGTTTTTCTCTTTCTGAGCGGTAAGACTCGAGTTCTTTTTCAAGTATGTCATTGGTTTCGCTTTGGGAGTCGGTAAGGCTTTTAAGTTGCTGGTTTTCTGAGGTGAGTTGGTCGCATTCTTGAGTCAAGGCTGACAAAGAGTTTTGGAAAGCAGCCACAATAGAGTTGACGTCTTCTTCGTCAATGTAAGAGTCAGCTGCTGTTAAGTTGTCTTCTTCCATGTTGTAAGAAATGTCATTTAGTATACAAAATACCTGCATAAATGGACCTTATAATAGTAAAATGTTTGAAAGGAAGTTTAAAGCTATCATTCAAGAGATCCTTGGAGAGTTCATAGAGGACTTTGATGATAACGAACTTCAAGTGGACAACTGGAGCGGCCAAGTGACTCAGTCCCAGCTAAACATCAAGCCAGAAGGACTTAGATTCCTGAGTTCTATGCTTGGAGTTGACTTGACCGTCGAAAAAGGAGTAATAGGGTCTTTATCACTAAGTTTTAACTGGAGAGCTCTGTGGAGCCAACCTATACGCCTCACCCTAGAGGACTTGTATGTAGTGTGCACTCCCAAACAGAACCCCGAACCCACTCTTTTCCTCGAAAAAAAGCGAAGGGCCAAAAGGTCCAAACTAGAAGACCTTATGAACAAAAAGAAGTTTGAAAGCCCCAAAAAAACTTACCTGAAGCAGTTAGAAACCACTATAGCTGACAACGTGTGCATCTCTTTGAAGAACGTGCACTTGAGGTTCGAAGACACAATATCAAACCCCTACAGACCTTTTGTAATCGGAATCACTCTTGAGAGCCTTTTGTACACTCCTTGTGACTCGAAGTGGCAAAAAAACTTCATTACACTGCAAGCCAAGCGAGATGCCCAAAAGTCTTTTATGATTCTTGAACTCAACCAGTTTGCTGTGTACCACATCCCGAAGTGTTCTGACTTACTCAGCCTAAAGCCTGACTGGCTCAAAGCTATGCCTAGCGAAAAGTTTGCAGGAGTCATGTACCCCTTCATAGCTCACAAAGAGTACTGCCCTTCTGTTTCAGAGTACTACTTGCTTAAGCCCGTCAGTGCAGAAATTAGAGTCCGCAGAAGTTTGGTGTCTTCAACAGAACAAATCCCCCAAACTTCAGTTTCAATCATAGTTGAAGAAATTGCTTGTGCTTTAGAAACTAACCAGTACCAGGACTTACTTATGCTGGCTAACACTATTTCTTCCAACCACAAAGTAGGCACTCACTTGGAGTTCAGACCTCAGTCCCGGCCTAAACACTCTCCAAAAGAGTGGTGGGTTTACACACTCAACTTAGTCCACAATAAAGTTAAGTCCAGACTCAGACCCTTTAACTGGGACTACTTCGAAAAACGGACTTCTGACAAACTTAAGTACAGTAGTATATACCAACACAAACTAGTTAAGGAGTACCAAGTAGAAACTGGAAGGACTCTGCCTAACTTCCAAACAGACAAAAACTACTCAAGCTTAAGTGTTTTTGAACTTGACAAACTTCTTTTGGATATAGAAGACAGGCACACAGTAGAAGAGATTTACTTATTCAGGAACTTTGCAGAAAGAGAGTTAAGCAAACTCAAAGGAATTCCTAGGAAAAAAGGCTGGCTGGAGTGGAGCATGAGTTGGTTTTCTGGGTCTGCCTCTGAAGAGGAAGAGGCTTTTATGAACACTCTTTTGGAGTACTCCAACTTGATTAACGACGACGCCCACTACTTGAAGTCTTTTGTTAACTTTGAACTTAAGAAGTGCTCAGTTTCTTTAGGAGGCAGACAACTCAACGGACTGCTGGCTTCTTTTTTAAGGATCACTTTCGACGAAGTAGTTATCCACAGACAGCACTCTAAGGATTCTTACCAAACTTACCTGCACTTAAGCAGTTTGCGTGCATCAGACCCTTTCACTCCTATAGGCAGGTTCAGCAAACTAGTTATGCCTAAAAACATTGACGAAAACTACTTAGACGCCCAGCCTGGCTTTGAAGTAGAGGAAGAAATATTTCCCCTCGAAAATGACGGGTTCCCTGAGTTCTCCAAGCACGAACTTAAGATAAACCCCGTGTTTGAGATGGTCATGAACACGGACAACTCCCACAACGCTACTTTGGAAATAGACTTGCAGCCTTTAGAAGTGGTGTACAACAAGTACTGCATAGAAAGAATCATAGGCTTCTTGAAGATCCCAGAGGCCCTGAGTTTGTACGAAGCTTTAGAAGTGCAGACCATGAGTCAGTTAGCTTCTTGGAAACTCAGAACTCAAGCCCGCATGGAGCACGTTCTAAAGTCCCAACTCAACTTAAACGCCAACATCAACGTAAACGCTCCGGTGGTCATCATTCCTCAGAATCCAAACAGTGAAGACACCACTCAAGTAGTAGTTGACTTGGGATTTTTAAAAGCCTACTCCAAACCCCGTGGGCACATTTACGAAAGACTACTTTTAAGAAAGTACTCTGAAGAAATCGACGAAAACGAGTTTTACGACCACTTCAATGTGAAACTAAGTGACATAAACGTCAAGTTGCTGCACCCCGAAACAGGCCAGTCCTGGAACCCAGTTGAGAACTTTGATATAAACTTAGAAGTTTCAAAGTCGATAGTTCCTAAAGACCCTCACTTGACGACCTTCAAAGTCAGAGGAGAAATAGAAAACCTAACAGCCAAAATATCCCAACTCCAGTACTACTTGCTCCAGCAGTATCACGACTCAGACGACGTTTCAGTAACTTCTTCGTTGAAAGAAGAAATCAACTACAAACTGCCTAGTTTTGCAGTTGACGAAGAAGACGAAGAGGAGTTTTACGATGCTACTGATCCCTACGAAGAACTCAAAGTAGAAAAAAACTACTCCTTCAACAAAGAACACCTCCAAGTTGACTTTGGAGTCCGCAAGTTAAACGTAGTGCTTTTAGAAGACTCTGAAGAAGAACAAACTTTAATGAGTTTAGAAGGAAACGACTTAAAAGGAGCTTTGAGGCTTGAAGAAGCTAGGTACAAAATGGGAGTTAAAATAGGAGCACTCAGTCTTAAGGACTGGGCAGGAGACCACGTGTTGGTGCAGAGTGACTTTGGAAGTTCAGACTTCCTCAAAGTAGAAGTAACCCACATACTGGAGTCGCATCCAGACTTCAGAACTTCGGAGTTTGATATTTTTGTGTCCACTTCAGTGTCTCACTTTTACCTCAACTACCGAGACGAGTCCGTTAAGTTACTTTTGTCCTTTTTCAAAAAGCAAGAAGCTCCTTCTTTGCCTCCTATTTCTTCAGAAATTGAACACTCAGTCTATTTCGAATTAGAACTGAAAGACATTGCTTGCAAACTTTCAGGGTACTCCAAAGAAGTCACTAACTTAAACCTTTCTGCTGCCCAGGTTGAGTACTCTACTAAGAACTTACTTAAGTGTGACTTAGGCAAGCTCACAATTGAAGACTGCGAAAACAACTGTTTGTTTTTTGAAACTTTAGCTCAGAACTTAGTGCACTTTGAAGTTTCTGAGTTGAACAAAGAAGTTTCAGTTGAAGTTAACAGTTTCAAAATAGTTATGCTTATGGAGCTGCTTGAAAACCTTGTGTCTTTCTTTTCTAACTCAGTTCTCAATACCTTTGACCAAAACCTACATCTCAAAAACACAGTTGCGAAACCCAACAAGTACTCAGTTAAAGCTCAAATACTCCACCCCGTATTGGAGTTTTTGAAAGTCCCTTTTAACTCAGAGTCTTGTGTAGTGGACTTAGGAACTTTAAGGTTTTCTGACACACAAAAAGAACGCTACTTTGCTTTAGAAGAAACCCAAATCTACACAGTTTCTCAAGAAGCAACTAAGGAGTACTTAGTGAAGAACTTCGGAGTTTTCCTCAAAATACTTGAAAACGAAATTGACTTGAAACTCCCTAAGTTAGCGGGTTCTTTTTCACTTAGCCAAGTTAACTTGGTTTTGGAGCTGCTCGACAACTATAAAAAGCACTTTGAAAAACTCAAAACTATGCTGGAGCAACTGATGCCTCAAGAAACTGACACTTCACTTGAGTCAGAAGAGGGTTCTGCTAAGCAGAAGGTCAATGCTGAACTTAGCAAAATCAAGTTGGCTTGGGTCTTGGAAGAAAAAGCAGTGTGTGTAGTGCTAAACGACATTTACATTCTAAAAGAACAACTTGAAACCAAAATTACCTGCATAGATGCCCACCTGAGTTTAGAAAGTCCGCAGCAGGTGCTTTTCTTACCGCAAGTCCAGTCCACCCACAGTCCTTTGTTCTTTTGTTCAGTTAAAGAACTAGAAACTAAGTCTGTTTACTTTTCTCTCCAGCACCCAAGGTTTATTTTGACTCCCTACGCCACTCACTGCCTTTTAGAGTTTGCTTCACAGGCTAGAGAACTAACTCCTCACAGCAACAAACAAGAAGTAGACTTCCAAGTGTCAGGAGAAGTAAACAACTTGCAAGTATGTGTGACTGACGATTCAGCAGAGGACTTAGCCAGTTCGCAAGAGTCATCGTGCGACTTTGAACACAAAAGGTACTTAGTGCTGGCACTCAGTCTAGACTACACTGAAAGTGTTCTCGGTGTTAAAGACTTAACTTTGTCTAATGGAAAAAGTTGTGTTGCTGAGAACGGCTTAGAAATTGCTGGGAAAAACATTATCCACCCTGTAAATGCTTATCTTAAAGACTCTAAGCTTGAAGTAGGCGACCTGGGAGTGGACTTTTTGTTGAGTCACCTGAGTTACTTCCAACAACTTAGTAATCAGTTTTTGAGCTACTTGCCTAAGTCTGGAAGCACTTCTGAACTGCCAAAGTTAGAAGTAAGTATTTCCCAAGTGCTACTGAGTCTTTCGCATGACTTTACTTTTTCCAAAAACGCCCAAAACACCTACTTTATGTTTAAGTCAGACAACATAAGTTTAAAAGCATCAAACACTAGTTCTGCTGAGTTCTCTTTTGAAGTGTTTTACTTTAACCATCAACTTTTGGGCTGGGAACCACTCTTAGAAAGTACCTTAGTAAGTGTAGACTTCAACAAAGTCAACTTGCACAAAAAACTAGCTGTTACTGTGAACTCTGACTTGAATATAAACATTACAACAGCTTTCTTAAACACCCTTTCTCACTTTGCAAGAGACTTTGAAAGCAAAGGGCTGTTTACTCGAGCAGGCTTTGCCTCTGAGTCGAAGCCTCAAGTAAGGTGGGGTTCAGGTTACTGGATAAGGAACGAAACTGGACAGATGTTTAAGTACTGGGTAGGGGACAGACTGTACTACTTAGAAAACGCCGAAGAACATGGTCTGGACTTTTCAGAAGAAGAAGCCCAAGGCTACCCTGTGAACATGTTCAAACTTAAACTCAGAGCACAGAAGAATTACAAAGTAAACTCTATATCACTGCAAATAGGCGAACTTCCCAAACTCAGAGAAATTTCTATAGACAGACTGGGTTGCAAAGTCTACAACATTCCTCAGTTAGGAGGTCACTTCCAAGTGCTTTGTGACGTGATGAACCGCCAAGGCGACAAAATACTAGTTATCAGATCACCTATTCAAATCAAAAACAACCTTAAAGTTCCTGTGGACCTAAGGTTTGGCATGCCTTTTTCAGGCAGCAAGAAGCATACTGAAGACTTTTACAGCATTGTCAACGTGCCTCCTCAAAGCACAGTTCCACTGCCCATAACCAACTCTTACTTCAGAAGTTTGCAACTCCGCATAACAGGTTACTCTTGGTCAGAAAAGCACGAGGCCAGCCCAGTTGAAGAGCCATTCACAATAGAGTGCCCTCACAAAGGCTTTGGAAGCATTCCAGGTTTGCCAGACATAATTTCACAAAGAAAGCGCCACAACTCAGAGCCAAGGTCTTCATATGCTGTTTTTAAGTACTGTACTCACGAGTTTAAGGAAGACACTGAAAAGTTCTTTGTAAAAGTGTTTACTCTCGACCCACCTTTAGTAATGCAGAACTTACTGAGTTGCCAATTGGAGTACAAACTAGAAGCCAGGTCCCAAGAAATGCCTCCAGCTTCTCTAAGGTCTTACGGAACACTGGAGAGGGGAACTGATTTTGAGTGGGTAGAACTCCCCCCTAACGCTAAGATTGGCTTGTCGCTTAGAATTGCTGGGTTTGACTGGAGCGAGTTTTTAGCTTTGGACGAAGAAAACAAGTACATTTACCAGTTCAGCGAGTCCCTGCGAGAACAAGTAAACGTGATCGTAGAGACCTTTTGGACTGAAGGAGTTATCAAGCTGCAAGTGTTTGCACAGTACTGGATTGAAAACTTAACAGGGCTGCCTTTGATGTTTAAGTACATAGAAAGGAACTTTGACTACGATGTGATTTCACTGCCTTACTGCATAGAAGGAGTTTACTTCGACGACTTTTCAGACAAAAAGAAAAAAGGAGTGATTGAGAGTGTAGTTACGGCTTTTGGGGAAACTTTGGAAACCCAAGAAAAAGTTATGAAGCCTTGGCTGCGTTACAAACAAGACCTAGAAGTGGGGTTTAATTCTTTGCTAGAAGAAGAAGACATTGAAGAACCCACTGTCAGAATGTTTTCAGTAGACCCCAACTCAGAAGGCCAAGCCCAAATCCAAATAGCTAACTCTGAGTGGTCTGCCCCCTTCAACATTAACTCCAAACAAGGCAAAAAAAGCATGCTAAGTATATCTGGAAACTCAATCATTGCTAAAGAAAACACTCAGCACTTACCTTGTCTGTATGAAGTTGCAATTAACTTACAAATTCCAGACGACCCTTTCACACGGACTCGTCTTATAAAGTTCACTCCTCGCTTCATAATAGTCAACAAGCTTGGTTGTGTAGCTTTAGTGACTCAGTGGGAACCTACTATAGAACAACAGGGCGTCTGCAGACTACTTCCTAACGAGAAAAGCAAGTTCCACTGGCCTGACGCCTTTCGCGAAAGGGCCATATGTGTGAAGTTCGAAGAAGAAGGCTGGCACTGGTCGGGGAAGTTCTTTATAGACGAGCCAGATGACTTTGTGCTAAGGGTCAAAAATTCTTACTCGCACCAAGAAGTTCTAGTGCACGTTACAATCACTCTAGAAGACTCTACTTTGCACGTGATTCTCCAAGACACTAGTTTTGCTCCTCCTTACAGAATTGAGAACCTCTCTATGGAAACTATAAAGCTGCACCAAGCAAACGTTCCTAAACGAGCCAAAATCCTTAAACCTTTTGAAGTGGCTTTATACGCCTGGGACGAGCCTATGAAGAAAAAGGCCGTTAAACTGTTTATCCACAGCACCAACCCCAAAGGAGTCATTCCTTTAGGCCAGTACAAACTAGACTACCCCAAGTCTTTTGAAAGGATTAAACTGAAAGCCCACGACACACACCCACCTCACTTTCTCTACTTAGAAATCACTGGAGAAGGCTCCTCAAAAGTGCTGACTATCAGACACGACAAGTCTCAGCAAGAATACGAAATGCTGCAGCCTTACCAAACTAACGAGCTCAGCTTGTGCCTAAGTCTGCCTTGTCTGGGCTTCTCGTTCATAAACTCAGCTCCTCACGAACTGGTCTATGCTTCTTTGACTGACATCAACCTTAAAGTTCAAAGGGACTCTTCAGACATTTGGGTAGAACTTGGCATTGACAGCGTGCAACTCGACAACCAAATGTACCGAACTAGTAACCCTGTGATACTTAACTCCGTGCAAGAAGTAGGCAAGTTCCTTAAAGTTGACCTGCACAAAAGAAGGTCCAAAATTTCCAATGACGAAGTTGAGTACTTCAAACTGCTAAAGATCAACTTGGCCCCAATAGACGTAAAACTAGACGGCTTCTTCATAGAAAGCTTTCTGAACTTCTTGTACGAGTGCTCAGAAATCTCAGCTTCTTTACTGAAGCCTTCAGCTTCCAAAGAAAACAAAAAGCAAAGGTACTACTTTGACAAAATCCAGATAAACAACGCCTTCATCAACTTAACTTTCTCTTCAATACCCTCGATGTTCACCAGCACCAACTTAGTCAACCCACTGCGCATACTTTTCATAATATTCACTAACATCGGAAACGTGTTTTTGGAGTTCGAAACTCTTAAACTGACACATAGACACTTGCCCTTAGACCTTTTGTTGAAAGAAGTGACTTCTTTTTACCTTTCTCAGTGCAAAAACCAAACTCTCAACATTCTAGGCTCTTCTGACGCTTTAGGGAACCCCAACGAGTTCATTAGACACCTGAAAACTGGACTCATTGACTTTTTAACCTTTTCGGGACAACCTAACTTAACAGGGTTCATCCGCGGAACCTCCTCCATTGTAAGGCACACTGTGTTTGGCGCTTCTAACTCAGCTTCCAAAATGCTTGAAGCTCTTAAAAAAGGAATCCACTCCGTTTACATAGACGAACACTCTAACCAGAGCAAAGTTTGGAAAGTAGTTATGGCAATGGCAAGGGTGTCTTTGTTGTTGCCCAACATAGCTGTAAGTGCAGCCTCCTCCACAGCTTCTCAGTTGTGCCAAGTAATGGAGCAACAACACCCTGTGTTGAGGAGGAGACCCCCTAGGTCCTTTTTAACTAGCAGACTCCTGACTCCTTACTCTTACAGTGAGAGCGTTGGCCAGTACGTGCTTTCGATGGTAGAGCACGGCAAGTACCTTTCTGAAGGAATTAAATTCCACATTACTCTAGACTCTTGGGTCATTGTTTTGACTTCCAAGCGTATTTTGTGTGCTGTTGTTGAGAAGTACGAAGCTAAGTGGCAAGTCATGCTAGTGTCCATTACTAGAATCAAAAAGCTTGACGAAGGACTAGAGATTTACTACGTGAACTCAAAGACTCCAGGTTTCCAACAAGACAGAGTAGAAATAACAGGGAAGCCTGAGCAACTCACAACTCTGTACGATGTTTTAAGAAACTTATAATTTAACCGATTAAAGGTCTTCTTTTTTGCCCAGGTTTTCTTGCACAAAACTTTCGACTTGGTCAGTTTTGGTTAGTTTATAAGTGGTTTTTTCTTTGGATATAAAAACTACTCCAGGAAGTGACTCTGTCCTTAGGTAGTTGGGGACTCTGTTTTTGCCTGCGTCGATTTTGGCAAAGTTAGCATCCTTATGCTTGACAGCTAGTTTTTCAAGTGTTTCTATTACTTCTGGGCACTCAGTGCAGTACATTTCTGTAAGTGCCAAAACTACAGGTTGCTCACTAGTTTCTATAAAGTTGTCTATGGTTTTGCCGACCAGGACTCTAAGGTTGTTTTCGTAGGGAGAGTTAGGTTCCTCCTCGCTCACTACGTAAGGCTGTGCTTCACCTTTTAAGTAGTTGTCCACAAACTCCTTGATTTTCCCAGCTTGCATTGAGTTACTTGCAGAAAATACTTCTTTCAGCACATAAATTTCCTCAGAGTCGTCTAGCAGCACTAAGCTAGTTTCTTCTCCTAAGTTTAGTTCTTGAAGCATCCACTGGTAGTTCAGAGTGTTTGCAATTGCGCAAGTGAACTGCTCGCAGTAGTCCTGGGTTGCTTTTTGGAACCTAGACACTGTGTACTTTGTGTTGGAAGGGTTCAAAAGGGGCAAAATGTTTGCGTAAAGGGTAATTAAAGGCTTCTGAGGCATCATAAGTAACTCTTCTGTGTTGGGACTCAACCAGGAGTACTTTCCGTAAAGGTTCAGCAGAACGTACTCTTTGTCAAAGGACTTAAAGACTCTGTAGCTTTCTGAGTCGCTAGTTACTAAGACTTTAGGTCTGAAGACAACAATTCCAGAGTCAATTCCAAAGTACTCTGCTATTTCTTTAGAGTGAGTCAGAGCCACAGGCATCACGGCCTTTATGCTTTCGCCAAAACTCAAAAACTCCTCGAAGTCAGAAGAAATTTCTTTGTAAACTCCTAACATGAGCCCTTCTAGGTAACTATAAGTGTCCACTAACTTGTTGAGGTCTTCTACAGTGTCTACTTTGAGTTTGTCAGAGGCTATCCTTTTTATAACGTGTATTGAGTCTTGGAGTGGGGAAGGAGAGTAAGTGGAGTAGTCCTTCTGGCCTTCAGGAAAGTACACAATGAAGGGGTAACTAATCAAGTTGAAGTGCGCTGCTACCTGAGCAGTTTCCTCGTCTTTGATATCCATGTACGCAAGGTTGGGCAGGTCTATGTTGAAGAAATCAGACTTAAAAGTCAAGCACTCAGATATCATAGAAGAGCAAAGTCCCAACACGCGAGTTTTTGAAAAGTCGTCTAAAAACTCAGGGAGCTCAGAAACCTTCTCAATCTCCTGGGTTGCTAAAGCCAGACTTAGCGTGCAAAGCCACAACATTTATTACAATATTCGTTTAAAATGCTGTTGCTGCTGCTTTTACAAGGCCTTTGCACAGGAACTTATCTGTAACTTTCATTCAGCGAAGACTGCTTTTCAGTTCCTTTTACCTTTTGCATAGACGAAGGGTCTCAAGTCTTTGCAGACGTCAACAACCCCTCAGACTTAGTTGGATGGTGGACTTTTGATGATAAATTTGGGCATGACTACTCTCCTTACACCAACACAATTGAAAACTTACCCCCTGCTGGACCGGCTTTTTGTAAGCTTTACTTAGACGGAAGAGGAGCTTCACTGTACTTTAACGGTGAGTCCCAAGCTACAGTTCCTCATATTTCTTACTACTACACAAGTGAATTCACTATTTGTTTTTGGGTGTACTTAATAGAAGACTCTACAGGGAGTTGGCGAGTGCTGCTCCACAAAGGTAACTCAGAGTATGAAATGACTCCAAGTGTGATGCTTTGGCCTAAAGAAAGGAGACTTCACGTTAGAGCCAGCACTGAATACTACTGGAACGAAGGACTTGACTCTGTCTCCTTAGTTAACCTTAGAAGGTGGACACACTTAGCTGTAGTGGGCAGTGGCCAACTAATGCAGCTTTACGTAAACGCTTACCTTGACTCTCAAGCAATACTGAAAGCCCCTATTAAACAGAATTCTGGAGACATCTACTTAGGTAAGGACCCTTGGCACGTAGGTTTTGAGGGTTACTTAGACGATCTGCGCTTTTACAGCAAAACACTCCAAGAAAAGGACCTAAAAGCCTTAGCTATGGTGAGTATTCCGCTTTCAAGTGGACTTGGCGTCATGCTAGGGTGTCAGTTATGCAACTACATGGAAGCTGTGAACAGTTGCAGGGACTCTTACCACCTGTGTTCTTTAGAAGAGCTGTACTCAGGGCCTTATGAAATGGCAAGGGCAATGGGTTGGTTTAGGTTCACTTCTGAAATCTGGACACGAAACACCAACGAACAAGTCACTACTTCAAGTGACGAAATGCAAGACTCCAACCTTTTCAAGCTTGCTTTGTGTTGTATTGATTATTAAGTTATTAACTCAAAGGGCGTTTGCAAGTATGACAGATTATTTTGACTTGCTTGCAAGTATTAGTCATATAAGGGACCATAAAGCACCCAAATACACCTCCCATGAAAAAGATCGAAATAGCTGACAAAAGTGTTTTGCGTGAGTTTTGGTATTTAACTTCAGTAGTTCTTTCAGCTTTACAGTAGGCGCACCACTTAAGCCTAGAAATCTCTCTTCTAGTCGTTTCTTCGTCGTCGCTATCTACAAACTCAGCTTCTTTAACTTCAGTTTCCTGGATGGATTCTTCTTTTTCAGGGGAGTCTTTGAACTCTTCTTCGAGTTCACGCAATTTGTCTGCTAGGCTTTTTCTGGACTTGAACGGACTTTTCGTTAAAGAGCTTGTTCTTGGAGTTGCTAAGTAGCCAAAGGACCTTCTTGAACCACTAATGTGGGAGTACCTAAAAGTACTTGAATTAGTTTCAGTGCTTTGTATGAGTTCAGAGGGGACTCTGCCCTTGGATATGTCTAGTCTTGCCGGACTTTGCAAGAAGCTTTCAGAGGCTCTTTCTGGGTACTCAGTTGGTCTTCTAGGCTCAGGAACAGGCAAGTAGTTTTGGGGCGCACTTTTTTCTTCCGCGAAACTTACGTCACCAGTTTTGTCTTCTTTTAGCATGATTGTTAAATTTGAATTAAGTTTAGGTTAAATGCAGTTATTTTTTATTGAATATTACTTAATATCGCAGATCCTATTTTCTAGGGCTCCAAGGATGCTGTTGACTTCTAAAAAAGACTCTTTGAGAGTATTTAACCTTTTCTGTTGGATGGTTAGTTTTTGTTTAGAGAACTCAAATAAGTTTTCAAGGGAACTTATTGCAGACTCCATTTCTTGGGCTTTGCTCGCAAACTGTATTTTGACTGAGTCGTAGAGTTCGTCAGGTTTTAGGTAGTTTATAACTCTCAGAGTTTCTGGTGAGATCTCTCCTTTGGCTATTTTGAGAGCTAACTCGGGGAACCCTAACTCGCCTGCGTAGTTTATGCCTTTGAGTTTTTCAAGCAAGCATTTTAAGTGCATTGAGCCAAAGGTGTGTCTTCTGCGCTTTCTTAAGAGTAGTTTTAAAACTGAGTTTTTGAACTTAAGAATAGACTTATGGAGTTGTCTAGACCTAACTTTGGGTTTGTAAATATCAATAGGTTTAATGCTGGGTAAGTACACATTAGCAACTGAGTCAAAAGAAAAGTGGGACTGCTTAAATCGGTTAATGCACCCACCTAAATTAGGGTACTTTTGTATAAAGTGGTTTAAGTAGTTCTTGTCCATAACTAAAGCTTTGACTGGAGAAAGTGCAATGCAAGTTACACTGGAACTCTGCTCGTAAAGTACTTGGTTCGAGCAAAGCACACTTCCAGGACCTCCTTTGCAGAGTTTTATGTAGGACTCTTTTACACTGTTACTTAAGAGTCTTTTGCAGCTAAGAGACTCATTTTGACTTCCTAAGTTAAAGTGTGAGTGACTAGATGAGTTCAAAGAAAAGTACAAACAGTACTCCCCTTCAAACACAAAGTAAGCCTTGTCAATTGGCTCGTCCTTCCTAAAGATCACTTGGTTGGTATCAAAAAACTCGTGACTTAGTGTGTAGGCCAAGTATTGGGACATCTCTTTGGTAGCTTGGGTTAAGTAAGGGACTCTGTAAAACATCTTATGAAGTTCTTGTCCCCAAGGATCGTTGTAAGTCTCTATTGCTTTCAACAGGCTTTTTTTGACTCTTGGAAAGTTACAGATAAGCTTTTCGAAGTAACTCCTCCTCAAAAAGGCTAGTGTGGTATAGCACAGTGTATAGACATAAGCAGTTCTTCTAGTGTCGTACAGAAGACCGATTTCTCCAAAGTAAGAGTTTGCCTCAAGTTTCTTGATTTTCCTTAAGCTGGACTCAGTGCCTTTTGTCATGTACGTGTAAACTCCACAAGACCCCTCTACTATAAAGTAAAACTTTTTTGGAAACTTGAACTGTTGAATAACTACTTTTTCTGGTTCGTAAAACTTGTTTTGGAGTCTGTTAACTACAAAGTCAATTACTGCTGTGTTTTGGAAAAACACTATGTTCCTAGACAAAATGTTTCGGTACACGTAAGAATTAATCTCTATTTGGTAAGTAGGAGGCAGAAGCTTGGTGAAGTTAAGGTATTTCTCTTGCTTTTGGATGATTTCATAAGTAGAAGTCAAGTAACCCATAATCTTTAACTGCAGTCTAGAAGGCAACTTCATGTTCTTCATAGCTGTTGCTATTTGGAACTGGATGGCGTTGTACCTTAGGTCTCCTTTGCTCAGGTTAGCCACTATAACAGCCATGTCTCCAAACAAAAAAGCAGTAACTAAAGCTCCTAAAAGCAACAACATCGAAGCAAGTATGTACTCTTCAAGTTCCCTAGGTCCTGCTTCTGAACCCACCAACATAAACATTGCGTAGTAAGCGCAAAAAAAGTACTTTTTAGCTGTAGAAGCAGTGTACAAGTCAGTGCTCATGTAGTTAAAGTGCACTGGAGGGATCCAAGTTTCGTGCTGAATTACTAGTATGTACCAAAAACAAGCTGAAAGGTGAGTAAACAGTATCAAAATACTAGTTAGTTGGAATAGTCTAAACCCTAACTTGACAGACTGGCTTGCACGCATAATCATAATGATCTTGTTGAACCGCAAAATTCTGAATAACTTCAAAGCACTCAACAAAGCTAAGCTCCTGGCTTTGTCAGTAAATAACAGAGCTATCATATCAAAAGGAATAGAAGCCAGGAGGTCTAGGAACAAGTAACCACTTTTAAAGTAGTTAGAGGCTATTTTCTTAAGTTCAAAAACCTCCTCAGAGGTGGAACTCGATATGTAAGTAGTGAAGAAGTTAACTACAACGTCCAGGATAAATACAATGTCTACCAAAAGTTCAATCACACTTACAAAGGGGTCGTCCACTGCTTCAGGCATAAAAGCCATGTAAAAAGGAAGCGCAAAACAGTTGTAAATTCCCAAAACAACTATAAAAATATCCCATGCCGTCCTTTTTCTGCTGCTAATTCTAATTAACAAACGATGTCCAAGAAGCTCCTTAGGACGTTCTTCAGAACGGAAGCTGAGGATCCTTTCTAAGTCTTCAGTGCCCTGGGAAAGCTTGGGGTGTCTGGGGCTCCTAGGAGCTGGGTAAAGACTCATTAAATCTTGGACTTGCCTAATTCTGGGACGAACTCTCTTCATGTTACTTTGAACTATAAATGTTTTCATACACAAAACCATAGTTTAACTTAAGTGAGTCTCAGTCCCGAATAAAGCAAGCTTAACTCCAAATTTTGCGACCCAGAAACTCCCTTAATAAAAAGAGAAGATTGCGTATATAAATATACGTGCCAGAAATGGGGGCCTATAATGTTTAAATCGGGTAGCGCGTTCACGCCTTCTAACGCAGAAGTCCATAGAGTAACTGGCGTCTCTTTCGGTATTATGAAACCGGACGAAATCGAAGCCATGTCCGTTGCGCAAATTACTTCCACCCAAATCTACGACGACAGGGGACGCCCAATGGACGGCAGCATTAACGACTTAAACATGGGAACTAATGAAAACGCTTACACCTGCAAAACTTGTAGTGGACGGAAAAACGACTGCCCAGGACACTTTGGGCACATCAAACTGGCCAGGCCTGTGTACCACCTAGGCTACCTCAACGAAATCAGGCGAGTTTTAAGGTCTGTGTGCTTTAAGTGTTCCCGTCTGCTCCTCGACCACTCCGACCCCAAGTTTAAGCAGGCTGCAAGGATCAGAAACCCCAAAGCAAGAGGACGCACTCTTTCTAAGTTTTGCGAAAACATCAAAAAGTGCTCTTCAACCCCTGTAGAAAAGGGCGACGAAGAACTAGGCGAGGGGTCTTACGGAGGCTGCGGCTCCGTGCAACCCAAAATAGTTAAGGAAGGAATTGGCTTAGTCGTGGAGTTCGAAGAAGGTCAAGAAGAATTTACTGACCGGAAAAGACGCCTGAATGCTGAAGAAGCACTTAAGATTTTGAAAGGAATATCCGACCTTGACTGCGAAGCTTTGGGCTTCGACCCGGCCAGGTCCCGTCCTGACTGGATGGTCATCAACGTGCTCCCTGTAGCGCCTCCGTGTGTCAGGCCTTACGTGGCTTTAGACTCCACTGCCCGATCAGAGGACGACCTTACTTACCAGTACATGCAGATTCTCAAAACCAACCTGAAACTCCAAGAAGACATTTCTAGAGGCGCAGCCCAGCACTTAATTTCCCAAGAAACTCTAGTGCTCCAGTTCCACGTGGCTACTTTGTTCAACAACGAAATCCCTGGACAGCCCCAAGCCAAACAGCGTTCAGGCAAAGCCATTAAGTCAATTAGCCAAAGACTCAAAGGCAAAGAAGGCAGGATAAGAGGCAACCTCATGGGCAAGCGAGTGGACTTTTCAGCCAGAACAGTAATTACACCTGACCCCAACCTTTCTCTAGACCAGTTGGGTGTGCCTAGGTCGATAGCTCTTAACCTCACCATACCTGAAACAGTTACTCACTTCAACATGGAGCGACTGAAGACTTTAGTGGAAAACGGGCCCACGCAGCACCCAGGAGCTAAGTACATCGTTCGTCCTGACGGAACTCTGATTGACTTGAGGTACGTCAGAAGAAACACTGACCTGCACTTAGAGTACGGCTACAAGGTAGAAAGGCACATTGACACCGGAGACTACGTGATTTTTAACAGACAACCTTCTCTGCACAAGATGTCCATGATGTCCCACCGCATAAAAGTGCTTCCGTACTCCACCTTCCGACTGAACCTTTCAGTGACTTCTCCTTACAACGCTGACTTTGACGGTGACGAAATGAACATGCACGTGCCGCAGAGTCTCGAAACCAAAGCAGAACTTGCAGAAATCATGCACGTTCCTAAACAGATAGTGTCGCCCCAAGGAAACAGACCAGTTATGGGAGTGGTGCAAGACTCACTGATGGGAGTTTCTTTGTTCACAAGACGAGACACCTTTTTGGAAATTAACGAAGTTATGAACTTGCTGATGTGGGTGGACAACTTCAATGGCAGGCTTCCCAACCCAGCAATACTTAAGCCAAGACCTCTGTGGACAGGCAAGCAGGTCTTTTCGCTGATTTTGCCCGAAGTGAACGTGTTGAGGTATTCCAGTACTCACGACCCCGAAAACGACTCTTCGATCTACGACACTGAAGTTTTGATAGAAAAAGGACAGTTGCTCACCGGAAATGTAGATAAGCGCACTGTAGGAGCTTCTTCAGGTTCTTTGATCCACGTGATATGGATGGAACACGGGTCCCAAGCCACATCAGACTTTTTGTCGCGCTGTCAAAAAGTCATTAACAACTGGTTGCTGATGCACTCTTTTACAGTTGGAATTGGCGACTCCATTGCAGACGAAACTATTTTAGAAAGGATTCGGGAAACTCTTTCCCAAGCTAAAAACAAAATATCCAAACTGATCAACTTGGCCCGCGAAGGGAAAATTCCGTGCCAACCTGGCAAAAACATGATGGAGAGTTTTGAATTTAAAGTAAACACTAAACTAAACGCAGCCAGAGACAAGTCAGGCAACCTAGCAACTAAAAGTCTCAGTGTGCGCAACAACGTGAAAGCTATGGTGAACGCTGGAAGCAAAGGTGCAGAAATCAACATTTGCCAGATCATGGCTTGTGTGGGACAGCAAAACGTAGAAGGCAAGCGAATTCCCTTTGCTTTTTGCAAAAGGACCCTTCCACACTTTTCCAAGGACGACTACGGACCTGAGGCTAGGGGCTTTGTAGAGAACTCTTACCTGTCAGGCCTCACTCCTGAAGAGTTCTTTTTCCACGCAATGGGAGGCAGAGAAGGCCTTAGTGACACTGCTGTTAAAACTAGTGAAACTGGCTACATCCAAAGACGTCTCATGAAAGCTTTAGAAGACGTCATGGTTAAGTACGATGGAACTGTGAGAAACGCTTCTGGAAACATAATTCAGTTTTTGTATGGAGAAGACGGCATTGCTGGAGAGTTTATAGAAGACCAAGCTGTGGACATCCTTAAGATGGACGAAGAAACCCTTAAAAAGAACTACGAGTTCCTAGAACCCTCTGAAAACCCTGAAGAACAACTAGACAAGTACAAAGTAGCTCTTGACCACAGCGTCATAAAAGACTTAGAAACTTCTCCTGAAGCCCAGTTCAAACTAATCAACGAATTCAAGCAAATCAAAAAAGACCAAGTTTTCTTAAGGAAAATCTTTCCAAGCCTAGACGACAAACAGCACTTGCCGGTAAACATCAAACGACTGATTTGGAACGCCAAAAAGAAATTCAACATTTCTGGAATAAACAAAACAGACCTCCACCCTGTGGAAGTCATTGAGTCTTTAGAGGGCCTTTCTGAGAAACTCAAGGTCATCAGTGGCTTCGACCAAACTTACTCGGAAGCCAAAATGAACGCTACTATTCTTTTGAACATCCACATTCGGTCTCTTTTGGCTTCCAAAAGAGTAACTATTAAAGAACGACTTACAGAAGAAGCATTTAACTGGCTTCTAGGAGAAATAGAAGCTAGGTTCAGTCAGGCCAAAGTCCAGCCAGGAGAAATGGTAGGCTCTATAGCAGCTCAGTCAATTGGAGAACCAGCTACGCAGATGACTCTGAACACTTTTCACTTTGCCGGAGTCTCTTCTAAAAACGTGACTTTGGGAGTGCCTAGACTCAAAGAAATCGTAAACGTGGCTAAAAAAATAAAAACTCCTAGCCTTACAGTGTTTTTGCAATCTGAACAGGCTTCAAACAGCTATGTTGCCAAAGACATCCTCAGCAGACTTGAGTACACAGTGCTCGAAGACGTAGTGGAAGCCTCTGAAATCTATTACGACCCAGAACCTACCAAAACCATCATAGAAGAAGACGAAGAACTTGTTGAAAGTTACTTTGAAATGCCTGACGAAGGCATCCAAATCGAAAAGATGTCTCCTTGGTTGCTTAGAATCGAACTTAACAAAATAGCTATGATCGACAAAAACATCAACATGCAGGACATCCACGACAAAATAATGCAAGAGTACTCTGGGGAACTCCACTGTATATACTCAGACGACAACGACGAAAAACTCATACTGAGAATAAGAATCATGAACGACGAAGAAAACATGGTTTCTGACGAGCATATGTCCAAGTGGAAGTTTTTGAAGGAACTCGAAGGCACGCTTTTGCAGGGCTTGTGGCTCAAGGGCATCGAAGGCATCTCTAAAGTAGTCATGAAAGAAGTCAACCACTCCTACGCTGACGAGTACGGAGCTATCAAACGAACCAAGCACTGGAGACTCGAAACTGATGGAGTGAACCTGCCTGCAGTTTTAGCCCTTGACGGAGTAGACCACACCAAAACCATTTCCAACGACTTAGTTGAAGTCACTCAAATTCTGGGCATCGAAGCTGTGAGGCAAGGACTTATGAAGGAACTCAGAGAAGTGCTTAATGTTTACGGAATCTACGTTAACTACCGCCACTTAGCAATGCTTTGTGACGTAATGACCCAAAGAGGTTACCTGATGAGCATCACAAGGCATGGGATTAACAGAACTGAGTGCGGGCCTCTCCATAAGGCTTCTTTCGAAGAAACTGTAGAAATGCTTTTGGAGGCCTCTGCTTACTCAGAAGTGGACTACTTAAAAGGAGTCACTGAAAACATCATGCTGGGCCAACTTGCTCCTATCGGAACTGGCGAAATAGACGTCATGCTTGACGTAGACGCCATTGAAAACGCAAGCACTATTTACGACCCCCTTGAACAACCTGAAATGCTTGACGAAGGGTTCCAGTCTGGAGAAATAGGGATTGAAGGAACACCCATCAACGTAGCCACACCCAGAGTCATTATGGGAGAAGCCTCGGGCGCTGCCACTACCCCCAGAGGCTACACTCCTAATGTGCAC